>Ga0163147_10002540_pt1 | contig 25637 bp, 26 predicted proteins | sample OliLakLV19MP6G1_FD_148597 | JGI IMG/M metagenome (GOLD analysis project Ga0163147, IMG submission 148597) | Freshwater microbial mat bacterial communities from Lake Vanda, McMurdo Dry Valleys, Antarctica- Oligotrophic Lake LV.19.MP6.G1 | ecosystem: Environmental > Aquatic > Freshwater > Lake >...
GACTCGATCCGAAAAGTCCTCTACCTTGCTCTACGGAACGTATCGAAGAACTGGTCTCGCCCGATCAGAGACTGGGCGGCGGCGTTGAATCACTTCTCGATCCTGTTCGAAGGAAGAATCTGAGTCACAGATGGAAGCGCCGGTTACACAAAGTTCTGGACACCCCCCCGGGTCGAGCTTCTTGCCTGTCTTGATCTCGAAGTGGCGCCGAGCCACGGGCTCTAGCTCCACACCGCGAGACATCGCGTCGTTCGCGGGCGGCTCTTTGCGCTGCCCACGCTTCTCGAGCAGGAGCTGCCCGGGGCTTGTACGGATTCTCGCCCATGATGGTGGGCGCGTCGGAGGCGCCGACCCCTTCTCGTCGCCATTTCAGCCAGGCTTCGGTTCCCTGCGCGAGGCTGACTCGATCGAACTCCGGTGCTCCCACCTTCCGCCCCTCCCTTCCGATTCGCTCCTACTCACGCGGCCATCGTCGAGGCTTGGATGTCACGAGCCCTGAAGGAGATCGGTGGTCGAGTTCGAACTCGGTCGGGGAAGGATAGACGAGTCTCGGCCACTTCGTCAGCGAGGGAAGCGCTCGAACGCAGTTGGCTGGTGTCGCTCAGGTCCAGTTTGGTTCTGTCCAACTTGACGGAGTCCGACCGGCAAGACGCTCTTGCGGGTCTCGTCAGCCTCGAGCAGCGCGGCGAGGCCGTACCCCATGGGCTACTCGGTTCGAAACGAGTAGCCCATGGGATACAGATTGACGCCTTCGCCGTTGAGGATCCCGGAACGGCTCTGTCGACGAAGGCGCTCGCCTGCCGCCGACGACTCGTCGCGAAACGTGTAGCCCGCAGGCTACAAGTCTCGACTCTGCGATCGATCTACGGCGTTCCCCTCACCGCGAAATCAATGCCCCGAACTCTCGCGGCAGCGGCGCCTCGAAGCGCATCTCCTGTCCCGTCACGGGATGATCGAACCCCAGCACCGCCGCGTGGAGCGCGAGGCGTTGATGGGGCCAGAGGCGATGCAGCGCCAGGTCGGCTCGATAGCGACGATCGCCCAGCACCGGGTGAAGGGCTTCGGCGAACTGGACGCGGATCTGGTTGCGGCGGCCGGTCTCGAGGCGCACGCGCACCAGGGTGACGTCGGCGCCGCGGCCTTCGACGCGGTAGTGCGTCACGGCGCGTTGGCCGCGCTCGTCGTCGTCCGTGGAATAGCGGGTGAGCGCGCGGTTGGTCTCCAGGCGGCTGTCGTACGTGCCGCCGTCTTCCTCGATCACGCCGGCGACCAGCGCGAAATAGACCCGCAGCGGCTTGCGGTCGCGGAACTGGGCGCGGAGGGCGTCGCCGGTGCGGCGATCCTTGCCGAAAACGATGAGGCCCGAGGTCTCTCGATCGAGTCGCTGCACCACCTCGATCTTGCGCCGCCGCGCGCCCGGCCGATGCAGGTAGCGCTCGACCAGATCAGCGAGTGTGTTGGTCTCGCCGCGCGGAGTCGGCACGGTCAAGACCATGGCGGACTTCTCGACCACGATCAGCACGTCGTCTTCGAAGACGATGTCGAAGCGTCGACTGGCGCGGGAGGAGGGGCGGCGTTCGCCTCGGCGGGGAGACACGCGTCGGCTACTGCGAGTGTCGAAGCATGGCTTGGACCTCCAGGTGGATCACCGGCCAGTCGGTGCGGCCGGTCGGCGCGAACGTCTCCCGGGCTCCGGTGACAGTGGATCGAGTGACATAGCGCGCGAGGATACCAGAGCTCCCGCTCTCACTGACTCTTGCGCTCCACCGTCGCGCCGCCGCTGCGTCCCACCACGAGAATGTGCGTGAGACCGAGGAACAGGCCGGTCTCGACGATGCCGGCGCGCGCCAGGAGACGCGTCTGCAGCGTGAGCGGATCTCGGAGCGCCGCTTGACCCATCGCATGGTCGAAACGCACATCCAAGAGGTAATTGCCTTCGTCGGTCACCACCGGCGCGCCGTAGACCACGCGGAGCACCGCCGCTCCGCCGAGCGATCGCAGGAACTCCACTTGCGTCTTCCAGCCCATGCGCACCACCTCGACCGGGAGCGCAGCCTTCTGGCCCAACCGCGCGACCAGCTTCGACTCGTCGACCGCGATGCACTCTTGCAGCGAGGCCTGCGCGATGATCTTCTCGCGCAAGAGCGCGCCGCCGGCGCCCTTGATCAGATTCCATGAGGGGTCGACCTCGTCCGCTCCGTCGATGGTGAGATCGAGCGGGGCCAGATCATCCAAGTCGTTCAGCGGAATGCCGACCGAGCGGGCGAGCGCCGCCGTCGCCTCGGAAGTCGCCGTCGCGCGCAGGTCGCGCACGCGGCCCTCCGCCAATCGACGCCCGAGCTCCTCGACTACCAGCTTCGCCGTCGAGCCGGTGCCGAGTCCGAGTTTCATGCCCGAGCGCACGAGGTCGCAGGCCGCGAGCGCCGCGTTGGCCTTCGCATTATCAGGCGCTTTCATAGGCGTGACCTCCATGACGCGGGACTGTAGCAGCCTCTGCTACGATGCCGGCCGCATTCGACCGACAGACTCGACCGGCGCCTGCGTCCGCGAGGAGGTTTCGTGATCGACGTCCAACACCTGCGCAAGGTGTACGGCCAGTCCACAGCGGTGGATGACATCTCCTTCCGAGTCGAACCGGGCGAAATCTTCGGTCTGCTCGGACCGAACGGCGCCGGCAAGACGACGACGATCTCCTGCCTCTGCGGTCTCCTCAGTCCCACCTCGGGCTCGATCCGGATCGCGGGGGTGGACATCCTGACCGGCGGCGTCGAGGCGCGCCGCGAACTGGGCGTCGTCCCACAAGAGCTGGCCGTGTATCTCGAGATCTCCGCGACGGAGAACCTCGAATACTGGGGCGGTCTGCAAGGTCTCTCCCGCGCCGAGTTGAAGCGGCGCGTGCCCGAGATGCTCTCGCGCGTGGGGCTCGCGGATCGCGCGAAGGAGCCGGTGAAACGCTACTCCGGCGGTATGCTCCGTCGTCTCAATCTGGCCTGCGGACTGATCCACGATCCGAAGGTGCTCTTGCTCGACGAGCCAACCGTCGGCATCGACCCGCAGAGTCGCGTGCATGTGCTGGAGATCATCCGCGAGCGCGCCGCGCAGGGGACGGCGGTGCTCTACACGACGCACTACATGAACGAGGCCGAGGAACTGTGCAAGCGGCTGGCGATCCTCGATCACGGCAAGATCGTGACGCAGGGGACGCTGGAGGAACTGCTGACGGCGGCGGGCGAAGCGATCCGGCGCCAATCGGTGCCCGAGCCTTCGTTGGAGCGGCTGTTCTTGCATCTGACTGGACGCGAGTTGCGCGAGTGACCGCGCGGTGAACGACATCCTGCTGGCGGCCAGGAAAGACCTGCTGCGTCGCGCGCGCGATCCGTTGTCGCTCGTCTTCTGGCTCTCGATTCCGCTCGCGATCACGCTGCTCTTTCGTTTTGCCTTCGGCGGCGACGACGGGAAGATTCCGGCGGCCAAACTGGCGCTGGCCGACCTCGACGACAGCTTCGTCTCGCGGCTCATTCCCGGCGCGCTCGGGCAGGGCGCCCTGGCCGACTTGATCGAAGTCGTCCCGGTCGCCGACTCGTTGGAGGCGTATCAGCTCGCGCTGAAGGGGAAGGTTTCGGCCGCGCTGATCCTTCCGCGCGGCTTCGGCGACGCGCTCCTGGACCGGCGCACGACACGGCTCGCGCTCTTCCGCAATCCGGCGCAGCAGGTGCTGCCGGTGATCGTCGAGGAGGTCTTGGAGGGACTGGCCGAGGGCGCGTTCTACGCGCGCGAGCTCTTGGGAGAGCCGATTGAAACGATAAGAAACGCGTCGACGCAGTCGACGCGTCTGGATGACACCCAAGCCTTGGGACTGGCCCGCACTTTCGAACAAATCTTCGCCGACGACGGTCCTCAGATCATCCCCCCGTCCCTCACCGTCCATGTCGACCAACCCGAGACCCCGCGCACCGAGAGTTCCGACTACTTCTTCATGCTCTTTCCCGGCCTCGTCTTCATGTCGCTGCTCTTCACCGCGCAGGCGCTCGCCACCGACCTGTGGGACGAGCACACGCAGGGCACCTACAAGCGACACCAGGTCTCGCGACGCGGCCGACGCGCGTTTCTCTGGGGTAAGACGATCGCGGCCGGCGTGGTGCTCTTGGTCGTGCAGACGGCGCTCTTCGGCGTCGGCCGACTCCTGCTCGGGCTCCAGTTCGCGAACCTGATCCCGGCGGTGCTCTTCTCGACGTTGAGCGGCGTCGCGTTCGTCAGCTTCTTCCAATGGATCTCGGTGGTGGCGCGGCGCGAGAACGACGCCACGATCCTGATGAGCTTCATGATCATGCCGCTCGTTCTCTTGGGGGGATCGTTCTTCCCCATTCGTGAGATGCCGCCGTTTCTGGCGGCGATCGCGGAGAGAACGCCGAATGGGTGGTTGGCGGGGAGGCTGGAGCGGCTGTTGGCGGGACAGCCGGAGCCGGGCGCGTTGGCCATGGCTGTCGTGGCTTGCGCCTTGATCGCGGTGGTCTGCACCAAGCTCGCCGACGCGCAAGCGCGTCGACGATTCACGGCGGCCTGATGCTCGGACGCATCCTCTACCTGGCGCGCTACGACCTGTCGTTCCTGCTCCGCAGCCGCGAGACGCAGATGTGGGTTTTCTTCATGCCGATCCTCTTCATGTTCCTGATCGGGAACATGATGCCAGGAAGACAGCGCGCAACTGGCCCCGCGCAGCTCACGCTCTTCGCGCCAGCGGGCGCCGATTCGATGCAGCAGCCGGTGACGCACGCGTTGGTGCGACATCTCGAAGCGGCGCCGTTCAGGGTCATCGTCGAAGTCGACAGCTCGGCGGCGGCCGGCCGGCGAAAGCTCGTCGTGCCCGCCGACTTCGAGCGGCGCGCGATCGCGGGCGCCCCGGACTCGCTGCGGTTCACCCGCGACGGCGATCCCGACGCCGGCTCGCGCCTCGATCAAGTGCGCGTGCAGCGCGCGGTCTTCGCACTCTTGGGTGATCTCGCGGTCATCTCGGCCCGCGGCGATTCGATCAACGCTCGCTCGTTGGCGGAACTCCGCGCCAAGCCGCGCGCCATCGCCCTCGATGTCTCGCCGGCCGGTAGACTGCGCGTGATCCCGGGCGGATTCCAGCAGGCGGTGCCGGGGATCCTCACGCAGTTCATCTTCTTGGTCATGCTGACCAGCGGCGGCGTCATGCTCGTGATCGAGCGACGGGCCGGCCTGCTCCGGCGCATCGCCTCGGCGCCGGTGACGCGCGGCGAGGTGCTGGCGAGCCGAATTCTCGCGCGGTTCGCGCTCGGGCTCGTACAGACGGTCTTCGCGGTGGGCGTGGCCTCGCTGCTCTTCCGAGTCGACTGGGGCGGCTCGTTGCCGATGATCCTCGTGCTCTTCGCGGGGCTGGCGCTGAGCGGCGCGACGCTGTCGGTGCTGTTCGGCAATCTCACCGACAACCCCGGCCAGACCGTCGGCCTCGCCGTCTTGGGCGCGAATCTCGCGGCGGCGTTGGGCGGATGTTGGTGGCCGATCGAGATCGTGCCGCCGTTCATGCAACGGCTGGCTTGGTTTCTGCCGACGGGGTGGACGATGCATGGTCTCCGTCGACTGATGAGTTATGGAGATCCGCCGGAGGCGGCGCTCGGCTCCCTCGCTCTGCTGCTGGCCTCGGCTGTCGTCTTCTTCGCCTTGGGTGTGCGCACGTTCCGTTATCGATGAAGCCGACGCTCGCGCTCCTGCTGACGTCGCTCATCTGGGGCGTGACGTTCGTCGCCGTGAAGTCCGCGCTCGAGTCGGTCTCTCCGCTCTTCTTCGTCGCGCTGCGCTTCACGATCGGAGCGGTCACCGCGCTCGTGCTCGTTCGACCGTCGGCCGGACTGCGCGCGTCGCTCTTGGCGGGAATTCCGCTCGGGGTACTGCTCGCGTCGGCCTATGCGGCGCAGACGATCGGGTTAGTCGAGACGACCCCGTCTCGCTCGGCGTTTCTGACCGCGCTGAGCATCGGCCTCGTTCCTTTCTGCGCCGCCGCGCTGGGACAAGGGCGCGTGCGACTCGGCGGCTATCTCGCCCTCGCTCTGGTCCTGCCCGGACTCTGGTGTGTGACGCGCCCCGGAGGGACGTCGCTCGGCCTCGGCGGCTGGAACGTCGGGGACAGTTGGACGGTCGTCTGCGCCGCGCTCTTCGCCTGGCACATCGCGCTCTTGAGCCGATTCGCCGGCAAACAGGATGCCGGCGGACTGGTCTTCTCCCAACTCGCCACGACCGCCGTGCTCGCCTATCCCGTCGCCATCGTGGCCGAGGACGTCGCGCTGGAGTGGACGCCCGAGGTGATCGTCGCGCTCATCGTCACCGGAATTTTCGCCTCGACCGTGACCAGCTGGCTCCAGACCTGGGCCCAGTCGAAGGTCAGCGCCAGCCGCGCCGCCCTCATCTTCGCGACCGAGCCGGTCTTCGCAGCGCTCTTCTCCGCGTTGGTGCTGGGCGAACGGTTCGGTTGGATGGGATTCCTCGGAGCGGCGCTCATCCTCAGTGGCGTCATCCTGTCGGAGACTCGCGGTTCGCGCTGAACCCGGAATTGGTTCGCGAGTCGCGGGCCAATGCGTGGAGAAACGCCCCGCCGTCAAGTCTCCCGCGCGAGTGCTTGAACGGTTCGACCCAGGGGGCGATCATAAGACCGCTCTCGATTCCGCCCACAGAGAGGGACCCCCCGATGGAGAACGCCGTTCGCAACGCAGTCGCGTCGCCAGCTTCCGCGCGCCGCGCGCTTCCCGCCACCCTCGGCTTCGGACAGATCTTCGCGGACGTGATGTTCCGCATGCGCTACACGAAGGCGCAGGGATGGCAGGACGGCGAGTTCTGTCCCTACGGTCCGTTGATGCTCGATCCGGCGGCGAAGGTGCTGCATTACGGCCAAGAGATCTTCGAGGGACACAAGGGATACCGCTGGGACGACGGTCGCATCGCGCTCTTCCGTCCCGACGCCAACGCCGCGCGCATGAACCGCTCGGCCCGTCGCATGCGCATGCCCGAGATCCCGGTCGAGACGCAACTCGACGCCGTCGTCGAGCTCGTGCGGCGCGTGCAGGACTGGGTGCCGGACGCGCCGGGCTCGCTCTATCTGCGGCCGACGATGATCGCGACCGAAGCGGGGCTCGGCGTCCGCGCGGCGACTGAGTTCCTCTATTACGTCATCGCCTCGCCGGTCGGGCCGTACTTCCCGCAGGGCTTCGCCCCGATCAAGGTGCACGTCGAGAGCAAGTTCACGCGCGCGGCCGAAGGTGGCATGGGCGCGGCCAAGACCGGCGGCAACTACGCCGGATCGCTCTTCGCCCAGACCGAGGCGAAGGAACGCGGATACGACGCGGTGCTCTGGCTCGACGCCAAGGAGCACCGGTTCATCGAAGAGATCAGCGCGATGAACATCTTCTTCGTCATCGACGGCCAGATCACGACCTCGCCTCTGACCGGCTCGATCCTCGAGGGGATCACGCGCGATTCGGTCATCACGCTCGCGCGCGACGCCGACGAAGGGGGCGTGGAGCGGCTCATCTCGATCGATGAGATCATCGAAGGGATCGCGAGCGGGCGCGTGAGCGAGGCGTTCGCAGCGGGGACCGCGGCGGTCATCACGCCGGTCGGCGGCTTCGCCTGGCAGGGACACGAGCACCCGATCCGCGGCGGCGAGATCGGCCCGATGGCGCAGAAGTACTACGCGCGGTTGACCGACACCCAGTGGGGCCGGGTGGTCGACACCCGCGGCTGGATCCGGTTCATCTGACATGGCGCCCCTGAGCTGGATGCCCTGATGCCGGCGCTGATCCGCGCCGCGAGCGTCGGCCTGTTGATGACGACGCTCGGCTTGACGGTCAGCCTCGGCGCGCTCCGCCCCACGCCCGCTCTCGCCGTCCAACCTTGGCTCGTCGCCCATATCGAAGACCGCTGGGTGCAGGGCCAGAACGTCACGATCCAGTTCCCGCTCGAATGGCTCCGCGAAGCCCGACCGATCGTGCTGCGCGGCGAAGGGGGCGCGCCCGACCTGCACCTGAACGGGCCTGGACTGCTCGAAGTCGGCGCCTCACTCACGAGCGGCCAGGCGCTGCAAGTCGGCGCCCAAGAGAGCAAGTGGGACCACACGCGGGTGGAACTCTCGGCGCGCGAGCCGATCGAGGCGGCGCTCGCCAAGAAGCTGCGCTTCCGCGTCACCGCCGAAGGCCACTTCAACGACATCGACATCGCCCTGCCGCTCGGCGTGGTGACGAAGCTGGAAAGCATCCTACGCGCGGCCTGGCTGCACTGCGACCGATGCCAGGGACGGGCCGACGGCGTGGAGCAGCTCACTGCGAGAATCCCCGAGCTGCGGTCGTTTCCCCCCTTCGACCTGGTGCGGGTCGAGGGCGGCCCGACGCAGATCCTGATTCGCACCGAGTCGGAGTAGCGGCGTGGCCCCCCTCGCACTGGTTCTCTGCGGGCTCGTCGCGTTCGGTTCGATCTCGGGATGCAGCCGTGGCCGCGCGCCGGAACAAGGCGACGAGAAAACCGACAACTCCGAGAGACCCAAAGGCCAAGCCTCCGAGTGGATCGTCTTCGTGAAGAGCGGCGGTATCGCGGGCTTCCACTTCGTGCTGCAAGTCAACAGCGAGGGCGCCTGGCTCGCCGTCGACGAGGCGCGCCCCGACTCCCTCCGCGGGCAGTACTCCGCCGAAGAGATCGCCGCACTCGTCGCGCAGATGGCCGCGGTCCCCGAGAGCGACTGGAGAAGCTACTCCAGCAAGGTCTACGACGACTTCCAGTACCAGCTCACGCGCCGCGATCGGTGGGGCGTGCGCCGGATGGACGGCAACGACCAGGCGATCCCCGAAGTTTGGCGGCCGATCATCCAGCGACTCGACGCGCCGTTCACCGAACTGATGATGCGGCGGTGACCGAGGTCACGACCGAGCGCTTCGGTCCGCTCCGCTATCGGCTCGTCGCCCCGACGAAGTCGCCGCAGTTCGCGATCGTGCTCTGCCACGGCTACGGCGCACCCGGCGATGACCTCGTCGCCTTCGCCGACGCCTTCCTCCGACTGGAGCCGCGACTGGCCGACGAGGCGATCTTCGCGTTTCCCGAAGCGCCGCTCTCTCTCGGCGGAGTCGGACCGTGGGAGGCGCGCGCCTGGTGGCCGATCGACATCGAAGCGCTGGAGCGCGCGCTGGCCGAGGGTCGCTCGTTCGCCGCCGGACGCGCGGCGCCCGACGGTCTACCCGAAGCGCGTGCGCAACTCGCCGCATCGCTCGAACCGTTCTGCGCGCGATTCGCGTTGGGAACCGACCGGTGTGTTCTCGGCGGATTCTCGCAGGGCGCCATGATCGCGACCGACCTGGGTCTGCGCCTCTCCCCCGCGCCGCTCGGTCTGGCGCTCTTCTCTGGCACACTGCTCACGCCGACGGAGTGGCGCCCACTCGCGGCGACTCTGGCCGCGTCCGCGCGCGTCCCCTGGATCTTGCAGTCGCACGGAAGACAGGACTCGCTCCTCTCCTTCGGCGCGGCGACCGCGTTGCGCGATCTGCTGGTCGAAGCGGGGCTCGCGGTCGAGTTCGTCGCCTTCGACGGTCCGCACACGATTCCCCCCGAGGCGCTCGACCGCTGCGCCCGCCTGCTCGCCGCACATCGAGGCAGCCGACCGTAAAGACCAACCGCCGCGCGGTCGAAACCTCCAGAGAGGTTTGGGGGCGATCGAGCCCCGAACAACTGGGGGTCACCGCGTGAATGACATCTGGGTGAGTGACATCTGGCGTCTCTTCCGACGTCCTCCCCGGCCGATCGCGCCGTCCGAAGGGGACTTCGCGCGGGCCGAGTCGGCGGCCCGTTCACTGCAGGGCGTCTTGGCGGACTACGGGAAGTACGCGTTCGACCTGGAGGAAACGACCGCGATCGACACGCGGATCGACTGCGAGGCCTGGCGCGCGCACCTGCTCGGCCGCGCCCCGTCACCGCTCGGGGAGAAGCGCGCCGTTCAGAACGGGACCGACTGGGACGGTGTAACCACCTGGTTCGCGGGACAGCGTCGGACCGAGTTCGACTATGTCCAGAGCAGCCTGCGCGACTTGCGCCGGGGACTCTGGGGGATGATCCAGGTCTTCAGCCGCGACCTGCACGCCGAGCGCTCCGCCGACACGAGGATGAAGGAGCAGATCTCGCACCTGAAGATGACCGTCTCCAGCAACGCCGCCGGCGATCTCAAGCGCGCGGTCACGCTGGCCGTGCGCATTCTCGAGCAGACGATGGACGAGAAGGAGACGCGTCATCAGCAGCAGATGACCGAGCTGGCCCAGCAGATCGGCGGCATCCAGTCTCAGTTGGAGAGCGCGCGCAAAGAACTCGCGGTCGATCCGCTGACCAAGCTGTTCAATCGCGCCGCGCTCGATGAGCAGATGGGGCGCATCCTCGGGATCAAGGCGTTGGCGGGACAGCCGGCCTGTCTCTTCATGGTCGACATCGACCACTTCAAGAGTGTGAACGACACCTACGGTCATCCCGCGGGCGATGCGGTGCTCAAGGGCGTGGCCGAGACCTGCGTGCGCTCGTTTCCCCGCAAGGCCGACTTCGTCGCGCGCTACGGCGGAGAAGAGTTCGCGATCCTGATCGAGGATCCCGCCGGACCTGACGCGCTCCGCTTGGCCGAACGGCTCCTGCGCAGCGTACGAGAGAAGGTCTTCGCCTACGACGGGCGCGAGATCCGCATCACCGCCTCGGTCGGACTGGCCGGGCTGCGTCCCGCCGAACCGACCGAGAGCCTGCTCAGGCGCGCCGACTCGGCGCTCTACGAGGCGAAGAAACGCGGCCGAGATCGCGCCGTGATGAACGGCCCGAACGGTTTCATCGCCACGATGCCGACCGCCGAAGACGAAGCGCTGCCGGCCGCGGCCTGACACGGCCGGACACGGCTCAGCGCGCGAGCAGGCGCGCTTCCGCCATCCCTAGCCGCCGAAAGACGCCGTGGACGTTCGATGGAGCCGCGTTCAAGCGACAACTCGAGTCAGCGCATCGCCCAGTAGACAACGTGCATTGCGCCGCCGAGGAACCACGCCACGAGACCCCACCGATGGAGTCTCTTGCCGGCGCCCGGTCTCGATTCCCGCAGCCGCCATCCCGACTCGAGGTCCTTCCGGGGAAGCGGCGAGCCGAGGGGGTGATCGGGCTGCGCCAAGACGCGAGCGCGATAGAGGAGGTACCCGCCGGAGATCCACGCAATCGTGCCCGCGACGAACAGCGTGAACAGGGCGGGGTCAGAACGAACTTCGCTCATCGGATCCTCGAAGTGAATGCGCCGCCGAGAGCGCGTTTCGGTGATCGTGAGTTCGACCATCCCCGTGCCGGCGAATCACGGCGCCGGTGGCCGCAGCGGCTCAGGCGTGATCGATGGAACATGATCGCAACTCGTCACGCCTACAACGGCTAGCGCCTGCGGACTCGAGGCATCGGACGGCTGAGCACACGGCTTGCCCGGTTCCCGACTCCAGAAGAATAGCGGCAGGGGCGCTCCACGCCCTCCCGGTCCGCCGCGTCCACAGAGCGCCCCGCGTCCAGGGAGACCCCCGCCACCCTGGCGCAGAGACGGAAACGGGACCGGTTCGTGCCGGAGGCCTCTGACCCGGACGGCTCCGACTCGTGGTCCCCGGTCCCGAGGAGAAGGCCCGCATCCGGCACCGGGCCGCGAGAGACTGGGCCAAGTGTCGAATCAGTCGGTGCCGCGCTCGCGGTCAGGAACTGAGGGACGCACACGTGCTCGTTGCTCGCACCCGTCGATGTTTCCTAGCCTCGATTGCGTTCCGGAGCCAGGGTGCCTCGCCGTCGCGGGATCGGTAAGATCGTTCCGATCCGGCCGACTGCCGCGAGCGTTTCAAGTCGTGTCCGCACGCCAAGGAGGAATCTTGCGACATTCCATCCTCGGCTTCCCACGTTTGACCATTGTGGCGCTACTCGTTGCCTTCGTCCTCGGGATGGGGGCGCCCGAACCGGCCCCCGCGGTTCCGAACTGTGACCAAGTCTCGACTTCATTTTGCCTGCCCTACTCTGGATGCCTTCGACTAATCCAATGGCAGGGAAGTTGCGAAAGCGGGAATCGGCAGTGGCGGTGCTACTGGTACGGCGGAGAAAACTGCGCGGCATACAACGGCGGTTGGAATAGTTGCTGCTGTACTGGGCAGCAATGTCATACGCCCGGCGGCTGCGATTGCCTGATTGCAGGAAGCCAGATTTCACTCGCGGATGGCGGGACAAATTCAGTGGGGGCGATCGAGCCCGGCGATCGTGTGCTGTCGTGGGATCCTGTGGGCGGGCGCATGGTCACTGGGACTGTCACCAAAGTGCACAAGCCCTACACGGCTGCTTACTACTTCGTACTGAATGGCCGATTGCGTGTCACGGAAGGCCATCCAGTGTACCGGTCCGGAGGGTGGGTAGAAGCTGGCGTGCTTGGGATAGGTGACATGCTACTGGACGGAAGCGGCAAGCACCTCGAGGTCGCTTCGGTCGAACGCATCGAGGAGACCGTACAGGTGTACAACTTTCAGGTCGACGTCGGTACATACGTCGCGGATGGTGTGGTCGTGCACAATAAAGAAGACTGTGAGGATTACACGCAGTATTTCCATCCATGTGAACTTTAGCGTTTAGCTGACCCCGCCACGCAAGACATTGGGAGGGCCCGAGCGCTTGGGTCACACGCCGGTGTGCCACCCGACAGTCGGGTCCTCTATCATTTCGTAGAGCAGCGAGGTTGGGCTGACCGCCAAGGCCCGAGCGGTTCAATGTCCCCGACTGCAGATCACCTTGACCGGAGTTGAGTGGGATTCGGAGCACTGAGGAGCGAATGTCAACGAATGCAGGGCATCAAACTTCCCAATAGAGGTTCGTCAGCGGGTACCCAGTATTTGCGTAAGCGCCAAGTGAACCGCATCTTCCCGTAGCCGCCTCCGCTGCGCGAGATTGCCCTCCATGAGAGGAGGGCACGATGCCCCGCACGACCGTGACCGCTCGCCGAACCGTACGCCCGAACGGACACGGCTCGGGTGGGCCCGGCTGGGTTAACGCAGCGCGACCGGTCTCCTTCTCGACGTCCGGCCGTTCGGCCGCGAGCGTCAGGTTCGCATCGGCCCAGACCCGACCGAGGAATTCGTCGTCCCGGAACATGGTCTTGGGACACAGGAACTTCGAACTGCGTTTTCGCCCCTCAGCCTTTCAAGCACACCCGACCCACCCCGTCTGCATCCTCCTCGTCGCCACGGAATCGGCTCGCCGATACCTCGCGGCGATGGCGCTCCCGCCTCTACTCTCCGCTGAAGGTCATCGCTGAGCAAGGCTCCGCCCTCGCCCCTTCCGGCCCCTTCTCAGATCTCTCCCCCCCGATCTGCATCTCCCAGTGTCCCTGTCCGTCTCTTTCACGGCGGACCCCGCGCCCCGAGTCCACGCCGATGGAGGCTCCATCCCAGCTCTCGCCTCGCACGCTCGCGCCCTCGGCGTCGCTCCAATCCGCGCTCCCCGTCTCCAATTCCCAGAGTTCCAGCTCCATCTCCCGCACCCGCACCCGCACCCGCGCGGGAGCAAGCGGCAATGGGCGCGTCTCCACTCCCACGTGACGGAGGATCTTCGTTACCACCTCAGGGTCGGTGAGAAAGGCCAGCACCTTTCGCTTCCCTCCGCACCTCACGCAGTCGGGGCTCTCCTCGGCTCTCGGCACCGCGCCCGCCGCCGCACTCGCCGCCGACTCCGCTCCGAGATCCGCGGGCGTGTCCCCCGCCGCCCACCGCTCCGCCGGCGCAGGAAGACTCGAGCGCCACTTCGACCGGCTGCTGAACACGCCGTGGTAGCGGGTCATGTTCAGGTAGGGCGCCGGCGCCAGCGCCGCCTGCCGCGATAACAACTCCGTCCCCTCCAGCTCGAGGTGCGTCACTCCCGCCGAGTTCGGCCACGGACGCGGGAGTTGGTAGACCACCCGGCCGTCCTCCGCCAGCGAGAACCGCTCCTGCGAGAACGGAGCGCGCAGGCCATAGCGGCAGAGTCGCTCCAGGCCCTCCCGGTCCGCCGCGTCCACACGCCTGCGCACCCGCTTCGTGATCCGCCGCGCGATCATCTCCGTCAGGGACGCCAGCTCCTCCGCGCTCGGCGGTGGAAGGGACACGAACTCCAGCTCCTCACGGCCAGGGGCCGGAACGAAGAGCCCGTCGGGGATCAGGCGGTGGAAGTGGGGATGGAGGTTCAGCGCACCGCCGAACCGCTGGAAGAACGTGACCGCGCCCGTCTCCCCCTCTGGAATGTCCAGACTCCGGCCCCGTCTTCGCTGCCAGGCGAACACCGGACGAAGAAACGCCGAGAGGAGCACAGGAAGTGTCCGAGTAGCTCGAGTTTGTAAAAAACGTGGCGGCGTACTTCGCGAAGGAACGGTCGCGAGGTTCCGCGTGATCGAGGAGCATCGGAAGCAGTACTCGATCGCGCTGTTGTGCGCCGCGCTCGACGTCTCCGGGACCGGGTTCTACGCCTATCGGGGTCGACCGATGAGCGAACGGGAGTTGGACAACCGCTTGCTCGTGGCTGAGATGCGCGCAGCGCAGAGCGCAAACCGGCAATCGTCCGGAAGTCCACGCATGACGAGAGAGTTGCGAAGTCGAGGGCGAACCTGCGGTCGGCATCGCGTGACACGCCCGATGCGTCACACCGGTTTCGCCGCACGACGGAAGAAGCGCTTCCGCAAGACGACCGACTCGAACCACTCGTTCCGCTGCGCGGACAATCTGGTGGCGCGAGAGTTCACCGTCGAGGCGCCCAACCGCGTCTGGGTCGGCGATGTCACCTACATCTGGACGAAGGAAGGCTGGCTCTACCTCGCGACCACGATCGATCTCTTCTCGCGAAAGGTCGTCGGTTGGGGCATGGGCGCGAAGAACGACACCGACCTGGCGCTGCGCGCTCTGAGGATGGCGATCGACACTCGGTGAGCGCCGCGCGGATTGATCTTCCACTCCGACCGTGGCAGCGTCTACGCGGGGACGGACTTCGCGGCGGAGTTGAGGGTGCACGGCATCGAACCGAGCATGAGCCGCAAAGGGGATTGCGGGGATAATGCCGTGGCCGATAGCTTCTTCTCGTCTCTGAAGACCGAGTGGCTGCGGGAAGAAGGGTACGAGACGATCTCGGAGGCCATGTCCGACGTCTTCAGCTACATCGAGATGTTCTACAATCCGCGACGGCTGCATTCGACCCTCGACTACAGGAGTCCGGTCACGTCCGAGTCCGAGCATCGTGACTAAACCGTGTGTCCATTATTTCGGGGTAAGCTCAGCCAGCCCATAATGGGGCGTTTGAATTCCCTATACACTTCCCTCTACACCCTAGGAAGCTATACGCCCTATGGACCCGCAAATCCAGGCGACAGCTCGGCGCCTGATCCCGCTCGTAAAGGACCTACAAGACCGCGCCTTGGCATTTGCGCAGGCGAACGCTAGCTATGTCGCGGATGCGGCCCCTGACTATCAGGAGAGCGCACACAACCTGCTCCACTACCTCGCCGTGCGCCAATCCGACGTGCGCGAGCTGCAGAACGACCTGGCTGCGCTGGGACTCAGCTCGCTGGGACGGCTGGAGGCCGTCACCTTGGTGACGCTCAACGCCGTGCTGGCGGCGCTGCACTGTATGGCCGATGTACCTGCACCCGAATCCGCACCCGAACCGCCGGTGGACTTTCAGACCGGGCCGGCGCTGCTGGCGCGCCACACCCGCCTCCTGCTGGGCGACACCGCCGGCAAACGCGCCGTGCGCATCATGGTTACCATGCCTTCCGAGGCGGCGGTGGACCCAGGGCTGATCCGCAGTTTGCTGGCTGCCGGCATGGACGCCATGCGCGTCAACTGCGCCCACGACGACGCCGCGGCCTGGTTGGCCATGATCGCCAACCTGCGCCGCGCCGAGCGTGAGCTGGGGCGGCCGTGCAAGGTCTACGCCGACCTGGGCGGCCCCAAGCTGCGCACGGGGGACATCGTTCCGGCTGGGCGCATCATCCGCTTCCGCCCCAAGCGCGACCTGCGCGGCCGCGTCATCGAGCCGGCGCGCATCGACCTGGTGGAGCAGGACAGCGACCACGAGATCAGCGGCGCGCTGCCTTTACCCAAGGCGCTGCTCGAACAGATTCAGCCGGAGGATGAGCTGTGGTTTGACGATACCCGCGGCCGCGACCGCAAGCTGGCGCTGCACGCTGACGGTCCCGGCGCCTGGTATGCCCTCTCGGAGTACACCTGTTTTATCGAATCCGACCTGCCCATGCGGCTGATGCGCAAGCGCCGCCAGGTGATGCGCGCCCGCGTCGGTGAGCTGGTCGAGGTCACGCTGCCCATCGCCCTGCGCGTGGGCGAGCAGTTGCTGGTCACGCGCGAGGATATCCTGGGCGCGCCGGCGCGGCTCGACGAGACCGGCCGCGTCATCACGCCGGCGAGCATCCCCTGCACCCTGCCGGCGGTCTTTGAGTCGGCGCTGCCGGGTGAGCGTATCTGGTTTGATGACGGCAAGATCGGCGGCATGATCGCCGACAACGACGGCATCCGGTTGCTGGTCACCATTACCCAGGCCCCACCCGCCGGCGCCCGCCTGCGCTCCGGCAAGGGCATCAACCTGCCCGACACCCAGCTCGAGGTTCCGGCGCTCACCGCCAAAGACCTGCGCGACCTAGAGGTGCTGGCCGCGCATGTCGATATCTTTGGCCTCTCCTTTGTGCGCTCGCCGGGCGACGTCGAGCAGCTCGAAGACGAGCTCACGCGCCTGAACGCGCAGAACGTCGGCATCGTCATGAAGATCGAAAACCGCCAAGCCTTTGAGAGCCTGCCCGGCATCCTGCTCGCCAGCCTCAAGAGCCCGCCCGTCGGCGTGATGGTGGCGCGCGGCGACCTGGCCGTGGAGGTCGGCTTTGAACGCCTGGCCGAAGTCCAAGAGGAAATCCTTTGGCTGTGTGAGGCCGCGCACGTGCCCGTGATCTGGGCCACGCAGGTGCTGGAGAGCCTGGCCAAGAGCGGCCAGCCCTCGCGCGCCGAGGTCTCCGACGCCGCAATGTCCGGCCGCGCCGAGTGTGTCATGCTCAACAAGGGCCCCTACATCGGCGAAGCCGTGCAGTTCCTCAACGGCGTACTCGAGCGCATGGACGCCCACCAGTCCAAAAAGCGCACCATGCTGCGCAGGCTGGCCATTTCCCAGTCCGTAGGCAGCGGCCCGCCCTAGGACAACACCCCGACCGCCCCCACCCACGATATCCACGGTACGTAGTGCATCGGGCCACCGGGGCCGAACGCCAGATTGGTCCAGTAGTAGAGGAGTAAAAACGCCGTCCAGACGACGCTGAAAACGAGTGAGTAGGGGCATAGGAACTTCGAACTGCGTTTTCGCCCCTCAGCCTTTCAAGCATCCCCGACCCACCCCGTCTGCATCCTCCTCGTCGCCACGGAATCGGCTCGCCGATGCCTCGCGGCGATGGCGCTCCCGCCTCCGGTCTCCGCTGAATCTCATCGCTGCGCAAGGCTCCGCCCTCACCCCTTCCGGCCCCGTCTCAGATCCCAGCTCTCGCCTCGCACGCTCGCGCCCTCGGTGTCGCCCCGATCCGCGCTCCCCGTCTCCAATTCCCAGAGCGCCAGCTCCCTCTCCCGCACCCGCGCCGGAGCAAGCGGCAATGGGCGCGTCTCCACTCCCACGTGACGGAGGATCTTCGTTACAAGCTCAGGGTCGGAGAGACGCCACCTCCTCCGCACTCGGCGGTGGAAACGAAACGAAGTCCAACTCCTCCCGGCCAGGGGCCGGATCCCCTGACCAAGCTGTTCAATCGCGCGGCGGTCGACGAGCAGACGGGGCGTGTGCTTGGGATCAAGGCGCTCGCCGGTCAGCCGGCCTGCCTCTTCATGGTCGACATCGACCACTTCAAGAACGTCAACGACAGCTACGGCCACCCGGCGGGCGACGCGGTCCTCAAAGGCCTGGCCGGGCTGCGTCCCGGCGAACCGACCGAGAGCCTGCTCAAGCGCGCCGACTCGGCGCTCTACGAGGCGAAGAAACGCGGCCGGACACAGCTCAACGCGCGAGCAGGCGCGCCTCCGCCATCCCTAGCCGCCGATTCGCACGACGCCGCCGCAGGCGGAGATCAACATCCGCTTGGAGAGCGTGATCACCTCCGGGTAGGTCTCCGGTAGGACATGGAGCACCGGGAGTACGGGGGTGTCCCCCCCGGCGAAGACCGAGTTCACCCCCGCCTGGATGGTGGGGTAGGGACGGGCGTAGTTGCCCGACCAAGGGCTGGGGGCCGAGCGCGCGACCCAGACGGCGAAGCGCGGATTTCGCCAAGCTTCGCGGTTCGCCGCAGTGTTCGTGATGGTCGCGGCGTTGAATCGGTTGTCGTCGGGGGTATCAACAAGTGCACGAAGTCGGCGAGTGCACGATCGGATACGCAATGAAGCCACACCCCGCATGAGTCGGCGAATGAACCCGGACAGCTACCAGTACATCAGCTTCAGCCGCAACGGCCGCTGCCGGGGTTGGGGTGATGCTCGTCGGCGATGGCCGTCGGGTGTGCGGCATTGTCGTTGCAAGCCGTAGACGCCAACCACTGCGCGAGGCTGCAGAGGCCGCCGGGTAACCGGCCCCCTCCGTGTCCCCCAGGTCGTGCTGTCGCCCGACCTTCCTCCTTGACCTGCGGGGTCCGGTCACCCGACACCCTCCGCAGCGAGCACCGTCAGCGCCGGCCCGGCGGTCTCAAACTCGAACTCCGCGGCCGGTGGCCGCGAAGCCTGCGGCCGCCAACTGCAAACCGCCATCAGCCCTCCTCGAAGTAGTCTGAATCGACACGCTTGACGATGTAGGACGCTGAAACCGATACACCAACGTCGAAGTCGATCATCAGGTTGGCCAACTGCTGGCCATCGATCAACACCACCTTGGTGTCGATGCGCGACACGTAGTCGGTGGCGTCGGCGGTGTAGCTGGACGTGGTGATGAACACGCCCTTGCGGGCGCGCTGCCCCTGCAAGGCGCCCACGAACTTCTGGATCTCGGGGCGGCCCACCGTGCCTTGCCAGCGCTTGGCCTGGATGAAGAGGGTGTCGAGGCCGAGGCGGTCTTCCTTGATGATCCCGTCGATACCGCCGTCGCCGGTCTGGCCGATGCGTTCACCCGCGTCGCGGCGCGAGCCGCCGTAGCCCATCTTGACCAGCAGTTCGACCACCAGTTGTTCGAAGAAGCTAGGCGAGCAGGCCAGGATGCGGGCCAGCAATTCCTGGCCCAATTGCGCGCGCAGACCCTGGTGCGCGGCTTCTATGGCCTCCTCCGGCGTGGCGGCGGTAGAGGTGGATTCAGGCACTTCGGTGGCCGTGGCGGTGGCGGGCCGGGGGGCTTCACGGAATGCGATGAACTCGGGAAACTGCTCCAGGTACTTGCCGTCGATGCGGCCCGGGTTGCTGGCCAAGGCCTGGAGGCCACGGTCACTGATCCGGAACACGCCCCGCTTCGGCGCCTCCAGCAGGCCGGCCTTCTTCAGGTACGTGCGCGCCCAGCCGATCCGATTCTTGAAGATGCCCTGCTGGCCGCTGGGCAGCAACTCGGCCCGTTCGGCGGGGTTGAGTTGAAAGTGTTCCGCCAGCGCCTCTTCGGCATCGCGCAAGGAATGCTCCTGCCCATCCGCCAGAAAGCGCAGGAAGGGCAGCATGCAGGTCTGGTAGTCGGGGATCGCCATGCACAAAGCATAGCCGGGCGGCGTGCCCGCCGGCAGGTTCATCCTGTAGGCCCGCCTGCCCCCACCGGGCTGCGGCTTGGCGCCGCCGCAGGCAGGTTCAGGCTTCGGGCTGGTAGCCCGCATCCCGCTGGCCCCGGATCGCCAGCACAAACACGGTGTCGAGGGTGGGCACATAGCGGTACAGCGCCACGTAGCCGCGTGTGCCTTTGCCGATCACCAACTCACGGGCATAGGAACTTCGAACTGCGTTTTCGCCCCTCAGCCTTTCAAGCATCCCCGACCCACCCCGTCTGCATCCTCCTCGTCGCCACGGAATCGGCTCGCCGATGCCTCGCGGCGATGGCGCTCCCGCCTCCGGTCTCCGCTGAATCTCATCGCTGCGCAAGGCTCCGCCCTCACCCCTTCCGGCCCCGTCTCAGATCCCAGCTCTCGCCTCGCACGCTCGCGCCCTCGGTGTCGCCCCGATCCGCGCTCCCCGTCTCCAATTCCCAGAGCGCCAGCTCCCTCTCCCGCACCCGCGCCGGAGCAAGCGGCAATGGGCGCGTCTCCACTCCCACGTGACGGAGGATCTTCGTTACAAGCTCAGGGTCGGAGAGACGCCACCTCCTCCGCACTCGGCGGTGGAAACGAAACGAAGTCCAACTCCTCCCGGCCAGGGGCCGGATCCCCTGACCAAGCTGTTCAATCGCGCGGCGGTCGACGAGCAGACGGGGCGTGTGCTTGGGATCAAGGCGCTCGCCGGTCAGCCGGCCTGCCTCTTCATGGTCGACATCGACCACTTCAAGAACGTCAACGACAGCTACGGCCACCCGGCGGGCGACGCGGTCCTCAAAGGCCTGGCCGGGCTGCGTCCCGGCGAACCGACCGAGAGCCTGCTCAAGCGCGCCGACTCGGCGCTCTACGAGGCGAAGAAACGCGGCCGGACACAGCTCAACGCGCGAGCAGGCGCGCCTCCGCCATCCCTAGCCGCCGATTCGCACGACGCCGCCGCAGGCGGAGATCAACATCCGCTTGGAGAGCGTGATCACCTCCGGGTAGGTCTCCGGTAGGACATGGAGCACCGGGAGTACGGGGGTGTCCCCCCCGGCGAAGACCGAGTTCACCCCCGCCTGGATGGTGGGGTAGGGACGGGCGTAGTTGCCCGACCAAGGGCTGGGGGCCGAGCGCGCGACCCAGACGGCGAAGCGCGGATTTCGCCAAGCTTCGCGGTTCGCCGCAGTGTTCGTGATGGTCGCGGCGTTGAATCGGTTGTCGTCGGCGCAAAACCCGGTCCAGACGCCGCAGGGCACACCGTCGAAGAGGATGTCGGGGTTCGACCACCGGCCGATCCGGGTGAACGTTCCGGGATCGGTGTCATAGGCCATGACGGTGCGCCACAGCGACTGACTGGCGCTCTGGAAGCGATGGGCGAAGGAATAACAGTCCGCGTTGCAGCCGCTGCCGGCATCCTCCCTGTTGTGGGCGCAGCCTTGGAGGTGGCCGATCTCGTGCGCAAAGCTGAAGTTGCCGGAGGCGCAGGTCCAGTTGACGACGCAGAATCCTTCCGAGGCGCCGCTCGGTGTGCAGTACGCGATGCCGCAGGCATCGGCATCGCTGTCCCGGACGAAGAGCGCCACGAAGTCGCCGCCGTAGAAATCCCGGTCGGCGTGGACCTGGTCCATGTAGCCGTCCCAGTCGCCTTTCAGCCGGTTCCGATCGCTCTCGACGCTGCCCGCCTCGGTGTAGTTGATCTCCCCCCGGAAGATCAGCGTGACCTGGTTGGTCACAGCGCTCGCGACATAGGTCTGGTTCGCCACGTCGACCGCGAGCTGACACTCCGCGTTCATCGCGTTGACGCCCCCCGCCTCCGCGCGGGCCGAAGGGGTGTAGTAGATCATCACATCGCCGTTCGGAAGCGGCGGCGGGCAACCCCCGGTCGGCGCGGCAGGACGCTCTTCGGACCCCTCGCTCGGAGTCGGTTCAGGCCCAGAGGCGTCTCCCTCGGTCGCACAGTCCGCGATCGAGATCGGCTCGGCCGGGGAGAGTTCGTGGACGCCTTCCCCCACGAATTGGATCCGGTAGAGCTTCCCGAGCTGAGGCGCCTGGATGAGCCCGGCCACTGCGTCTGTTTCCACCGAGAAGAGGGCGAAGCCGTCGGGATCCGACTCCAGACGGCAGGCCACGCTGAACGAGGTGGGAGATCGGCGCTCGACCCGATCCACGATCGCCGTCGAGGCGCCGGTCTCGAGGCCGAGCACGATCCGGTCCTCGGGCGCCACGGCGTTGAGCCCTGCGAGATCGATCGCGACCGGGCGCGCGTCCGAGGAGAGCGCCCTCGGGGGCATCGCGCCCGACCAAGCGGACGGTCGCAGTAGCTCGATCGCCTTGCCGATGATCGCGCCATGGGAGCGCTCTCGATCGCTGGCCTCCATCGCATGACCGGGAGTGTCCGAGGTTGTGAGGAGGTCGCCGGGTTGAATGGCGCCGGACGTCGCGTCGCACGAAACATAGACGCGCCCGGAGAGCGCGATCGGTGGCGCGTCTTCGTGTCCCGGCAAATTGCCCAGCACTGCACCGACGGAAAAGTCATTGGCGCCGCTGACCACGCCCGCGACGCGGGTGTTGTATGCCCCTCGCGCCAAGCAGATCTGCCCGGGGTTGGCAGGATCGATCGCGACCACCATGCCGGGCTCGACCTGGTCCGACGCCAGGAACTTCTCGGCCAAGTCAGCGCCGGTGATCTCGAGCACCGGGACGCTCACGACGCCGCCCGAGCCGGGATCGAGCACGATGTTCCCGCCCGAACGCGCGTTCACGACCGAGAAGTGCGGGCTGCCGGCGGTGCCGAAACCGGCCCAGGCTGTCTCGCCCGCGCCAGTCCGGTAGCTGATGTAGCCCATCTGAGTTGATGCCGTGCCAAAATCTTCGAGAGCCAGCGCCGGCTCATCGGCTCGGATATAGAGCGGCTTGCCCGGAGTGGTCGTGCCGATCCCGACGTTGCCGGTTGAGTCGACGAAGAGGGCGTCGGTCGGACTGCCGTCCGCGGCATCGAGCGAGTGTCCGTCGACGCCCCGCGTCTTCAAGGCGTACGGGGCCGCGGTCAACGGCTGACGCGGGGTCAGCGTGACGAACGAGCCGCTTCCCGCTGGACTCCGGACGACGAGCTCCAACCACCGCTTGTCCCCGGAAAATGCGCTCGTGCCGAAGTCCAAGGTCACGACGAAGACGCCGTCGCTGACCGTCACACCGTTCACCGATTGCGTAGCGCCGACTTGAGCACCGCCCGTGACGGCGCCGAAGAGTTTGAACTGGAAGTCCGCGGTCCCGTTGACCGGTGCGCCGGACAACTCGAGACTCCCTTGGTAGAGACCGGGACTCAACGCGCGAGGACGAGTTTCACCGCTCGCGCCGAACCCTCCGCGCCTCGACCCACCGTCAGCCGCGCGAAGTAGACGCCGGTCGGAGCGAGTCGTCCGCGCTCGTCCCGACCATCCCAGACGGAGCGAGCGATCTCGCCGGCCCGCAACGCGCGTTGCTCGAGCCTGCGCATGCGCCGCCCTTGCGCATCGAGGATGTCGACCGAGGCGAGGCCCGCCTGATCGATCGACCAAACCAGTTGCGGCGATGCGCTGACCGAGCCGGCGGTGCGAATCCACGAACCAGAATCGGCCGTCGACTCGCTCTCCGGCGCATCGGCCGCGTCGACTTGCTCCGCGCGCAGGATCGACGAGCCATACCCGCCGATGAGACATCCGTACGCAGTCGGACGAATCGTCTGGCCCGCGCCGGTCGCCGGCAACTCCAGCGTCTCCCACGTCGCGCCCGCATTCTCCGTCACCAAGATCGCACCGCTCTGGAACGAACTCGGCGAGGCATACCCCACGATCGGATCAGCGAACTCGAGCTTGCGCGTCCCCGGCGCGGCGACCTGAGTCCAGTTCGCGCCGCCGTTGGTGGTGCGGAAGATCCCGTTCCCGGTGTTCGCGCAGCAGGCCAGCCCGTTCAGGGCATCGAACCAGTGGATGTCATTGAGAAAACTCGGCAGGCCGCTCGTCCCGACACTGGCCCACGATGCGCCTGCGTTGGTCGTCTTCCAGATCTGCGGGACGTTGGTCGTTCCCCCGGCCGCGAAGCCCGTGTTCGCATCGAGGAACGAAACGCTGCCGAGCCACGCCGTGCTGATGGGAATGCCGCTGTTGCGCTGCTCCCAGGTTGCTCCGAAGTCGGACGTCCGGAACAACGTAGCGCCGCTCTGCCCGTCGGCCGCGCAGTAGGCGATGCCGGCCGCGGGCATCGCGAGGTCATAGCCGCGCACGCCGTTCACGATCGAGTTCGGCAGATTCACCTGCGTCCAGCTCACTCCCCCGTCGCTCGTGATCGACGCCTTGTTGAGCAACGTGCTGCCGGTGACGGCGCCGCGGTCCAGGTGACGCCCCCGTTGGTCGTGCGACGCGCGAAGAGATTGCCCACGACGTACCCGTTCTGCGCGTCGAGCCAGAGCTGCTCGTGCGCCTGATTCACGGAGGCCGGGGTCGCCGCCGCCCAGGTCGCTCCTTCATTCGTCGACCGCAGCACCTGCCCGGCAGCGCCGACCGCCGAGAGGATCACCCCCGTCACGACCTCGATATCCTGCAGCGCGCCGGTGGAGGGATTGGGCACGTCCTGCCAGGTCGCGCCTTGATCATCGGAACGGAAGATCCCAGGCGCCTCCCCCACCGCGAGCAACGCGCCCGACGGAAGGACGATCACGTCGTTCAGGTCCTTGGAGAACTCGGTGAAGTCAGAGGCGCCGAACCAGCTCGCGCCGCCGTCGGTCGTGCGCACGAGCGCGCCGGCCGGCCCGACCGCGTAGCCGTTCTGCAGGTCGGCGAAGGCGAGTCCGCGAAGCTCGTTTCCCTGTGGAAGTGGAAGTTGCCAGGCGAACTCGTAGGGAGAGAGGGCCAGCGCGGGGGTGGCCCACACGCCGAAGAGAGCGAGGCACATGAAACGGAGTCCGCTATGCCGCAATCTCGGCGATTCGGCTGATCAACTCGGTCCCTATCGCAGGATCGGGTGGCGCTGCGAGCGAACCTCGAGACCAGGGACCCCAACCCAGTACGATCCCGAACGCGCCCACGACGCATCGCCGGTTCGGAGATGAGCTTCGTCCGGTTGTCGCCGTTCGGCGTTCTACTCTACCGACAGTATCCAGATGTCGCTGGCGCCGCCTTTGGTGCGAGCATCGAAGCTGATCCGGGTTCCGTCCGGCGACCAGGACGCCCCAGACTCGAAAGCAGGATCGAACGTAAGTTGAGTCTCGTCCTGGCCCGTCGAGGACATTCGCCAGACGTCATAACTGCCCGCACGGTTGGACCCGAACGCGATCTGTCCGCCGTCAGGCGACCACGCCGGCACGAGGTCCTCGCCAGGCCCCTCCGTCAGCTGCGTGGGTGTCCCACCGCTCGCTGGAACAACGAAGATATCGAGGGTCCCGTTTCGGTCCGACACGAACATCATCGTCGTCGCATCCGGAGACCAGGCGGGGAACCCATTCACTGATAAGTGCTCGACGATGACTTCCGGCGCGCCTCCCGCCAGTTCGACTGCGTAAATGTGGATCACATAGGGACTCGTTGAAATCACAAGCTCGTAGGCGATGCGAGATCCCCCTCTGTGCCAACCTCGCGTGAGACACTTTACCTCTGGAGTTTAGTGTAGAGGGCCAGGAGGCATCACCCCATGGTGCGAGGGAATGGAACTGCGTCGGTGAGTCCCCCGAAGCTCGGCGAAAGGGAACGCCCTGACGCGTCGGCCGGCCCGGCCCCCGACCCCGAAGTCTCGGCTCGAGCCACGCGTCGTCGGTTCACGGCGGAGCACAAACGATCGGTCCTTCTCCAAGCCGACGCATGTCGGAAGCCGGGAGAACTCGGAGCCCTGCTTCGTCGCGAAG
>Ga0163147_10002548_pt1 | contig 25580 bp, 19 predicted proteins | sample OliLakLV19MP6G1_FD_148597 | JGI IMG/M metagenome (GOLD analysis project Ga0163147, IMG submission 148597) | Freshwater microbial mat bacterial communities from Lake Vanda, McMurdo Dry Valleys, Antarctica- Oligotrophic Lake LV.19.MP6.G1 | ecosystem: Environmental > Aquatic > Freshwater > Lake >...
CAGTAATCCCAGCGAAAGCCCGACCGCAACCGCATAGAACAAAGTCCATGCGAGGCCAGCACCAAGAAGAGCAAGAATCGCCGTCGCGACCACATGGGCATTGTGGGAAGAAATACGCCGACGTATGGACGTCGTAGGCATTATCCCGCACGATAACCATTCGGATCCACTTCAACAGTTGCGAAGCCGAGACCTTGGAGCGCTTGCCTGATAACTTTTAGACACCCCGGCAGGCGGCTCATTTCCTCGTGCGCAACTTGGATGAGAGCACTAGGAACCGCGCCTGGAACGAAGCGCACGCGAAAAACCCGAAATCCAAGATCTCGTAAGACGGCCTCTCCTCGCTCCACGAGGTGGAGCGCAGCAACCGTCACGGGAGTTCCATGCGGAACGCGTGACGAAAGGCAAGGTTGAGCGGGGGCATCGGCTGTGGGCAAGTTCAGTCGGCGTGATAGCTCCCGCACATCGTTCTTCGTGAGCCCTGCCGATCTCAAAGGAGCAAGAATCCGAAACTCCGCAGCCGCGCGGGAGCCGGGGCGTGTCGCTGCGACGTCGTCGGCATTCTCACCATAGGCGATGGCTTTGACCTTGCGTCTCTGTGCAAGATTCTCCAATTGACGGAACAGCTCTGCCTTGCAGAAGTAACACCGATTGGGAGGATTTGCGAGGTAGTCGGCTTGGTCAAATTCGGTCGTCTTCACCACTTCGACCCGAGCGCCCATCGCATGTGCCACCGCAAGGGCCTCTCTCAAAGCTTCTCGAGGAAGACTCGGACTATCGGCGATGACTCCCAGCGCAGCGTCGCCGAGTTCTTGCACGGCGATGGCGAGCAGGCACGTGCTATCTACGCCTCCGCTATAGGCGATGATGAGCGAAGTGCTCTCGCTGAGCTCACGGCGCAACGCAGTCACTTTCTCGTCAAGGCTCACAGGCACAGCCGAAGATAGAGTGCATCCAGCGGCATTTGAATGCCGATAAAGAACTCTCCAAAATCCGCGAAGTGCGCACTCACTTCATCAAACCGCATTTCATAAATGATCGCCTTAATCTCCGAAGTCGTGCGGGTGAAGAGCGTTACCCCCCATTCCCCATCATCAAGGCCAGTCGCACCTGTGATGAGTTGCAAAACTCGACCGGAGTAAGTGCGCCCAACTTTGGCGTGGCCTGCCATGAGCTTCTTTCGGGCATCAAAATCGAGTGCATACCAATTCTGACTAGGGGCACGGCGCTTCGACATGGGATAGAAGCAGACGACGGGCCAATCAGGCAGGTTAGGTTCAAGGCGATCCTTGGCGTATTTTTTCATCCGCGCTTGAAAGGCGATGAGCTTCTCGCTGTGGGGTGCGGTGCCGGGCGTGAGATTTTCCTCCACTTCCAGCACTCTCGCGTATTCCTCATCGCTCGTTGTGTATTCGCTGCGTTCAGTCATGGAAAGCCAACTAAAGACGGGAGAAAGAACGTCCGCACCAAGCGCAAGAGTCAGCCGCTTTGCGAAGGCGTCCGCATCCTGCAAATCCGGCGTCACTAGCATAAAGCCTACGTCTGCCTTGGGGGTAACAACACTAAACATGAGCAACTGGGTAGCTGGGGTGGCCCGAATCTCTTGAACGACTTCTGCGAGGCGAGTTTTCGCAGCAATCTTTTCCCGTGTCTCAAGCACGTCCCACTGCGAATGCTCGACGCGGTAAAAGAGGTGGAGCACATGCCGACCTTCGATGGGTAGGATGGGAGTGAAGTTTTCCATAGGGATTTAAAATATCTATCAGACTGCGAAAAATACGATTGCAATATGTGGGGCGAGAACCAAGTTTCTTTCCAGACACCTTAACCGAAAAACTTCAAATGGCAGACGTAGAAAATAAATACTCCGATAACGTGGGCGGCACATTTTATGTAGATGACCAGTGCATTGATTGCGACCTCTGTCGCGAGACCGCACCGGCCAGCTTCACGCGCAACGACGATGGTGGTCACAGCTTTGTCTTCAAGCAACCTGAGACCCCTGAAGAGGAAGCTCTTGCGAAGGAAGCCATGGAGGGATGTCCCGTCGAAGCCATTGGCAGCGACGGAACATAGTGGCTAGGGCTTTTTAAGCTTTCGACGCTTAGGCCCTGAGCCCCTGCTTTGCCATGTCGCCAGATCTCTTACGGCGTAAAATCCTCGAAGAGTGGCGCGGATTGGATGATCCGCCGAGTAAGCCTGATCGCTGCCTCAGTATCAACGATGTCCTCGGCAAAATCCTCCCGAAGCTAGGCCTCTCCGAGCGGCTCAGCGAGCAACAGATCACGGAAGCTTGGAGTAGTATTGTTGGCGGCTTCCTTGCTCAACATTCCTTACCCGTCGCTTTGCAGGGCGGCATCTTAAGCATCCAAGTGCTCCAGCCTACTGTCAGATACGAGCTCGAGAGGTCGTGGAAGGCCGAAATACTTTCTAAGCTGCAAGCGCGCTTTACTGCAAGAGTCGTGCGGGAAATTCGATTTCGCCTTTAACGGAATCTGCCTACTTCGGCAGCCTTTCAAGGAAGGACACAGCACTCGCGCCGACGACGGCCACGATACCAACAGTTGCGCCGCAGCAAACGAGAAAAATCAAAACGTAGGCAACAATCGGTCGCCAGAGTTCCGTCTGATGGGCTTCCTTAAGACCGATGGCACCATACGCGAGTTGAGCGAGTGAAGCCGCTAGTCCTCCGACAACTGGTATCAACTGAAGCACCGACGTCGCCCCCACAGCATAGGCCAATACGCGCCATGTGGTCTGGAATGATCGGTTTGCTCCACCCAAAGCGATGAGCGCTAGGTGCATTACTGCCGCATTAATAAATGATATCGCCACGAAAAAGATCGGGGAAATAATGATCACGCCACCAATCACCGAGGCGATCACCAGTAGAGACACGCCTTTAGTTTCTGTTGCGAATGCCGGATTAGCAAACATGGCCACACTTTGATAGAGTATCGCCACAGCCGTCGTAACCCACGAAACAAGCACGAAGAAAATCATCGGCTTCATGTAGCCGGCATCCGTCGGCATCTGACTGAACACATGCGTAGGCGAGGCAAAGATTTGTTTGACCGTCTCAAAGATCGCCTTGGGTGCTTGCCCCGGTTCGGCCCGCTCCCATGCCGGTTCCACCATGAGCACGGGAGGCTGATCTCCTGCTGCTAGCACAGGTTCTAGCTCAAGCGATGCAGTCGGAAGATCCGTAAAAGTCGACAGCGATAGCCACGCCGCCATGGGTTCCTGCCAGGCGAGATCTTCAGGGTAAAATTTTCCGGACTTAAGGCCGTTTGCTACGTCCTGAGGCGTGAACTGACCGAGGCTTTGCCGATCGCGATTGACGAAGATCATTCCCATAGCATGCAGCACTTACAGCAAAAGTATCCTCTAGGTCAAACCCCGATCGTCCGTCGGCGTCGGCGCTTCCAATTCCGGTGGAAGCGCGTCGGGGAATAGCTGCAGGTAGGCGTTGGAAAACGCGAGATACGCTACAGGTGCGGCGACGAGCAAACCTACGCAACACACCAGAAATCCAGCCATAAGCAGTAGCGACAGCACGACGAGGAACCCGAGAATTGGAAAAAACTGTCGAGTCACCGTGCTACGACTCAATTCCATAGCCTTCCAAAACGGCATCGCACGATCCACTATCAAGATGAAGGAAAACATCCAGCCAGTGAACAAATAGGCAAGCCCGATGACGAGGAGAACCGCAGAGACAATCACCGGGACTTCCGAAGAAAGAGCACGGCTCAAAAAATACGCCGGAAAGAGAAAAATCACTGCGGCTATCAACGCCGCGCCAAATGTCACCAACGAAGAGAGAAGAAGCTGACCTAATTGAGGAAATCGAAATCCGGCGAGGAGATTTTTGAGATCCGACCTTCCGCGCAAAAGCTCAACATGAAAATAAAAATATCCCGCACCGAAAAGTGACGTAAAGATCAGATAGCCTACATAAAAAAGGAAAAAAATCGCGCAGGCCGCTATGAAGAATCCCATGCCATTCTCGGAAATATTCTTGCCTGTGTTTTCCAATACAGTCGGCCCAAACTGAATCGGAATTTGAAGGATTGATGAGCTGAAATAGAAGATCATCAACGCCGCGATGCACACGCCCGCCCGCTTCTTGAAGCACCCCCACGCTGCTTTAATGCATGCGCCAACCCCAAAAGGTCCCGACTGAACAAAGGGTCCTGTGGGGAGCTTTGGCAGGGGCTGCACGCCGAGATTATGGATCGTGGACAACGGCTTCCATGTGTCCATTTTTTCATGCCACGCCAGATCTGTTGGTAAAAATCGCCCACTCGTGAGCCCGGCGACGACCTCATCCTCAAGAAACTCACCCAATTGCTGCCGATCGCGGCTAATAAATATCGTTCTCATTGTGCGCAACATGTGCAGAAGCGCGTCCCGCAAGCAAGCGCGTAAGGGGCAAGTTGGGCTATCGGTTGCTATGGTCCGCAGAATTTTGGGAAAAATTATCCTAAAATAAGGTGATTCAGGTGCTGCTCCCAAAGGCAGTAGCCCCTTCAAAATAAGAAAACCATTGCGCTCGGCTTCGAGTCGCTTGAAGCTTCTGCCTCAACCAGTGAAAAGTCACCGCATCCCCCTCTCCGGAAGCCAAGTCGCGTTGCAATCTCCCTTCGCTACTCTAGATTTCGTAGGCCTACCGTCTCCACCGCCAATCGAGAGGGTTGCTGCGGCCGCAGCCAAGCGGGGCCGCGTTGTCCTCCGCCGCGAGAAAGCCCAACGGGGAGGAAAGACGGTCGTCGTGGCCTCCGACTTCGCTTCTCATTTTTCTGAAGCAGACATCTCCGCGCTTGCGCGGGATGCGCGGCGCGATTGTGGATGCGGAGGAACGGTCACAGGCCGCGAGATCGAGCTTCAAGGCGACCAACTCAACCGCGTGGCCGCATTCTTTGAAGCGCAAGGATTCCGGGTTGCAGGCGCGGGGCAACGCCCGCCGAATTCGACGGCCGAGCCAAGAGGAAATGCTACAACGTGAGCTTTGCACATGTCACCCTCTCGCGAGCCTCATGAGCGATTCCGCAACGTCAGGCGACGCCCCGCTTCGGGTAGCTTTCATCCCCCTTCGCAGCTCCCGGCACGAACGAGGCTTTTAAATCCACCGGCGAGGCATGGCGCAAGCGCGAGGTGCTAGCGGTGCAAGATCGCGGCCAGCGTACGGACGTCGAGCACGCATAACGATTTACGAAGTGGAATTTTTCGTGGGCTTCGTTAGCTTGTGACGAGTGAAGCAGAAAAGTCGTCATGTTGCAGTCGAGGAGTCCCATTCGGGAATAGGACGTTGGATATTGCCTGCTTTGGTCGTTTCACTTCTCCTTCATGGTTTGGTTTTTCTCTGGGCTAAGGGGGTTCCTATGGAACGGTTAAGCGATGCGTTTTACGATCGTATCGTGCCACGAACGTTTAATCTGGAACGGGTCGAGATTGACCCGAAGCTGCTTGATGCCCCTGAGTCTGAGGTGCCCAAGGCGCCGACAGCTCCCGTGCCGGTTTCACTTCCTGAGGAGAGGGTGTCGTTTGAAAAAATCCAAGGCGACATCCGTGCGACGCCCGTGGCACCGCAGCTCAATGAGGCGTTGTTCGCGGAGAAGCCATCCATCGTTGCCGCTTCGCTGGAAGAGGCGATCGCTTCGGCCCAATCTTCTCCTCGCGCATTCCTCGATGATCGTGCGCTTGCGGAGCAACTGCTCCGTGATGCGGAAAAATCTCGTGTGGCTTCCACGTTAAATTTGCCACTTCCGGAGTCTTCGGGTGGTGGTTTGCAAAACCGCAGCGTCCCTTCCGCGGGAGGATCCGACGCCGGATTCAGCAACTTAGATGATCTTCTCGGACAGACAGGGCCACTCACTTCCGGAACTGCTCCCATCCTCATGCCGACGGATTTGCTATTCGACTACGATGCGGCAGCTTTGAAACCCGAGGCGATGAAAAGCCTCGAAAAGCTCGGCTTGCTTATTCGGCGAAATCCGAGGGCCACGTTCGTGATTGAAGGCCACACGGACTCCTTTGGATCCGATGAATACAACGCCAAGCTAAGCCAGAATCGAGCTGATAGCGTGAAGCAATGGCTGGTTGGTGCCATGGCACTTGATGGTGGAGTGATTGAGGCGAGGGGCTTCGGCAAGTCGCGACTCATTGCGCCGGGCACCGGCACGATCGAGGAACAACAGATCAATCGCCGCGTGGAGATCGTGATTCGGGCTCCGAAGGGCGCCGTCTCACAATGACCTCTGACAATGACCGGTTGCTCGAAAAGTCGGCTCGCGAGCTTTCCGAGAATGCCAAACGGCGTCCGGGCGATCCCGTGACACTTTTCAAAGGCTTCCGAGGCGTGGAAGAAGAACGCTTGCGCATGTGGCACAACGCGGGCGGCGGGGGACGCGAGGTCGCAAGACAACGGTCGGACATGGTGGATATCTTGTTTCGGGAGCTCTTCGAAGGAGTTGTTGCAGAGGTGTCACCGAAAGGTCTGGGCGGACGCCTCGTCGTGGCAGCCTTCGGGGGATATGGGCGTCGCGAACTCACCCCTTTTAGCGACGTGGATATTCTTTTCCTCCAGTCTCGCGAAAATAAGGAGGCCGAGGAAATTATCCGTCGTACGCTTGTCGCACTGTGGGACATTGGTTTCAAAGTGGGACACGCGACGCGCACGATTGCTCAGGCGATTAAAAAATCCAATGAGGATATGATCACCAAGACGTCCATGCTCGAGTCGCGGTTTCTCGCTGGCGAGCGAGCGATTTTTACGCGATTTCGCGAGCGATTTGTCAGCGAATGCATCACAGGTCGTGAAGAACAATACATCTCCTGGCGCCTTGCCAACCAAGCAGAAATGCGGGTGAAATATGGCGCGAGCGTCTTCCTGCAAGAACCGAACATCAAGAACGGTATTGGCGGACTGCGCGACTACCAAAGCTTGCTCTGGATCGGTCAATTTAAGCTGGGTCTTATGACAACTGCAAAGCTTGTGGACGCAAAAATCCTGCGTGAATCCGAGCGCCGCACGCTCGAGTCTGGCTACGACTTTCTTCTCCGCACGAGAGCCGAGATGCAATATCTCAATAGTCGCACGACCGATACGCTCACACTCCAGCTCCAAGGCCGAGTGGCTGTGGCTTTTAATTATCCTCAGAAAAACATTCTGCGAAAAGTCGAGGCCTTCATGCGCCACTACTACAGCGTCACGCGGGACATCCACCAAATCACGGAAACGGCACTGAGTCGCATGAAAGTGGAACTCGAAAAGCCACTACCTCGGCTGATTTCCTTCCTCACCGCCAAGCCACTTGTTGAAAAATTTGATGGCTTCTTTTCTTCGATGGGAAGACTCCACCCCGACTCACGCGATATTTTTAGTGAGGATCCCTATCGCATGATTCGTGCGTTTCACCATGCGCAAATCCGGCAACTCACGTTCCATCCCGAGTTGAGCGATCTGATTCGCCGCCGCCTTGCGCTGGTTCATCGCACCTTCCAATATAGCCGAGCGGCGCGGGAGACGTTTTTTGCAATCTTGGCGCGAAAAGGAGAGGTGGGGCCGGTTCTACGGCTCATGCACAACTTGGGATTTCTCGGGTGCTACATGCCGGAATTTGGAGAGCTAGATTGCCTCGTTCAGCATGAATTCTACCATCGCTACACCGCGGATGAACATACGCTCGTCTGTATCGAAAAGCTGGATGCCGTGCTCTTCTCGGAGGACGAAAAGCTGCGGGGATACCGTCAGATTTTCCAGAAGTTGGAAGATCCAACGATGCTCTATCTCGCCCTCTTGCTTCACGACACCGGTAAGGCTGCGAACGAACGATCCCATGAGGAAGCGAGCGCGGTGCTTGCCCACCGAGTCGCTCGACGCATGCAGCTTTCCCCAGAGCGCCGCCGCATGCTGATCACGCTTGTGGATTCGCACTATGTCATGTCGAAAATGTCCCAAACACGAAATCTTGATGACCCAGCTACCATCGAGGAATTTTCGCGCATTGTTGTTAATCGCGGGAACCTTGATGCGCTCATGCTGCTCACACTCGCTGACGGTATGGGCACCAGCGACCAGAATTGGTCGGACTGGAAGGAAGGTCTTGTGTGGAATCTCTACCGACGCACGGCTGAGTTTCTTGAGGGCGGGGCGATCGCTCTCGTTAAGCTCAGGCAAGACCGCGAGGAACAACTCGATAATACCCTGAAAAAGTTGGCCCGCGATTACCGTCGTGAAGTCGACGCCCACTTCGAGTATATGCCAGAGCGATATTTGCAGATGTTCGGGTCCGACGACATCGCGGCTCACTTAAGGCTTTTCCGCTCCTTTTTTGAGAATCGCTTCTGCGAGGAATCCGTAGCTCATGTTCCGGTGCTTAGGTGGATCGCCCGTCCCGAGCAAGGCTGCACGGAAGTATGGGTGTGTGGGTGGGACCGACCACGGTTGCTAGAGCGCATTGCGGGTGCATTTCTTTCCGCGCAAGTGAATATTCTGAGTGCAGATATTTTTACCCGTGGTGATAATCTTGCCCTAGATATTTTTCGTGTCGGCAGCACGCAGCACCGGCCAGTAACTAGTGCCCGAGACATTGCAAAGGTAGAAACTCGGCTCAGCGATTCGCTGCTGGTGGAGGACTTCGATTTTACCCCGCTCATTAGCAGCGACCTCCGCATGGTGACGTATCGCCTGTCTCAAGAGTTTGAGCTCCCCACCAGTATCACTATTGATAATTCCTCGCACCCTGTTTACACGCTCGTGGACATTCAGACGCCAGATCGCCTTGGGCTCCTCTACGATCTTTTGCGCGCTATGGGTGGGGCCGGGCTGACGATCGAGCTCTCACGCATCACTACCGAAATGGAGGTCGCCATGGATTCCTTTTATTTGCGCGGGAAGGATGGGGGAAAGATTGAAGATCCGCTGGCCATCAAAAAACTTCAGCGGCTCTTGCAGCGTGCAGCAGTCGGAGCTGTAAAATGACGCCACGTTTCGGAGCGCTTTTTTACCGCTTCATTCTTCGCACAGCGGTGCGCCAGCCATTGTTGCCGATTCTCAACATCCTGAGCATCAGCGTGGGAGTGGCTGTATTTTTAGCAATCCAGATGGCCAATACCGGCGCACTCTCGAGCTTTAAAAATGCTGTGGGCCTCGTCGCAGGAACTGCGCACCTCGAAGTGCGAGGCGACTTCTCCGAGGCTCTTTTTCCAGCTGTGCAGGCAGCAAAGGGAGTGGTGTCTGCCACACCGCTCGTTGAGGGAATTGTGACACTTCCCGACCAGCCGGGTGAGTATCTCCGCGTGCTGGGAGTAGATCCTTTTACAGGAGAGAGTATGAGGGTGTTTCGCATTGCGACGCCGAACGGCGGGGACTTTGATGCCGAGGGTTGGCTCTCAGATCCGCAAGCGATCGCGGTATCCAAAGAGATCGCGAATCGAGGAGCATTGACCGTTCTTTCCGATGGCGCGACGTTTACGCTCCAGCCCCGATTCATTTTGGAGGCAACCGATGCGGCAGTCTCCTCGGAACCACGAATCGCCGCCATGGACATTGGGTGGGCGCAGGAACTCCTGGGCAAACGCGGCAGGCTCACTTCCATACAAGTGCAAGTCGAGGATCCCCTCCGTGCACAGGAAGTGGCGAGTGCTATCAAGCAGGTGGTGCCGCATGATGTCTTTGTGGGATCTCCTGCTCGGCGAGGTGCCGAGGTGGAAAATATGCTGGCTGCATTTCAGCTCAATCTCACCGCCCTGAGTCTGGTATCCATGGTTGTCGGGATCTTCCTCATCTATAATAGCCTTTCGGCCACCGTCGTGCGTCGCCGTGTCGAAATCGGCATCCTCCGAGCGAGTGGTGCTACGAAGCTGGAAGTGGCGGCGTTGTTTTTGGCGGAGGCTATCTTTTGTGGGTTACTCGGCTCGTTCCTCGGAATCGTCCTTGCCGTGCCATTGGCTCAAGCCCTCGCTGCCCCGGTGAGCCAGACCGTTTCGACGCTTTACACGCTTGTCACCCTCGATCGTGTGTCGCTGACTGGTGCGCAGATCGGTGTCGCATTCTTCGTTGGTATCGGAGCTTCACTCCTTGCCGCTTGGAGGCCTTCAGCAGAGGCCTCATCCTGCGATCCAGCGTCTGTCTTGCATCGTGGCTCGGTGATGGATTCCTTCCAAATGCGCACCCGGAGCTGGGGACTATGGGGACTGGCCGCACTGGTCGCCGCCGGCGGGTCTTCATGGTGGGCTTGGCAAGGCGGAGGACGCTTCATGGGCTTTGCATCTGTCGCCCTGCTCGTCGCGGGGGTCACCCTGCTGGTCCCGATCACCGTGCAGGGGAGTATGCGACTCTTCGATCGTGCGCACTGGATTGTCCGACTCGCCGCGCAGCAGCTCGTTCGCGCGCTCCATCGCAATACCGTGACGATTGCCGCTCTAGCCGTAGCGGTCGCGATGACAGTGAGTGTCTCGGTGATGGTCTATTCGTTCCGTGCCAGCGTGATGAAGTGGCTCGAAACAACACTGGTAGCCGACCTTTTTATTGCACCAGCAGCCAATGAAATCATAGGGCTCCAGTCTTTCCTCCCTCCACAGACCGTTGAATGGGCCCGTGCGGATTCTCGGATTTCTGATGTTGGAACTTTTCGCGAGTTGACAGTCTTATGCGATAACACATCCGTCTCGCTCGCTGTGCTCGAGGGTGGGGGACGTGGCCCATTTGCCTATCTGACGAGCCTGCCAAATGCCGCAGCACTTTTCCACCAGCCGGGGTATCTCGTAGCATCGGAAAGCTTCGCCAACCGCCATGGCACACGCGCGGGCGACCACCTAGAACTTGCGTCGCCTGCGGGACCACAAACCTTCATCGTGGCGGGAATCATTAAGGACTTCACCCGAGATAGTGGCCTTCTTCTCATGGATCGTCGAAATTTTCGTAAGGCGTGGTCTGATGAGCGCATTCATTCTTTGGCGCTCACCGTTCACGACCCCGCCGAAGTAGCTACCATTGCAGAAGATTTTCGCGCCTCCTTCGCCAGCGCTGGGGCCTTTGCCATCTACACAAATTCCGACCTGCGCAAACGCGTGGTCGAAATCTTCGATCAAACGTTTGCCGTCACTTCGATCCTCCGTTCTATTGCTGTAATCGTCGCCGTTGCTGGAGTGTTTCTTTCCCTGACGACATTGGTTCTGGAGCGGGAGCGTGAAGTGGGGGTCTTGCGCTCTCAGGGAGCCTCCCCAGGCCAAGTGCGAACGCTCGTCTTTGTAGAAGCAGGACTCGTGGGGCTTATGGCCTCGGTCATTGGAGTGATTGCGGGGGCCTTCATGGCGATGATTCTTACGTGGGTCATCAATAAGGCGTTCTTTGGGTGGACGATTGACCTGCGCTACCCGTGGAGCGTGCTCTTGCTCACCCCATTTTGGATGATTCCCGCTGCGGTGCTTGCTGCATGGGGCCCTGCCGCACGCGCAGCAAAAATCTCCCCGGCCGTCGCGCTAAGGTCTGAGTGAGAAGTGCGCGTGGTTCCTACTTTGCCCCGCTCATACGCAGGGCTTCCGCAATGCTGGATTCCTTGCGAAGAAGATTCGCGAGGTAGACATCCCGAGCGGGGAGTGATGCTAGACCTTGAAGACGCTCTGGAAATTCAAAACGAGAGAAGATTGCATGCGCAATTTTCGATGCAGGCACGGATTTTTCACCATATCCGCCTGGCTTGTTGCTCGACCAGAACCGCACGGACGGCACACCGCCCACCTCTTCCAGTCCTAAGAAAACGACAGAGTGTCCGCGCTCCTTTAATCCCACAGCTTCGGTCCAAAAAATCTTCAAAAAGTCACCCGGCCTAGCCTTCGAGAAGGAAGTAAAGTTTCGACCAAGGCCGAGTTCGTGGAATAGTCTTGGCGTGCCGGGGCCGTTTGCATTCCAGCGGCCCCACACGCCCTCGCCGTCACCCAGTCGCTTCGGCATCAAGGCCTGCCACTGAGCGCGAGTGAGGGTGACGCTCCCCGACTTTTGCAAGACGCCGAGGGCTTTAAGAAACACCAAATACGTGGCCCCAGAACAATAGCTCGGCTGGGCCATTTCCGCACGCAATTGAACTCCCGCATCCGTCAGCTGCGCCGAACGGCTCAATGCGTCATGCGCTTCGGTCGTCGTCGCGTAGCCTCCCCCTTGCGGCATGCGAGCGATTTGCTGTAAGACAATAGCATTGAAATCGCCAGCACTCAGCACGAGCGTAAACAAAAAATAGCACAGGATCAGTCGCAAACTCACACCTCAAAGAACGCTCTAGAACCTCATGAAAGCAAGACGCATCTTCACTCTCCTCCTCCTCACCTTCATCACCGCAGCGGGCGCAGCCTGGTGGGTCGTGGGCTGGATGGAAAAACGTCCCCTACCACCTTCAGGTGGACTGTTCTTCCCACGCGAGGTGCTCATTCCCGGCCCCCACTTCCTGCAAGGAGATGCCCGCTGGAGCCTCGACACGCTCGGCGCTTCTGACGAGACACTGGGAGAAGTAGGCTGCGCCGTGGCGGCTGCGGCCATGGTGCTGGGTAGCTACGGCATCGTCACCGACCCGAGTAGCCTCAATGCCTTCCTTACGCAGGACAAGGATGGCTACACGCCACAGGGCTGGATTTATTGGGAAACAGCGGCAAAAATCTCCCCCGAACTTCTCCCGCAATTGCTCCCGCACTATGAAGCTGCGCCATCGTATTTCCTCATGGATTGGAATCTTTTTCACGGCAATCCCGTGATCATTCGCCTGCGATATCCCAACGGCGTAACCCATTTCATGGTCGTCTGCGGCAAGCGAGGCTTCGACTACCTCGTTCGAGATCCAGGTGGACGTGGAGCAATCGGGATCTACCCGCTCAGAGAATTCGGTGCCCCCATCGAAGCATTGAGATTCTACAAAAAGCCGCGCATTCCATGAGCTGTTGCGCCGATTCAAGGCAGGAAATTAGGAACAATCGGAATCGGAAACCATTTCGTTAAGCGTGTGAGCACAGGGGGGGTGAGACTGGCATTATTCGAAGTCCGCCCTTGACCCGACCAACTAACCATATGGTTGGTTGGTCTGATGAAGACCGTCGGTATTTTTGAAGCGAAAACCAAGTTCACCTCGATTTGCGAGCAAGTGGTTCGCACGGGGCAGGCGGTGGTTGTGAGCAAGCGTGGGCGACCGATCGTTCTGGTGGCTCCGATTCCTTCGAGCCTGCAATCCAAACGACCGGACATATTGACCGCCTGGCGAGAATGGACCGAAGCGAAAGGCCGCGAGGAAAAGGAATTTCCTGAAGTTTGGAAATTCCGTGGACGAACAAAACCCAATCCTCTGACCGAATGATCGCACGGTATTTGCTGGACACGTCGGTCTTTTCCCAGCCTTTGCGAAAAAGTCCGGTGCTTAGGGCATTGGAGCGTTGGCGCGATACCGGAGATGCTGCCTGCGGTGTCAGTGCCGTGAGTGTCGCGGAAGTGGAATTTGGCTTGCACTTGGAAGACCGTTTAGAGCGGTGGGAAAAGTATCGCTCACTCGTTGAGGGGCGTCTTGAGGTTGTGCCGACGGACGTTGGTGTCTGGCAGGAATTTGCAAGGCGTAAGGCAAGACAGCAGGTGCTCGGACGAGTTGTGGCCGATTTGGATCTGTTGATCGCCGCTACTGCGGCGCACCACGGACTCATCGTCGCCACCCTAAACAGCAAGGACTTCAGGAGAGTGGAGGGAGTCGCTTGGGAGGATTGGTCAGCTTGAGCGCTGCGCACCATGCAAGGACCGATCCCTGACCTTATCCTTGGACCAGGACGCGGACTTCAAGGCCGTTCACTCTTCGAAAATGCGCCTCATCGGCGGAACCTACAAGGACGCCAAAGCCAATGGCGCTCGCTGTCAGGCGGCCATTACTGGAGAGCTTAGAAAAAATGTCGGCGTAATGCTCGGCCACAAGCGGGATAAAATCTTCAAGGCCGGTGACTTTCCGGATGGCTTCCAGGCGCGCCAACCGGCGGGCGGCGCGAGAGGCATGCGACGCCAGCCGCACACCGATCAATGCCTCAGCCCAGATGATTGCGGAGCAAACCCAACGGCCTGAGAACATAAAAAGAAAAAAATCTTGCGAGGGTGCGGAAGATGACATACCGTATGAATTATACGGTATTATGCTTACGAAACGACAACAGGAGATTTTGGACTTTGTGCGCGGCTTTATTCGTGAGCGGGCAGTATCGCCGACGTTTGCGGAAATCCAAAGACAATTTGGGTTCTCGTCGCCAGCAACGGTGACGACGCATGTGGATTTGATGGAAAAGAAGGGAGTCTTGCGGCGTGGGGTAGGGCATGGGCGCACGCTGGAGCTAGTGGATGCGGTGGTGCCGCGCCGGATTGTGGATGTGCCGCTATTAGGGGCCATCTCAGCGGGGTTGCCGCTGGAGCAGGAACAACAAAATGATCGCTTCATTGCGGTGGACGCCGATGCGATTGCCTTGCCGCGGAATGCGCGGACCTTCGCGCTGAAGGTGCAGGGCGACTCGATGATCGGGGCGGGAATTTTGGATGGGGACTTTGTGATTTTAGAACATGGGCCAGAGGCACGGCATGGAGATATCGTGGCGGCGGCGATTGATGGGGAAATGACGCTCAAGCGATTGATCCTTAAGGATCGCAAGCCTTTTTTGAAGGCGGAGAACCCGAAATACAAGACGCTCACGCCAGCCTACGAGCTCGTGATCGAGGGTGTCTTTCGTGCATTGATCCGGCTGCAGGCGAAGGGAATATGAGGAATATGAAAAATGATTGTGCACTTAGATGCGGATGCTTTTTATGCGAGCGTTGAACAAGCGACGGATCCACGACTGCGGGGAAGACCTGTGGCAGTGGGCGGAGCGAAACGCGGCGTCGTCGCCTCCGCCAGCTACGAGGCCCGAAGACTCGGCATCTTCACGACCATGCCCACCGCGAGAGCCCGAAAAATCTGCCCGAATTTGGTCGTTGTTTCGGGGGACTTCGAAAAATACGAGCGGTTCAGCCGCTTCATGTTCTCCTACCTCTATGACTTCACGCCTTTTGTAGAAGTCGCTTCGATTGATGAGGGATACTTCGACCTGCGGGGAAACCAGAAGAAGTCGCCTCGGGAGATTGCAGACATCCTGCGTCGAGCGATCCGGCAGAGCCTGAAGCTCACGATATCCGAGGGTATCGGGAGCAATAAGCTCGTGAGTGCGGTAGGGTCGAAGCTGAGAAAGCCGGCGTCGTTTATCGAGGTGGCGGCGGGGGAGGAGAGGGCTTTTTTGGCGCCGCTGGAAAATAAGTGGTTGCCGGGAGTAGGGCCCCAGATGGCGCGAACGTTGAATCAGGCGGGCCTATCAAGCATCGGCCAAATCGCGGCGGTGACTCCACAGCAACTCTCGCTCTTTGCGGGAAACGGGGCACGACAGATGTGGGAATTTGCACAGGGTATTGATCTGCGTCCGGTGGTGATGGAGCCACCGGCAGCGAAGAGCTGGGGTGAGCAGGAAACCTTTGAGCAGGATGTGACGGATGAGCATTTCTTGTTGGCGAAATTGCGAAGCATGGCGGATCGCCTCTTTGCGAAGGTGCGTGGCGAGAGAAAGGCGATCCGCGTGGTGGAAGTGCGGATTCGCACGAATGATTTTGAAGATTCGCGACGAAGTGAAAGTCTGGATGAACCGACGGATCTGGAGACGGATGCCTATGCGAGCCTCGCGCGCCTCTTTCGCAAGGCATGGCAGCGACGGGTCTCACTGAGGTTGGTGGGGGTGACGTTAAGCGGGGTATATCCGTGCATATTCCAATGTGGTCTACCGCTCGTGGATAGTGGCGTAGATCCGGCGCAACATCGGAGGCTGGCACCTGCGCTCGATACCTTGCGCAGTCGCTATGGCAAGCGGGCGGTGATGCGTGGGCATGATCTCTTCCTGCAACACTATGGGGAAAAGGCGAGGGGAGAGGCTAAGAAGGTCGTAAAGCCGTGCAGGAGCGTGCGGCAGGAGTGGGCAGCTTTGAATTTTAAAAGTGGATACTCTTTTCTTGATAGCCTGCTGAGGCCGCAGGATATCGTTCGGATAGCTGCGGAGCGGGGGTGTAGGGCGGTGGCACTGACCGATCCAAATTTGCACGGGGCCGTGGATTTTTTCATCGCGGCAAAGGCGGCGGGAATCCAAGCGATCATTGCTGCGGAAGTCGTGGTCGCGCAGGAGCCGGCTGTCGCTTATGTGCGGGATGCCGAGGGCTACACAAATCTCTGTGCGGTGCTTTCGACGCCACATCGGGTTCTTACCGATTCTCTTCGCCAAGGTCTCATCGTGCGTCCGGCGGGGTGGTTACCAGAAATTCGCTACGCTGACCGCAGTGAAAAACCGCTCTATGGCGTGTTGCAGAGTATCCGGACATTGACGTTGCTGAACGAACGCCATGCGGGCAAGAGAGTCGGCGATTTTCACTTTCCAGCGGAGCAGGATTTCGTGGCGAGTGAGGAGGCTTTGCGGGATTCGGTGAAAATTGCCGAACAATGCACATTTGAGTTTGAACTAGGAGGCTTGCGCTTCCCGCACTACAAGCCGAGCGATGGCTCAAGCGCGCACGACTTTTTGAGACGCATCACGCAGGAAGGCTTGCTCCGCCGCTATGCACATAAGCCGACATCGCTTGCACGAGCACAGGCTCAGATCGCGGAGGAACTTACGATCATTGCGGAGGTCGGGTATGAGGAATATTTCCTTCTGGTCTGGGATCTCCTGCAAGATTGCCGGGAGCGGGGCATCGAGTGGATCACACGAGGCAGTGCGGCGGATAGCTTGGTTTGTTACTGCTTGGGAATATCGGATGTGTGCCCGCTACGGTTTGAACTTTATTTCCAGCGCTTTCTCAATCGTGAACGCATGGCACTGCATAAGTTGCCAGATGTAGATATGGATTTCGCACACGATCGGAAGGACGATGTGGTGGATTTGATTTTTGAAAAATACGGTTCCCATGCCGCAGTCGTCGGTGGTTTTCAGACCTTCCAAGGGCGGAGTGCCTTTGCGGATATTGCAAAAGTGATGGGCGTGTCGGAATACCAAATCCGGCGAATGACAGAATTTCTCCCACAGACGTCGGCTCGGGGACTTCCAGAAAAAGTCGAAGCGAGCCAAGAATGTCGCGGGCTCGATTTTACGGAAGATCCCTACGCGACAGCCTTGCGATTGGCGGAGAAGTTGGATGGGTTCCCACGCCATGCCAAGATGCACCCATGCGGAGTTGTCTTATCCCGCGTGCCGATCACGCACCTCACTCCGGTCTTTGAATCTGCGAAGGGATATCCGACCACACACTTAGACATGGAACAAGTCGAGGCGATCGGACTCGTAAAAATGGACATCCTCGCGCAAGGCGGCCTTGCGGTGATGCGCGATACCAAGCAACTCCTTGCGGCGAAAGGTATCTCGGTGAATCTGAAATCTCTCGAACCGTGGGCCGACGCCGTAGTGTGGAAAATGATCGCCCGTGGGCAGGCCCGCGGAGTTCACCACATCGAGAGTCCGGCCATGACGACGCTAGAACGCATGGTGAATGTGAGGACGATTGATGACTTGATTGCGATTGTTTCCGTGATTCGACCTGGAGCAGCCAATAGCATGAAGAAGGAACAATTTGCGAATCGCGCGCAGGGACTCGAACCCACCACCTACCTGCATCCCAGCTTGGAACCCATACTACGAACGACATATGGCATCGTGGCTTATGAAGAACACATCCTGCAAATCTGCGAAGCCTTCGCGGGCTTACCAAGCGGGCGGGCAGATGTCTTGCGCCGAGCTCTCAGCAAATCACGAATGGATACGATCAAGGCAATCCAAGCAGAATTTGTGGCCGCCGCCGTCGCTCGTGGGCGCACGGCGGAGGAAATCGAGCGCGTGTGGGAACTCGTGTCAGGATTTCAGGGCTATGCCTTCTGCCGGGCGCACTCGACGGCCTATGGGATAGAGGCCTACGAAGCGGCATGGCTGAAGCACTACCATCCGGCAGAGTTTTTGGCCTGTGTGCTGGAGCACGGGAAAGGATTTTACTCCAAGCTCGTTTATAGCATCGAGTGCCGCCGACTGGGTATCGGGTTCTTGCCACCGGCCGTGGCCTCTCCGCACGTGGCCTTTCAGCCCGAGCAAGGGGCTATCCGCGTGCCGCTCCACCAAATCAAGGGTCTGAGTCACGGGCTGCTAGAGCGATGGGAAAATGGGCATCCCTTTGTCTCACTGCGAGATTTTACCATGCGGACGAAGCCATCGTCGGACGAAATGAATGCCCTCCTGCGTGTGGGAGCTTTAGATTGTTTCGGGGCAAGCCGCGCAGAGCAGTTTTGGGAATACCGACAACTTGCCCAATGGCCGTGCGACGGCGAGCAACTCCTGCTCGGTGCGGAGAAGGCTATACTGCCAAGCTGTGAGCTCGCGGAACCCTCTTTTCATGACCACCTCGAAGCAGAAATGGAACTCCTAGGATTTCCTGTTTCAGGACATCCGCTCGACCTCTATGACCATGTCGCATGGGAGACGTATTGTGAGATCAGTGGGCTCTCGGCCTTTCACGGAGAGCGTGTGACAATTGCAGGGTTGATTATTGAAGACCGCCTGCACCACCAAGCGGATGGACGTCCCATGAAATTTGTATCGCTCTGTGATCGCACCGGCACGCTGGAGTGCGAACTCTTCGCGAGTGCCTATCGGCGCTTTGGTTCGGAAACCATTCGCTATCCAGTGGTCGAAATCACAGGGCGCGTCATGCCTCTGACAAATGGGAATGGCCAAACACTACAAGTCGAAACAGTAAAGAAGGCACGGAGACGATGGAGCTAGCAAGTTCCCTTGATGCGGTTGTGAACACGCTTGGGGGCTAGGTAAGGCGCGCGAGTTCGCCAATCAATTGCGGCCCTCGATAAACAAAGCCGGTGTAAATCTGAACGAGGCACGCTCCAGCAGCAAGTTTCTCGGCCCCGTCTTCAGCGGACATGATCCCCCCCGAGGCAATGATGGGAAGATCGCATGTCGTCCGCAGGAGGCGCACGACCTCCGTCGCACGCGCTCGGAGCGGACTTCCGCTAAGACCTCCAAGCTCATCGGCAGCGTGGGCCACAGCGGAATGATCGAGTGTCGTATTGGTTGCGATCACGCCATCCAGCGAATTTTTCTGTGCAAGGACGGCCATCTCTTGCACGGCGTCGTCGGACAAGTCGGGTGCGATCTTTACGAGCAGCGGCCGGGTGGCATCAATGTTTCGCAGGGCCTCGACGATTCGCAGCAACGACTCAGGATCCTGCAAAGTGCGGAGGCCGGGAGTATTTGGGGAACTTACGTTGATCACGAAATAGTCGCCGAAGGCCAAGAGATGCCGGTAGCTCGCGGCGTAGTCGCCAGCAGCGTCGGCGAGTGGTGTGATCTTGGATTTTCCGAGGTTGATTCCGACGGGGATTTTCGGCCAGCGTCCAGTGCTTCTCAAAGTGGCAAGCCGGGCGGCGAGAGCAATAGCCCCCTCGTTGTTAAACCCCATGCGGTTGATGAGCGCCGACTGATCGGGATAGCGGAAGCACCTCGGTTTCTCGTTGCCGGGTTGTGGATGCGCGGTAACAGTCCCGACTTCGACAAAGCCAAAGCCCAGAGCCTCCCACGCCGGAAGGGCAATCGCATTTTTATCCATCCCAGCAGCGAGGCCGACACGATTTGGAAATGTGAGACCGAAGGCACGTGTGGGTGAGACGCGAGGTTGAGAAAAACTGAACTGCAGAACCGCAGGTGGCACAAGGCGCAGGGCACCCATCGCCACATGGTGGGCCTTCTCTGCATCAAGGCAGAACAGGGCAGGCCGAATGATGTGGCGATAGAAATTCATTTCCCGATGCAGAACTTTGAGAAAATTTCTCCCAAGATTTCTTCCGTATTGGTAGCACCGATGATTTGTCCAACGGCATCAAGTGCCTCGCGAACTTCCAGCGCGATCAATTCCGCAGCTTCCGATCCGGCGATAAGAGCGTCCGCTTCGACCAACGCCGCGAGTGCTTTCTCAAGCAATACGTGGTGCCGGGCATTAACGGCCACGAGGCTCGGGGCGGTGGTGAGGTGAGCCGTCGAAGTGCGAGCGAGGAGTTCGCCAACAAGGTTGTCTAGACCCGTTCCATCGCGGGCGCAGATCGCGATCGCGCCATCTGGCGTGGGTGTTCCCATCGGCACGAGGTCATATTTGTTAGCGATGAGGATTTGATTTTCTCGCGAGATGCCTGGGAGTGGCATGGGTGAGTGACCAGCCGATATATCCACCACATGGAGGACAAGATCCGCTTTATCCAACGCCGCTTGCGCCCGCTCGACGCCCGCCCGCTCGACAGGATCTACCGACTCTCGAAGACCAGCGGTGTCCGTAAATCGAAAGAGAATTCCACGCAGGCAAATGGATTCTTCGATCGTATCGCGTGTGGTGCCAGGAACTGGACTCACGATGGCGCGATCCATGCCGAGGAGGCAATTGAGCAAGCTGGATTTCCCAGCATTTGGCTTCCCCGCGATCGCAACCCGCACGCCTTCTCGCAAAAGTCGTCCTTCTCCAGCAGTCGCGAGCAGTCGCACGATCTGCGATTGACACTGTGCCAACTGCGCTCGGAGTTCTGTCCCCACAGCAGGGCTAATTCCTTCCTCTGGAAAATCAATCCACGCCTCTATGTGGGCGAGAGCCGCAAGGATGTCTACACGCAGTTCTGACACTGCATGTCCTAGGCGCCCCTGCAACTGCTCAGCGGCAGCGCGAAGAGCAAGTGGCGTTCTCGCCCGAATGAGATCCATCACCGCTTCTGCGCGAGTAAGGTCGAGCTTGCCGTTGAGAAAGGCACGATGCGTGAACTCGCCAGGCTCAGCAGCGCGGGCTCCCGCACGAAGGACGATCTCAAGGATGTGAGCGGCGAGGAAAATACCACCGTGACAAGAAATCTCCACCATGTCTTCGCCGGTATAGCTCGATGGATTCAAAAACGTTGTCGCTAGGACTTCATCAACCACATTTTCACCAAAAACAATCTGACCGAAAGTCGCCATTCGTGGCACAAGGCTCCCGCCTTTGGATCGTCGGAAAACGCGATCAAGGATGCGGCTGGAATCCGGCCCCGATATGCGTAGAACAGCGAGTCCTCCCTCCCCTACCGGCGTGGAAATCGCTGCAATGGTATCGCCCGTGATCATGCCAAACCCAACTCAGCCTGAAGAAGGCGCAGCTCCGTCACGAAGCGGCGGTTTTGCTCCATGGTGCCGACAGATACGCGAATCCAATCCGGCATTTTGTAGCTCCGCATGGCACGGACAATGATACCACGTCGCAGGAGGGCTTGAAAAATGGCATCACCATCGCCCACGCGCACGAGCACAAAGTTTGCCTGACTCGGAACAAATTCTAGCGACATCTGGGCAAACTCGGCTTCGAGATAAGCGCGTCCCTCGCGCGTGAGATCCCGCGTGCGCTGCATGTGATCTTCGTCATCGAGTCCCGCAAGGGCACCGGCTTGAGCGATGCCATTGGCGTTAAAAGGCTGGCGAGTTTTTTGAAGCACGCTGGCAATTTCTACCGGCGCGATGCCATATCCAATTCGCAGATTTGCAAGGCCTTGAATCTTGGAAAATGTTCGCATTACGATGACATTGCGTCCCTCACGCACAAATTTCAGTACGTCGGGTGCGTCGTCTAAAAATTCAAAATACGCCTCATCAAAGATAACCAAGACATGAGCGGGAACGGACGCCATGAAGGCATCAATTTCCTTCTGCCCAACCATGGTTCCCGTGGGATTATTGGGATTTGCAATAAATACCTGACGCGTTCGCGGCGTAATCGCTGCGAGCATGGCTGGCAAGTCGTGCGTGAAATTTGGGTCTGGCACCTCGATTGTGGTTGCCCCGAAGAGCTGAGCCATGAGGGTATAGACGGCAAATGCGTGCTTGGCTGTCACGACTTCGTCGCCAGCCCGCAAGAAAGCATGGCCGACGAACTCGATGATTTCGTTAGAACCATTTCCGAGAACCACATTCTCGCGTTCTACGCCAAGTCGCGTCGCAATGGCGTTCCTCAGCGCCCACCCCCCACCATCCGGGTAAAAATGCGCGCGTTCCAGCGTCTCACGCATGGCCGTCAAAGCCTTCGGCGAAGGCCCAAGCGGATTTTCATTTGACGCCAGCTTAATGACATCTCTCGCTTCAAGGCCCATCTCGCGAGCAAGTTCCTCGACGGGTTTTCCCGGCTCATAAGAAACAAGGCGGCGAATATTGGCGTGTGCGGATTCTGCGAGACGAGAGCTATCAGTCATGTTCTGACGCCTAATAAACACGCAAAAGCTCTCAGTGAAAACTGGAATTGCAGTGGTGCGCGACTTATGCGGACCGCCAATCCACCCAACCATAATCAAGAGCTGCCGCAGGAAAAGAGCCAAATAAGATCATCGGAGAGGGCGCTGGGTGTGATCTTTCGACTCAGACTCGTCGTAGTTTGACGCCGTTATAATCCGGGGGCACGCCAATTGTGCGGGTTCCCAATAATCGGAAATTCGCCCCGCGGTGAAAATCCTGAAAGCTTTTTGCACGCGCGCGGCCAGTTTGTTACGAATCATAAGGTTCTGGAATCCGATAATAGCAAAACCGCAAGGCAGACTCCCCAAAAGGGCTGGCCGCGTTGTAAAACGTGGCTGAAGCGCCTAGGGGCTGCGACCCTACTACTCGCGCTTTTACTAGTCATATTTCACCGGCCGCTCATTTTCGAAGGAACGCGTTATTTCGTGGTTCGGGCTGCCAAGCAGCAAAACCTCGAGATCAATTATAACATGAGCGGATCCATTTTCACGACGCTATCGGTGAGAGATTTGCGCGCGAAGCCGATCGAGCCTGGGCCGATCGAGCGATTGGAGATCGGCGAGATCAATCTGCAGTATAGCTTGTGGGATCTCCTACGGGACGGATTTCCCGCTTTTCTGCAACTCGTGGAGCTGAAGGATGTTTTTGTTGAGATTGCTCCCGGCGACCAGCTCCCACCCGAAAAGGAAGCCGAGCGGCAGGCCTTCAAGTTTCCAGCGCTGCTTCCCAAAGTTTTCAACTTAGAAAATGTCAACCTCAGGGTGCGAGTTCCCACAGGCGATACGATCATTGAGGGGCTCTATTTCAGCCTGCTTCCGCAAGATTCTGGCGTGCTTAAGGTCACAACCTTAGACATTCCTAGCGTCCGCCGATGGACTGATATCGAGGCTAAAACAACGTTCCGAGATCGGAACTTCATGCTGACGGATCTCGTGATCGGGGATGAGATCGCGCTCCGGCAATTTCAACTCGATATGTCGCAACTCGAAAAAAGCAAACTCGGCGTTGCGCTCGTCGGCACGTTCTTTGACGCGTCGCTTAGCCTCACCGCACACGTCACGGATCTCAATGTTACCAACGAACTTTCGGTTTCGATGGAGCTCAATGGCCTCGTGCTTGAGCAGGTTTGGGACTACATCAACCTGAAAGTTCCCGTCGTCGGTAAGTTGGATAGCCTCAGGGTTGATTTTGCCGGAACTCCAGAAACGCCCGCAGACTGGAAGGCAACCATCATTGGGCGGGCTAGCGCTTTCCGATTCCAAGATCAACCGATTGGCGACATCAGCCTCGACACGAACACCAGTGGCGGCCTCGCGAAAATCGCTTTGCTCGTTGAAGCCAAAGGTGCGAACTCACTGGCTCTCCGGGCGGAAGCCGGGCTCCCCGCGAATTGGGATAACTTCATGAAAGCGACGACGCGCGGCAGCATCGAGCTCCTTGTGCCGGAGACGGAACTGTTGCCACTGCCCAAACCGATCGTTGGTGACGTCGCCGTGAAGATTGATTTTGAAACAAACGACGGCCATCTAAAATCCCAAGCGGTGTTGAAGTCCGAGTCGTTATCTATCCCCGATGCAACGCTCACAGACACCCAATTCACGCTGCATGTGGAGAAAGATCTCACCAAGCTGCAGAAGAAAGATGTCCCTATTTTTGAAGGGCTCGCGACTCGCTTAGAAGGTGGGATCGGTATTGTGAAGGTTCAAAGTTATGCTACCGACACTCTGCGCATTGCCTTGGGCACTCGCGACGCAGAGGTGGCGGTTGAGGAGATCGCCGTGGGCAACGGGGAGAACTCTGCGCGGGTCTCCGCAAGCTATGTCATGCCGGCAGATATGAAATCGTGGGATAAACAACCACTCGCCACGGAACTCACCGTTCGCGTTCCCGATCTGTCGGCATTTCTCGAGGCGGACTCCAAGGGTGATCTCGGTGGGAAACTCGATGTTGATGGCGTGTTATCGTCTAAAGGCGGCGCGATAACCGGTGCGTTCAAAGTTAACGGCGCTGACATCCGGCTAAATGGCTTGCCGGTGCGTTCGGCGAATGCGGACGTTGCGATTGGTGATAATGTGGTTCGCATCCCGCAAGTCGCCATTGTTTTTGATGACGCTAACCGCATCACCGGATCCGGCGATGCAGTCATCGGCAAAAACATCACCTACTCGGGCAAGTTGGACGTTCAGCTCGCGGATCTCGCCCTGTTTCAACCGCTCTTCGGTGCTGCGCCGGATTCGCCCGCGCTCGCCGGCAGTTTGTCGGTCCTATGGTCGGGGAGCGGCGATACCGGGACTCCCGAGCATGTCGGCACGGCGAATCTCAGTTTGGTCGGCGCCAGTTTCGGAAAGCACGAAAATCTCGCTGCCAGCTTCAACGCATCGTATTCCCCAGAGAACATCAACATCCCAGATTGGTTTGTGACGTCCGATTACGGGACTGCCGCCTTTTCGCTTTTCTGGAAGAACAACCGGCTGAGCGTCACCAATCTGGCGGTTCGACAACACACACTCACGCTGCTGGAAGGTGAAATAAACGTCCCCCTCTACCTTGCGGAGTTCAAGCAAATAGATCGCCTCATACCGCCTAACGAGCCGCTGCACGTCGCGCTCCGCACGAGGAAGCTCTCCGTCGCCGCGCTCATGCGTCATCTCGGAGAAGACAAACCGCCAGTTGCAGCCACGATTGATTTGGACGCGACTGCACATGGGACGATCGAGTCGCTGAGTGCCTCCGCGGACTTCAAAGCGTCGGGCGTGCAGTCGCGCGACGCGGATCAATTTGCTCCGGCGGAAATTGCCGTTCGCTTAGACCTGAAGGAAAATCGCTTGGCGATTAATGGAAGTGTTCGCCAGGCGTTGATCCAGCCGCTCCAGATCACAGGAAATCTCCCGCTCGACGTCGCTGGCATTCTTGCACGCGGGAACTTTGACACCTCCACACCGCTGGACCTGCGAATCCGAATGCCGAGGTCGCCTCTGGAGTTTTTGTCCACTATTGTTCCAGATATTCGACGCAGCCCGGGCACTGCCGAAATAGACGTGCGCGTGGGCGGAACGGTCGCATCGCCGAGCTTCGGCGGCAAGGTGATAGCGAACATCTCGGCGCTCCGCTTCGCCGACCCCAGCCTGCCCCCGATTAACGCGATGGAGATGAATATCGGCTTTGCTGGCAAGCGGATCACGATTAATCGCTTTGTCGGGATGCTTGGGGGG
>Ga0163147_10002551_pt1 | contig 25571 bp, 36 predicted proteins | sample OliLakLV19MP6G1_FD_148597 | JGI IMG/M metagenome (GOLD analysis project Ga0163147, IMG submission 148597) | Freshwater microbial mat bacterial communities from Lake Vanda, McMurdo Dry Valleys, Antarctica- Oligotrophic Lake LV.19.MP6.G1 | ecosystem: Environmental > Aquatic > Freshwater > Lake >...
CTTCCGCGCTGTGCAATCCTACCTTCGAAAAAATGTTAAAATTCTATGTGAAGGTGTCTTAATGGGCGCACTAGTCGTTTTGTTCGTCATCCTCGTATTCTTCATCATCATATCCTGAATCGAGTCCATTAGGCTCAAACTCTTCGTAGGCATGATATGAACGGCTTCGATTTAGCAATGGACACGCATCCGCGTCATAGATAGCATCTAATTGTGTGGGATCAAATAAATTATCCCTGTTGAATAAATATTGACCAACTCTCTGTCCGCAAAGAGTCAAAAGCCATCTAGGTTGTCCGCTTCTGAAGAAGCCATCTCTAATGACTAAACCTTGTCGCACCGACCCATTGATGATTGAAATAGGGCCCATGCCCATCCCAAACCCATCCGGACGAACTACCGCCTTTTTAAGTAAAGCTCTGATGTTATGATCTAAGGTTCTAAGAACTAATAGGTGGTTAGGCGGGCACATTCCCTTAAGTATATCAATTAACGAGCCATGAACAAACCACAGCTTGCAGAAACATCGAATCCAATACGATCTACTACTTTGATTTTTGTTTCTTTGGGTAGAAGCGACTGGATAAGAAGAACATTTTGTTTGACGGTGCCATCAGCGGTCTCTTTTCCCAATTTAGGAGAGTGGGGGTTGTATCTGACTAAATTAATATCAACACGAAGCTTACGGACATTGACGGCATCACATATAGCAGAAACTCTATCAGTGCTGTCATTTTCATCTTCAATAAATGCCCAATGTAACTTAACAATTTTTCTAGTTTTCTCCTGCCACCCAGCGAGCATATCTAGGCCCTCTTCCGCCGGCAGAGCTTGACTCATCCATTTTTTCCTAAAAGTTGGATCCATGGAATAGATGGAGTAATAAAAATCTGGATGAATGACAGGGAACATATCTATCAACTTCTTACCTTTGATGCAATTAGGCATAATCGTCGATATTGTGTAACGGGGAAACAAGTTATGGTCCATCGCCTTATGCGCCAGCATTTGTAAGATGCTATAATCTTTCTCCATCGTTAGATTTGGGTTGGCCAGCGCCTCTCCTCTGCTCATAAATCCGAAGTGGATTCTGTTGGCGGGCTGATTAAGTGAATCGTAATATTTTAAAACAATGTCTGCTTGCTGCTCGTAACCAGATAAATTCGCGTTTGCTAGCTGCGTTTGTCCTGTCGCAGTTAGGTGGCAAAAACGGCAAGCTTGCGCACATCCACTTTGCGATGATAAATAGCATATTACATACTCGGGGCTGCGACGGACGTAGCGAGCCTCCAGATAACCAGGAAAATCCCCTTTGCATACGAAATTGACAGAAGCATCTAAATTACTTTTCAGGACTTCAACTGACTCTATTTTCATAACTTGAATTATCGCATACAATTACAGTCTGTCAATCGAGTCCCCCTACGAAACGATTATTGTGGGCGTAATTGTAAGGCTAAATAGGATATAATGCATTCAACGTAGAAAACATGTATCAACCACTCGGAAATCTTATCGCAAAACAACGCCTCGGTTCCTGGGAAGGAATGGGCAATTCTAATCTCGGTATGGGCCCTGGCCGTAAGATGGAGAGAAGAGTTCAGAAACAAGAAAATAAGCTAGAACGGATGCAGCAACGCCTCAGCACGATGCAGCAAGATCCAAATAAAGCTAAACAAATCGCACAATTGCAGAGTCGCATTGCACAAAGGACAACCCATTTAGAAAGCATGAAGCAACAATGGGCCGCAAAACGGGGAGGGCCACTCACAATCCCAGGTCTAGCTCCTACAGGTGTCACCGCGCCCGCTCCCGTTTCTCCTGCATTAGTCGGTCCTCCTGGTTGGAACGAAGCAGCTTACCTGTCAAAATATCCTGACGTTGCTAAAGCAGTTAAAACTGGAGCAATACCAAGCGGTTTGTGGCATTACAATGCCCACGGACAAAAAGAAGGACGCTCGCTGTCGGGCTGGACGGACATCGCAGCTAATAACAAGATTATTGTTGCCGTGTTAGCTGTTGTTGCCCTTTGCTGGTGGAAAACTCGCTAAACTCACATCCATGTTCGGCAAGCTTTGCACGAAATATTGATGTCGTCGCCCCAACGCCAACCATTATTGAGGCAGAATGGGCAGTCAAACTTGGCTGACTCGTACTCAGGTGCGACCTTCGCTCGGTGACGAACAATCCTGCGTGCTAGATCACTTAAGGGACCGCGCTCCGCTTCTGCGGCCCTTTCCGCTGCATCTCGGGCATCTCTATGCGCCTGCAGGGCTTTTTGCATTCGCTCATTCATCTCGGTAATCCCGCATCAATTTAATACCAGGTACCATTTTCTTTACCCCAATTTTTAGGTTCGCCAGTTATCACTGATTTGACTTCCTCCCACCACCCAGGCAAGCTGGGTGGTGGGAGGAAGTCAATCCAATATCTTCTACCACCCAATAAAAGCCAGGCGCAGAGGGAAGGGGGTTTACTCATATTGATCCTCGGTCTACCTTTTATCTCGTGGCTTCGTGTAATGTTATTGTGTGCAAATCCAGCACCCGTTTTATTGGTGTGGTATACCCGCCCGCTAGGTTCCATGTTACTGGGATTCCCAGGGTAGCGAAAGTGGTAAAAACTAATCTATCTCTTTGTTTCATCTGTTCGGTCGTCAAAGCTCCGCCGAGCGGATCTTCTGCATGAGCGTCTGCGCCCGCTTGATACAGGATAATATCACAATCTTTGAACGTATTTAAAATACTCGGAAATCTCTGAAGCCACGCCTCTGCGCGCTCATCTCCCGCCCAAACAGGATTATAGTCGTCTTCTTGCCCGAAAGTGTAGTGAAGAACCATGTTCCTCAAACTAAACCGATCTAGGATATCGTCAGTGCCGTTGCCATAATGGCAGTCACAATCAACGATACCTACTTTTTTAGCACCCGCCTGCAGTAACTTCATAGTTGCCACCATCAAGCCATTAAATGTGCAAAATCCTTGACAGCTTTTATGAGTTGCGTGATGAAATCCCGACACCGGGCTGCATGTGACTATTTTATTTTTCCACGCATGTAAAGCAGCAGCAACCATACTCCCCGTAGTCCAGGGAAAAGTCGCTGCAACTAAAGGGTTGGTATTATGCAAACCATTAGGTTTTACACAATCTAATACTGCATTGACGTGGTCTTTGTCGTGAACTAGATAAAAGTCCTCTCTGGTTGCGGGATCAAAAGACCTGATATCTAGCAGATACCCTCTTTCCTGCCATTGTTTGATCAGTAGCGCAGGTTTAGTCGCACTTGGGCTAGACACTGGAACAGGCGAAGTTTGTCTAGGATCGTAAAACACGGTGTGAGGGTATTTAATTTTTTCGTCGATACCACTATACTGTTGCATTTTGTCCTTCTTTGTATTTTTCGCACGCGTAGTCAAAAGCGTCTAGCATGCCTTGTTGTTATTCGGATGATTAGTCCACGATATCGGGATCCAGCATAGTCAACACACCATCTGCAATATTCCGATTAATTCGATCAATAACCATCTTGGCATTCTCTAACTGCCGACCCAAATCAACAATATCGTTGTAACTTTTGATGTAGCTAGCTCGGGAGAACGCTTCTTGGTTTTCATCCGCCCACTTGCGAATTGGATCATGCGCTCTTCTGACGAACGTTCTCCAATCCTCCAATCTTTGGTTGTATGTGGTAGCGTCAGCAGCCTGATTAACGGGCACGAGACCGGGCTCTCTCATGTCATTACTAATGGTCCAGTTACCGATTTGCTCAAGCACGCCCTCTTTCCAAAATCGCTTCCGTTGGGCTTGAATGTATCTTCCGGGCGGCACCGGCCAATTGATGAGTCGATAGAAGGTCCCATTGATCAAAATATACCCGTAACCTAGATCGCTCGTAATTCGTGAAGTGTCTTCGATGAGCCATAAATGGTAATGGTCACGAGGTTGAATTAGGAAAAACCCATTGTCAATTTGCAATGGATAAGATGGGTATTCCAGAGGTTGGGAGAAGTGCCCTCGTCTAACTTGCTGATTAAATAATTCTAGAGCAAGGGATGGATCTTTGCTCTGCTTCACCTGTTGCTCTAGTGCTCGAATGTCAAAATCCGGGTTGCGCCAATACATGAAACAATTGTATCAAACGCGAGCGGACGCTGCAGCTTCATAAGCTTCTTCGGGCGTAAGAAAAGTTTGCGGTTGCTCTGCTGGCGCACCTGATACCCAATAATAAGGTGGATTGTTATTACCATATTCTTCTAGACACAAAGCTTGTAACAAATACCGGGTTGCTAGAGCAATTTCATTAGCAACAACTGCTCTGATTCCCATTGGAACCTCTTCACAACTGCCAGCATAATGGTGGCCCATCTCCACTAACGACGCCAGGTCGTAATCTAAAGTATGCTCCCAATTTTCAATTTCTGCTAAAATACCAGAAGTTTGCGTTAAAAGATCCGTCTCAACATCTTGTTTCCTAAATAGAACGCCTCCGCGACCCGTTCTTTGTTCTAAGGCCAATTTCAGAACGCGCTTTGTGCAGTCCAGCACCCAGCTAATCAATGGCTTAGGTGTGATAACATAAGGAGTAATGATACTACGTAGAAACTGGATTAATATATTTTCATGGATATTTCCAACGATCTGTTCTTTTTCGTAAAAATGTCCTTCCAATCCGGCTCGTGAGTCACCCATTCGCGCGCAGAAATATCGCCTAGTTCTGCGGCGGCAAAGATCAGCGATAAGCCCAACCCCATTTGTCGCTGCGCAGCGATATAGGCGATGTCCTCTGGACTCCCCAATCCTGCTAGTCGGGCTCCGCGTTGTAAATTTCTAAAACGAGTGTCCATGATTCCTGCTATAATCATAAAATTTTTGTAAGGCGATGATGCTGTCCCGTAGCTCTTTCTTGAAATTTTCGAATAACCATCGAGTCGGAATTGCCGCATCAATGACGCACTCTTGCCCGTTTTTATCGATGAACCTAAACTCCCCGCCCGCAGGAGGAGGCACTAAGCATAGCCCATCAATAACGTCATCAGTGTAGTGACGTAATAAATCGCCCACCTCGCCCTCATTCGCTCCGTCAAAATACCAATAATCAAGCTCTCGTCCGAAACAATCGTAAACGTCTCTCAATACACAGTCAAGTCGGTTTTCAATTTGGCGTTTGGCGGAGTCAGCCTTTGTCTGCAATGTCATGTAATTGGCAACTACGTCGGGGGCAAGCGGTGATAACCTTCCCGGGTCGAGCGCGGCGTTCAATATTTGTGCTTGGGCCAGCGTTAATGGTTTATTATTCATGAGCTAACTTTAACACAATCAACAGGGGGTGTCAAGGTTGCTAGGACAAGCGGATCCCACGAAAAAGAGAATTCGGAAAACTAGAACATGCTTCATGTGGAACAGCCAGTATTATGAATTGGACGTGTTCAAGCAGCCGTGCAAAGGTTTGACCATTCTAGCAGAAAGCGGCTGGAACTTCACGGCTCTATTGATCAAACGGATGCACCCAGGAATCAGTTTCTTCATCATAATCTGAAAATTCCTCGTAGTATTCGCGAGCTTGTTCGAACGTCATTTTCCGAAGTAATTTAACATACTGCGGTGGTATGACTTCCAAATCACTGAATACAATATTGGAGGAAGGGCTTTCACTCAAGTCCACTACATGAGGATCGTCCATTTCGTAAAAATCTACTCCGTCGTCGGACGCTGCGTCTAGATCAATGCTAAATACCCAAATATCGCCGTCGCAGTATCCGTCTTTAATTAAAACAGGAAGCCAAGCCTCCCAGCATCCCACATGTATTCCGAAGTAACTAGCCAGGTCGGAATCAATATTGTCCATCGCATAGGCCGGCATCCCTTCGGCCACTATGTTCCCGGCGTCGCCACAAATTATCCGAGTCACCTTCCCACAAGCCAATTCAAAATCGTCTATATTCATTATTCCACTACTTCACAATAACTGAAATCTCGTATCACTAGACTATGAGTGCTGCCTTCTGTGCGGATTCCGATGTTTCTTCTAGAAACGTCCACTATATAAATATAGTGTTCAGCACACCAGATAATAAAATCTGCAAAATGATGCAGCAATAGTTCACTGGATTCATTAAGATTCGGGTCAGAGACGCTCCCTTTAAATACGTGATCTAAATAAGCGTATAATTGGTCTGAGATAGCCTCTACTGTCTTGGTTGGACTTGCTATTTCGCATAGCCTAATGATTAATTCAAATATAATGTCTGGCAGTTGAATAGAGGGAATATCCTCTTTAATGATTACATAAATACTCTTAGAAGTATTTGGCAGTTTGATTCGATCAACGTAAGTAACTTTTGGAAAACCAGCAACGTGTTTGGCAGAACTTAAATACGCTGCAAACTTAGCTTCTTTCGTTGAAGTGCTGAATTTGATAACCTTGTTAGCATCGTATCGATATACACAACCGTCTCGTCCCGCACCAAGATAATCTAGAAATTGAACGTTATATTCAGCATGCAAATATTCTTTGGAACGTTCTACGAGGTCGCACAGTTCTGCTCCACGTAATGGGTTCCAGCGTTTTTTATCGATTATCTGGTCTTTCATAGCCAGTTCGAATAACCAAGGCGCTTGCTTTTCTGCTGCTACTAGTGCAGCAGGCAAACCCTTAAGCCCCGCGCCTCCGGGAGCAGCAGAAACCATCGTGATACCAGGGTACTTATTTTTAATTTCTTTAACCATAGGATGTCCAGTGAAACCGGTGAACACAATTATTAAGTCCCAATCTTGGCGGCTCGGAAGGTTTCCTAATGGCGCTCCTCCCCCTCCCTCCACTTCTTCAAAATAGAAGTGTTTTGTTAGCCAATCACGATACGCTTGTAGCGGGCGGAGCCCGCCAATGCCCTGGTTTCCGCCTATAAACAAAATTTTGCGGTTAGTTGATGGACCTTTTGGTTTTTTGTTTTTCGGAGATTTTGTTTTTATCTCACTGTCCTTGCCCGTGAGAATAGAAATTTGTTTGTGCCCCGGGGTTAGGCTGATTGGCCTTAGAATCTCTTGTTCAAACATTTTAAGCGGCATTTTTATCTGATCAGCGAATTTAGAGGCGCTTACTTTGGATGATACCCATTCCTTCTCCATTCGTTTCCGCAGGTCAGTGATTGATTGTTCGATGAATGAGGAGGTCGTTCGGTTCGTTATGTCCTCCCCTAAAGCTTCTAAGTCGAATAGGCAAACATTACGTTGCGCAAGATTAAAAGGTCCTTCTGTCAAGTTACCAAGGCTCTGGCCGGGATAGATGTCTCTCACATGAAACACATAGCTACCCTTGTCCTCATTGTAGACCAATCCTCCGTGAAAAGTAACTAGGTTAGTGAGCGGAGCGGCTACATTGCTAACAATATCGGCTTGGATATTGGGACGACGGCTAGGCTCTCTGCCGGTGAATACTCTACTGAGAATATTCACCTTGCGGTCAATTTGCACGTCTTTCATCTGATCAATGAAATAAGTAGGAATATTGTCACTCCAGCCGATCAAATTTTGATGATTTAAGGTGAAATCAACTTCGATTCCCTGGGCACCGAGGTGGCCAGAAGTATGAACCTGTTTTCGTAGAAGAGCTTGAAGCCGGTTAGATAAAGCATTCCATAAAACTGGGTCTTTGGCTAGGGCTTCTCTTATGTCTTTATAGACTAAGAAATTACCCGCCTTTTGCCCAGAGCACCTGAAATTTTTGATTGTGTTCCCTAAAGCACCAGGAATAACAATGACTAGAGGGATGTCTCCTGCATCAGTTTTGACGACGATTTCCGTAACTATGTCATGATTTGGACGAATAAAAACCTGCTGAACAGAGGAAAGACCCAAACCAAATAGTGGTTGTAATACAATAGGTGTTCCCGCGACTTCAATGGTTGGGGTCGGGCTTGGCGTAGCCGTAATTTTGGTGTTGAGAATATACGTTCCGCGGGCTTGTGTAATCTGGTTCTGAATTTCAGGTAGCGCCTGACGCACGTCATCCACATTGAGCCCTGAGTTTTCAGCTAACTGTTCGATAGTTACGGGATCGCTCTCTTCGTTCAGAGCGAGCAACACAAGATCCCGGATATCCGCTTCATGTATTTGTTTTTGTTGGTTCCATTGCTCTTGTTGTTTTTCGATGATGGAGGTTTCTTCTCGCTGCTTAGCATCCAGAACGCTCGGCCAAAATCCTTGTGTGTCGCCTGGTGGGTATGGAGGTTCTTTGGCTAGAAACACGTATAACGTACCAGCAGGGCTCTGTCCTGCTTCTTCACTTATTGTGATAGCGCCAACGAAGGGGCCTGGGTATAGTCTTATGATATTGACATGTTTTCCATTACGGGTATTTCTAATATTAACTCCGACAGTTATAGTAGTAGTTTCGGGGCCCGGTACAGAATGGTCTTCTACTACTTGCAAAACAGTAGTCGTTCCTGTTTTCTTATTGAGGATTCTCTTAGGATGGAAGACAATATTTTCTGGCAGCCATTCTAATGGTACTGTATCGGCCCAGCCAACTGGCTCTGAGTATTCTATTTCAAAGTTGGCCCAGCCCTCCTCATTAGTATCAATGTGCGCAGTTAATTTGTTAAGGAACTTATCAAAAAACTCGTCATCTCTGAATATTTCTCCAATTCCAGCCCACTTGATGAAACTTCCCGCTAGTGGCCGACCTACAACCTTGCTCGCGAATCGTAGATCCTTAAAGATGTGGCGTTGATCCTTAGGAGAAACTTCTAGTCTGAGGGTATAACGATTTTCAATATTTAGCTCATCTTGGTATGGAGTTGTGGGAGCCCTATCTGCCTCCAGCACCGTCAATGGGACTGATGGCCTCTCCTCAATTTCCTCAATTTCCTCAATTTCAGGAAGAGTCCCCATAACTACTTCTTGTGGAATAATCTCGATAGGAGCTTCCGTTGTTTCTAGCGCAGATTCTTCTGGTTCTGAGGTTAGGTTGAGTAGTTTATTAGTCGGCTTAAAGAAGGCCGTTGGCCCTCTTTTTCCTCCCATGCGTTCCACGAAACCGGCATCTTTAAGCGTGTGAAGTAGTTCGTTTCGTCGGCGGAGCTTAAAATCAAAACCAAACTTTTCTAATAATGGCTTCACCGTAGTAGTGTTGATCCGGCTCATAGCTGACAAGTCGCCCAAGAATTCCATATTATTGGTTATCTGATTGAATAGATCCTTTACGATTCTTGGTCTTGGTGGTCGTCCCGCAGACGGTGGCGGAGGCGGGGGACTAACCCCCTGTACTTCACACCTACGACAGATAGTAGACCCTGAGCGGGTGTTGAATTCGTGAAGTTTTTGTCGGCAAGATGCACATCGAGGCGTTGGAGATAATTCTGGAGCCGACTCCGGCAACTCGGACACTAAGAATTTTGACTTATCTACTCCTGTTATTGCGGACACTAAATCAACAGGGGACGGACCGCCAGGTATTAATGGATCAAACCATCGTTGATCTGTATTAGGGTAATTAGTCGATGATCCTGAGATGACGTTTAATAGGGCGTGGGCAATCTTTACAGATAAGGGAATTGTCGCTTCTTGTAGAATATCCATGACTTGTTGGACAGGTATATCTAGGGCGCGAGCAGCTAACTGAATAGGTGCAAACAGGGCGCTCCCACCAATTAGCGGCTCTTGCCACTGTATTGGAAGATTCTCCTCATTGGTGTAAACATGACCAGAAATTGCTTCTATGAGTGCCTTAACAACAATTGGATCCATGTAAAGATTATATCATCTTGTTATGTGATTCGATATAATTGGGATATGTTTCGCCGCAATCCTGACGCAGACCTTAGATCCCTAGAACGCAGAGCCTATACCGGAGATCGCGTAGCCGGGGAAAAACTGATACTAGCACGTAAACGTACTGGTCAACTAATTGCTAAGCGCGGAGAAATAGTTTACGCCGAGCCTCCGGCTAACACAGGCGTTGCTCCTTTCTTGTTAGTTATTGGAGCTAATGACTCACCATCACAACTTTATACAGGAGAAATGTGGGGTTTTTATCCAGCTACTAATACTTACGGCAGCAGGCTCATTGGGACACGCACCGGTTGGGAAGCTACTGCTAACATAAAGGCTATCATCGGTTTCACATCCAGCTTACCTCGGCGCATAAATGAAGAAATTAATATCGACTTACCGGACGATTGGAAAAATTTTCGTGGTGCTTTTCGCGCTAATCCTGACGAAGACCTTAGATCCTTAGAACGCAGATCGAATAACAGCGAGGAAGATTTCCTACGCTATGCTTCGGCCCTAGCTAGAACAGGCCCCTTACCGGCGACAATGTGGCAGCCGCTCAGGCAGATATTTTTGAATGACTACCGGCAAGATAGGCCCCGTTCAAAGCCCTTCTCAGACGTTATACCTATCATCATGGGTATGCAAAGTACTGATATTTTCCTGAACACCGTGCTGGACTCACATGATCGCCCACATCAACTGTACATAGTTCTGCAAGCAATGCTCCAAGACTTACCAGTCAATGCAACTATACTAGAAGTAGCCGGGTGGATGTGGGATCGCAGACAGCATCGGCGCGTCCCAGGATCAACAGACCCTCGTTTTAATAATGTAGTAGACAACAGGTTCCCCTTTAGCATTGATCTAACAGACTTATCTTCTGATGTCCATTTCTCTGGAGTATTCCCAAGTGTTAGTAGGCTAGAAACCTGGACTCAATTGTCAGCGATAACTGAGCATGGTCGCAGAGACCCTCGTCTGTATGGCTCATCACAAAGACCAACCCCAGAACAGGCCGTTGGTTACGCCTTAAAATATTTGCATCGAGTTATCGGCGTGCAGCCTAAGTACGAATTGCAAGCCCATCATGGGCCAGAGATCAGTGATACTAAATTTGAGATTTGGATTCTGAGCACGCAAGCTGGCTCTATGCCAATCGGAGAAGTTACCTATCAGATAACAGATGATGGCAGCTTTGAGTTCGTTGCGATTACGTTTGATTTCTAGCTAACCTTGCCGTTTCCTAAACTAGTGGTATCCTGGCCAGGCACTCAATCAAAGGAGACGCAATGACCAGAAGCATGCTTGTATTGGTGGCCGACACCCGTGACCTGACTGACATCATAGTCGATATATGTCAAGCTGGATGGCAAGTCAAAAAAATACTCAAAAGTATTAACGTGATTCACGTTATGGGCGATGCAAGCTCATCGGATCTGTTGAAAATCGCAGGAGTTAAAGGTGCTGAGCCTGAGATGCAGCGTCAAATATATTCTAACGCTTGGTCTTGCGACGACGCTTCTTAGCTGGCACTTGAATAATAACTTGTGGCGCTACGGCAGCACGCGGAGCAGACGCGGCTTTTCTACCACGAATCAATTTTAAAATAACTAACAACACCAAAACCCCGCCTATATCCGCACGTACAGCCATAGTTGAACAACGCTTTAGCGGGGCAGATACATGTTTGTTTTTCGGTTGTTGCGTCGGCTATTATTATAGCTAGTTGTTCATTGATGATTCGTTGGGCTAGATCCTTACTCGCCGCCTCATATGTTCCTTTGTTGATTAAGCCTCTGTCCCACAACTTCTCTACGAAGGCAAGTTTCTCTTTTGAAGTCCGGCGCGGATTGGCGATATCGTACCAGCAGGCCATCTAGTCTACCCCCAAATCATTATTACACAAATTGCACGATGGCGCATACTGAGTATTACCATATTGTACCACCATCTGGTCCTGCAGACGCCCGTAAAGCGTCTCCCAGCACTCAGGCGGCTGACTACTAAGATAGTCTTTGAATAAGTCCGGAATCGCTTCGATTGCTTTTTTCTGATTATGGTCGTTGAAGTGCAGTAATATTTTTGCAAAACTCCATGCAGGATGGTTGACTGAGTATTTCGACATCACCCAATACTCAAAATTATCGAGCAAGGGCCATCCTCCAATCAGCGACCAACGACCACGAGCATTAGCAAAAGCTCTGGAATATCCCCGCAACCAAGCACACACTTGATCTAGATCCGGGGTGGCGCCCAGAAACAAAGTAGGACGAGTGCAGATATGTTGTAAAAGAAGGTAGAACTTGATTCGTTCTTGATCAGTTTCTATTGGCACAGGGCTAAGCCGCTAAGTTCTAGAATTTTGGCGACGCGTTGCTCTACTGGCATGAACGGAATGCGAATCGGAGGCATTTTATACATTTCATACATTAAAAGTTGTGTAGCTCCGATATCTTTACAGTCTTCTTCCGTCTGAAGTCTACCGGTTTCTGTTCTAGGATCAAAAGGTTGAATCATCTCTAGGAAGAACACTTTGTCATATGTAACTTGCCTGCACGCGTCACGCAATTCTTGGTTAACCGCGCCACTCACATAGGCAAAGACCAAAGAATCAATAGGAGTGGAGTCTACAATGAAATTAGCCCCACCTGCGCGTTCTTCTAGGTGTAATTGGCGGGCAACAACCAGGTTTTGCCAAGCCATGTCAAATTGCTTACGCCATTGCTTGCTTTTGTCAAAGCCACACATCCCACTTAGCTGCTGTATCAGGGGCAAAGCACTTTCATCGATGATGGTGTAGTTTGTCACTACCTTCTTCAAAGCATCGAGCGTAGTGGTTTTGCCGGAGTAAGGACTTCCTGTTAAAGCTATTCTCATAAGCCTATGCACGCCAATTCTTCTATGTCCTTACCATAAAACTGTTCTAATATTACATACACTTGGGAGGGTGTGAAGTAGAACCCGGGCAGATGCTCCTTATGGATTTCTTGTTGCAAGAATGTTGCCAAATCTTTAGCAAAAGGTGACAACGTATGGCAATTGCACTTTTCCTGTGTGCAGTTGACACCACAAAAATCGCAGCGAGCAGGTTCAATTATCGGGTTGTCGGGTAAGGGCATTTCTAGAGGATACCATTAAACCGACCGCCGTCCAGTCATGCATTTGCTATAATTTAATTGCATGGAACTTTTAGTCGGAGAGATTTATCATATCAAAGGATACAAAGATCCTTTGTGCCTGGCAATCAGCGAAGAAACGTTAATCGTTAAGCTCCCCACTCGCAAGGAGCCTACCTACCTTAATCGCTCTGATTACGATTTCATTCATCTTGGCAACGCGACTCACCTTGATTTGATGCATAGCTGGCGTATAACTTCGTCACAATTCGATGACCTAGTGGGACCCATCACCAGAACAATCTATCGACAAAGAGCAGACAAGCAGCCCGTAAGGTTATTACGTCTCCCGCCAGTGCAAGGTGATATTTTGGACCACGCGACACCGGGCCAGCCAGACGCCGGATATAAAAATAGTAGACGAAAACGATCTCAAAAAAAGAACACTCCTAAGAGAAAAATTGCTAAAACTAGCCTTAAGAAGAAAAAACTCACTCCTGCACCAGATAGTCATCCTGTCGCAGATAATGACCCATTCGCGCCAGGCAGTAATACTAAAAAGAAGCGAAAGACTTCCTTTCTCAAGCCTCCAGTCATGGCCGACGACCCTCTCGCAGCATCGACACAGCGTGCGCAGTTTGGGCATGAAAATGCCATTCTGAGCGATATACGCAAGGGCGTTCTTTTAATAGAAATAGCCGCATCTTTTCAACTAAACGTAAAAGCTGTTTTGGACCTAGCGAAAAAGCATGGATACATTGAGATTCTACGGACTCTCAATAAAGGTGAGCACTTTCGTAAGTTAGCCATCCGAGTCGGGCTCCCACGACAAGCTGTTCAACAAATTGGAAACAGTGATTTGAAGAATTACATAAGACGTAATAATCCTGATACTTCACAGGTGTGCGAGTTCTGCGGTAATCATCAAAAGGTCTCACAAATGCAAGTTGCAGATCAGTGGACGCACGTTTGCGCAGATTGCACCCGCATTACCGGTTTGGGGGGCCAGGCGATTAGGCGTCCTTATTCGTATAATGATGAACCGATGCATCGATTGCCAGTTGCTAAAAGCCGCAGGCGAATGAACCATGAGCCACAATCCACGACGCTTCAATATGACTATGGGCACCGTAAAAACCCCGATGACCAACTCAGAAAATTAGAACAGCAGTGCAAGTTAGATCCTAATGACGAAGAACTAAGAACCCGTTTCTTCGGTATGTTGCTACGATCCGGAGCCCACCATGCACCTTTCAATTCGGTACTACACGCATATGAAGCGCCGCTAATTCAGTCTATTGTCGCTTCTGAAGTTCCAGCAGGAAGCGACGCACGCAATGCAGCAGTGTGGTGGGATCGTAATTTCCCGTTAGAAAAACACTGCCCGTATGGCCCAAAAAAAGAGGGAGACCCAAGCCATCGAATAGATGATTATGATTCGACAGGATTTGCCCGCAATCCTTATGTGTGGGATCCTGTCAATATTAAAATTGTAGGCGAGAAGCCCTTGAATACGTTGATTGAGCTTGTGATCAAGGTGACCGTATTAGACGCTCAAGATAACATAGTAGACGTGATTAAAATTGAAGATGATGTCATATATGACGATCTAACGGCCATGATGGAGGACATTAAGGCACGCATACAACCGCTTAGGCTCCCAGGTGGTAGTTTTGAACTCTCGGTTATACAAAAACGCCGCCCAACTTAGCGTTTTGCAGCTAATTTGAGGCCAACAAACACCAGCACGCCACCAAGTATCACTGATTTCAGATCAATAGATCCAATGACTGGTAGATCGATACCTGAGAACTCTTTGACGAATTCCCCACGAGCCGTTTCGCGTTGGAAAGCAGCGTCGCGCATTGCTTGAATGTTGCGATACAGGTCTTGGTAACCGGCGGCGCGAGCTTGATCCGCCATGCTCTTCTTGGCGAGAGCTTTATTGACAGCTATTTCCCCCGGAAAGCGGTTAAGATTAATCGTAGACCATAGTGGGTGTGCCATAAATTTTGTCCTTGACCATATTATAATCGAAAATACCTAATGCGAGCAACTAAATATTCATTGATTTCCATCACAGCCGTGTTATAATTGAAGATATGTTAGGAACCGCCCCACTCCAACAATTAGTAATTGGACGCCATGCTTTATTTGGGGCCATGCACAATTGGGCTGCCGGCCGAAAATCTAGAACTAAAGGTCCAGTTCATGTTTGGCTGACGGAAAATGGAGAATACTTGCTAGTCGATGGCCACCACAGAGTTTTTGAATTGTTGCTATCTGGCCAAGTTACGGTCGATGCCGAAGTTGTGGGTCAAGGTTATAGTGATTATTACGCGACACCACAACCGGATCAACGGTTCGTGCATCAGCTAAGCTGGAAGTATCTCGGCCTGGAGGATCTAGTTGATATTGAAATTCTAGATGACTTGGCCACACAACTTAATCCGCCACAGGTAGATGAAAATGAGCTTGTGCGTTTAATGGCTTCTTTTGGATTCGTTCGGCATCCGGATAAGCCAGGATTTTGGATCGAACCTTACAATCGGGTGATAATTCGTCATCGAAACTTGAAACGATGGGCCAAGGAATCAGCGGACTTGCGCCAAAGACTGATGGATGAAATAGGCCAACTGCTAGGCAGAAAGACTTGGTATTAATGGATTCACATGTTAGAAAGCTGCTTAACCAATACCGTCAGTCTGGCGATGGTGCCCTAGTGGGCCCGCTTCTATCCGGCCTTGCGAGATTGCATCCACAGCACAATATAGATCAACTGGTTGGCGCTTACGGTTTGGCGCCTGCTGACGCGTGGGATTATCTTAATAATTTTACGGTCGGCATGACATCCTCTGCCGTAGCATTAATCAATCAGGAGATTATTTCTGCTGGATACGGTCAGATTTTTTCGGATTCCCATGGCACGTATCCTGCGGCTCAAGTATTAAATGATTGTCTCTTCGCAGGAGACCCAGAACATACGGGTCTGACTCACCCGACAGTTAAGTATTGCCAGCTAGCTTTTCAAACCATTTGGAAATTTAATATGGTGCCACAAATGCCGCTTAATCAGATAATACGTTGCGAACCGACATTATCTTATGAACAAAACCCCAACAGTCCAGGAGCCTATCTTGTGTGGGGCTCAATTCCCGTAAGAGAGTATATCTGCAGCCCTTCTGCAAGAGTTTATTTTGAACCAGCTAGGATGACGCCGGAGTATGCTCGTTTGATTTTGACAGCCTCCTATCAGATTGCGATTGCGGTGTCCATGGGAAGTTGGGGCGCCACCTATTATCATAATTACCAGTACGTACATCCCCCAGGTTTTGATTAATTACCGAGTTCATGAAAACCGAGGATTAGGCGGGGAACGACCAATATGCTATGTGAGTATGCTATTGCCGACTAACATTTGAAGCTGATCTCGGGCTTGTTCAAAGTAAAGGTTGTGCGTTAGGCATCTCGGGGTAAAATTGGCAGGACGAGGCGACTAATGGGACACTGTGACGTATCTTCTTCAGAATTCGACGATTTGAAGATTCGATTTAACCGCTTACTACTTGCTTGTGGCTTGGAAGAAGTGACTTGCCCGAATATGCAACTTAAGCAGGGAAAAACATCTCAACCGTGCTGCAATTACACTTGCGAGCACTGCGCGGGATTGTGTACCGTATTAAAGGCTCAAGTGGGACTTTGGAAAATCCTGGCACCGACGTAGCCCGCAAGCGAGGGCTTAATAGGGCCATCCAACGTCAAGGATGGGGATTATTTGATGTTTTTACCTTTCCAAAGGAAGCTTTTGGAGCAGAAGCTACTATGCTGGCAGTTGTGGAGGAGCCTCATTAGAGGTTGTAAAACAATATGTTCAAAACCAGCGCCATTCATCCCCCACCCAACAAGTTGGGTGGGGGTCTTCTGGCGGAAGATGATAAATTCGCTCGACTCGCGATGTCATTTAGATCATTTGTTAGATCAGTTAGCGGGCAAACAAGCCCTACAAAAAAGGACTAGGGACGAGCAGCCTTAGTTGCCAGTTCCGCATTTCCATGTTATCCTACTTCAATGAAAATCATGCTGGTCACCGCCACCCAAGGTCCTATCTCTAATTTCAGAGGCAGCTTACTATTCCAATCTTTATTTTTTCCATCTCACAGCCCTGCATTTAGTCCTGTCGAGAGGAGAGGAGGCGTCAGCGCAGTTGGAGAATGGCTAGCATTCCGAGCTACCGGAATTCCGTCGAGATATAACATGCATAACCCGTCTAGGTATGATATGGACCTTCTGGTGTGCTGCAATAACACCAAAGGACTTGGAGAGATTTATGATTACGCTCTCCGAGAATTAACCACTGATGCGGACATAGTTGTTTTCGTTCACGATGACGTGAGTATCGAAGACGCTATGTTCCAGAACAAGTTAACCGAGCAGTTGGCGACCAATGATATCGTGGGTATTTGCGGCGCTAAAACTATGACGCTGCGAGAACCCGCTCTATGGCATATTATGGCCGACCGTCCTACTTGGAGTGGCTACATCGGAAACATTGATGCCGAGGGGAAACGGTGGATGGTTAATTTTGGCGGCACTCCGCAGCCCTGCGTAGTATTAGACGGAATGTTGTTAGCGGTGAAACGGAGTGCGGTGATAGCAGCCAAGATTAGCTTTGATCCACAATTCACCTTCCACTGTTACGACATCGATTTTTGTCTCAGCGCCCATAAGGCTGGATTAAAAATGACCACCGCTCCAATATGGGCAATTCACGGTTCTCCTGGATTGAAGCATTTTAACGACCCGGTGTTCAAAGACAATCAGAAGAAGTTTGTAACTAAGTGGGCAGCGCAGTATCTATCAACAAGTTCAACTGTTGATAGTTGACTTCCTCCCACCACCCAGGCAAGCTGGGTGGTGGGAGGAAGTCAATTAAATACACCCAGCCAAGATGCATTTCTTTGGCGGTGACTTTTCGAGTCTGTAGCTCCGTGAAATTGCTGGAACTCTTATACTCTTGTGAAGCGACTGGTAATAACACTAAGTTTGAGCCGTCCCAAGAGTAGACGAATTCACCTTCTAAACCTTTACCTTTGATAGCGGAAGTTTCTTCCAGAATGAACAATAAGTTAGCCACAGAGATTTCAAACTCAAATTCACGAGGATCGTAGACTCGGATCCATGCTTTACGTGAATTCCACCCGCCGCCGTGATCTCCGACCTTTTTGTTAAGGACGAATCCGCTGGTGGGCACATTATCAAAATCGGCCACATCAATTTTTTTGTCGCGCCAACGTTCCCATGATTGTTCTTTTCGAACAACGTTCTTGCTGTCGGTGTAAACTACGTAAGCTAGTTTACCGTTATAAGTGTCAGCGCGATTCTGAAAGCCCACTTTGATGGTCTTTGGGATACTGAGTTTGGTTAACATTGTGTTTCCTGATTAGAATATGGATATCAAGGCGTTGCGCCTGATTTGAGATAGTAGACCACGCTCTTATTGACGCGCAAGGTTGGCTGGTTAACAATAGTGAAACTTTAAATAGAGATTAAAGTAAATTAAAATCCTTCAGTATCACTTCTAATCTATGGTTATAAGTATGATTCGCCAAGAAATAGTCATAACCCTGTTTAGCAATCTTATTTCTTTCTTCCGGATGCTTTAAGTAATAATCAAATTTATATAAGAAATCATTACTAGTATCATCGAATCCAACATAGTGTACTCCGTCTTGGGCAACTAATTCAATTCCGTTGTTTCCGTGCTTAGGACGATTCATCAACAAAAACCCGCCGCTTCCTACCGTCTCAAAAAATCTAGTTCCAACTGTAATAGGAACAGTTCTTTCGAACAAAATATTTGATTGGTTATAAGCTGTGTTGATATCTGTTGATATCATGTTGTTAGAGACAACACCACAATATTTGTTTTGTACCAAATTTATAAAATCAAACCTTGTTAGCCCATTACGGCGCACAGTGTGGTCAAATTGGCCAATAAAGGCGTAATCATACGTTTTAGGCAAGGATAGTGGTTTATAAACTTCTGGGTAAAATGCAGGAGGCAACCATTTAACATCGTAACCTTGAAATCTAAGATATGATGAAATGGATAGTTCCGCAAAATATGTTTTATCAAACAACTCTGTCACTTGAGAAGGAAAAGAAAACGGCTGGTGATGATGCGCGTCCCACCAGAAAAAGGCTCTAGGATGGTAATTTTTATCAAATAGACTGAATAAGTCTGGATTAAAGTCTAAAAACAGATACAGATCGAAGTCATAGGACATCTCTCGCCAATTTGCCCAAGTGAAATGGGTAAGCCGGCAATCTGGCCTGTTCTTAATTGTTTCATCCCAAAAGGAATGGTGTGTGCTGAAAGTGGGGAGTGGCGGGTTGTGGCCCCAAATAGTCGCGATGTTAATCATAAACAGAGCATACTATTCCAAATCCTGTGAATCAAAGTTAGGAAATAGGCCGAGCGTCGGTCAAACACGCGCGAAGCTTAACATCCTGCCCCTGATAGGCTATAAGACGGGAATGGAAGATTCAAATACCAACCCAAAGAACACAGCCAAGTGACTAATTACTTAGGCGAAGAAATTTTGCCCATCGAACACACTCCTTTTGCAAAATTCGGGTCCGTAGAATGGGCACTGGAATACATCCAGCGTTATGGTGGAGGAGATGGGGGTCATCATAAAACGTGGGTCCTAGATCAAGTAGCTAGGATTCTTCATGGGACGGCTGTAGTGGTTAAAAAAGCCTCTTGGAAAAACGGAGAGATTGAGTGGAGATATGAAACTGACGAACCGAGCAGCACCAACCGAGCAGCACCTATCTTGCGTGGGTAGAAGAAGACGGTGATGATTACGATTACGATACGGGAATTGCGCCATAATATGAAATCTTTGCTGCTGAGCATTATCCTGTTGGCTGGATGCGCATCTCCGCAGCCCACACCAGAGCCCTATCGTTGTTCAGAATGTAAATACTCAGCCTACATTACTAGCATTGGAGTTTGTTCTGTTTGCAAGCAGAGTTTTTCCATAAGTTGGATAATTTACTATGAAAATTCATACTATTGGATGAGACTCAGCAAGAATTCAAGGCAATTTGTAATTACTGGAATTTGAATCAAGGCGTAACATTTTTTGGAATCGCTGGGCTTTAGTGGGGCAGAAACCCACCGCTGTCACTGACAGTAAGATTTGCGATATGATGCGACTATTTCAGCAAGAAGAGGCTGCCGACGTACTAAAAGTTGTTGATTTTGAAAATATTTTCAAAGCTACTGTCGATGTTTGGGATCAACTCAAAGAAAGTCAACTACCCCGGGGTAAATCCCGGGGCTTGCGGAGAGTCTTCGGACTCAGAACGTAGGCTCTGTTGATTAGACCCCTCTAGTGGATGGGTTAAACCTAAACATTAAAGGAAACGTTGGTAAGGTCATAACACCTACGAGTGCTCCTCAAGCTTGTAGCTCTGTTGTTAGTAGTTAAATGTCCCAAAGGGTTAAGTGGACTGTGCTGCTAGTGTAAAAAGCCTCTCCAACAGGTCGAAGAGGATTCACACCGAAAGGTGCCTTATCCCTAACGGGATAACAAAAAGAGATTAGCTTGCTAGTCTCTTTTTGTTTGAGGCTCTATTTGAGTTGCCGCCGTTCCGTCGATAGGGATAATATCCTAAATAATTCACGGCTGTATTTTAGCATATCGGTTGAACTTGACGAAGTACTAGGTTGTAGTCTAATTGGAGAATCACCCATGAGTGAAACGCCCAAAAAGAAAATCAAATGTCCCTGCGGAGAGCACGAAACTGATTGCGAGCCGTGCTATGCCTGCGGCTATTGTTGGTGTGAGCAGGAATGTAACTGTGCTAACCCTGGATGGGGCTTTTCTAAGGATGGACCATGCTGGATCAAAATATAGATAAAAGCAGAACACAAGTCACAAGAGACTTAACTATCTTCACTGTAGAAGAAAAAGGTTATGGTTATCATCTGCGAGATATACCTCGGGGAGAGCTTGGTAAAAGCAGCAAAATGCAGGAAGAACTGCATGAATTAGTTGATGCTGAACAACAAGCTAATAAAATCATGGCTCTGTGCGAGCTTTCTGACTTATACGGGGCCATGGAAGCCTACTTAGAGCAGCAATTTCCTAATGTCACCATGACTGATCTACAAATCATGGCTCACGCAACTAAAAGAGCCTTTCAAACCGGCCGGCGCACATGATTCCGGTCAACTTTGAAATTTTGTCGCGCGCGATGCTGTTTTACCAGAAAAAGGGGTATAAATACATCGATGTTCCGTGGGCGGTTTCCAAGCCGATTGCGGATCTTACCCGCCCACCTGGTGCATTAGAGTTTCCTTACCGAAATGATATGCTGGTGGCCTCCGGAGAACAATCTTTCCTGCAATTGATAGTGGATGGAAAGTTGCCCAAGGGAAAGTATATTTGCGTGACCCCCTGCTTTCGCGATGAAACAGATATCACTGAAGGCAGTCGATGGTTCTTTATGAAAGCAGAGTTGATCAACACCTCGGATACCAGTATAAAGGCTCTAATCGAAATGTTTGAGTGTGCGCAGGAATTCTTTAACCACTATTTGCCTACGAATCTCTTGACCACAGGTCATTCCAGTTACGATATCATGTCTGGTGAAGCTATTGAATTAGGATCCTATGGTATTCGCAATGAGCCAGCAACGGGCCCGTGGATCTATGGCACTGGATGTGCAGAACCTAGACTAAGCTACGCAATAGATTTCCATAAGCAACGGATTAAACAGGTGTTAGGAACTTCAAAGTTAACCGATCCGGAGTCCTGGTAAATGAAAAACATCTATATCCTTGCAGAGCCAATCGATTTAATGCCGCACCAATATTTCAAAGTAGAATTACAAAACATTCCGATACCGGTTACGCCGGAAGGTAAGGCTATTCGCAAGGCATTTCCAGAATCGACGGACTGTGTATATGTGAACGTAGATTATGCGCAGATTGAATGAATTTCCTAATTTGGATCTATACCTTTCCAAAGGAAGCTTTTGGAGCAGAAGCTACTATGCTGGCAGTTGTGGAGGAGCCTCATTAGAGGTTGTAAAACAATATGTTCAAAACCAGCGCCATTCATCCCCCACCCAACAAGTTGGGTGGGGGTCTTCTGGCGGAAGATGATAAAACGTTATTCCTGGGTCGCCGCGAGATTATTTGGCTTTCCTCTTTTTCTTACGCGCCCCTGTAGCGGCAACAGGTGTCTGGGCAGGTGTCTGACCAGGTGTTGTGGTTTTCGGGGAGGTTCGCATTTTTTTAATTGCAAAAATAGCAGCGCCGATACCTAATACTGCCACAATTCCCAGAATTACATACTTTTGCACCATCTTTTTTCCAGAATCTTCAGCCGCGCCGGCCGCTGCGGTGGCAGCCTCTTTCGCGATTTCCCTGGCAGCCTCTTTGGCGCTGCTCATGATCGAAGTTTTTAAATAGTTGGCACTATTCGCGATCGAAGTTTTTACATTAGTAGGTATGTTCTTAACCTCTGTAGGTATGTTTTTAACAGTTTCAACAGCTACCGAGACGGGTTTGACTGGCGCAGTGCTAACCTGGGCGGGTGCTGGCTGTCCTGCTGCTGTTGCTTTTCTGGATAGCGCATTACGGTTAGCACTTGCTAAGTTGCCTCGGATGGACTGAGAGTCTGAATATGGATCGCCAACCCACCCACTACCGGTGTCCGTCCAGGACAAGAAACTGTTGAGTTTGGTGAGTAAGATGTTGTAATCACGTATGATATTATCGGGCGGAGAAGTTTTAGAAGATTGTATCAAGTTTTCTGATTGAACGGTGAGCCAACTCTTTTCGACTTGAGTGGCTTCGATAGCCCCAGAAAAAACCCCAAGATTGTTGGCCGCTAAAAAATGATAACTCATGTTTGCTATTGTAGCAATTAGCTATCGAAAAATTACGAGCATTTGGTTGTAGCCTGAAGATGCAACGGCTTCTTGAAGATAGCCGCTTGTAATTCTACGGGCAAGCCGGCCAGTAATGCTAAGCTAGCAAGCGTATCATAGGCGAACATTTTGTTTACTTCGTCGCGGACTCGGTCCTGGGATACTTTGTGTAGCATCTCGGTGGCGAGGGGTGAAGTTAATGCGGACTGAGTTCTAGGGTCTAGGGTCAGGCCCTTGGTGATTTTGAACCGGAATGCCCGAAGCACTCGCAAACCATCTTCTGAAATTCTTTTCTCAGGATCTCCGACGAAGCGCAGAATCTTGTCTTGTAGATCCTGCTTCCCACCGAATAGGTCGATGATTTCTCCGGTTTCACTGTCCTTGGCCATCGCGTTGATGGAAAAATCTCTGCGACTCAAATCCTCTTGCAAGGTGCCGACTTCAACATAATCCGGCCGGCGACCGTCTCCGGTCGGAGCATCTTTTCGGGCCAATACGAAATCAGCGTCTTTAGTTCTGCTTCTGAGCGGATGGCTTTGCGGCACAGAGCATCTAATTGTAACGAACTTAGGCTCCTCTACGTAGATTTTGAAGCCGTGGTCAACTAGGTATTGTTTCATGGCGTTGTAGCTCTCAGCTACCACCACGAAATCGATGTCTTTGCTGGCAATGCCTAGCAACTCGTCACGGACGCAGCCGCCCACTTCATAGATTTTCATAGGCCCACCATAGTCGGCTTGTTCCCGCGACGCTAGCCTTAAATATTGCGCTTTGGATGAAGAATCGAGGAGATTATAATTAAGCGAAAGTCTTGATTTTTCGGGCCTTGGTGGTAGACTACTACAACTTCTAACGTCTCCTTTGATCTTACGGGACAATCGAAAGGTGACATGTTTGACAACTGTTTGCTATAATCAAGGCTGAGGATATTTATGCGCAGACCGGGATTTCTAGGAAACTTAGGCGATACTTGGTTCGGCATGAATGCCGATGCAGAAGAAGCCGCCAACGAAGACATTTATTCCAGCTTCCTGACGACGGGTTCTGGTGCGGCCAGGTCTGCGGGGTACCAAGGCGCGCGAAGTCGCGCTCAGCTTCGCGAGATGGAAAAGTTAAAGCAGCTTGATATCAATGCCATTCTGAGAATGCTTAAAAACTAAGGCTGGCGCTGCTTGTTGCCGTACAATATACTACCATCATGGACGAACGGCTTAGAAATGCATTCAGACAACATCGGCGGGATCCGTGTCCTGATCGAGTCTTACTGGAAATGGCAAGGGCGGGCATTACCTTCTATGGGATACTAGAAAACGTATTTACCTCACTGCATTACGTATTTGCGGAGCTACTTGACTACCAGGGGGACATCAATCGCTTCACACCCATGCATAGAGGCTTTGGCCAACACCAACTATACGGGTCTACTGATATTGGCCCCCTGTCAGTTAAAGACGGTTTAATTGTCACGGCTACAGGAACTATTATTGATCCATGGGATCTTAGGATTTTCAGCCTAGAAGAGCAACAAATGCTCTTATGGTTTCTGCCACTAGAATATTTTGCAAAACAAGCTAGCGATCTGACATCCTTAAAGATTTGGATGCCGAGTCAACTAGATATTTTAGAAAACGGCGATTTAGAGGACGTGCGAATAGTAGTAAATACCGGAGTTCGAAACCGCAGCGAAGTTATTGAAACTATCCAGGAAGTAATGCCGCGCGCCACAGTAATATCTCAACAAGTACACGAAGTAGCAGCCATCGAGCGAATTCCCGGCCACCCTTACGCGATTGTAGGCCCACACGCCAGGCCCGCCAGAGATTTGAACATCGTTAAAAATGAGGCGGAAGATTGGTAGTTAGGCTAGCCCACCTTATGCTGCTTAACAATGCATTCTTTGGAGCACAGCATGAACCTCCCATTATCGTCGAAGAATCCTAAAAAATGCTGACAAGGAGCTACATGCCCGCATATTAAACATTTGTTATGGTCGTCGGCTAATTGAGGTTGCATTTCTCAAATGCACTGTGCCCATCAGACTAATCGGACTATTTAGTGAGCCTGGATCTGTCCCAGCTAAGTGGACAGAATACCAAAACAGTCGGTCTCGGAGGGGGATAGACCAGGCTGAGGTTGTTTGTGAGGTCGATTACATTGAAACGACGAGCAAAGCTCAACTCAGTTTGATCTAGAAGTTTCGCGTGAGGATTAGGTCACATTTCGCGCCAGCGTTCGCCTACAAGCTTCCTATGAAGCGGTGGGTTTAAAGGGGACGGGATGAGCTTCGTTTAACGCAGCTTTTACGAACCTTCTAGGGGATTTAGTATCATTATAAATAATTTGCGCCTAAATCCCCTATCTCCTTATCAGGGCCCGCTTTACACCGAGTGTCCATAGCTTGTTTCAACAAAAGACGTTCAGTATACTCATAACATATGGACCTGAACGAACTTGCACAATTTTTCTTAAACGATGCCAAAAGACGCCTAGCCGAAGCTGAGATCGAGCGAGAAAAGGCTGAACAAATCAAAAAACAACAATCATTGAATCAAGCAGCCGAAAGCGGGGACGTTTTTGATGACAACGTCTACGACTTAGAAAACGCGTTGACTTCCTCCCACCACCCAGGCAAGCTGGGTGGGGGATTCCTGAAGAGACTTAGGTCTCATCAAGATGGTTCCTAAGAGAGTAGTGTTGACCACTCTCAGAGGCAATTAAGGCCAATCCGGCCTC
>Ga0163147_10002557_pt1 | contig 25533 bp, 19 predicted proteins | sample OliLakLV19MP6G1_FD_148597 | JGI IMG/M metagenome (GOLD analysis project Ga0163147, IMG submission 148597) | Freshwater microbial mat bacterial communities from Lake Vanda, McMurdo Dry Valleys, Antarctica- Oligotrophic Lake LV.19.MP6.G1 | ecosystem: Environmental > Aquatic > Freshwater > Lake >...
GCGGTTTGAAGCAAAAAATGTGAAGCGTAAAAAAGCAATAAAATCAATATTCGCGTGTGCGTACTGCAAAAAAACTATTCCGAATAGAATACCAACTTTTGGAGTGGATTTAACCTATTAAATTTTTGATCATGACTGGATTGATGAGACGCGCCTCGTTTCGCGGGCTTTAGTCCGCCGTGTATAATTTCCGTGTTTAGTTTTATGAAAAGGCGAAACAAAGCCCGCGAAACAAAGCCCCTTCAAAACTTTGCCACCACCCGCGTCACTAATGGATAATGATCCGAAAGCCTCGGGCGCAGCGTTTGAAAATCCAGCACTTCAAAATCCGAACCGGCTAAAAGGTAATCAATGCGCAGGCCGGGGATGTTGCCAGCGTAGGTAACACCGCGCCCGCTGCCTTTGCATTTGAAAGCATCCTGGAGTCCTTCAGCGATGGTGTGGGTAGAAAAAGACATGGGCACGTCGTTGAAATCGCCGCAAACGAAGGTCGGGAAGGGCGATTTTTTAATCGCTTCTGCAATGGCGATGGCCTGCCGGGCGCGGGTTTGGGCCGAGCGTTTGTAGCGCCGCAGCACACCTTCGAAGCTCTGCCAGGTTTCGCGGTCTTGGAGGTTGACGTCGGCGGGGTCTATTTTTTCTGTAATTTTTGAAATGGCGTTGGTTTGCAGGTGTACGTTGAAGACCCGCACGCTTTTGCCGTTGATATCGAGGTCGGCAAAAAGAAAGCCATTCGCGCGATTGGTGAAATAATTGGCGCCTTTGCGGCCAATGGGGTAGCGTGAAAAAATGGCTAATGTGCCGCCTTTTTCCTGGTAGGAATAGCGCAGGCTGCCGGTTTCAGACAGCAGGTCGGCGTATCGCTTCGCGCTGCCAGCGTCGAGTGGAAACTCCTGAAAGCACAACACGTCCGGCTTTTGCGCGCGGATGAGGTCTGCAAAAGTCTGTTGATCAAATCGCTGTTTGCCGATGCCCTTGAATTCGTGGGCGTTGAAGGTCATGAAGGTCAGCGCATCTTTGGCGGTGCCGGGCTTGAGCGCTCCCCCAAAGCGCAGTTCCAGCGCGCCCTGCACGTGCGACCACCCCACCAGCAGGCATCCGACCGAAAAAAAAGCGTACCAATGCCGGCGAAAAGCCCACCAAAGGATAAACAATATATTTGCGAAAAGCAGTAAGGGAAAAATAAGCCCCATAAAAGCGAGCGGCCAAAAAGCATTCGGGTCAGTAATGGGGGCAAGGTAACTCAGCAACGTCAGCAGGATGACGCCCACATTGATCCATCGCATCAGTTTGGGGTCGGCGTTGCGCATGGTTAGTCTTTACTGGCGTTAAACAAAAATTCTTTTTCCTCTTTGGTCAGGCTTTCGTAACCCGATTGCTTGATTTTGTCCAAAATGGCGTCAAGTTGTTCCTGATAAGACAGGCCGTTTATGCCTGCTTCGGATGGGCGGCTGCCTTTGGCCTGCGCGCTTTTCCCGCCGCCGGTTGCGGTTTTGACCGGGTTGCGGTAAGCCATTTTGGGGCCTTTCTTTTTGCCGTAAATTTTGGGAAGCGGCGAATTCAGGAAACTCCGGATGGCCGCCAAAATGCGGTTCACCGGTTCGGAAAGATCCTGTCCGCTGCGGAGGCGCAACACAAAGACTCCGCCCATTGCAGCGCCACCTAAGTGGGCAATATGGCCGCCCGTGTTGTTGTCGCGGCTAATGAAAAAGAGGTCGAGCAGCAACAGCACCAGCACCACGTACTTGAGTTTAACATCGCCAATGAGCAGCAACCGGATGATGTAGTTGGGTGCCAGCACCGCCGAGGCGACCGCAATGGCCATCACAGCACCGGAAGCGCCGAGTGCGAAAAACGGGGGGCTGCCTTTTGATGAGAAAAAACCGAGGATGACGAAAAAAGCAATATTGCCAGCCAACCCGCCCAGCAGGTAAATCGGCAGCACGCGGTGGTCGCCGATGAAATCGCCGACGATGCGCCCAAACCAGTAGAGAAAAACCATGTTCCAGAGGATGTGAAACAACCCCTCGTGCATAAACATGGAGGTGAAGAACACCCAGGGATGGGTCAGGTTGTGCCACCAATCTGAAGAAATCAGAAAAAAACGGAGGACGGAATCATACGTTCCGACCGGAAAATTCCAGCCGTTTGTGATCCGCAAAATCAGCCAGAACAGGGTGATGAGGATGAAAACAGATACGTTGACGATGATAATACGGTTGACCATATTACCATAGTTAAATTCCTTCCTGATATCTTCCCAGATAGATTGTAGCATTGGTTGAGAAATTATTTAGTGTCTGCCTTTTTAGTCGAGTGTCTGTTCTTTAGAGTTCGAGAGCAAGGCATGTTTGACTTCAAAAACGGGAGTTTACTCGTGTAAATGACCGATTTTGAAGTCAAACATAACACAGCTATCGGACTATAAAGACAAACACTATTTATAGCGGGTTTTGTCAAAGCGAGAACCAAATTTTCGCCAGTACAAAATTAGCAACAATCCGGACAATGCGCCCCCCAAATGCGCAAAGTGGGCGATGTTGTCCCACGAAAACTGATTGACGCCCAAAAACAATTCTATAATCATCAACACCGGAATGAAATATTTGGCTTTTACCGGCACCGGGAAAAAGATCAGCATCAGCTCGGCATTCGGAAAACTCATGCCAAAAGCGAGGAGGAGGCCAAATATAGCGCCGGAAGCACCAACGACAGGCGTCCCGGTCTTGGCATTTAGGTACGACTGCATGGCAGCTTTGGCCGTACTGACCGCATTTTCATCGGGTTGCAGGGTCAGGGCGCTGCCCAGGTCGTTGATGGCTTTGCCGTATTGTGGATCGAATTGGCTCAGCGGCACTTCGTTAAAAAACGCCCAATAAGTATTCATGCCCGGATTAGCCTGAAAAGTTTCGAGGGCGTTTTGCAACTGGCTGATTTCAAAATAGCTGTACCCTAAATGGAGAATTGCGGCTCCGAAAGCACAGAAAAAGTAAAAATAAAGGAACCGCCCGGCACCCCAAAGCGTCTCCAATACACTACCGAAAGTAATGAGCGCGAACATGTTGAAGAAAATGTGCATCAAACTGCCGTGCATGAAAAAATGCGTGACGATTTGCACGGGTAAAAACTTCTCGGAAGTCGGGTAGTGTAGCGCCAAAAAGTCGTAGGCTTGCTGCTCGCCGATGATGAACCGTGCCAGAAACATGATTACATTCAAAATGAGCAGGTTTTTTACGACGGCGGTCATGTTGTTGAACATCTCTTAAGTTTTAATTGCTTCCTTCAAATCTTTTTGCCAAGTCGTCCAATTCATACGTCACAAAGCAGAATCGGCCCGAAGGACTTTTATAAGGCGTTGCACAGGCGAACAGCCGGTCTATTAGTGATTGCATTTCGGACACGGTGAGCGCCTGACCCCGACGGGTGGCTGCGCTGCGCGCCATGGCTCGCGCGATGTTTTCTGTGGTGCCAAGTTTCAGCTCTATATTCGATTTGTATTGATCCATCAGCGTTTCAATCAGCGCCACCTCGTCTTTTTTGCCCGCTAATTCTGCCGGTACGCCGTTGATGACAAAGGTATTGCCGCCAAAAGCCTGGATGTCGAAGCCCAGCAGGTTGACCTGCTCCAGAATGGCGCCGAGTATGGTGGCGTCTGCGGGGGAGAGGCTCAGGGTGCGCGGGAACAGTTGCTTTTGCGAAACGGCGCTCTGCTGTTCCAATATTTGCAGGTATTGCTCAAACAGGATACGTTCGTGCGCCGCCTGCTGGTCTATGAGCAGGAAACCCGATTTAATGTGGCTGACAATGTAGGTGGAATGGATTTGATAAGGCTCCCGTTGCGGTTTGGCTGAACCCAGTGCTAATTTTTCTTCGCTGGCATCGTCTGCCCAGGCGCTCCCGATGGTCAGCGTCTGGTCTTCGGCATCCGCTGGTTCTGCACCGGGGTTCTGGACTTCCTCCTCTTCTTCCTGGTTCAAGCCTTTATAAAAATCTTCCCACTGGCGCAGCGCTTCTTTACGCGGGGGCGAACCCGGCCTGTAAGCATCCCGTCCGGGATTTGCCGTCGGTTTGCTGGCAGACAATTCATCGAGCGTAGGCGAATTTTCTTCGCTGGGACTTCCGATGCGCATGGAAAACCCCTGCTCCTGGTCAAAATCTAACGAAGGCATGACGCTGTGCCGACCTAAGGCATGGCGCACGGCCACCCGCAGGTAATTGTACACTAAGCGCTCGTCGTCGAATTTGATCTCCTGTTTGGTCGGATGCACATTGATGTCTATCCGGGCAGGGTCTATGTCAATAAAAAGCACGTAAAAAGGAAACGTTTCTTTGGGCAACAGGTCTTCATACGCCGTCATCACAGCGTGGTGGAGGTAATTGCTGCGGATGTAGCGCTGGTTGGCAAAAAAGAACTGTTCGCCGCGTCCTTTTTTGGAGAATTCCGGTTTGCCCACGAACCCTTCCAGCCGCATCGCGTCTGTTTCTTCCGTTACCGGAACGACCTTTTTGTTGTAATCTTTGCCAAACACGGCAATGAGGCGCTGGCGCAAATTGCCGGGCGGAAGGTGGTAAAGTTCCTCGTTGTTGTGGTGCAGGGAAAAGAAAAGGTCGGGGTAAGAAAGGGCTAAGTGCAAAAACTCGTCAATGATGTGGCGCATCTCCACCGGGTTGGATTTGAGGAAGTTGCGGCGCGCGGGTACGTTGTAAAACAGGTTTTTTACTGAAATGCTCGTGCCGGCATTGCATTGGCACGCTTCCTGGACTTTGACTTCGGAGGCTTCCACCACAAGGCGAACGCCGAGGTCGTCCATCTGGCGGCGGGTGCGCATTTCCACTTGGGTCACTGCGGCCATAGAAGCCAGCGCTTCGCCCCGGAAACCCATCGTCCGGATGGCAAACAAGTCTTTGGCTTCCCTGATTTTTGAAGTGGCGTGGCGCTCAAAGGACATGCGGGCGTCGGTTTCGGACATTCCGCAACCGTTGTCCACGACCTGGATCAGGCTGCGCCCCGCTTCTTTTACAATGAGCCGGATGTTCGTTCCGCCGGCATCTATGGCATTCTCCATCAATTCCTTAACCACCGAAGCCGGGCGCTGGATGACTTCTCCGGCGGCAATCTGGTTGGCAATGGCGTCAGGCAATAGTTGGATGACATCTGTCATGCGTGTGTCTTTTTCGGATCCCGGCGGTTCATTCCAGCCAGGATGAGACTGTTCTTTTTCTTTATTTGCCTCTTAACAACACCAATCGCAGGATAGTGGTTGCAGCAAACCTATTCAAAATAGAGCCCGGTCCGCGGCAAATATACGGTGAGTGCCAGATAAGCCATCAATGCCATCAAAAGAATTATGGCGAAACGGATAAAGTTGCTCTGGCGCGACTTCTTACGGCGTTCTGCAGCGAAAAGCTTTTTGTTGCCGCCCCGGGCGAAGGCTTCTGAAATGCGGGTTTTGGCACCCTCTACATCTCCGGACTGGCCGGATTCAAGTCGCGCTTTGAATTTTTCGAGTTCCGCTTTTTCCGGATCCCAGTATTTGGGTTTGTATTCAAACCGCATTGGTTTGGGCGTTCTGAAAAAATTGAAAAATGCCATGGTGTCTTGTTGATTGGTTCGTGAAATGTACCGATTTTTTCCCATTGAACGAAAAACCTGGTACTTTTATCGCTATTATTTTTAGTCTTGCCATTCTGTTGCTTTCTTGAGCCGAAGTTAAAAGGATGATGCATCACGACCTAAAAAAGGTGTATCGCGCTGAGATCTTACATCCCAAAAGTTCTTGTTTTCATTACACAAAAAAAAACACCAGACACATGTTGCATTCCAGACTGCTCTTTTTGTGCCTTCTACTTGCTTACACCTCGGTTGCTTTTGCGGGCGGCGTCAGGGGAATCATTAAAAACCAGCGCGGAGAACAGCTGGAATTTGCGACCATTTTTGTCCAAGAAACGGGTACCGGCGCTACCGCCAACATAGATGGGCGCTATGAAATCCGGCTGGAACCGGGGGATTACACCTTGATTTTTCAATACTTAGGGTATAAAGCCCATATAGAAAAGGTATCTGTCGGCGCTTTGTTCAAAGAATTGAATGTGGAACTCGTTGAACAGGTACTGCAATTAAAAACAGTGGAAATCCTGGAAGGCCGGGAGGATCCTGCTTATACGGTGATGCGCAAAGCTATTGCCAAAGCGGATTATCACCGCCAGCAGGTAGACAGTTATTCGGCGAAGGTGTACATCAAAGGTTCGGGCAGGTTAAAAGATTCGCCGTTTTTTCTGCGCAAAACCATCGCCAAAGAAGGCATTGACTCTACGGTAGCGTTTACTTCAGAGTCGGTTAGCATCATTGAATACAAGCGCCCAAACACCTTCAAGGAAAAAGTCATCTCTATCTACAAACAAGGGGACGACAATTCTACCAGCCCCAACGGGTTCATTTTTGCCAGTTTTTACCAGTCGGAAGTTGCGGAAGCCATTTCCCCCCTGTCCATCAAAGCATTCGGGTACTACCGCTTCAAGCTGGAGGGCTATTTCACCGAGCGGGGCGTGGGCGTCAACCGCATTAAAGTGACGCCGCGCAGCCGGGGCGACAATGTTTTTGAGGGGTATATTTACATCATTGAAGACGAATGGAGCATCCACAGCTTGTCGCTGAAATCGTATAAATTGGGCATTGCGTTTCAGGTGGATCAGGTGTATGCGCCCGTGCAGGAGAAAGCCTGGATGCCGGTCAGCCACCGCATTAACGTGGACGGCAGCGTGCTTGGGTTTGATTTTGAATATAAATACCTGTCCACCATCAGCGATTACAAGGTGAAACTCAACCCCGACCTGCCCAACGATTTCGTTGTGGTGGATGAAAAAATTGACAAGGAACTTGCAGCGGAAATTTCAAAAAGCAAACAAAAAGGCAAGGCGCAGTTGTCCGACCTCGAAAATCAATTATCACAAGGTAAGGAGCTGACCCGAAAGGATTTACGCAAGTTGATGAAAGAATACGAAAAGGACGAGGTCAAAGCGCAGAAAGAAAAAAACGAGGAGCCGATTGTGGAGTCGAATACTTCTTTTGAAATAGATTCGATGGCTACAAAACGCGACACAGCCTACTGGAACGAAATCCGGCCGGTGCCGCTCACCCCCTACGAAGTGCGCGGTTATGTACGTGTGGACAGCATTGCCACGGTAGAAGCCGAAAAAGCGCAACAGGACAGCATCTCGACGGTGGGCAAAGACGGCAAAAAGAAAAAAGGCGGGTTTGATTTTTTCGGTGCGCTGTTCACTGGCGACAGCTATAAACTCAGCAAACATTCGCAATTTTCCTTCAGCGCGCCCATCCAGCGCCTGTTTTTTAACCCGGTGGAAGGCTTCAACCTCAGTGTGGATTTAAAATACCGGTTTCAAAAAGAAAAACGCCAGTTTGGCATTACGGTAACGCCCCGCTATGCTTTTGCAAGGGAAAAACTGACCGGGAAAGGCCGGGTTTTTTACAGTTTTGGCGAAGGAAGTAAACGCAGCGACATTTCCATAGAGGGCGGTCGCTACGTGTCGCAATACAACGAAGACAAGCCGATCACGGAATTTATCAATACTTTTACCTGCCTCTTTCAGGAACGCAACTACCTGAGTATTTACGAAAAAGACTACCTCCGGGCAGGTTACGCTAAGCGCTTTTCGCAAAAACTGTCGCTGCGCCTGACCGCCGAATGGGCTGAACGCTTCACGCTGAACAACAATACCACCCAAACCTGGTTTAACCGCGACGACCGCACGTATACGGCCAATGTTCCGGAAAACTTAGAAGTGGATTCTCCCCTCCCGGCAACCGAACGCGCCGCCTGGGCATCCGTGCAGGTGGAAACGCGGCCCTGGCTGAAATACCGCATGCGCAACAAGGTAAAGGAAGTCATCGAAAACTCTTCACCCACGCTCACTTTTGAGTACCGCAAAGGGTTCAGCGGCCTTGCAGAAAGCGTGACAGATTACGATTTGATTGATTTTGGTTTCAAACACCGCTTCAAAGCGGGCGCGCGCGGCACCTGGGATGTGAAGGCCAATGTGGGCATGTTCCTGAATTCAGACTACGTGGGTTTTGCCGATTTCAAACATTTTGCCGGCAACCTCCTCAGTATCGCCACTTCCGACCCGGTAGGCAGTTTCCGCCTGCTGGATTATTACCGCCACAGCACCGCCGACCAATACGCCGCCCTGCACGTACACTATCAGTTTCGCAAATTCCTGTTGACGCAAATCCCGGAAGTGTGGATGATGGGCATCAAAGAAAACGTGTTTGTCAATTATTTGGCCACGCCGACGTCCAAAAACTACGTCGAAGCGGGTTATTCCATAGACAACATTTTCCGCCTGTTCCGCGTCGAAGGCGCAGTGGCATTCCAGAACGGGAAGTATTACGACTGGGGCGTGCTGATCGGGGTTTCTTCGAGCCTGGGGAATTTGACCATCGAGTAGGGGCGACCCTCGTGGTCGCCCGTTGGACGGAAAACGGTAGGGGCGACCCTCGCGGTCGCCCGTTAGTGTTCTTTGCTGGCGGCTACCGGGTGTTCAAAAACATTCGTTTTAACTTTACAAAACCACCACCTTCAAGCCGCCGCTGCGCCCATCCGTCCGTTGCCAGCGCAGCCAGTACATCCCTGCGGGCAAAGTTGCTGTATCAATAGAAGTATCCGCGCCGTTCATCAAAAACCGCTGCACCGGCCTGCCGTGGGCGTCCCAGATTGAAATTACTGTTTCATGAACCACCTCCCCGCTTTGCCGGATGCGCAGGCGCTTGCCAGCCTGAACCGGATTAGGTGAAACCTGCAATTCCCAGGTTTCATCCGGAGCAGCGGTTGCATTGACAAAACTGACTTCAAAATTTAGCAGGCGCTCGCAATCGTTTGCATCTAAAATCGCCACTTCATACAACCCCGGCAGCAGGCCACTGAGCGAAGCCGTCGTGTCGCCGGTATTCCAAAAGAAGCGGTAAGGCGGCGTGCCACCAGTGAGTTGGTCGAATACGATACTCCCATCGGCGGTATTGAAGGCCGAGGCGTTGGTGGTAACAAAAGAGACTTCGAGTGCCTCCGGTTCTGAAAGTTGCACTGAAACGGTATCGTTGCACCCCATGGCGTCGGTGATGGTGAAGTGGTAGTTGCCGGCGCGCAGGTTGTGGTTACCGTCTCCTGCCTGCCCTGTGGTTGTTTGCCAGGCGTACATAAATGGTGGGCTTCCGCCAAGGTCAAATACGAAGCTGCCATCATTGCCACCCTGGCAAGAGACTTCCGTAGGTTGTACCGCGTCAATCCAGTGGACGGAACGTTCATAAGCGCCGATATCTGCAAAGCCGTCCAAAATGCGCGGGTTGCCGCCCAGGTCTGCAAGCAATTCTTCCAGGCCTTCGTTCGTGCCAGCATTTATGGCGGGAGAGCAGGCCGATACACGAAAATCTCCGTTTAGGGTATCTAAAAAAGCGGGCCAGGTGGCGAAGATATTGCCTGCGCCGCAGGCAGCAGAACCGCCCGGTAAACTACAACTACTGCTTTTAACAAGGTTATGGTGGAGGGTATATTCGTATAGTTGAGGATTCGTAAATGAACCATTATAAAAAATAAAATCAGGATTTGTTGGGGATTCCCAGATAATGGAATTAGTGACTTCCATCTTAGAGTAAAAATCAGTATCATTGAACTCTGGCCCCCAGTTCTTTGCAATCGGAAAATCGCCATTTTCATAAAACGTACAGTTCTTTATGAAAGCGTCGCCAGCCCCATCACGGATATTGTAGCCGACAGCGCCACGGTTCCCTGTAAAAAAAGAGTTGGTCACCTGCATTTCATTATAGGGTCTGATTCCTTCTTCACTGAACAAGCTACCCAGCACAAAAACACCCCCATTCCCAGGAGAAGGGGAAAAATTGTCGAAAAATTGACACCTGTCAATAGATAATTGGGTTCTGGACCGGTTGCCATTGTATAAATATACCCCACCCCCACCATTGGTGGCAGCCCTATTCCCATCAAACAAACAGTCGTACAACCTGATTTGAAGGTTTCCGCCTGTAGCTGAAATGGAAACGCCGCCGCCAGGAGCATTTGTGTTGACATTGTTCTTAAATAGGCATCCGTCAATATCAAAAACAGCCGACATATCCGGAGGTACAATTGTATTGACGTGCGCAAGCCCGCCTCCATCAACCCCTTCATTCTCTTCAAAGTCGCAACCATACAATTTCAACTCGCTTTGCTGACAAAGCGATTCTGAAAAAATGCCGCCGCCGCCAAAAATTGTTTTGCATCGGACAAACCTGCAATTTTCTATTTTCGTAATGCCACAGGCATCCCGCAGGCATATCCCGCCCCCACCCCAGGTCGCTGAATTATCCACAAAATGACAATCAACAATGCGGACAGGTGTTTCTGGATCGTTGTGTCCTGTCACATAGATGCCTGCGCCCGATACCGTACTCCTGTTATTCAAAAAAGTACACTGCTGGATAAGCGGATTGGCGTAGCGCGCATTTTCTCCGTTACAGTAAATGCCGCCACCATAAAAAGCGGTGTTGCCTATAAAGCGGCAGTTTCGTATAACAGGACTTGTGCGGAGTCGGGCAGCATCCGTATCTACCAACAGACCGCCACCGTATCTAAAAGTGGCGTTAGCAGAGGTTGCCTGGCCTTGGGTTATCGTAAATCCATCCAAAATTGCTGTGCTATCCGTACCAATGGTATAAAGTACGTGATAACTATTATCGGTGCTATCGCCTGTAATTCCAATGTCGCCGCTGAGAATGGTTTCGTAGACAGCAGGATCGCGCTCCCAATCGTACATTTCAGTGCCATTGAAGCCTCCAAGTATCACTACACCGGGATTAAGCTGAAAGTATTTTTCACGATTGGAATCAGAAGTTGGGAGATAGGTGCCCTGAGCTACCCAAATTGTATCTCCGTCACCTGCGATTTGAATCGCTGCTTGCAGGCTTTTGAAAGGCGTACTCCAATTACTGCCATTTTGTTCGGTATTGTTAGAAGCCCCATTAACGTAAACTCGGCGAAGGTTCATTAAGTAATTACATTCAGCGGAATTCGAAAGCGCATAGCGCACCTCTCCTGATGCGCGCATACACATTAAATCGTTTTCTCCTATGCAAAAAGAGCCGCCTGTACAAAATACAGGATGAAAAGGATGGGTAAGATCGCCGATGCCTTCTACCCAGATGGTCGTAAAAGAATCGCCGGATGATGTTGTTACATTTAGAAACATCGTTTTGCGGGATATTCCGCCATAATTATACCAGGCAATGTGGTAAACTTCATATCGTACACTGTCTGCTCCAAACGAATTATCCCGGGCACAATATGCACTTTCGCCTACTTGCAATGAAAAATCGTAGAGTAAGCGATCCGGCTCTGTACAAGTGCTGTTGGCACGACGCCAGAAAACCTTTGCCCCACCTGGTTCTACCAAGTAATATCCTGTAATGGATACCATCCCGGTTTGTACGGATGTAGTAACGACTTTATTCCATTCCTGCCCACACAGTATTTCTGATTCAGTTATAAAAAGCGAGGCTGTGCCGGAATTTGAAGCACGCCATTCAGGCATTTCATTATAGATAGGAAAAGATTGAGCGATTGATGCAACGCATAATAATTCTATGATAAGGACAAATAATAGTTTAGCCTTTGTCATGGATTTATGATTTTTGGTATGAAATTTCTTGCAGGATGCCTGCTTGAAGCACCCTGCAAGAGAAGAAAAACTAAAGTTTGATACCTGTACCTGTACTGATTTCTCCTCCCATGTTGATGGAGTAATGCAATGCGCCACTATTGAGCGAGGAGATATTTGTAAACGAGTAACTGTGATTTCCAATACCGTAGGAGTTACTATAAGTCAGTGTATTATTGTACTGATCCTGAACAGTAATGGAGACATTGGCAGCTTCTGTTATTTCAAAGTCGAAAGAAATGACATCGTTACCCGGATTGGGGAAGACCTTTTCTAAAAGGTGCTTCTTTTCTTCAGGAATTACTTCAATCTTGATGTCCATCGGAATTATTTCTCCGGTTGAAGAATAGACTTCCGTGGCGAAGGAATTATTTACCAATTCGAGATGATCTCCGATATTACAAAGTTGATTTGCCGCTTTTATGTACAGCTTGAACAGCGTTTTTTCACCATTAAGCTGGATATTTCCTCCTGCAAGATCAAGCCAAAGTGTTGATAATTCACCATTTTGAAGATCATCTAATGCAAAAAAATCTCTATTGAAGGGAGCAACTTCCCCCTGATCTATTCCCTGAATTTCAAAATAGGCTGGATTGAAATTTATACCAAACTGGAAACCTCCAACCGTAGCCGTTCCATCCATTTTAACAAGGACGGTAGCTTTTTCTGACATGGAAAGACAGTCATGTTGCTCTGCTACAAACTCATAATCCGGCTCCAGAAGCCCCAGGTCAGGATCAAAGTCAAAATTAACATCTCTTGATTTTATCGCGCGGAAAGACCAGGTTTCTGAGTCAGCAACGTCAGGATTCTCAAGGTGTAGGTCTATGTCATCAAGATAGCTTTTATTGCCTCCGCTGGCCAGATAAGGCCGTGTTTCGCTGTTGCGGAGATTCCATACAGAGGTGAATGGATTCAAATCGAAATCTTCTTCGAAGTCCCACTGCGTATCGAGCGCATAAACAGGAAAATAACGAAAAAGAGGCACATCAAGTTCTCCGATTCCCAGAATTAATCGGCTCAACTTGATCACATCCACTGTTGTAATCGAGCCACTATTGTTAACATCCGCAGCAATCCAGGCATAAGGTTTTGGCAGTTGCTCAATGCTCAGGATATGTTTTCTGATAAGAATCAGATCCTGAGTAGAAACACCGCTAATAATATCAAACGCACTGGCATTACCAGCCACATGTTGTCCTGCTTTAACTTCCCGGTCTTCCTGTATGTATATATCCGCATCAAAAAGCTTGTATTTGCCATCCGGACTTGCCGTAATATTTTCGTTCGTGCTTGTAGAATAATCAAAAATCCGCACCCGGGCATTGGATAAAGGAACAAAAGAATAGCTGGTGTTCTCATGTCTTACAAGTTCTACCAGCCCATATTTAGCCGTATAATCAAAGTCAAACGTCGAACAGGAAGGTTCATTTGCATCAATAAGATAACCGCCAAATGTGAATAGAAAATCGTTCATTCTTGCAAACTGCCCCAGTGTAAAGTTATTGCCACAGCCATAATAAGACATTATGTTATCCTTATTAGGATTATAAGTAAAGGTGTGGGGTTGACTTCCCGGATCCAGAAGAGTCGCCTCGCACTCACTTTCACCACAATCCAGACTACAATAGTCTTCACCAGGGTCAACATTCGTATCACAAATGAAATCCCCAGAAGTTGCACAATCACAGTCACACTCCTGTTCGCATACTGGACAAGGAATTCCTGAATCACCACAGGCACAGCATGAACAATGCAATAAGGAAAATATTTCAGAGTTAAAAGAATTATCAGGCAATATGCGCACATTATCCCTAAAGGTATGTTCCAAACCGAAAAAATGCCCTAACTCATGTGCAATGGTTACATAATTCGATGTAGTTGTAAAAATCCCTGGGATTGAGTTGGATATTTTTGACGCAACTGCACTTGCAAAAGTAAGATTATCTGTGCTTACTAAATAAAGGTTAATAGCATCAGGATGATTATACTCTTCTGCTATATCTTCCAGGTTTTCACCTAACCAGACCACAGGGTCAGGATTTGTAATTTCATTTACACTACAAAGAAAAAACTGCATCCCGTTGGTGAAATGTGGATTTAATAGCGATATTGCTTCTACAATTTGCTCAACAGGATAAGGAATAGGAGTCATTCCGTTTTCACCCTTGAGTATTGTCAAATGTATTGGAATATCCCAATTACCTCCTCTCGGGAAAGAGGATCTGGCGCTCTCTATTTGAGCCAGCAATCCCCGGATTTCCTGATCAGTAGATTCGGGGGGTACCGCATTCTGTGAAACTTTGACCATAGGCCATGTTCACTGAAGTTGCAAAGAAGCAAATAAGCAATAGAAAAGACTTAACAACGTACTTACACGTGTGTGTGTGCGCGTGTGTGCACACATTACCAAACATAAATAATGTTCTCATTAGATAACCTATTTTAAAAATAAAAAAATCGGTTTATCTCAAAGGGTAGTATGCGGGTAAAGATAAATAGGTTTTATTATAATAAAAAACTAAATTATGGCTTTTGTCAGGTTTTTAACAAAGTTGCGACCTAATAACAAATAACCCATTACAAACGACGGTCTTCACCCTTCCTTCACCTCCAATTGCCAAATATCCTTCAAATTCCGCCCCAAACCATTGTAATCCAGTCCATAACCCACTACGAATTTCGGCGGGATTTCAAAGCCGATGAAATCAGTTTTCACCTCAAATTCCATCGCATCCGGCTTGACGAGCAGGGCGGCAATTTTCACCGAAGCCGGCTCTAATTTCCAAAGGTCGGGCAGGAATTGGTGCAGGGTTCTGCCGCTGTCCACAATGTCTTCCACGATGACCACATCGCGGCCACGCACGTCTTCCCGAAGGCCGATGACGGTAGCCACAGCGCCCGAAGATACCGTGCCTGCGTAGGAAGCCAAGCGGATGAAAGACATTTCGCAGTCCATATCGCAGGCGCGAAGCAGGTCGGCGGCAAAAACAAAAGCGCCGTTCAGTACGCCCAGAAACAGCGGGTTCCGGCCTTTATATTCGGCAGTGAGTGCGGCACCCATTTCGTCAATGCGCTGCTGCAACTGACCAGCACTGAGGAAGGGAGCAAAATGTAGGTCGTGAATGCGAATGCGATTGTCCATAATTTTATTGAATATCTGAGGATTTGAGGAGCTGAAGATTCGAGGGGTAACTATCCAGCCGCCCCTAAATACTTATGATTTCCGACCTCGGAGAGGTCAAAGGTTTGTAGAAATGCATCGGGTTGACCTTAATTCCCGACCTCGGAGAGGTCGAACGTTTGTTTCCACGCTATTTTCTGCAAACCTTCGACCTCTCCGAGGTCGTATGGCAAAAAGCATTTCAAAGCGGCTGGATAGTTACTTCGAGGGGAAGTGTCGAATACTCAAATCACCAAATCAATCCAGCCCATATTTATCCAACAAATACACCCAGCTCGCCATAGCGGCCACGCCCATTTCCAATTCGCGGCGGTTGACCGTTTCCAGCACGTCCGTTGGCGCATGGTGGTAGTCGAAATAGCGTTGAGAGTCGGGTTCAAAACCAAACAGCAACCCTTTCTGGGCTTTCAGTCCGCCGATGTCAGCACCCGAACCGCCGGGTTTCAGGCGGAGGCCGTAGGGTTCGATCAGGGGCAGCCAACCCGACACCCGCTTGAAATATTTTTCAAAAACCGAAGGGTCACCCTCGCAGGTAAAGCCGCGCGGGGTGAATCCGCCGCGATCCGACTCGATGGCCGCTATATGGTATTCCTTCTTTTTATCGGATTCTGCCCGGTAGACCGCGCCGCCCACCAGACCGTTTTCTTCATTCATGAACAGCACGCAACGCAGGGTGCGCTTCGGGCGGTAGCCGCTGCGTTTCAACACCTGCAACACATCCATCGCCTGCACGCAGCCCGCGCCATCGTCGTGCGCGCCTTCGCCCACGTCCCACGAGTCTAAGTGCCCGCCGACAAGGATGATTTCTTCGGGTTTTTCACTGCCGATGATTTCCCCGATCACGTTGTGAGAGACCACGGGATCCATCATCACACAGGTGGAGCGCATGTAGATGCGCACAGGCTCCTGTTTCAGCAGGGCACTCAGGCGTTCGGCGTCGTTGGTACTGATGCCAAAGGCCGGAATCTCAGGAACGCCCTCGTCGTAGCGCAGTGCCCCGGTGTGCGGCACATCGTCTAAGGCCGTCGTCATCGAGCGCACCAATACGCCCAGCGCGCCGAAGCGGGCTGCCCGTGTGGCACCCAGACCCCGTTGATCCACCGCGCCGCCATAAGCCGCGAAGGTATTCAATTGGGTGGGATCGAGCGGGCGGTTGAAAAAAACGATTTTGCCACGCAGGTTGATTTCGCCCAATTTTTCCAACTCGTCGAGGCTCAGCACTTCTAACACTTCTGCGGAAATACCGCCTGCTCCGGTGCCTACGGAATTGCCCAGCGCTAATGCGTTCAGGTCAACGCTGCCCATTTTGCGCGAATTGACGATGCGCACGATTTCTTTGTCGCCGCGAATCCAGCGGGGCACGGTGCAGGGTTGCAACCAGACTTTGTCCAAGCCCATTGTATCCAGCATTTGGCGGGTGTATTCCACCGCAGCCGTCGCCTGAGGGGAGCCGCTCAGCCTGCCGCCGATGCGCTTGCAGAGGTATTCCAACCAGGGGTAGCAACGGCCTTGCGTCAGGGCGTTGTCGTAGATTTTGCGGATAAAAAAAGCGTCGGCATCCGTTGTTTGGGCTTCGATAGCACCAAGTGCGCAAACAACAAATGCGCAAGACAACAGTATCTTTTTCATAGAGCGTTTTTGAAATTGAGCAATCTGAGCGGGCTAAAGTACGGGTTTTGGTTCGATCATATCCCAGAGGTTTCCGTATAAATCCGCAAATACCGCTACGGTACCGTAAGCTTCCTCGGAAGGTTCCCGAACAATCGTAACTTCTTTTTCCAAAAGATGCCGGTAATCCCGCCAAAAGTCGTCGGTGTGCAGGAAGAGGAAAACCCGCCCGCCGGTTTGGTTGCCCACGCGGCTTTGTTGTTCCTCCCCCACGGCTTGAGCCAGCAGCAGGCGGCAACCCGAAGCCCCCGGCGGCGCAACGACAACCCAGCGCTTGGTTTCGCTCATCACGGTGTCTTCCACTAAAGTAAACCGGAGTTTGTTGGTGTAAAAATCAATGGCTTCGTCGTAGTCGCTGACCACTAAGGCAATTTGAAAAAGTGCTTGTTTCATGATGCTACAGGGATTCGGTCCATTCTCAAAAACGTATAACTAAATTCATTTTTTTCATCTGCCGGAAAGACCTGCGAAGTAACAATTTCCCATTCGTCAAGGTCAATTTGAGGAAAAAATGCATCGCCGCCTTCGATGGCTGCATCTACGCGGGTGAGGTAGAGCCGATCCCAGAAAGGCATGCTTTGCTGGTAAATTTCGCCGCCGCCGATGATGAAAGTTTCCGTTTCTCCGTGGTCGCGGGCGATGCGCAGAGCCTCTTCCACGGAATGGGCCACGATGCAGCCGGTTCCGATGAAAAAAGGATCGCGCGTGATGACGACGTTAGTGCGCTTGGGCAGGAGCCGGCCAATGGAGTCAAAAGAACGCCGCCCCATGATGACGTGATGGTTCAGGGTCGTTTGTTTGAAAAAACGGAGGTCGGCGGGCAGGTACCAGGGAATTTCCCCGTTTTTTCCGATCACGTTGTTTTGGGCAACGGCAACGATGGCCGAAATGATCATATCCATTGGGAGATATTAGTATTTAGATTTTAGTAGAAAGATCGCGTTCGTTACCTTGGTGGGTTGGGGGACTTTTCGAGGGATTCTAATGTGACGGGGCGTTCCGGCAGTCCCACCCGGTGGCGGGTTTGTTTGGCGTAGTGCAACATAGCGGCGCGGTCGGCGGCGGTCAGGCGGAGTTGTTCCGGGGTTTCCCCTTCCTGCTCAAAGGCTGCAATGGGCAGCGTTCGATAAACTTTTTTGCCGGAAGGCAGCCGCTCCACGTGCCTCCAGACGGGGATGAACGCCGCTTCTTCCACCATGGTGTACCCGTTCGATTTTGTCAATTCCACTTCTACCATGATGCCGCCGTCGGTATGTTGTTTCAACTGGCCCGAAATAAAATTGCCTAAGGAATAAGCGACGAGTACTTCCTGTTCGCCATCAGCGGTTTCCCAGCGAGCCGGCTGCACGACGTGGGGGTGCGCACCGATGACAAGGTCGGCACCGCCCTCCAGCAATTGTTTCGTCAATTTTCGCTGTTCTTTATTTTCAACGAGTTGGTATTCCTGGCCCCAGTGCATCATCACGATGATGGCGTCGGGTTGCAGGTCGCGGGCCATACGCAGGTCGAGGCTGATTTGCGCGCTGTCAATGGGGTTCACTACAGAAGGATGCCGGGTTCGGATGCCGTTGGTGCTGTACGTATAGTTCAGAAAAGCGAGTTTAAAGCCTTTTTTATAGACGATCAGCGGGTAATAAGCCTCCATTTCTTCGCGGTTTTGGAAGGTGCCGGTGTGGTAAAAACCGCTTTCTTCCAGTACCTCAATCGTGTTGATCACCCCCGGCGCTCCGCTGTCGTTGCTGTGGTTGTTGGCCGTCATCATCAGGTCGAATCCGGCAATGCGCAGAGCCGTCGCCAATTCTTCCGGGCAGCGGAACATCGGGTAGCCGAGGTAAGGCTCCTCGCCGGGCATGGTGAGTTCTAAATTGCCAATGGCCAAATCAGCCGATTGCAGCAGGGGCTTTACGTATTCAAAACAAGCGCCGAAATCGTAGCCTTCCGGCGTTTGTGCCGCCAGAATTTGGGCTTGGTGTACCATGATGTCGCCCGCAAAAATCAGGCGCAGCCTTTCCACGGGGGCAGGCGTATCTCCACTGCGCTGGGCCATCAGCGTCAGCACGCTTCCGATGAGCATCAAATACTTAAAAAGCTTATTTTTCATGGTAGCTTTGTGAGCGCTAAAGATAAACAAATATGCAACGCATCAACATCATAACGGCCATGAGCGAAAACCGCGCCATCGGCATCAACAACCGCCTGCCCTGGCACCTGCCGGGCGATTGGGAAAATTTCCACCGCGTCACCGCCGGCAAAGTTTTCCTCATGGGCCGAAAAAGCTACAATGCCAAAGACGCCTTGCTTTCCGAACACCGCAACGTGGTCGTCAGCCGTCAGCCAGGGCTTCACTTGGCGCCCAACGCTCAACAAGCCACCAGCATCGCGGAAGCCATGACGTTATTAGCCAACGAACCGGAGTTTTTTATCCTCGGCGGCGCAGAAATTTTCAGCCAAACCCTTCAGATGGCTAATTATTTCTACCGAACCCTCGTGCACGCGCAGGTGGAAGGCGACGCTTTTTTCCCGGAAGTGGATTGGTCGCAATGGGAATTGGTCAGTTCGGAATACCACGAAGCGGATGCGCGGCATGAATATGCGTTCAGCTTGGAAGAGTGGCGGAAACGATGATAGTTTTACGACATAGCCCCATCGGAGCTTCCTATTGTTGGCCGTTTATTCCAGCATTCGCTCTGCAGTAATGGACAGCATCCTAATTTTAAAAAGCGCACAAGGCAAATGGCTGGCACCCACGGCTGCCCACATGCTGCTTTGGTCTTTTACATCGGTATTAGCGAGTTCAATCGTGATTTTATCCACCCCCTGGTCTAAATTCGGTGTATTGGCGGAGGTAAAAACCGGTTTGTTTTGAAAAAATCCGATGGTATACGAAAGCGCTTTCAAAGCCTCGACATAGCTGGCCGGGTTGTAAAAAGCAGAAAACAAAACGTAGAGGTTGAGATTAAAAGGCGGGTTAAACATCGCTTTGGCACCCATCGGAGAGTTGGCGTGCAAGCGCTCCTGCTCCACATTCATCAGAGAGCAGACGATTTTATTTTCCCCGGCTATAGCAAAAGAGCCGTCCGCGTTATTTACCAATTCGGAAAGGAGCACGATTTCTTCTTCGACCTGAAAGCGCATCTGGAGAAAGGTGTTCAGGTCTTTTGTAATGACCTGTAAAATATTGTGAATCATGTTGTTGAAGTTTAAGGAGCCCCGAAATCACGAACTTATGATTGCGATATCCCTCTACAAAGTTAACCATTTTTCAGGTGCAGGAGGCTAAAGAATGCAAAAGGGCTTTTTTAACCCGGAGCGCAAAGTTACGATCTCAATAACCGTCACTTCGAACCGGATGGAGCGCTTCTCCAAGAGCTTGTTGGGGAATTCATCAATTGGCTATGAGTGGCAAATTTTATTTTATACTGCGTTGGATTTTTTCAAGATAGCTGCCGGCTATCTCTGCAAAATCCGCCTTGTCTAAAATAAAATTTCCTCACGCTCGCCCAATCATGAAATCCCCAACAAGCCCTAAGCTTGTTGAATGGATTGCTAATTCTGATTCGCCTGATACCCCATACTCAAATTGGTGTCCCCTTCCAATTTGATATCAATAACTCCTTTCTGATCCGAACTGGTATTTTTAAACTGCACGGTCGTGTTTTTAGGCACCCGGTACGTCTCTTTTTCGTTTTTTTTCAGCATCCCCAGGGAAGTCAGGCCGCCATTTTCATCTATCAAGATGACCTCGATATCATCTTTCCCTGTATTCTGAATTTGAGCAACATAACTTCCATGTTTCCCTTTACCCAAAACAAAGGATTTTTGTGGGTCAATGAGTGTTTGGGACGTAAGTGTTTGACAAGCCTGGAAAATAAAGGCCATGAAACTGGCGAAAAACAATGCTTTTTTCATAAGCGTAAAAAATGACCATCATGCCTACTCTATTCAGTTTTCGGCAACCCTGTTGTTGGATCCAGGGTGTAACCGGAAAAGCAGGCGATTGTTTAGGAACGTCGCAATAATAAGTTCCGTAACTATCCAGCCGCTTTGAAACGCTTTTTGCCATACGACCTCGGAGAGTAGGTTGTCCAAATCAAAAAAAAACTTTTGCACTTTTTGTAAAAGTATCTTTATCTTTCAAATTTAATGGGTTGATTCCCAAATAAGTACAATTTCGCACCTCCCACAGAGATTATTTTTAGTAAAAATTTCTTTCAAAAATGATTGCCCTAAACGAAGATACAAATTGCTGATATTCAACCAATTAATACAATTTTATAAATCGTTTTTCAATTGAAATGTGCAAGATGAATTTTCGCCCTTTGGACAGCCTACTCTCCGAGGTCGGAAATCATAAGTATTTAGGGGCGGCTGGATAGTTACTGTTTACGACACGCTCCTTGAGGAGCGTGTCGTAAATAAGTTACGTGAATTGGGCGTGAGGATTTTTTCATCAGGCAAGGCGCGAGAAGGGAGCGTAGCCTAAGCTACGCGACCGACGAAGCAACGCAGCCTGATGGAAAAAGCCACCGCGCAAACCGGTAAGTTATTTACGACACGCTCCTTGAGGAGCGTGTCGTAAATAAGTTACGTGAATTGGGCGTGAGGATTTTTTCATCAGGCAAGGCGCGAGAAGGGAGCGTAGCCTAAGCTACGCGACCGACGAAGCAACGCAGCCTAATGGAAAAAGCCACCGCGCAAACCGGTAAGTTATTTACGACACGCTCCTTGAGGAGCGCTGAATGAATTACGGCTCCAAAAAGCCTTGATAATTTTCCGCATGGATCCACTCAAACGTTGCCTCCCGGTAAGCCTGTGCAAAAGCCGCCGGTATTTTCCCTTTTTTAGCCGGATTCCATTTGAATTCGTAGGCGTGCAAACCACCGTCATATTCTTCGAGATAGTCTATCTCCTGCTGATTGACTGTCCGCCAAAAATAGGCATGGCCATAAAACCCATGAAAAAAATTGCGTTTGTAACGCTCACTGACTAAAAAGTTTTCCCAAAGCCCGCCAAGGTCATTGCGAAGCTCTAATGGACGAAAGTCGCCGAGAATCGCGTTGCGAATACCATTGTCGTAAAAATAAATTTTCCTGCTTTTTTTCAATTCAGTACGCAGGTTGCGGCTAAAAGCGGGCAGTCTGAAAAGGATGAATGCTTTTTCCAACAGTTCAATATAGCGCTGCACGGTAGAAATATCACTACCAACTACTTCTGCCAATTTGTTGTAGGACGTTTGCATACCCACCTGCATCGCGAGCGCCTTCAATAATTTGTCTATCAATTCAGGTTTTCGCAAATCCTGAAAAGCAAAAACGTCTTTGTATAAATAACTGCTTGCCAATTGGCTAAGCACCTCCCGCTCCTGGCCAGGGTTTTTGATAACCTCCGGGTACATTCCGAAAAGCAATCGCTGGTTTAAGAACCGTGACTCCTCAAATGCACCATGATGCAACACCATTTCGTGGGTGGACAAAGGAAGCAGGGTGTATTCCCATTTCCGACCGGTCAAGGGTTCGTTAATCTGATTAGCTAACTCAAAAGACGAAGAGCCGCTGACCAATAGCCGAACGTTTTTGATTTGATCGAGGATGATCTTGAGCGTCAGTCCGATGTTTTTTACCCGCTGCGCCTCGTCTATCAGCAACAGTTCCGCATCGCCAACGATGTTTTACAGGTTGGGCAGGGTCTGTACTTCGAGGCGCGTCCGCACCACGACATCGTCGCAGTCTAAGCGCCGAACGCGCAAGCGGCTGTTTCGGGCAACCTCTTCAAGAATGGTGGACTTCCCAGATTGCCGCGGCCCCATTAAAATCACGGCTTTGCCCGGCGCCATCTTGTCTTCTACCGTTTTGAGCAGTACCCGGTTGATGTACATGGCTTTGAATTTGCTCAAAAATACGATATCCCTCGGTTATAACCGAGAAATATGGCTATATTATTGGGTTATAACCTCACAATATATACCGCGAGTCGCCAGATTTTGTGCATCGCAATGTTGTAGAAATAGTAAACCTCCCGATTTTGGTCTTTTAGGGATCTAATACCGCCGAGCTTAGGCTGTGCATAACACATCATCGGTTGTCAATCCCGTCAGGGAGTCTGCAACAGAAGCAAGGCTGTACGCCTTTTGCAGACTCCCTGACGGGAGAGACAAAGCCAGGTAGTCGTGAAAACAGGGATAACAGTCAGTAACGCAAATGCGCAGACAAAATATGGGTAGCCGAGGCTCGGCGGTAACGGAACCGTTAATCCAAATTCTGAATGTTTCCTGTTTTTTCATGCCCAAAATCTACCGGAGTAAGGTATATCTATGTTTTAAAAAAAAACGACCGCCAAAGGCGGTATTGGTGGCCGCTCGTTGACTTAAAAAAATGCGTGGGTGGCTGCGTCCCTTGCCACCCGCACATTTTTTTCAGCCAACTCGCTTTAGCTCAAAAGTAAAGCCGGAAAGAACTACCAACTGACTACGGGACGAAGACTAAGCGGAAGCCTATATTGAGGGAGCGGTAGCCGGGGCCGAAGTCGCCGCGGAACGCCGACCGGCAGTACCCCGCGTAGTTGAACCAACTCCCGCCGCGAAAAACACGGTACGAACCACTTTCCGGGCCAGTCGGGTTTTCAACCGTTCCTTTTGCCTTACATTCCTCGTAGTATTTTTCGCCGTACTGGTCGTGGCACCACTCCCAAACATTGCCGCTTAGGTCGTACAAACCCAACGAATTGGGCGCTAACAAAGCGACTTCATGCGTTTTTCCTTCGCTGTTTTTATGATACCAGGCGTAATCTTTCAGCGCTTCTTCTTTATTCGTCCCGGCCCATTTTGTACGCGCCCCTTTGCCGCCGCCCGCTGCGTATTCCCATTGCGCTTCGGTAGCCAGGGTGTATTTTTTGCCGGTTTGCTCCAACAGCCAAGTACAATAGGCCATTGCATCGTTCCAACTGACGTGTATGACCGGATGCCGGTAGTCGCTGCGCGGACGGGCCTTGCCATCCACCCCGCATTTCCAGTTCACACCTTGTTTTTTATTCCAGTTGCTGCCGTCCCAAATATTGCTTCCGCCATCCTTATCTGCGTCGGTTTGGTAGTTTTTGGCCTTTACAAATTGCTCGAATTCCGCCACGGTGACGGGGCATTTTCCCATATAATAATCGGATAGCCGGACTTCGTGAATGGGTTTTTCATGATCCTCGTCATTGCTCCCCATCTGAAAGAGGCCGCCTTCTATAAATATCAGGTCAAAGGTGAGGTCGCCGATTTTTTCTGCAAAGTTTTGTTGCATAGGCGGGCTTAATGCACCCTTTAAATCCTGGCTCAGGGCTTCGTTTTCTTTCCGGAGTTGATCGTTTAGTTTTTCTAAGGCATGCTGTTCTGTTTGTAATCGCTTATTGGCTTGTTCTAATGCTGCGATTTTATCCCATGCCTTTTGTAATTCCTGCTTTTCTTTGGCAAGCGCTGCTTCGATTGCCAGTTTTTGAGCTTTCAACGCTTCGTAATCGGCCAAAGGCTTCGTTTCTTTCAGCTTGAGTTCTAATCGGCTTTTGGTTTTTTCCAATTCGCTGATCTGCGCCTGCAAGTCAGCTATTTCCGAGTCGAATATTTTTTTGAGGCTTGGAAGCAGCGCATTTTTTACCTCTAAATATTGCGTAGCAAGTGCTATTTCGCTCTTGATCTGCACCATGCGTTTTTGATCGGAATCTCCGGACACCACGATTTCCGCAAGGGCATCTCTGTATGTCTTTATGGCGTCGCTGTATTCCCCGGCGTCAAAAAATTGCTTCGCTTTATGAACCAATGATGCGACTTCATCAAACTGCAGGTTTCGGAAAACAAAGAAGTCGCGGGCGCCCAAATTAGATTTTCTATTCGGGGTGGATTGTTTTACATTTTTTTGCAAATGCGCAAAGATATCCTCAAGTGACAGACAGGCTTGGTGTTTTGGCAGGCCGGTGCGCAGTAATTTTATCAATTCACCCGAAAAAACGGTGTTCCTTTCTTCCGTGTCGAAGAATGATTTTTCGTCCCCTGCCGAGGTCAGTACATAAGTTCCTTTAATGTCCAATTCGGCGTCTGTAAAGCAAAGTTCCGCTTCGCCCAACGCGGCTAATCCCGAATGGCAGGAGTCTATGATGACAATGCGCTGCTGCCAGTGCGACTTTTCTAAGTGTTCTTTAATCGAATGGAAAGCAATGGACGAGGTTTTTAATGCTCTCTTTTTGGTGTTAGTGCCGGTCAGGTACAATTCCTTGTTGGCTGCGTTTTCCCTGATGCCGTGCCCGACATAATAAAACAACAGGGTTTCAAAACTTGCATTTTCATCCGCTTGGAGGAATTCAATGATTTCATCCTCGATTTCATCATTTTTTTTGTTGCAAATCATTTTTATGTTCCCGGGCGGCAAGCCCAGCAATTGCTCATTGACCAGCAATTCATACAAATCGTCAATATTCCCCATTGCTGGTTTTATCGGGTCAAGGTGCTCATAGTCGCTTACCCCGATCAGAATCGCTTTGGTTTTTTTAATATCAAGCGAAAGTTTTTGCATTATGCTTTGATTTTATTACTACATAACTATTTAGCAGCAGCGGGATGAATATACGGGAGGCGGACTAAAGCCCGCGAAACAAAGAACCGACCAAACGTAGCGCGTGTGCTGCTTTGTTTCGCGGGCTTTAGTCCGCTTGTAGTATAGTCCCACCCATTTCCATAGCTACGTGGCAAATAATTACTATTCTTCGATTAGCCCGTCAATCGTTTTGAGGAAATGTGCTCTTTCTTTTTCATCAAAGGCGCTAAATTACAAATTAATTTTTTTCCCATCTTGGTTTTCCAAGCCGCTTCCTTGCTCCGGCTTTAGTCTGCTTTTCGCAGATGACGGTTGTTCCTGTAATGAGCTTAGGCGGACTAAAGCCCGCGAAACAAAGAACTGACCAAACGTAGCGCGTGTGCTGCTTTGTTT
>Ga0163147_10002576_pt1 | contig 25411 bp, 21 predicted proteins | sample OliLakLV19MP6G1_FD_148597 | JGI IMG/M metagenome (GOLD analysis project Ga0163147, IMG submission 148597) | Freshwater microbial mat bacterial communities from Lake Vanda, McMurdo Dry Valleys, Antarctica- Oligotrophic Lake LV.19.MP6.G1 | ecosystem: Environmental > Aquatic > Freshwater > Lake >...
GTTTCAGTACCCTTCATACGGGTCGAAGCGGTGCAACTGACAGCCACCTCCAACGCGCTGACGGAGCTGACGTTTCAGTACCCTTCATACGGGTCGAAGCGGTGCAACATGCTGTTCCTCTACCGTGCGCCCGCGCAGATCGTTGTTTCAGTACCCTTCATACGGGTCGAAGCGGTGCAACAGGTGCGACTCCTCGCCTGCGTCTGGCGGCACCATGTTTCAGTACCCTTCATACGGGTCGAAGCGGTGCAACGCTATGAACACGATGTACCGAACGATTTCAGACAGGTTTCAGTACCCTTCATACGGGTCGAAGCGGTGCAACTTGCGTGCGTACGCCGTCGGCGTATTGGATCAAGCGTTTCAGTACCCTTCATACGGGTCGAAGCGGTGCAACATTTCGCAGCTGCATTTCGCGCCCGTCGTGGCGCAGTTTCAGTACCCTTCATACGGGTCGAAGCGGTGCAACGCCGCCGACGTCGGTAGTGGGTCGAAGTCGGGGTTTCAGTACCCTTCATACGGGTCGAAGCGGTGCAACATTCCGCAGCGCGACCAGCAAAGCCTTATTGTCGTTTCAGTACCCTTCATACGGGTCGAAGCGGTGCAACGAAAGCGCGAGGGCAATGCTGGACGCGCTCGAGGCTGTTTCAGTACCCTTCATACGGGTCGAAGCGGTGCAACGTTGACGCGCTGACCAAGCTGGCGGATTGGCTAGAGGTTTCAGTACCCTTCATACGGGTCGAAGCGGTGCAACAAGATCGACGAGATCAACGATAGCGCGTCGATCCTGTTTCAGTACCCTTCATACGGGTCGAAGCGGTGCAACGCGCGCGGCAAATCCAAACTCGTCTCCCCGAGCGGGTTTCAGTACCCTTCATACGGGTCGAAGCGGTGCAACCCCCGAAAATGATCATATCACTACAGGTCAAAAATGACCATAGACTGGCATTTCGTGCGATACAGGGCATTCTGGTGATGATCATTTTCGAAGATACCTACAAAATACAGAACACCTGCCCTATAAAATATGAAACTCCATTTCTGCACGCTCTATGCAGAGGGTTTCATAACCTAGTTTACAGCGTTTACAACACATCGCCGCAAAAGTTTTGATACTGGCATGAGCGGCATTTGCCGATTTGTGCGACCGGCGGCGGACAGACTTCACTTGTGATCATCGTATGCAATGCCGCAATAATCTGTGTCAAGCGTTTCGTGTCTCGGGCTTCAACCGTGACGCTCTGGTATTGTTTTGTCGGTATGGTATAGATGTAACTTCCTAAAACTGGCGTTCCCATCTCTCGTGCTGCCAACACATATGCCGCCATTTGCGTTTGCCAATACCCATAATCGCGATCCGTATCCTTATAATCGACTAGATAGAGACCAGAGTCGGTTTCGACAATTTCATCAATCCGTCCGATCATGCGATAATTGTGGCTGACGAGTTGCACATCGTAATGGCGTCTCCCTTCATGAACAGCGTGGAGCGCCGTTTTACGCCGTTTCATTTTGCTTTTAACATCCTGTTCTGCCTGGATGCCCCCTTTAGACAAATCGGTTTCACGGTCGATATGCAAACAGAGCGCATAAAACGAGATACGCGCACAATACAGATAATTCTTGATCTCGTTGATGCGCACATACCCATTCGTATCAATCTCATTCATGGAGATACACGTCCCCTAATTCGATGCGTTTTTCCCAATCGTCCGATGCTATCGGCACAATCAAGATATTGCCTGTATCCGTAAATGGTTCTAGTGCTTTGGATAAAGCACGCACATGGATCGGTTTTAGACATCCGCTAAACATGCTAAATTGGCGTCGATCTAACCCATAATCCAAACAGCAGTCGCTGACCTTTTTTCGATCTTTATCATTGCTGATGTCATAAATCACGATGACCCGCAGCATGTCCTCTGCTTAGCCTCCGCCATAAGCTTCATAATGTTGATCGCCTCGAAACGCCGCCGCCAACCGCCGCGCCTGCATCTGGATGATCGAGCGCAGTTCGTAGCGCTTTTTTCCGTATATCCCCTGCGCTTTCATCCGCGACAACACATGATCCGCAAACGTCCGCCGACACTCCGTTTCCAAGCGTCCATCCTCACCAAATTTCACCCCATACTGGCGGGTTGCCAATCCTAAGACCGTGCGATCAATGATCGGCGCGCGAAACTCTTCAATCAAGTCACAGGTCAGGCTCGGCTTGCCGGGTCGATCCGTATGGATTAGCCCTGCATACGGCTCCAAGCCCGCAACGATCAGCGCCTTTTGAACTTCGCTGTATAAGATGCCATAGCCATAGTTAAGCAAAACATTGATAGGATCGGTAGCGTGTCTGCCAGTACGTGCTGTCCAGCCATATTCATCAGGGATCAACGGTGCAAGTGCCGCCCAATACAAACGCGCGCAATATCCCTCAATACCCATCATTTCTGACCGCACCTCCTCAATCGATCCCGCTTTCATTCTTTCGATGCGATCCGCATAGGATAACAAATCAGCTACGCTATCTTTCAAGCTCGCGCTGATATCATCTTCTTGGCGTCGCCCAATATAGCGCAGGTTGATCGCTTGGGCGCGGATTTTGCCAGCGCCCAGTGCTTTCGCAATCTCCACCCCCCGCCCATCATGCAATGCCTCTAACTGCGCGCGACGGGTAGCGACGACTGTCGTCAGCGCTGATGAGATAATAGAGGCGTAATTCCCCTCAAAAGCGTCAATAAAATGGACGGGTATCCCAGCTTCGCTGCATGCCGATATTGCCGCCGCGCTGATGCTCGCCCCCCGCGTTAACACTTGAATACTGCGTAGGTAGAGCAATGGTGCTTCGACACTATCCCCCGTTTTCTGCTCTACACGAATACGTTTGCCGTTTAACCCGATAAATGATCCGGGTTCAGTAATCACCAAATCTTCAATAATTGCCATGTTCGTTGTCATGCCTCCTCATCTTCGCCGATGCCTATCCACTTCATCCCCCGCCCCGGCATCAAGATTGATGCGAGGGCGGAGAACCTCATTCAGCGCCAGCGATACCCAATCTCGTACCAACCAGCACCTTTGATAGTGTTCTTCCCTACTTGCAATGCCTGCCCCACCAAGATGTAGGGCAACAGCGTCGTCAGTTCCCCTTCATACTGCGCCTCACCGATAAAGCCGCTGGCAGGTTTGGTCATCCCATCCATGCGCGAATGACTCCACATCTCCTGCCAGCGGGTCGCATCGTGTCGGATGCGCACCCCTTCCGCAGCGGGCAACAAATCGTGAAATGGGATCCATACTGGCACAGCATACAAGTCGCTGATCTGGCGGATGCGTTCAATTAATCTCTGGAACCAAGGGCGGAAATCGGGTTGATGGCAAAGCTTCCCCTGATCCACAATGCGTGTCGGCGTCAAAAACTGCATACTCAACTGTGTGGGGTGCATCAACTGCGCAAATTGGGCATAAATTTCTGCCGAGGGCGGCGTCGGCAACGGCGCCACTTGCTTTCCAGCACCATCAAGGATGACGATCTTCTGTTTCGTGAGTGGGTCAATGGCGCGCACCTCGCTCAACGCATAGCGGGTATGTTTACGATTACGCCCCACCCCCACCGTACCCATTGCTGCCACTGCCGAGATCAACATCGGCGCAGCATCCACACCCCGCCCATATAATGCCATTGTGATCGTCTGTTCTTTTCCCTCCATCCCCACTCGTGGTGGACGAATAGCGATGGGACGGGGGGCGTCCTTGCCCCCCGTTTTTTGCATATCTTCTAGCCGCAATAACCACGCGACCGGATTCGTGTCCGTGTCATAGCGCGACAACGCCGCGTCACCCGTGTCGTACATCGCGGCAAGCGTCTCATAGAGACCGCCCCGCAAGCTCGCTCCCGGGTTTGCCCCCAAATCAAGGGGATATTCTCCTACCAACACAAACTCCAAAATGGTGACCGGGATCATAACGCGCCTCGGTTGCGTCTGTAGACGGTATGACCCGCCCCATGCCGTGCCAGCTCATACGGCAAAATAACGGTATACGAGCGTCGTCCCCCTTTTGCTTTTGGGTTCCAAATCGAAATATCATCAAAGGTCGCCTCTGGCACGATATCGTCCATCCGCTGCAAAAAGCCAACCGATAGCGTCCCCAGAGCGTCACTCGCCGATAAATTCACGAATCCATTGTTCTCGTGGGGTGGATCAATTTCCAAGACGTCACCATCCCACTGAAAAAACCCGCCCCGCCGTCCAAAATAATTAATGGCGGTGAAGGCGTGGCGTAACGTCGCTGTCTGGAGGCTATCCTCCTGCACTGCCATAGCGATGGTCATCTCGCCCATATGAAAACAGAATTCCCGTTGGGCAATCGTGCTGTTCCAAACCTCTTCTTTCCCACCCGCTGGTCGTTGGATTTTCTGGAAGGTGCGGTTCACGGCAACCACCTCTGGCACTCGTAAAAACATCTCCAAATCGCGGATGAGCGGAAATAAAACGCGCGTTGGGGCTTCGCCTTCCGTCCTGATGATGCGGTCGATTAGTGCCAGCTTCATCGCATATGGTGTTGGACACATCAACGATTTGCCGCCACTGCTGGTCGTATTCGATGGACGTAATCCGAACACCGATACCGGAAGATACTTCACATAAAGCCACATGCTTTTACCCTCGATAGGTGCCCGGCGTGCTGGTCTCAAACAAAGTTGCCAGTTGACCCAACAAGTTTTCACCACCCGCAAATGGCAATATGTCCACAGCATTGGCACCATGCAAGCGATTAATCCCGTGAGCAATGTCCATGCTGCGTCCGATATAATTGTCGGTCAGGGGGCTAATCAAGGGAGCAGCCGCCGCAGTCTGCGACACGCTGACGAAGCCTTCAATCTCAACCACATGCGGTAGTTGCGTGGATGTCAACGCACCCTTCGGATGCAGCAAGGTTTGTGCCAACGACGCCAGCACCGCGCGCAAACGCTCAGCCCGTTCCGCTGCCGAGATTGGATACTGTTGGGTGATGTCGTTAAAACCAATCGCACACGCATCCACATGCGCTACAAACGCATACACGCCGGACGACGCCGGACGATTAAAGATCATCTGCCCGATATTGGCTTCTTTGTCACTATCGGCTTGGGCTTTCGTCTCTTTATCGCTGTCCTTATCGATGCGCGTCCGGTTCACCCGCGTGACCGCATGACGGGCATGGATGAACTCCTGCACTTCTGACGCGCCCGGTAGCGCCACCGTCCAACCAAATTCCACCGCCGATTTGCGTTTGATCGATGCCCCGCCCGCTGTGATCAAAATACCGCCCACGTCGTCCAATGAACACGTCAACAATCGGTCGATCACATCGGCACTGGTGTGCTTGTCTTTCTCTTCCATCCACGCCCGAAATTCAGGGTTGCCCATCATCCGTGCGGGGTCGAGCGCCTTGCACGCTTCACACAAGGGCAAGCCTCGCTCCAACGCGATATGGTGAAAATAATCGACGAAAATATGCTTGTTCATATCGCCGGAAATGGCATTCACGGTCGAGCGGTTAAATCCATCCATCAGATGATCTTCGTTATAAGTCGGGGTCACAATCCCGACCTGACGAGTCATCAAGCGGTTGCTTTCATTGCCTTCGTTGTTCAAAGCGTGCATTTCCATCACAATACGAGCGGCGATAGACAGGGATTTAAGAACGGTCATGGGGTTTCTCCTCTTAAAGTTAAAGGTACAGATCAAGCTTTAGGAATTGTCAGATTGCTTTTGATACGCTGAAGCATAGCCCGTTGCGACCAACAGATTCGCCACCACGCGCGATCCGTAAGTCGCGATCAAACCAATCACCGCCTGTATGTCCGTCTCACTCACAGAGGCGCGCGTTCTATTCGCGTCGCCAGCTTGCACATTGCTACTTTCGCGCGCATAGTCGAACAAAAATTGGCTGAGCGACGCCACAAACAATTCTGGATTATCAGCATTGCGCAGCAAATCGTCGCCCAAACCATGACGGGTTTTGAAACCAGTTTTCATGTGTTTCACGTCGTCATAGTATCGATTGGTGACCGTAGCGCTACGGATCGCCGAAGCAATCGCGCGAAAACCGTGATTTTCAAGCATGGGTCGATAGTCGATATGGTCAGAGGGATTAGTAGGCATATTGAGGAGCGTCCTTTCAAAAATGGTCAAGTGCAGGTCAGGGGTATAGATTTCGGACATGGTGCGAAAATGATACAGGTTGTAACGAATGACAAAATCAATCCATCCTGTGTGTTCTCCTCGGGTGATAAATTCTCGGTAAGCGTTCAACACGACTAGTTCGTCGGCGGTCATTTTGTATTTAGGCGCTTTGCCTTTGATCGCGTCGATCAGGTCATAGTGACTCCTCAGTAAAAGGCGCGCCTCTTGGAGTGCATCAACATCGTGATGAGCGGCATTGGGCAGCCACAACGGCAGGGCGAACAAGGTTTCATCAAAAGGGATTTGGGTGCTGATGTCCTTGTAGTAGTAGCCCACGAATCCGCTATGAGCGTCTACAAAATCGCCAAAATACATATTGGGTTGTTGGGCTTCAAAGTGCATCAGCATGTTCCCGTAAAAAGCGATAGCAGCCATGATGTCCAGTTTGGCGCGTAACATCAGGTTAGAAAAACTGTACAAGCGCCGCGTCTCCGCGCTGCCCCGCGCACTGTCCATCTCGATTCGCAATTGGGCAAGGCTAATATCGCGTGGTAACGGGTAGTAGGTCAGCACATCGCTGTCCAAATTAAAGGGCATCGCCACGGTCATATAACCAGCGAAGGCAAAATACATCACCAACCAAAAGGCATCGGGCGTGTTTTCAACCAATAGTGCCGCACCTGTCAAAGAGGATCCTCCTTTACTAGTCGAAGGCGACACAATCGCCAGCGCGCTAATGTCTACCAGCAGGGCGTAATCTGAATAATCCAGCTTTCGAAACAGATCGCGTTTCCAACGGTCTCGTAATCGTTCAATATCGTTGGACGAGTCCCCAAAGCACTCGAGGATCATATCCAGCAACAAGTGCGCATTTTCGCCATGATGCGCAAACCAACCATGCAGCACAGCGGGGTAGCCAATGCGCATCGCCGAACCTTTGCCAAAATAGGAGCAAAGATTCGCCCACAAGGGATAATCACGGTCAGCTTGCGGTGCGCCCCCTTCTTCGCGCGTTTCTGCTGCCTTCCCACGCGGTGCAGCTTTGGCGATCTCTTTCTCGCGTTCATACTCCACCACTGCCCCTTGAAACCCTTGAGGCACATATTTGAAGCGCAAATCACTGTTGGGGTCTTTTTCCAGTTCTTTTTGCTCCCCTGATGAAAAGCCTTTGCGAATTGCCGGGATAAGCGTCGGCAACCTTTCTTCCGTGCGGCGTCGCAAGTGGGCATGAGCATCGCCTGCGTTGTATGGCACGCCAATGTGATACACGCCTCCCAAATCTTTTAAGCGCACCTCAACCTGCCGACCGCCCAACTCGTAAAACAGCGTTGCGACACCCACTGCTATAAAAGTCGAACGCATCAAATCAGTGTCTTTTTCTACAAATAGATCCATCGTCTTGGTTTTCCCCTTCTCTAAAATCATGTTATCCCTCCAGCGTCGACAAACGCACCGCATCACCCGACCGTTGATCGGCGAGGCGCAAAATACGCACAAACAAGAGATATAAAAACATGCGCGCGGGATCGGTGTCTGTTGTCCGCAGATAGGTGAGCGCTTTGTGCAGTCTGGCGCTGCTGATCTCAAAACGACGTTGTAACAGTCCCGTCCAAGTTTCGGCATCCTCCTCGAAACCGCATAGAGTGAGTGCCTCGATAACCGAACGATCAGCATGAGGGATGACACTAAACGAACCGCTTTCATCGGCATCAGGAGTATGATGGTGCATAATCGCTACTAATGCTACAAATGCCCATAACGAACGTTTTTCACATGCAATCGCGAAGATCGGGAGACAAGATTCGGCACTTTCAACAGCATGAGGACCGCGTGGCGCATGTTTAAACGCTTTTTCCAAGCGTTTTAGTGAGTCGTCTTGGCGATCATAGCCGGTATCGGTATGTGCCAATGGCGTGCCATCAGCAGGACGAGTTGGATTGCCCAAATGGGCCGCATAATAGGCTTGCCATGCCTGCGCCCACGATTGCCATGGACGATTCAGTTTACCGACATCATGTAACGCCAGCGTCAACCGCAACATGCGTTCGCCCAAAAACGCATCTTCACCAATGCTCGCGCAAACGCGCCGTAAGGGGTACAAGAATTCGTCACGCAGGGGCGGTTGTTGATAAGATTTAGAGGAAATCGACGCTGTGTAAGCGCGATATAATCCGCCTATATGCTCAACGTAGCTGTCGGCAGTGTAAGCGATCCGCTCCCGACGGCTTTTTTCAATGAGCGGTGAAGATTTCGCAGGGTTAGATGATGGAACAGTGCCAAACCCATTATCCTCATCGTAACTCACCGCTGTTGGTTCCACTGCAAACCAAGCGTAAGCACTCCCATAGACCTCGCTCGCTTCGCGCAATCGTCGCCATGCGTAGCGCGTGACCGTCATAGCATCATCACCATCCTGATCGGCGATCCCAATTCCGGTACAGCCAAATACGGGAATGTCTAAGTCTAGTTGCCCTTCAGCAAAATCCTTAACGACATGATAAATAGCGCCTCGTGATAAGCTCAACGACTCGAACTGAAAGGGTTGCTCCGTGAGACCGGACTCTTTACGCTGTGAGTCGCCATCACTTTGAATGGTATTGCCGGGTGGATTTGGGTGAATGAACAGCGGCACATTGGGAATATCACGGATTAGCGCGCGCAAATCACCGTCATTGCGCACCGCCAGACAACGCGCAATCTCAGCCATGCGGTCATCGATTTTCTGAGGCAAGCCCTCTACGAATTTCGCATCATGATCGCCATGAGCGGCATCAACGAGACGTTGTTCTTCCGCAAACCGTATCACCCGCCCATCAAAATCAGAATGCGTCAGCGCCTCCCAAGTGCGCACACAAACATCCTCCAATCCATCCTCAATGTAGGGAGCGTAATTCACCTGCCCTTCTTCGTCATAAGGTTGAAATACATACACCCTCCCGATCTGGTCGGCTCGGCGCGCACAGCGCCCCGCCCGCTGAATCAGACTGGCAGCGGGGGCGCACTCCGTCAACAGGACATCGGCGCTGATATCCAGCCCGACCTCAATCACTTGGGTAGCGATGATGATGATGTCGCGATCCGGTGGGCGCTCATCGTCTGTGAAAGCGGCTAACAATCGCGATTGAATCCGCATTCGGTCGCCTCGATAAAATTGTGAATGCAACAAAACACACTCCACCTCAGGCAACGCCGTTTGTAGTGCCGCAAACAGCGCCCGCGCCCGTGAGACGGTGTTGCAGATACAAATAGTGCGCCGCCCTCGTCGTTGGCGAACTGCATCGGCGTCCAAAGCACCATCGACCGCGTGCCAAATCCGTGTTTGTGTTTGCACATGGGTGACGTCGGCAAACAGGGAAGCCCCTATTCTTTCGGGTGGATCGCCAATGAACTCAGCATCCACAGAATCGGCAATCGCTTGGAGAAACACTGCCGAAAAAGTAGCACTCATCAAGGTAAACCGGGAGATACCTTTTAGCATTTTGATCATCGCCAGAGCCGTCAACATCATCTGCCCACGCGGATACAGGTGAAATTCATCAAAGATTAGATAGCTGCCGATCATTGCCCCAGCATTGAGATTATCGAATCGTCGCCCGACGCCATACGGCAAGGTGAGGAAGCTCGCCAGCATTTGATCGACAGTGGCGACGATCAATTTCCCCTCAAAGAACGCATCATCTGGTTGATCGCCAGTCTGGATACGAGGCTGCCATTCGTGTTCCCAAGCTTGTTTCGTATACGATTTCTGCAAATTATTCAAAGCGCTGCTGGCAAGAGTGCGCATGGGCTGTAGGTATAGAATGCGAGGCGGGTAATCATGCCGACCGTGCCCCTTATCATGATTGAAACCCGCCAATCCGGGTTCGAGCGCAGCGCGCGTTTTGCCCGCGCCTGTAGGTGCTTGTAGAACAATATCGCGCCCCTCCCGAAATGAATCATGGACGCGACGCTGGAAGACAAATGCAGGTGTAGACATAGTAAATACCCCTAAAAAGTCAGAAAAAACTGCGTTCGTCATCGTGGGCGGCGTATAAGCGCGCCGTCCGTTGTGCCTCTGCGGCAATCTCTGCCCGCAATGCCTTTGGTTCCAGCACCTCCACATCTGAACCCCATCCCCGAATCCAAGGCATCATCTCGCGCGGTTCCGCAACCAGCGCCGTCCACAATAAGCTACCATCGGATTGGGGTTGCAAGGACTGTGTCGGGTGCCAGCGCGTTTCATGCACCCGTTCGACGACTCGGTAATTGAAACGCAATGCCACAGTGACCGGTTGATCACTTCCCCAAATTCCCCATGACTCGTTGACTCGTTGAAGAAGATCATCTGCCGACGGGCGCTCAAATCGCTCTGACAGTAATTGCGCCGATTTAATGCGATCAAGCTTGAGCATCAGGGTCTGATACCCATCTTTTCGAATTACACCAGCAATCAAGTAATTTGAGTCCGTCCACACGGCGGGTTCCAACGACCATGGAGCAACGGTCATGATCGTGGGTGTCGATGCGCCAAGTGCTGAATATTGAATTCGCACCAGCTTTTGCTTATGCCAACCTTCGATCAATACTTCTAAAATGCTGTCCCATGCAGTCCGTTGAGTCGCTAATCCGAGATTGATTTGATCGGCAATGTCACCATGTAAACTTGAAAGCAGCCTTGTGAGTAAACTGTTGACCAGTGTATAGCGGCTAAGGTCAGCACGAACGACGCGCCGAACGAGCAAATATAAAAACCATGCCTGCGCCAGTGACAAGCGAAGCGGACGCACATAATCACTCGGATCAATCGTGAACACCCAAGGTTCCACCTCGATAAGCGGCACCTCTTTATCCTGTAAACTCGTTAGATAGTTACGGATACTCTGCTGTGTTGTTTCAAGCGCATCCGCTAATTGATGGGTATTCAATCCTTGCGGATAAGATGCCATCAACAATTCGATCATCCGCTGTAATTTCTTTTCTGTGTCATATCCCATATCACACCTCCTAATTTCAGTATGACGCGCAATGCAAAAGATTCTTTTGCGAAGCGGAATGAAAATAAAAATCCCGATTATTAGCATACATCGAGTTCTAGACAAATCTCCGAGCAGTAACCCGAGACCGTAGCAATATGCGGCGCGCTGCTCCGGATATTCAGGGCGTGATGGCAGGATATGAATATGCACAACGCGGATATGCGCCCGATGCAACAATGTTCTGTGACCGTTTGAGTAGAACCAACCGTCTGTGGAATGACCAGAGATGGACCAATACTAGGTTTGGTCAAAGTCAGGTTGGCTGCGGATCGTGGTTATGTTTATGTAGCGACCGAGGATAGGGATCAGGTGCTTCAACCTTCGTTTATGGAATTGCATGCTGTAGGCGAAGAACTGTACGTTTACAATCGAAATATTTGAACGGCGATGGGCACATTGGAAGTAACCAGCGCATCAGCAGCTACATCTCACAGTTGGCATAATTCCAGAGCGTCGGGATAACTCATCCCCATCGCGCGGTAGGCTTGCACTTTTTCGCTGAGATGCGCCTGATGGGGTTCTTCGCTCCGAACACGTGACGGAGCAGATACCCGAAGGCTCCCCGTTAGACGACCGATAATGTACGGCTTACCTCATGTCAAATCTAGCTAATCCGCTACGCTGATCACATTCGCAAATTATCCAGATCTCGTGACCGAGCGTTACAATTTTATTACTTTAACCCTCAATCTCCCCTCAAATACCCAAAACTGTAAATTTGCTTTTCATAACTGGAAAATTACTAACCCCAAACGGGAAAATTACAGGTTTTGCGCTAGGCAGGTATGCCACACTGGATACAACAACACGTATGCAGGAGGTTCCACCTATGGGGCAGCGGAAACGCCAACCCGCATCTTCCGAAATAGCATCAAAACGCGATCTCATCGAGACGCTGCATCCCAGTCTACGCGCGACCTTTACGCCGTTGCCCCAAGCTGGAGAGCCATTGACCGATGAGCAACTTGCCGCAATTTTCAGCGGCGATCTTAAGGCGTTAAAAGACGTTGTACGCCTGATTCAGCCCGTGGTCGAGTATTGAGAATTTTGGGGACTAGACAAATGAAGCAAAATCAATATACTCTTAAGCATGTGCAAGAGTATTTTTCATCAGGTCTAACAATGGTCGATTCGCCCCAACCCCAATTGACGCCGAAAGCTCAGACAATCTTAGACGCCCTGCGCCAAGCAGGAGGCTGGGTCAACCGTTCCGATCTGGCAGCGCTCCTTAACAAAAACATGTTGAACAAATGGGATCTTGTTTTGTTGGGAAAGCTGGCAGATGCTGGTTTAATGGAGTTGCGCCAAATACCGCATCACGGGCCGATTGGCTACGAGTGGCAGTATCGCGCAATTTCGATTACCCAGAGCTAGACTGGAGGTCAAATGATTCGCTGCATTATCTGGTGTGCCGTGTCTTCACACGCACAAAACGAGCCGGAGAAGATCAGTCTTCCCGATCAGGAAGCTGATGCCATTGCGCTCGCAAAAGGGAACGGTTGGCAAATTGTCGATGTCATGAAAGTGCCGGGACACAGCCGCCGTTACGTCGATTTTCACGAGTTGGCTGCCGATGCCGCCAAAAAAGATGTGGATGCCTTCAATCGCCTCTACCAACATTGGCAATCGGAAGACTTCGATGTGATGATTGTTCGGGATGGGGATCGGTTCGCACGCACGCAAGCGCTCCATGCTTACGTCGTCGAGCGCACCATCAACATCAAAGCAAGGATCTATTCACTGCAAGATGGGTGGATCGATGAATCGAACTATCGCCTGTGGATCGCGATGGGCGGCTACAAGGCGGCGGGCGATATTGATCGGCTCGTCAAAGCGCGGGATCGCTCCATGACTGCGCGTGCGCAACGGGGACTGCCAACCAGCAGTCGTATCCCCATGTCGCATAAGCTGATACGCGATGCCAAAACCGGGAAGGCGATCTGTCTTGAAGTCAATGAAGACAAACGTCGTTTGTGGAACGACCTCGCCGAGTTGATCCTAGCGGGTGTCGCATGGTATGACATCGAAGACGAGTTGTTTGAACGCTATGGACACGTTAATGATGCAAATGAGCGTTACTATCCGAAATTTCTCTATCAGCTGGTGATGAAACCCCTCTTTTGGGGACATATCGCTCGTTTTCATGCCAATCCGCGCTCCAAGAATGGGTTGAAGTCTGGAGCTTGGCTCTATGATGAGACTGTTGCCATGCCGGAGGGTGCCCTAATTTTTCGGAACACGCACGAAGCCGTCTGGAAAGGCGACACCGCTGAGCGCGTCAAAGCCGAAATTCGCCGTCGCTCTGAGACTGTGCGAGGATGTTCGACGCCAGAGCGTACTCATCGGTTCAGTGGTTTAGGCGTCTGTGCGGAATGTGGAAGTTTCTGGTCAACACACGTCAAGAATTCAAAGAAGTACCGAGGGGTGTTATGCCCCGCGTCGAAGTCGAACGCGAAGTCCAGACCGGAATGCCACAATACGCGCATCCTCAATGAAAAGCATCTCGTGGCATTGATGAACGGGTATCTCCAACAGATGATCGAACGCAACTCGACCGATATCTTCGACGCCGTTCAGCCGTCCGAAATGAATCATCTGGCGAGAGTACAAGAGTTGCAGGCGGAGATTGCGAAACTGGAGTTAGAAGCCCGCAGCCTCATCCGAGAGCAAGCGAGGTCGGGTTCCGAGCTACAAGCGATCTATCACGAAGAACTGGTACAGATCAACGTGCGTTTGAAAAACATGAAAGTGACGCGCGATGCCTTGCAGTCGAAAGCCGTTGAGACCGAGCGTGCGACGACTGTCCAGCAAACTGCACTTTATGAAGTGGCACAGATGTCGTTGGAGGCTTTCTGGAAGCAAGAGAGCCGGTACATCAACCAAGTGCTGCACCGGCTCATGGGCAAGAAGCGTTTTCTACTTCTTGATGGAACCATCATAGGCGTGGCGGAGATCAACCGCAGACAGCGGCGTCACTCGTAACCCACGCCTCATCAGGTCATCAATTTACCAACCGCGTTTTCCCATATAAAGGTTGTCTGGACCAACGTTAATTCCGACCATCGCTTCGCCCAGATTGCGGCTGACGTTCAACAGCACATCCGCGTCGCGGTAGTGCGTGACCGCCTCGACAATCGCTTTCGCGCGCTTGGCGGGGTCGCCGCTCTTGAAAATGCCGCTGCCGACGAACACGCCGTCCATGCCCAACTGCATCATCAGCGCGGCGTCCGCGGGCGTCGCCACGCCGCCCGCTGCGAAATTCACAACCGGCAAGTGTCCCAAGGTCGCGGTCTCTTTGACCAGTTCATACGGCGCTTGGATGTTCTTGGCATACGTAAACAGTTCGTTTTCGTCCATCGTCGTGAGGCGGCGAATCTCGCCCATGACCGCGCGCGCGTGCCGCACGGCTTCGACCACATCGCCCGTCCCCGCTTCGCCCTTCGTGCGGATCATCGCCGCGCCTTCGGCAACGCGCCGGAGTGCCTCGCCCAAATTGCGGCAGCCGCAGACGAACGGCACTTTGTACTTGTGCTTGTTGATGTGATTTTCTTCATCGGCGGGCGTCAACACTTCGCTCTCATCGATATAATCGATATCAAGCGCCTCCAAAATCTGCGCCTCGACGAAATGTCCGATCCGGCACTTCGCCATGACCGGGATGCTGACCACCGCCATGATGCCTTCGATCATGTCGGGATCGCTCATGCGCGCGACGCCGCCGTGCGCGCGAATGTCCGCCGGGATGCGCTCCAGCGCCATGACCGCCGCCGCGCCCGCATCCTCCGCGATCTTGGCGTGTTCGGGCGTGACCACGTCCATGATCACGCCGCCCTTGAGCATCTGCGCCAAGCCCTTCTTGAGCGCGAAGGTTCCCGTTTCGCCGCCGGTGCCATTCGCCCCGTTTTGGTGTCCGTTGGTAAAGCCGCTGCTGTTTGCCATTGGAATAATCCTTGTTTTGAACGATGATAACTGAACATTCGAGACTGTATGCACTAGGGTAGGCGCGCACGCCGATCCGCTGTATGTCCATCTATGACCACTAAACGACCTAAAAATGCGCCGCCCAATCCTCGTCACACGTTGACGCATGGCGCGACCACGATTGAATACGAACTCGTGCGGACGGCGCGCCAGAGCATCGCGCTGCAAGTGCATCCCGATGGGCGCGTGGTCGTGCGCGCGCCGAAGCGGACGCCCCTCAAGCAGATTGAGGCGGTCGTCGCCGCGCGCATCGCTTGGATCGCGCGCCATCAAGTGCGCTTCCAGCAGCGCGCCGCAGCACAGCCCGCCGCGCGCCAGTTTGTGGACGGCGCTGTCTTTCCCTATCTGGGACAAGGTTATCGCTTGCGGATCGTTCTCGGCACGGCGCGCGTCCAGTTGGACGGCGATGCGCTCGTAGTCGGTACGCGCACGCCCGACGATCAAGCGCGGATCGCGGCGCAAATCGAACGCTGGTATCGCACGGAGGCGGCGCGCGTGTTCGCGGAACGGCTGGATGCTGGTTTCGAGCGCATCGCGGCGTGGGGTGTGCCGCGTCCGCCGCTGCGCATTCGGGACATGAAATCACGGTGGGGCAGTTGCAGCGCGCCGACGGGCGAGCGCCCCGCTCGAATTACGCTCAATCTACGGCTCATCGAACTCCCCGTCGCGCTGCTCGATTACGTCGTGCTGCATGAACTGTGCCACTTGCGCGAGATGAACCATAGCAAGGCATTTTGGGCGCTGATGGACGCGGTGCTGCCCGATTGGCGCAACCATCGCAAGGCGCTGCGGCAGCGTGCGCCCCATTCGATTGATTGAAGATAAAGCGAAGGGCTGAGGGGCAAGGACGGAGTGAAGCCCAAACGATGCAGGGGCGTGCCGCTCGTGCGCACATAAAATGACGGGTATCCCACCGGGACGCCCGTCATTTTCGGATTTCCATGCGAACAAAGACCGAGTTGAGGCACAAGTCTATTTCGTTTGCGCCCCTGCTTTTACTCAGTCCTCAGTCCTTGCCTTAATCGCCTGCGGGTTGGGGTGCATAGCCCGGCAGTCCGTCCGATACGGGATTATCCGGCGTGGCGGGCGGTTTTTGATCGAAGACGGGCGCGAGGCGGCTACGCGGCGCGGGCATCGGGATCGGCTCGGCACTGACTTGGCTGTGTCCCTGCATCAGTTCCTCGAACATGCTGCGATCCACGGTTTCTTGTTCCAAGAGCAAGCGCGCCAGTTGATGCAGCTTGTCCTTATGCTCGGTCAAGAGTTTCTTGGCGCGCTCATAGCACGTCGTGACAATCCGCTTGACTTCGTTATCGATTTCTTCAGCCGCTTGTTCGCTATAGTCGCGCTGTTCGTACAGGTCGCGCCCCAAGAACAGCGACCCGCTGCCGCCGCCGAACGTGCGCGGACCCAGCAAATCGCTCATCCCATACTGTGTGACCATCGCGCGGGCGCTGCCGGTCGCATGTTGGAGGTCGCTGGCTGCGCCCGTCGTGAACTGCGCAAAGATGATCTCTTCAGCGGCGCGTCCACCCATTGCGGCGACGATTTCTTCCTCGAAGGTTTCGCGGCTGCGCATAAACACATCTTCATCGGGCAGCGACATCACGTAACCGAGCGCACGTCCGCGCGGAATGATCGTGATTTTGTGCGTGGGGCTGGAATGCTCCAGCAAGAAATGTAGCAAAGCATGACCCCCCTCATGGTACGCGGTCGTCAGTTTGTCCTTTTCGGACAGGACGCGCGTCCGGCGTTCGGGTCCCATGATGATGCGTTCCATGCTCTCTTGCATCTCGCTCATGCCGATGGACTTCTTGTTGCGCCGCGCCGCGAGGATCGCCGCTTCGTTGATCAGGTTTTCCAGATCAGCGCCGCTAAATCCGGGCGTAATGCGCGCCATCGCATCCAGATCGACATCCGATGCCAGCGGCTTGCCCTTGGCATGGACTTTGAGAATGTCGATGCGCCCCTTGATATCGGGGTTGTCCATCATCACCTTACGGTCGAAGCGTCCCGGACGCAGCAGCGCCGGATCGAGGATGTCGGGGCGGTTGGTCGCCGCGATGATGATCACGTTCGTCCCCGTCTCGAAGCCGTCCATTTCGACCAAAATTTGATTGAGCGTCTGTTCGCGCTCATCGTGTCCGCCGCCGAGTCCCGCGCCGCGATGCCGACCTACAGCGTCGATTTCATCCACGAATACGATAGCGGGGGCTTCTGCTTTCGCACGCTCGAACAAGTCACGCACGCGCGACGCGCCGACGCCAACGAACATTTCCACGAACTCTGAACCAGAGATGCTGAAGAACGGCACGCCCGCCTCGCCTGCAACGGCACGCGCCATCAACGTCTTGCCCGTGCCGGGGGGACCCACCATCAGCACGCCCTTGGGGATGCGCGCGCCAAGACGGATGAACTTCTCCGGCTCTTTCAAAAATTCGACGACTTCCGCCAATTCTTGCTTGGCTTCGTCCGCGCCCGCCACGTCCGCGAAGGTCACTTGCGGGCGTTCCATGTCGCGCACGACGCGCGCCCGACTGCGCCCAAAGCTCATCGCCTGATCTTGGCTGCCACGGACCGAACGCATCATGCGCCAGAGCAACCAGACGATCACGAGGGTGGGAACAATCGCAATCACGAGTTGGAACAGCAGTCCGGTCGTGTTATCGCCCGGACGCTCTTCAAATTCGACGCGCGAGAACTGGTCGCTGGTCACACCATACGTCTCCAAGAGCATGAACAAATTGGTTTCGCGCTCTTTGTAGTAGTAGGCGGTGTTGCCGTTGCTCAGTTCAATGAACACATCGCTGCCGCCGCGCACGGTGACAGAGGTAATGCGGTCTTGCTTGATATATTCGGCAAACTGGTCGAGAGAGATATTGTTGCCACGAGCGGCATTGTTGTTCGGCTGTCCGAAGATGATGATGAACAACAACAGCACAACGACGCCCAAGACCAGCCAAATGCGCTGAGCGTTTTTGTTCGAGAAGGGCGATCCGCCGCCCGTGCCATTGTTGTTGTTTTGTGAATCAGAAGGTTTGTTGCTCACACCCAGTAATCTCCAACCCTGTTGAACGATAGGTGCGTCTGTGTGACGCTGGGGAGGGGTCGATGCGTTGTTGACCAGTCCATATAGTTGACATTATACACACGTTCCGCGCGTGTGGCGATCCATTCTCATCCTCCCCTATCCATTTGTCTAGGAACTGTCGAAAAAAATCGGATTCGTGCATGATTAATCACGTCCTTAATGGAGAATGATGTTATACTATATTGTTACATCAGGATGTCGCGTAGTGAGCGCAAATTTACAAACGTTCAGGGTTTGTGGACTCAGATTGCGCTCAAAATAGAAGGTGATTTTATCGCACTCATTACGATTCGCTTGGAGTTGTAGTCATGATTGAATGTCCATGCGGCAAGTACAAGATTGATGAGAAAGCGCAGCTTTGCCCCTACTGCGGCATCGTTCTCAAAGCAAAGCAGCACGGTACCACTGCGTTGATCTCGAACGAAGAACAAGACGGTGTACCACGCTGGGGGACGGCGCGCTTCAACTCGCGCATGAATCTGATCTTTCGCGTGCGCGAAACGGGTGCCGAGTTCGTCTTTGACGCCAGCGGCATGACGCAAATCATCATCGGACGGCTCGATCATGATACAGGCGAAAAGCCGGACGTGGATTTAACAGCGCACGGTGCAGTCGATTTGGGCGTCTCGCGCAAGCATGTCACCATTTTGCGCAAGGAAGAGGGGTCGTTGACGATCATCGACCGCGCCGCGCAGAACGGGACGTTTCTCAACGGCAATCGCTTGGTCGCCAATCAAGCGCGGATCTTGCGCGACGGCGACGAACTGCGCTTGGGCAAACTGGTGTTGTTGGTTCGCTTCGAGCGGAGCAAATGACGAGTTTCGCCGTTCCACGCGCTTCGATCAGGTCGTGCCATCTCGGCAGGGAGATGCACCACGACCGGACGCAACAAATTTGGGCGAGCGAGAAACTCGCCCTTTTTATTGTGTCGAGCGTGACGAGAAATCAGGGCTGAGGAAAAACCAATCGCTTTCAAATCTCGACTTTCCCTCATTTCCCCACTCATTCCCATCTGTTTTACCCCTTAACCGCGCCCAACGTCAACCCACGCACGATATACCGCTGCACGAACAGCGACAAAATGACGGGCAGCGTGATCGCAATCAGCAGCCGCGTCGCCAAAAAGCCGAAATGCACCCCGCGCACGGTACTGGTACTCGCCACCAAGAAGGTGTACGGCTTGGCATTGCGATTGGTCATGACCGACGCGAACAGATACTCGTTCCACGCGAAGGCGAAGCAAATGATCGCCGATGCCGCCAGCGCGGGCAGCGCCAAGGGCAGCGCCACGCGGAAGAAGATTTGCAGCGGGTTCGCGCCGTCCACCAGCGCCGCTTCTTCGATTTCGTCCGGGAACTCTGCGAAGTAGTCGCGCATGATCAGGATCGCAAACGGCAGCGTGAAGGTCGTATTGACCAAAATCATGCCGAGATGCGTATCCAACAGGCGCAGATTTTGCAGAATCAAGAAGAACGGGATGATCGTCACGACGGGCGGCAAAAACCGCTGTGACAGCACCCACGAGACGACATTGGCGTTGCCGACGCCGAATTTGAAGCGCGCCAGCGCATAGCCCGTCAGCGTGCCGAGCGTGGTGGCGAGCAGCGTCGAGCCGATGGAGATGATCGCGCTGTTGCCGAGCGACGCGAAGGTTTCGCGCCCGCCCAAGCCGAGTTCTTGCGTCCAATTTTCCGCCGTCGGCGTGAACTGTACGAACGGGATGAAGGTGGGTTCGAGCGCCTGAAGCTGCGTCTTGAACGACGTGATTACCGCCCACGCCAGCGGATACACGACCCATGTCACGGCGAGGATCACGCCGATCCACAGCCCGATTTTCGAGAGGCGCTGACGGTTGAAGAACGGGATCGGATGGATATCGGCGGACGAGGTGTCTAAACTGCGTACCGTTGTCATGTCATTTGACCTCGTAGCGCGAACGCATCCGGCGGAAATAGATCGTGCTGATCACGATGCAGATGATCACCAGCAGATACGACAGCGCCGAAGCGTAGCCCAACTGGAAATCCTTCAAGCCCGTGATATAGATGTAGTACGCATACGTTTGCGTCGCCGCGCCGGGTCCGCCGCCCAACATCGACAGCGGGATATCCAACACTTTGAACGTCTCGACCAAGCGCAGCATCGCCACCGTGCCGAGCGCGGGCGCGATTAGCGGCAGCGTGATCTTGCGAAACAGCAACCACGACGACGCCGTATCCAGCTTCGCCGCCTCGATCAGTTCTTGCGGGATCGACTGCATCGCCGCCAAGACAACGATGAACACGAACGGCGTCCACTGCCACGTATCGATCAGCACGATGGCGAAGCGCGCCCACCACGGCTCGATGAACCATGCGCCGCCCTCCAAGCCGATGCCGCGCAGCATCGAATTGATCGATCCGCTCGTCTCGTTAAATAGGATCAGCCCCAAGAAGCCCAACGCAATCGGCGCGGCGAACAGCGGCATGGTCATGACCGAGCGGAAGATGCGCAAGCCGGGAATGTCATGGTTGAACAGCCACGCGATGCCGACGCCCATCAGCATCGTCAAGATTAGGCTGCACGTCGTGATGAACAGGCTGGTGGTGACGGTCTCTGGCACGCGGGCATCCGTAAAGATTCTGCCGTAGCTGCCGAGATTGTTGAACTCTGCCGCGCGCCCCAAGCGATAGTTGGTGAAGCTGATGACCAGCGAGAAGATCAGCGGAAAGATGGTGAAGGCTAAAATCCAAATCACGCCGGGAAGTAAAAAGAATTTGCCCGCACGGCTGTTTTTGTACATGAATCCCCCTCAAGGACAGTAAAAAGTAGAAAGTTGAAAGTAAAAAGGGATGCACATGAACGCCGTGTAGTGCGTCAAGAAAGTTCTTAAAGCAACCTCACCCCCCAGCCCCCTTTCCGCTACGGAGCGGGGGCGTTGTTTGATGGGCTATCTCCCCCGCTCCGTATGGGAGCGGGGGTCGGGGGGTGAGGTCTCTATCCTAAACTTTCTTCTTGCTTGTACTTAGGAGTCCGACAGGAAAGTAGTTGAAGATAGAGCAAAAGCAACCTCACCCCCGACCCCCGCTCCATGTGAAGCGGGGGTCGGGGGGAGTTACTTTAAAAACTTTCTTGACTGACTACCACGGACGTCCGCTCTTTTACCTTTTTACTTTTACCTTTTACCTGTTTTACGCGGCAGGCACGTAGCCAATCGCTTGTTGATAGATGCTCAACTGCGAATCGCGTCCCAAGTCGTCGGTCACGACTTCCCATTCGGATGCGACCAGATCGAGCGCCGCTTGCGGCTCAAGCTGTCCGGTCATGACTTCTGCGAGGCGCGTATCGAGGATTTCCCAATACTCGACGGTGCCGGGAATACGCAGATACGGCAGCGTGATCGGGAAGCTGAACAGGTTTTCGCCGTAGGCGGTGATGTATTGTTCTGCGTCGCTCGCGTTGAAGCCGAACTTCGTATAATCTTCCAGCGTCGCCGTGCCGCGCGGGGCGAACAAGTGGTACAGACTGCTGGGGTCAACGCCCGTCCAACCTGCCGTCGTGTTCCAGAAATTGATGTTGCGGTTGGCTTGCATCGCCATGAAGTAGTAGCCCAAGTCGGCTTCTTCGCTGAACGCCGACAAGACCGGATACCATGATCCGCCCGTTACGTTGCCGACGCAGTTGGGATTCTCGCTGTCCTCGACGAACGCACCTGCTTCGCGGTCATACCAGCGTTCGGAGCAGGGGATGCGCGCCGAACCGAGCAAGCCTTGAATGTTCGAGCGTTCCGGGCGCTGTGCCAGCGACCCGACATCGCCCCACGAGAACGTCGCAATCGCGTTGCCGCGCAGGAAGTTATCCCACGCTTCGCCCAGTTCCCAACCGGTCTGTGAGGGCGAACCCGTCGCCGTCAGTTGTTGCAGATATTCGAGCGCCGCGACGTGTCCGGGCTGATTCGCCAGCGCGGTCATGTCGGTCGGGTCGAACCAGAAAATGTTGTCGAACTGTGACACAGCGCGCACATCGTCGCCTTCGCCGGGGGTGATGACGAACGGCGCGGCAACGGACACATAATGGAAGTGACCCTGACCGCCAGAGCGCAGATGCAAGCTGATGCCATCATCGGGGTCGCCGTCCCCGTTCCAGTCCTTGCCGTTGAAGAAGCTCGTCACGGCGAGCAGTTCTTGCCACGTCGTCGGCGGATTCGGCAGCGGCATTCCCATTTCGGCTTCAAACGCGGCTTGCCATTCCGGGCTGTCGAGGATGTCCTTACGGAAGTACAACTGCTGGGCATCGCCATCGTTCAGCACGCCGTAGTATGTCCCCTGCCACTTGAGCAGTTCTTGGATCGGCGCGGCAACCTGATCAGGTTCCCACACCGGATAGCCTTCTTGCCCAAAATACGGCTCGACGGGCTGAATCCAATTGTTGGTGATGTAGTTGCCCAGATACCACGCGCCAATGTTCATCACGTCGTAGGTGTTCTGGCTAGTCTGGAAATCGATTTCGGTGGTGGTATAGAACTGCCCCTGCGGGATTTCGACGATATCGAGCGTCGCGCCCGTCGCGGCTTCAAAGGCATCGCGCCAGAAATAATATGGACCGGAGATGCCGCCGCGCGCGCCCGCTTGCTGGACGGCGACAGTCAGTGTTTGCCCGGCGAAACGGCTGGTGCCATCGGGCAGATTGGCAGCCAACAGTGCCGTCATCGCGCTGTCGCGTTCGAGATCGGTCTGCGCGCCGGGGAACAGTTCGGCGGCGGTCTTGCCCATGAACGTGGCATCCTGGGCGAGCGCCGCGCCGCTCAACACGAGGCTGAGGACGACGAATAACAAGACGGTACGAAGGGTACGAGACATTTGGTTTCACTCCATGAAAGCGACTGTAAGTGCGAAAAACTGCGTTGGTCGGACATTATACGGATACGGGTTTAAGGATTGCGCCACCTCCCCTCACAAAATTTAACTTTCAAACCGGAGTATAACACAAATCCAGAGTCAAGGGGCTGTAATGGATTACATTTGTACGAAATGCCGAATCGAGGGGTGATTTGGGTGTAAAATGAGTGTAGCGATGAGAGAGGGTTAACAATGAAGTGAATGAGCTTGACGATCCTGCTGGCGGGCGTGGTGCTGCTGCTTTCCGGTCAAGCGGACACAGCCAGCGCGCAGGAATCGTGCTGTAATAGACCGTCGAATGGCAGCGGCTGCCCGGCGTGGTCGTCCCGCCGTCGCTGCCCAACCTGATCGCCAACGGCGATTTCAGCGCCGGATTGTCCAACTGGCTGATTTACGGCTTGTCGTCTGAAAGTTCCGTCGTGGTTGACCTCCAAGACGGCGCGCTGCATTTCTATCGTCCGACCGACTCCCAACAAGCCGTCGTGTTCCAGAACACCGAAACGCCGCTGGCTGCCAACGCCCCGCTGCAAGCGCAATTCTTGCTCGGCAACGCGCACACCGAGCGCAAGCGCGTGACCGTCCTGCTGTACGACACGGATTTTAGCGATCTATCCGTCTGCACCTTCTGGCTGCCGCCGAAACAACCGCCGACGATGTACGGGATGGAGGCGCGCACGACACGCGCATGGACAGCGGCACATCTGAGCTTCTATGCTTCGACCGCGGACGACGCGGGCTGGTATCAGATCGATGATGTGAAGCTGACCAGCGATCCATTGCAGCCCGTCACACATACCGCGTGCTTCGACCTGAACGCGCCCTAGTCGCGGCAAGGCACGCGGCGCGGCGTTGATTCGCGCGATTTTGTGCTATCATGCGGCAAATGTTGGTACATCAATTGAGGCTGCGATGTCCGATCAACCTAGTGAAACCCCGCGCGACAAGGATGCGACGCTCGTCGGGACGGAAATTTACGACAATATGCCGACGCTGCATATCGTCACCAATACGGCGGAAGCCGCCAAGGCGTCGCCCGAAGCGCGCGATCAGCCCGTCGCCACTGTCCCGCGCGAACTCTTTAACTACGCCCTGATCGCGTTTCTTTGCCTCACCGTTGGCGGCGTGTTGGGCTGGACGATGCGGACGCGCCTCGCGGAGGACAGCGACGCGATGATCGACCGCGCCGTCCAGACCGCCGTCGCTGCCCTGCCGCGCGGGCCCACGCCGATCCCGACGCGCGATCCCAACATCCGCTACGACGTGGAGGAAAAGGGCAACCCCGCTAAGGGCGTAGCGAACGCCGCCGATGCGCTGGTCACGATCATCGAGTTTGGCGATTTCCGATGCAGCTACTGCCGCCGCTTCAACGACGAGACGCTGCCGACGCTGCTCGACACCTACGACGGACAGATTCGCTACGTATTCCGCGATTATCCGATCCTGACGACCGAATCGCTGCAAGCGGCACTGGCGGCGGAATGCGCGCACGATCAAGACAAGTTCTGGGAGTTCCACGACTGGGCGTATGCCAATCAGAACGCGCTCAACCGCGACGGCTTCTTGATCATTGCCGAGAATCTTGAGATGGATATCCCGCAGTTCACCACTTGTTTCGACGGGCAAATCTACAATCAGGAAGTCTCGACCGACTTCACCGACGGGCAAGCGTTGGGCATCACCGGGACGCCGACATTCTTCATCAACGGCAAAATACTGGTCGGCGCCCAGCCGTTGGTCACCTTTCAGCAGGTGATCGACGCGGAATTGGCGCTGGCGTCCTCATCCGAAGCGACCGCCGAGCCGACGTGACGCTCCCGTTTCGCCGCACCTCCCTAGTACCTTGCCACAGCAGTAAATAGAAGTAAACTCATGGTATCAGAATTGGGGAGGATATCATGGGGCGGCAGCAGAAACATCCGGTGCGGTTGACCGATGCGGAACGGGAAGAATTAAGCAAGATCACCCGAACGGGGAAGCAGTCAGCCCGCGTGATGCAACGGGCACAAATCCTGTTGTGGAGCGATGCGGGCAAACAGGACAAGGAGATCATCGCTCTGTTGGGGTGCGCGCCGATGACCGTTTCAAGTACGCGGGAACGGTGGGTCAAAGAAAAAAGGCTGGAAGATTTGCCGCGTTTAGGGAGTAAACCCATGCTGGACGCGCGCGCAGTGGCGCGGGCTGCTGATCTATTTCTTAGCGATGCTGCTGCTGACCGCCCCCGTCTACTATACGATTTGGGCGCGCGGATCGGCGGTCACGGGGCGCATGGACGACTCTGGCATCGGA
>Ga0163147_10002581_pt1 | contig 25403 bp, 20 predicted proteins | sample OliLakLV19MP6G1_FD_148597 | JGI IMG/M metagenome (GOLD analysis project Ga0163147, IMG submission 148597) | Freshwater microbial mat bacterial communities from Lake Vanda, McMurdo Dry Valleys, Antarctica- Oligotrophic Lake LV.19.MP6.G1 | ecosystem: Environmental > Aquatic > Freshwater > Lake >...
TCACATCGTTTGCGCCACGCCCAAAGGTGTCGCAGAGCGTTTTATAGTCGGCGTAAAGTTGATCGTACACGGCTTGATTCGCGGGGATGGGGGAGACGACTTCTTCTTTCAGTTTGCCCATCGCTTCGGATGCCGCGTGAATGTCGGGATAAGCACCCGCTGCAACCGCCGCGTGAATTGCTGAACCGAGCGCGGGCGCTTGCGATGAACCCGCTAGTTTGAAGGGGCGTCCGGTGACATCGGCGTAGATTTGACGGAGCAGCGCGTTTTTCTCTGGTAAGCCGCCTGCCGCGATCAAGGTTTTGACCTGTACGCCTGATGCTTCAAAGGTTTCAATGATTTCGCGTGTGCCGTAGGCGGTTGCTTCGATCAAGGCGCGATAAATATCAGGGGCGCGGGTCGCCAATGTCATGCCCACAAGTAAACCGCTGAGTTCAGTATCTACGAGAGTCGAGCGGTTGCCATTCCACCAATCGAGCGCGAGTAAACCGTGTTCACCGGGTTTTTGGGTGGCGGCTTCCTGTTCCAGATATTCGTGTAAGTTGAGTCCGGCGTCACGGGCTGCATTCAGATATTCGGCTGGCACGGCGTGATCGACAAACCAGCCGAAAATATCGCCTACGCCGGATTGTCCTGCTTCGTAACCGTAGAGGTTGGGGACAATGCCACCGTCAACCACGCCGCACATGCCGCCAACTTCGTGAAGTTCATCATCGCTAATCATGTGACAGGTGGACGTTCCCATAATCATGACCATGATCCCCGGTTCAGTCGCACGGACGGCGGGAACGGTGACGTGTGCGTCAACGTTAGCAACCGCGACGGCGATTCCCGCGGGCAAGCCGATTTTTTCCGCCATTTTCGCTGTGAGTCCGCCGGCTTTTGCGCCAAGCGCGGCAAATTCGCGTCCAACTTTTGTGCCGATCACGTTTTTGAACGCTGGATTCAGCGCCTCGAAAAACTCTGGCGAGGGATAATCGCCATCTTGCACGAGCATTTTGTAACCCGCTGTGCAGGTGTTACGGGTCAACACGCCCGTCAACTGCCAGACGATCCAGTCGGCGGCTTCGACAAAGGTGTCCATCGCATTGTAAGCGTCGGGGGCTTCTTCGAGAATTTGCAATAGTTTGCTGAAAAACCATTCGGATGAGTATTTGCCGCCGTAACGCTTGAGCCACGACTCACCGCGCTGGCGGGCAACTGCATTGATGCGATCTGCCTGGGGCTGCGCGGCGTGATGTTTCCACAATTTGACGTAGGCGTGAGGTTCATCCTCAAAACTTTGCAAAAAGCAGAGCGGCGTCCCATCGCGTAGGGTGGGCATGGGGGTGCTGGCGGTAAAGTCTATGCCAATGCCGATCACCTGCTGCGGATCAATGTCTTTTATGACGGCGGGAATGGTGTTGTAGATAACATCCAAGTAGTCTTTGGGGTGCTGGAGCGCCCATTCGGGCGGCAACCGCCTTTTGCTTTCGGGCAAGATTTCATCAATGACGGCATGAGGATAATCGTAAACGGCAGTCGCAAGTTCTTCGCCTGTGCGGACATCGACAAGCAAAGCGCGACCTGAAAGCGTGCCATAGTCCAAACCAATTGTATACATAAATGCCTCTATTGTTAGAGCGATTGTGAACGCTCACATCGATTAAAGCGTAAAAATTTGCCTATGTCAACAGCATGAGTTTAGCGCAAAATGCGGATACTTTGGCGCTGAATAAGCTGAGGGGCAATGACCTGTTGACCTCTGGCTCTACCAGATTCTTCGATTAGGTCAATGAGGTAGGTCACACCCTGACGCGCAAGTTCCGAGAAGTCCTGACGGACAGTGGTTAATGCGGGGCTGAAATAGGCGGCTTCGGGAATGTCATCGTAGCCGCCGATTGAAATATCATCGGGTACATGCAATCCGCGTTCTCGTAACGCGCTCATCGCACCGAGCGCCATCTGATCATTGCCGATCACAAGGGCAGTGAAGGCAAGGTCTTGGCGGTTGAGAAGGGCGGTCATTGCACTATAACCGCTCTCCGCTGTCCAATCACCGGCAATGCTGGCGACAGGTTCAATAGCGCCTAAAGCATCGCGCATTCCCTGATGACGCGCCATTGCGCCGAACCAGTCGAGCGGTCCGCTGATTTCGCAGATACGCCGATGCCCTGAATCGAGCAAAAGTTGAGTCATCAGGCGGCTGCCTTCACGCTGATCAACAATCACAGATGGGGTAGCTGAACCGGGTGCAATATCGATCTGGATGAGTGGGGTATTGGCAAATTCATCGACAAGCTGAAGATAGTAGGCATTCTTGATCGGGGCGATCATCAAGACACCATCGGCAGACCAGCGTAGAATGCGGTCAACGGCGGCGTCCATGCTGGCACTGCTCAGGGGATCGACGTGAACGACGATGAGGTCATAGCCGGCTTCCCGCACAAAACGGTCAATGTTGGCGATCATCTGTGTGGGTCCGTAGTGCTGCATGGTGTAGGTGATCACGGCGAGGGATTGTGATCGGCGTGCTGCCAAGGATCGCGCCGCTTGGCTGGGGCGATATTTCATTTCGTCGATAATTCGCAGTACCCGATCTCGCGTTTCGGGTGCGACATTGGGGTGAGTGTTGAGTACCCGTGATACGGTTTGATAGGAGACGCCTGCTAAACGGGCGACATCAAGCATGGTGGTACGTTTATTTTTCATAGATCACCTTTTGAGCGCCAAATTGAGCGCCGGAATGACCTGTTTCCCGATCAGGTGGATTCCATGCGCGGAGGTTAAACCGTGTGGTGTGCCAAACTCGATACGGGATGCACCTGCCGCAAAGAGTGACTCAGCTTGACGGATGAGGTCATGGGGATTGCCAGCAAAGGCGAAACAGTCTAAAAGATCGTCAGAGATCAAACGGGCGGCATTTTCCAGATCGTTGGACTCTACAAGTGTTTGCAGTCGATTGATAAGATCAGGGTCAACGTGAATAGTCGGGTCAAGCGGGGCAACAACCGGGAGGTAGAGCGCGACAGATCGGCGTGCTGCTGCCCGCGCACGATCTCGATCTTCATCCACGACGGTCACAGCGCCCATGACAATGCCCACATCACGCGCACCGCCTTCGGCAATGTAAGCGCGAATCACGGGGATCATGTTCGGGTTGGCTGACCCGCCGACTTTGACTTCATCTGCGATTTCCCCCGCGAGGGCGCATAATTTGCGCCCCCACGAGCCGATCAAAATGGGGATCGGGCTGGTGGGAAGTGGGTATGGGGCGCGGACATGCGGCGCGAGTCGGTAGACTTCGCCTTGATACCCGCCTGTTGCGCCTAAGAGAAGGTATTTTATAACTTCAACGGCTTCACGGATGTGTTGAATAGAGGATTCGGGGATGCCGTGATCGGCAAGCCACGCCCCACGTGCTAACCCGATATAGACGCCGCCTTGTCCTTGGGCAACCTGTGAGAGCAGGGCAGTCTGTGCGGCGATGTCAATGGGGTGGATACGGCTAGGGGGGATCGCAGCAGCCCCCAGACGGGCGCGTTTGATGTGCGGCGCCATGAGCAGGAGCGGGGCGAAACTAGGGTGAAAGGGTGCGTCACAATACACGCTCACGGTGTCGAAATCGTAGTGATCGATCAACTGCGCCAGCGCGATATATTCAGCGGCGGATTTATCGGTCTGGAGTGCGATGCTGATTTTCATGTCAAATCGTCGCTGTCTAATTGGCGTCTGCCAATTCGCTCCACGCGCATGATCAGACGCTCGTCGGGGTCGGGACACGCCACCAGCGAATCGCGTTCCATCCAGTCGTTCGCCTCAAGGACTCGCTGTTTCGCGGCGAGGAGCGGCAAAACAGAACTGAGCGCGTAGATGCAAAAATGTTTGTCTGCGGGAATGCGTAGGCGGTTGCTTTCGGTAAGTTCAAAATAATCACCGACTTGAAGCCCACATACCGAACGTCCTTCTATGGCGACGACTGTCACCCGTAAATCGTAGAGTTGGAAATCTGCCAAGTTAGTCCACCACGTAGAGGGTTTGGAATCCGCGTGTGAGCGGTTCGCCGCCAGCGGGACGCACGACGATCACATCTTCGACGCGAGACGAGAAGCCGCCATCAAATAGGGTGATGCTCGGCTCAACGGTGAACATCATGCCTTCGCGCACAACGGTTTTATTGCCGCGTGTCAGGAACGGGGGTTCGTGAACATCCATGCCGATGCCGTGTCCCAAACGGTGACGGAATGCCTCGCCGTAGCCCGCTTCCTCGATGATTTGCCGTGCGGCGGCGTCTACATCCTCACAGGTGATCTGGTCGGCTTTGAGCGCGGCGATTCCGGCGGCTTGCGAACGCATGATGAGGTCGTAGACTTCGCGGAACTGTGCATCAGGCTCACCAAACGAGACGGTACGCCCGAAGTCGTAGCAGAAGCCGTCATGCACGCCGCCGAAGTCGAACAGGATAGAAACAGGTGCTGTGAGGACACGATGCCATGTGCCTAAACGATCCCCAAATTTGAGTGGGTGGTTGGGTCCTGAATTGTAGAGTGAGGTCGTGAAAGAGGGTCCTAATGAGCCATGTTTACGCAGTTGGTGATCCACTTCATCAATGACATCGAGTTCGGTCATGCCAAGTTTCAACTGTTTGAGAACGTCCGCGAAGGCTACCTCTGTGATTTCTCCAGCGCGGCGCATGACGGCGATTTCATCTTCTGACTTGATGGTGCGCTGCTGGCGTAGGATGTCGGTTGCGGACACAAAACGGGCATCTGGAAATAAGGTTTGCAGATGGATCAAGGTTTCGGCGTGGGCGTGATTGCTGATCGCTATGCGCGGGTTCGGGGGTAGGTTAAACCCTTTGAGCGCGTCGGACACCAGCACGGCGGGGTCGTCCCAATCGCCTAAGACCCGGATTTGCACATCGGATAAGCGCCCTAAACCGCCAAACTCTGCTGACATGCGCGGGAGCAGAAGCACGGGGTCGCTGTTGGGGGCGATCCATGCGCCTTCAATCCATGCGCCGGGGTGGAGAGTCACGCCAAAATTAGGAATATCACGGGGGACGCCCATCAGGTAATCAAGGTCAGTATGAATGGGGAGAAAGGCGACATCTGCCGATTCACCGAGTAATTCTTTAAATCGGGTGATGCGTTGTGCGTAATTCATGTTGCGCTCGTCTCACTTTTTGTTAGAACTCACCATTAAGGCTTTTTAACTCTAAACAGTATATCCATTTTGAGGAGAGTGTATGCGTCGTCTATGGATTCTATCGGTATTACTTTTCACGCTGATGAGCATCGGGATTGTGTCAGCGTAAGAGGAGCGTGTGCTGGTCGTCGGGCATACGGAAAGCACAGACTCGCTTGACCCCGCACATGGTTACACGCAAACGACGGGGATCATCAACCGTGTGACCTATGAAACGTTGGTTACGTTCCCTGATGCTGATGCAAGCGCGATTGTGCCGCTGCTGGCTGCTGATTGGACGGTTTCAGAAGATGGGCTGGCTTACACTTTCAACTTGAACACGATGGCAACGTTTGCCAACGGCGATCCGGTCACGGCGGACGATGTGGTTTTCTCGTTCAACCGCCTCAAGAATGTGCAGGGGACGCCTTCGTTCCTTGCTGCGAATATCGCCAGCGTCACGGCTGATGATGCTGATACGGTGACGGTCACGCTGTCAGTGGTTGATCCGGCGTTTCTGGCGAATCTCGCTGCAAACCCGTTCTCGATCAGCAATGATTCTCAGGTGATGGAAGCGGGCGGCACGGCTGCTGAAGATGCTGCAACAACGGACACTGCCGAAGAAATTTTGAACGACACCTCGGCTGGTTCGGGACCCTATGTCCTCGAAAATTGGGAACTGCAAGTCGAAACCGTGCTGGTTCGCAACGAAAATTACTGGGGTGAAGCACCGTATTTTGATCGCATCATTATCGTTAACATCCCCGAAGCGGCGACTCAAAAGATTGCCCTCGAATCGGGCGAAATTGACATCGCACTTGATCTGACATCTGATCAAATAGCGACGATGGGCGGCAACCCGGACATCAGTATTGCGAGGACAGCGGGAAATATTGTTCACTTTTTGCTGATGAACAATGATCCCGAATTGGGCGGTCCTGTGTCTGACCCGCTTGTTCAGTTGGCGATCCGCTATGCGCTGGATTACGATGGTTATCAGGCATTGTGGGGTGGATTGACACCCGCGTCGCCACTGGCAATTGGTCAGCTTGGGGCGTATGGCGAAGATATGGCATTCGTGCGCGATCTGGACATGGCGCGTCAACTGCTGACAGAAGCGGGCTACGAAAACGGCTTTGATATTACGTTGAGCTATCCTGTTCTCACATTTCAAGGTGTGAACATGGAGACGAACGCGCAGAAGATTCAGGCAGACTTAGCCGAAGTTGGGATCAATGTGACGTTGAATCCCGGCGAATTGCAAGTGAGCCTTGAGGAATATCGCAACGGTGATCAAGGTTTTGGCTACTGGTTCTGGGGTCCTGACTTCTTAGACCCGATTGATGTGCTTTCGTTCCTGCCCGGTGGTAAGGTGGGTGGCGAACGCGCCAACTGGACAGATGAAAACGCTGAACAGGTCATCATTGATTTGCGCGATCAGGCGGCGGTTGAGTCTAACCCGGATGCACGTGTCGAACTGTTCGGTCAAATTCAAGACTACCTGCGAGAATCGGGTCCGTGGGTGCCGTTCTTGCAGCCTAATGTTCAGACCGCTTTCCAGTCTGACCTGCAAGGCTATGTTTGGCATCCACAGTGGTTGATCAACCTAGCCATTTTGAGCAGTGCCGAGTAATTAAAGAAGCCTCACCCCAACCCCTCTCCCTTGGGAGAGGGGCGACATCTGTAGGGGCGGGTCCTTGTTTTGCCCGTCAGTGTGGGTGAGGCAAGCCTCACCCCTACATAAAAACAGACGGTGAGTATTGGTGGATAATCGGAATGCCCCTCTATTTGTTCATCGCTCGACGAATACTCGTGACGATTCCGTTGTTGATCGGGATTACGCTGGTTGCTTTTCTGATTGCAAATGCGATCCCTGCCGACCCGATCAACGCGAATTTGCCGCAAAGCCAATTGAATAACGCGGAATTGGTTGCTGCATTTCGCGCTGAATGGGGTTTAGATAAACCGCCTATTGAGCAGTATTTCACTTATCTAGGGAACTTGTTGCAAGGCAACTTAGGGCGCTCGATCAAGACACGGCAGCCCATTGCAGAGGACATCGCACGTTTTTTGCCAGCGACCATCGAACTTTCGACGGTGGCAACGATTTTTGGCGTGACGATGGGACTTGTGTTCGGGATCATCTCGGCGGTATGGCACAATCGCCTGATTGATTATGTGGTGCGAACACTCGGCTTGATTGGTGTCAGTATTCCTGTGTTCGTCCTCGCGTTGATCGGTCTAACCATCTTTCATGCACAGTTGGGGTGGGTGGCAGGTCCGGGACGATTGGGCGCACGAACGCCTGAACCGCCGCTGATCACGGGGATGTATATCGTAGACAGTTTGCTGACGGGGCAGTGGAATACGCTACGCGATGCTGTGTCGCGGATTATTTTGCCGAGTATGGTGCTTGGGTTGTACATCGCCGGACTGATCAGCCGAATCACGCGCTCGTCTATGCTGGAAGTTTTGGGCGCTGATTACATGCGGACTGCACGCTCAAAAGGGCTGCGAGAACGCTTCATCATCCTGAAACACGCGCTGTCGAACGCCATGATCCCTGTCGTGACGGTGATCGGTTTATCTTACGGCACACTGCTTTCCGGGGCAGTGCTGACCGAATCAATTTTTGCGTGGCCTGGTATTGGGCGTTATATGTTTCGCGCCTCAACTTCACAAGACTTCCCCGCGATTATGGGCGTTAGCCTGTTGATCGCGCTTATTTACGTGGTGGTAAATCTGATTGTCGACATCCTCTATTACTTCCTTGACCCCCGTATCCGCGCAGGTTAAGCGGCGTGTACGGGTTATTCGCATTGCGCGGCGTAACCCGCTGATCGTGATAGGGCTGGTGGTCGTCCTTGTGTGGATTTTGGGAGCGGTTTTCGCACCACAAATCGCACCCTACCCACCCCTCACGCAGAATGTGAGCCAACGTTTACAACCCCCCGGCGCTTATACGTGGGGGACGGATGAGCTTGGGCGCGATATTTACAGCCGTGTCCTGTATGGCGCACGAATCACGATTCCGGCAGGTTTCCTCGTGATCGTGATAGGCAGCATCATTGGGACGATTGTGGGGTCAGTGGCGGGGTTTGTCGGCGGCTTTTGGGACGAACTCCTGATGCGTGTCACCGAACTGTTTATGGCGTTTCCGACGATCATCCTTGCGATGGCGATCACCGCTGCGTTGGGTGCAGACATTCGTAATGCCATCATAGCACTGGTGATTGTGTGGTGGCCCTCGTATGCGCGGTTGGTACGCGGACTCGTCCTCAAGGTGAAGCGCAACGAGTATGTCGAGGCGGCACACTGTATGGGCGCATCGAAGTTTTACATCCTCACGCGGACGGTGTTACCGAACTGCCTTGCGCCGACGCTGGTTTTGACCACGCTCGACATTGGCAACGCTATTTTGACGTTTGCGGGCTTAAGTTTCCTCGGTTTGGGTCCCGAACCCACATCGCCCGAATGGGGACGTATGATCGCCGTTGGGATTGACTACTTCGATCAATGGTGGACATGGTTATTCCCCGGCATTGGGATGGCTACGCTCGTCATTGCCTCTAACTTTATTGGAGACAGTCTGCGCGATATTTTCGATCCCCGTTTGCAATAAAGGGGCGTTCATGTTTCTGTCTCAAACCGAACCATAGCTAGAGATTAGATAATTGCGTGTAGTCATCAAGTAGACATAGAAAATGTAGATACGACTTTGTTCAACACCCAGCAAAGTACAAGTGATGCCGCCTTCTTGCTTATTGCACTCGGTTACGAACAAGTTGATTTACTAGGCATTTCCTATGTCGCTCGTTTAGGTTCGACGGTTATCGCTGAACATCCAGAAGGCATACGCAGCGCCATTTTAGACTCGGTTGTTCCGCTATAAATCAACCTCTATGAACGGATTGGTTTTGACTATGCAATAGGGCAGGTAAAACGATATGCAAGACAGACATCGAATGTCCCCTCGTCTACCCTAATCTTCGAGAATATTACATTTGTTCGAGTCGCTTGCAGCATATCCAGTTCAAATAGGACGACATCAAATTACTGGAGAACTTTTGAGCCGGTGATATTTTCCACACACAGCATTGAGTAAATGGTCAAGCGTGCTGATTGATTTCCTGTGCAACTGCCACATGGGTCGAGCCTAACAACAAAAGTAAAATAATGAATATGTGCCGCATCAAAGATCCTTTTTCTCTTCAACGGGAGAAAATGTTATAATAGATATGGGTCACAGTTAAACTTACATCAAGGAGATATTCAATGAAACGTCGTTTGCTATTTCTTTTGCTCTTGAGTCTCATTCTTCCATTAGGTATCGCAGCCGCACAAGACGCGCCTGTCACCGAAGTAGGGGAGGGCGAGGGCGTTTTGGACATCATCGCATGGCCCGGTTATATCGAACGCGGCGAACTTGATCCCGCTTACGACTGGGTGACGGCATATGAAGCAGAAACGGGATGTTTAGTGAACATCAAAACGGCGGCGACTTCTGATGAAATGGTCGCGCTGATGAACGAGGGTCGTTTCGACCTTGTGACTGCTTCCGGCGATGCGAGTCTGCGGTTGGTGGCGGGTGGACGTGTTCAAGCCATCAATGTTGATCTCATCCCAAGCTGGGGAACCGTTGATGAACGGTTGCAAAATGCGCCTTGGCATACTGTTGACAGCGATGGAGATGGTACGACGGAACACTACGGCGTTCCGTATCAATGGGGACCTAACGTGCTGATGTATAACACGGACGTATTCCCCGAAGCGCCGACAAGTTGGTCGGTGGTTTTTGAAGAACAGGCGCTGCCCGATGGTGAATCGAATGTTGGGCGTGTGCAAGCCTATGACGGACCCATCTATATTGCAGATGCGGCGCTTTACCTCATGGCACACAACCCGGAACTGGGTATTACCGACCCGTATTCACTGGATCGGGATCAGTTCAATGCCGCGCTGGATTTGCTGCGTCAACAACGCCAATTGATCGGGCGTTACTGGCACGATGCGGCGCTGCAAATTGACGATTTTGTGAATGAAGGGGTTGCTGCTTCAAGTTCGTGGCCCTTCCAGGTCAACTTACTTGCAGGGCAAGGGTCGCCTGTGGGCAGCACCATCCCGGAGGAAGGTTCGACAGGGTGGGCAGACTCAACCATGATGCATGTCGATGCACCACACCCTAACTGCGCCTATATGTGGCTTGAACACTCGCTGAGTCCACAAGTTCAGGGCGACCTCGCGGCGTGGTTTGGTTCCGTTCCTTCTGTTCCAGCGGCATGTGAGGGAAACGAACTGCTGACGGATGCGGGATGCGCGACCAATGGGTTTGAGAACTTCGAGCAGATTCACTTCTGGCGCACACCGACGACAAGCTGCGGTGATGAACGTGGCGATGTTTGCGTACCCTACTATGAATGGGTGACGAGTTATATTGCGGTCATTGGCGGACGTTAAGGTCAGTTGTACATAGCAGGACGCCGGGTCTACGCCCGGCGTCTCTCCCAAAAAAGGTTGATACGTGATGAGTTCCAATTACAAGTTATGGATTGATGGCGCGTGGGCAGAGAGCAAAAATGGCGGCGTGATGTCCATCGAGAACCCGGCGACGGGGGATATTATTGCCGAAGTTATCAATGGGAGTGCTGCTGATGTTGATGCGGCAGTAAGCGCGGCGCGAGATGCGTTTTACGACGGACGCTGGTCACGTTTGACGCCCGGCGAACGTTCACTGGCGCTGTGGCGACTGGCTGACCTGCTGCAAGATCGGATTGAATCGTTTGCACGTATGGAGTCTGAGAATACGGGCAAGCCGTATGAATTTGTCAGTTTAGGCGGCGATATGCCGTTTGCCATCGACAATCTACGGTTTTTTGCGGCGGCGGCACGCGATACACACGGGCATTCGGCGGGAGAGTATGCCAAAGGCTTCACGTCGATGTATCGGCGCGAACCTGTGGGCGTCGTCGCGCAGATCACGCCCTGGAATTACCCGGTGCTAATGGCGATCTGGAAGATTGGTCCCGCGCTGGCGGCGGGCTGTACAGTGGTACTCAAACCCGCGCCGGGAACACCGCTGACAACGCTCATGCTGGCTGAACTGGCAGCAGAAGCTGGATTCCCGCCGGGCGTGATCAACGTGGTCACGGGTGGCAACGAGACGGGACAGGCGCTTGTTGAACATCCTGACGTGCGTATGGTCAGTGTGACCGGTTCGACGGGAACGGGCAAGAAAATCATGCGGACGGCGGCGGATACGCTCAAACGAGTACATCTCGAATTGGGTGGCAAAGCGCCGTTTATCGTGTTCGATGATGTGGATGTGGAGAACGTCGCGGCTGTCGCTACGTTGACCTCTACGTTTAATACGGGACAGGACTGCACCGCCGCGACTCGCGTTTATGTGCAGAAAAATCAGTTAAATAATGTGCTAGACGCAATTGTCGAAGGAATGCGCGGTGTCAAGATCGGCAGTCCTTATGAAGATGGCGTAGAAATGGGTCCGCTGATCTCTAGCGTTCAGCGTGAGCGCGTCAAGGGGTTCGTTGATCGGGCGCGGGCGGCTGGAGCGCGTATTATCACAGGCGGGGAAGTACCAGCGGGACGCGAACAGGGCTATTTCTTCCAACCGACGGTCATCAGCGATGTTGACCAGAAAGCAGAGATCATCCAGAGCGAGGTCTTTGGTCCCGTCCTCACGGTGAGTACGTTCGAGGATGAAGCCGACGCGATCCGTTTGGGAAATGATGTGCTGTACGGGTTAGCGGCGTCTGTCTGGACAAGAGACATCGGGCGGGCGATGCGAATTGCCCGTGAACTTGAATTCGGGACCGTGTGGATTAACGATCATATTCCACTGACATCAGAAACGCCGCATGGAGGATTCAAACAGTCTGGTTTTGGCAAGGATCTGTCTGCCGAAGCGGTGAACGACTATCGCATTACCAAGCATGTGATGGTGAAGAATGGCTGAGGGTAAGTCTATCGCCGTCCGGTTTTCAAACGTCTCGCGTCATTTCGGTGAGGTGAAAGCCGTCGATGCTGTGTCATTGGAACTGTTTGACGGCGAATTCTTCTCGATGCTGGGTCCTTCGGGGTCTGGCAAAACAACCTGTTTGCGTTTGATTGCCGGGTTCGAGCAACCGACAGGGGGAGTGATTGAACTGCACGGGCGCAATGTCGTCGGCATCCCCCCCTATGAACGTGATGTGAATACCGTGTTTCAGGATTACGCATTGTTTCCGCATATGACGGTAGGGGATAACGTCGGCTACGGGTTGATGATTAAACGTGTGCCGAAGAAAGAACGTCAGGAACGTGTGCGTGACATGCTAGAACTGGTGCAGCTTCCCGGTTTGGGGGATCGCAAGCCGTCACAGCTTTCAGGCGGTCAGCGCCAGCGAGTTGCGCTTGCCCGTGCCTTAATCAATCATCCGGGGGTACTGCTGCTTGATGAGCCTCTAGGGGCGCTTGACCTCAAATTGCGCCAGCAAATGCAAATTGAACTCAAAAGTTTGCAGCAGCGTCTGGGGATCACATTTGTGTACGTGACGCATGATCAAGAAGAAGCCCTAACCATGAGTGACCGCCTCGCGGTATTCAATCAGGGTAAAATCGAGCAGTTGGGAACACCCGCCGAAGTGTACGAGCGTCCGCAAACCGAGTTCGTCGCGGGGTTTGTGGGTATATCGAATATTATACGCGGCGCAGCGGCACAAAAGATTACCGGAAGCGGGGGCGCATTCTCCATTAGACCGGAGAAGATTCGTATTTGCTCCCCCGAAACGCCGAACACGCCTGAATTGTTCAGCGAGGAAGGCGTCATCCGTGATGTCATTTACCTGGGGATGCACACACGCTATCTGGTTGAATTGAAAGATGGCGGCGATTTGACTGTGGTTGAACAGAACCTGCAAAGTACGTCGATGGATGTGCTTGCAGCGAAAGGGCGGCGCGTCAAATTGATGTGGCACAAAGATTTCAACCGTCCTATTGGTGGGGGGGCATAACATGACCTCCTCGCCGCTGCCCGCTTCAACTTCAAACGGCGCACCCTCTGCTTTTCGGCGTATCGCCAATACATTCTACCGTCACCCCACGATGACGTTGATTCTGATGCTGCTGCCTATCCTACTGTGGCTCGGTGTGGTGTATCTGGGATCGCTGTCTGCGATGCTCACACAAAGTTTTTTCTCGCTGGACGGTTTTTCAGGGCGTGTGATCCGCGAATTCACGTTTCGCACTTACAACCAATTGTTGAGTGATGCCTCCAATCTCGACATTATTTTGCGAACGGCGGGGATGGCTGCCGCTGTCACGATCACCTGTGCGTTGATCGCTTTTCCGCTGGCGTACTATATGGCGCGTTACGCGAATTACCGTATGAAAGGGCTGCTGTATCTCGGCGTGATGCTGCCTCTGTGGTCAAGTTATATTGTGCGGGTGTACTCGTGGCGCTTGATCCTCGCACAAGAAGGCATTTTGACATGGTTTCTCAACGGTTTGGGTCTGGGGGGCGTCCTCAATTGGGTGCTGAGTATCCCCGGTCTCGGCGGTTCATCGCTGTCATTCTCGTATCTCGGCGTGTTTATCGTGTTCGTTTACATCTGGCTTCCCTACATGATTTTGCCGATCAACGCAGCGTTGGAGCGCGTGCCGAAGTCGGTGATCGAAGCATCGGCGGATTTAGGCGCACGTCCCGGTTACACTTTCCGCAAAGTCATCCTGCCGCTGGCATTTCCCGGCGTGGTTGCGGGATCGATTTTTACATTCTCGCTCACGTTGGGCGACTACATCATTCCAAGCGTGTTCGGTAATTCGAGTTTCTACATTGGACAAGCCGTGTATTCGCATCAAGGGACGGCGGGTAATATTCCGCTGGCGGCTGCATTGACCGTCGTACCGATTATCATTATGGGCGTGTATTTGCTGATCGCACGGCGGTTAGGGGCGTTCGATGCACTCTGAACGCGCACCGCTCGGCTTACGCATAGGAACGATTGGCGCAATTCTGTTTCTGCATGTGCCGCTGCTGCTTATTTTTCTGTACGCATTCACGACAGAGGATGCATCTTTCACGTTTCCACCGCCCGGATTGACAACAGAGTGGTTTGGCGTGCTGTGGGCGCGGCGTGAATTTTGGGAGGCGCTGCAACTGTCGCTCACCGTCGCCGTGATCTCGACGGGGATAGCACTGGCGCTCGGTACGATTACTTCACTTGCCCTCTATCGCAGTCGGTTTTTCGGACGTGATGCCATTTCCCTTATGATCATTTTGCCGATTGCGCTGCCGGGTATTGTCACCGGAATCGCGCTGCGTTCGGCAATCAACCTGACAGGGTTGGATTTTTCGTTCTGGACAATCGTCATCGGTCATGCGACGTTTTGCGTGGTCACGGTCTATAACAATGTGATTGCACGACTGCGACGCACTAACTATTCGCAGATTGAAGCATCAATGGACTTAGGCGCGACCACACTGCAAACTTTCCGATACATCATTTTGCCGAACATCGCTACGGCGCTGCTGGCAGGGGGTATGCTCGCCTTCGCGCTCTCATTTGATGAAGTGATCGTGACGACGTTCACAGCGGGTCAGCAGGAGACCTTGCCGATTTGGATACTCAATCAATTGATTCGTCCGCGTGACCGCCCTGTGACCAACGTCGCCGCAATTTTTGTGATCGCCGTGACGTTGATCCCCTTACTGCTGGCGTACCGCTTCACCCGCGATACGTCGAATTAGTCTGACTTGGGAAGGAAGCCGAAATCAAGATAGACACAGGTTTCACCGACCTCTCCACAGGGTGATTCCCCGTAATCTTTAAAGATGAAAATCAGTGGATCATGCCGTTTGAATTTCTTCTTGAGGGTGTTCCACTGTGATTTTGATGGTTCCGTTTGCCCTTCTGTCAAAATGAAATAGGCGGGGCTGAACAATGCGCGATAATACCCATCTGGATAGGCAATGACTTCGCGTAAGTGCATTTCTGGCGGTATCTGGTACTCATTTGTCAGCATTTGAGCGACGAAACGCTGTACGCGGTCAAGGTGACGCGGCTTGAATGTTGGTAAACCCTTCATATGCTCCTCATATCCGTTTTGTCCTTTATTTTAACCTTTATCTGATATAACATGAACGGGCGAGAAATCACGAGATAACAATGACAATTAGACCCACTCCAGAGTTAATTGAAGCGATTGTTCAGCGTGTGCCGGAAGGGTTTATCCACCGTTCTGCACTGGTCAATCGATTGAGAACGAGTAATAAGAACCTGACGAAACAAGCGGGTAAAGTAGGGCGCGAACATGACTACTTCTTTGATCATACCCGCGTTACCCGCGATGCTGTGCGCGAACGCTCCAACTGGAGCCGACCCGGTTTCCCTAACCTAGCGGAAGATGGAACACTGCCTGACCCGCCGATTGTTGAGCAAATTGCATTGCGGCAGGATCAACTCTCGAATGATAGTGAGATCATTCGTCTGCTAGCGCATTTAGGACAAACATCTGGCTATATGCGTTTGGTCGATGTGAGTCCTGATGATGCGCCGCTGGTACATCGACTCACCGAACGAGACATTTTGCGTGAGAAAGACGGTTTTGTCTATGATCCGCTGCGAATTAGCCCCGGCACGGTGGAAGAACTGCGCCGCAGAGATGGGCTGCGCGAACCTCATGGGCGTCTGATCGCCCTATTGGACGAAAAACCCGGCAAGACTGCTCCCGAAGAGGAATTGATCGAAGCGTTCGGTAACGACCTGTACCGCGAGTTGTTCTCGTGGGGGAATTTTACGGCTTATGTCGTGCTGTTGAAAGTCAAACCCTATCGTGTGGCATGGGTTCGCCTTCGAGATGCTAACCCGGACGACGCTCTGAGGGCTGCCAACGACGCGGTTAAGATCAAAGATGAGGCATGGCAAGAGGCGCTTGAAGAAGCGGGCGATTTTGTCCGTCCCGGTGCTAAAGAAGGCGGCTCACTTCGTGGTCAGGTGATAGCACGCTCGTATATATTGAGCGCGGCGGCTAAACGGCTTGGCATTCATGAAGAAACGCTCACTGACGCCATTGAGCAGGGCGTTATTCCATCGTTTACTGATCCCGAAGAGAAAATGCGCCTTCCCGCCGATGAAGTGGAAGCGGCGTACAAGGATGTTCAATATGGTGAACAAATTGCGGGCTTAGAGGTCATACGCACGCGAGAAATCTCCGTCGCGCTAGAAGTCAGCTACTCGACGGTACGCAGTCGTTTGCAAAAGCTGGGTGAAAATAAGCGTCGCCCTCGCTGGCAAGATGTACGCGGTCAATGGGGTTTGCCGGAAACACTGCGTGAATTTCGCAAACTGCTTCGTGAAAAGGTGGTCGAACGGCGAAGTGAACAGGGCAGTGACGGCGAACGGGTTGTACAAGATTTTGCAACGCTTCGGGCGCAGGCAGAAGGTGAACGCGAACGCCGCCGCGAACTGCGTAAACGTCTGCTGGCGGCGTTCCCGACATGGCAGCATGAAGGACGCGCCGCACAACAAATCTATCTGCATGTAGGACCGACCAACAGCGGTAAGACGTATCACGCACTGGAAGCACTCGCAGAAGCGGGCAGCGGTTGGTATCTCGCGCCTTTGCGTTTGCTGGCGTTTGAAATTTTTGATCGCATGAATGCGCGTGGAACACCCTGCAACCTGCTGACCGGAGAAGAATATATCCCGATTCCGGGTGCGAGGATTACGGCTGCGACAGTTGAAATGTTCAACCCGAACGAAAGTGGACGCTGTGTGGTGATCGATGAGTCGCATATGCTGGCAGATTCGGATCGCGGTTGGGCGTGGACTCGTGCTTTCATGGAAACACAGTCACCTGAGATTCGGGTGATCACCCCACCGTTTGGACGCACGCTGGTCGAGCATATGTCGAGCGCCGCTGGACTGCCGCTGACCGTTGTCGAGCATGAGCGGCTCACGCCGATTCGCGTGGCGGAACGCTCCTGGAGTTTGCGCGAACTGCCATCTAAGACGATCTTGATCGCGTTTTCGCGTCGAAGCGTGTTGCAACTTAAGACTGAACTCGAACGCATGAAACGGACAGTTTCGGTTGTTTACGGAAATTTACCACCCGAAGTACGCCGTAAACAGGCGGAACGGTTTGCTACGGGACAAACCGATATTTGCGTCGCAACGGATGCGGTAGGGATGGGCTTGAACCTCCCGGCTGATTACGTGTGTTTCTATGAGGTGACCAAATTCGACGGCAAACAAAATCGTATGCTCTTGCCGAGCGAAGTCCAGCAAATTGGAGGACGAGCGGGGCGCTATGGATACAGCGAGTTTGGCGAAATCGGCGCGACCAACAAGCAAGATTTGAAGATCATCAAGCAGTTATTCAATACCGTGCCAGAGCCGCTCACTCACGCCCATGTCGCGCCAACCGTAGAAGATTTGGAGATGATCCCCGGCAGCCTAGCAGAACGCTTGATGCAGTGGTCAATGCTGCAATCAATTCCCGAATCGCTGCGTAGTGCCATCAAGACAGCCGATTTGACGGAACGTATCGAGTTGGCGGCGATGCTCACTAATCGAGAAGTTGCACAATTAGGTCTAGCGGCGGCAATGCGCTTGATCAACGCGCCGACACGCCAGAATACACGCCCATACTGGTACGACTGCGCCCAGAGCATCCTTGGTCATGGAACGATGCCACTGCCACCTAAGCCACCACCGGATATTGCCAATAACTACGATTTGGCGAGTGCTGAAGCCAGTGTTTCGTGTGCCGATATTTATCTCTGGCTGTCGCGCCGCCTCGAATTTATGCGGTATGCGCCTAACGCCCCCGAAGTTCGCGTTTCGCGTGCAGACTGGTCACAAGAGATTGATGCGGCGCTGCTACGTCGGCTAGATTCGACACAGTTATGCGTGAACTGTGGTAAGCCGCTCCCTAAAGGACATCGCTACCGCATTTGCGAAACCTGTTTTGCTGAACGGCGCGGTTACGCTGATGATTTCGATGCGTAATTGGCAAACCCCTCTGCTATGTTATAATTGCTGCAATTTAACCTTCATAGATCATCAAGGCAGAGGGGATGTCGAACTGGAAACAGGCGATTACACAGGTCGTCGGTGGTATTGACGACTATTTTGATGCACTCCAATTTCGTCTTCGACAGAAGCGGGGGATAGAGTCTGTTCAGATTTTGCCCTACATCGGGCATGGGACACATACCACGCTTTACTTAAAAGGTCGTGCGATTGAAGATTACAGCGTCATGGATTCGCATGATACGGACACCACATGGCAAAATCTGCTCAATATGTATCGCCGCTTTAACAGCCATGAAATCCCTTACGCACGGGTAAAAGCCTATTTCGATGGGAAAGCCTATGAGACAAAGGCTGACGACGAGGGGTATTTCAACTTTCAGATTTCGCTCGATAAACGGCTGCCTGACGATGTGATCTGGCACGATGTTTTGCTAGAACTTATCGACTATCACGCGCAAGAAACTACACGTACCGTCGGTAAGGTGATTGTGCCGCCGTCCTCTGCTCAATTCGGCATCATCAGCGACCTTGATGATACGGTCATTAAGAGCGATGTTATCAATCTTCTTAAGTTGGCGCGTAATACGTTTCTTTATAATTCCCATACCCGATTACCTTTTGCGGGTGTTGCAGAGTTTTATCACGCGCTGCAAAAGGGAGTAGGGCAGGGGTACAACCCAATCTTCTATGTATCGAACAGCCCTTGGAATCTCTATGAATTGCTGGTGGATTTTTTCGAGGTACGTGGGATTCCGGCGGGAACCTTTTTTCTCACGGACATCGGTTTGACGCCGACCAAGTTGATTCGCTCCAACGGCGCAAAACATAAGTTTGCGTGCATTCAAACCCTGCTGGAAACGCATCCGAAGTTACCCTTCATTTTGATCGGCGACAGCGGGGAGAAGGACGCGGAAATCTATTTGAAGGCGGCACAACAGTATGTGGGGCGCATCAAAGCGATTTACATCCGTGACGTGTCGGCAACGCGGCGTGACAGTGAAGTCCAGTCTATTATTCAACAGGCGACCCTTGCTGGTACAGAGATGCTGCTTGTTCCAGATACGGCGGCGGCGGCGGCGCACGCGCTGGAACGCGGCTATATTGAGCCAGAGACAATTCCAGCCATTCGACAAGAGAAAATCGCAGACGAACAGCAACCTTCACTTATCGAAGATTTGATCGACAAACTCCCGTGAAGCCTATTCCACAGGAAGCGAGTCCAAGTCAACACCGCTGTCAATATTTACGAGATGGGTCATGAGCCAACCTGTTTGATCGCCGTAAGTAACGCGCAGCCATATGTTAATGGCAGTTCTGGCTTGCACATCTAAAGTCGTGTTGAACGGGATAATCAGCAACACCTCTGAATCGAAAGTGGGTTGTAGGCGTAAATTCGTGTTAAAACGGGTCACAATCGTGATTGCTGTTATGAGCGGCTCAACACCTAGCGCTGTCAGTGAGTCAGTTTCGATGACAGAGAGCAATTCTAAGTCACCTGTCACGCTGACAACGAAAAAGGCGACCCAACCGGGTTCGCCGCTGTAGTCAATGAGCAGCCATTGACCATCTGCTGTGCGTCCGGCAATGTCGGCACGATCACCGGGATTCAATGATCCGAGTCGATCATAACTTGTATCAGGACCGGAACGGACGTTAACGCGGCGAAACGCTGTTGCATAGACCTCTGTGCTGGCTTCGAGTGAACTGGGTTGTGAGGAATCAAGCGGCGTTGCGGGAAGCACTGTTTGTGATTCCACGATAGGCAGTATCGCTGGATCACCATTGAGGCTGACGGTGAAGAAGGCAACCCAACCATCATTCTCATTGAAGTCGATATACAACCAGTTACTGTCTAAATCGCTTCGCCCGCTAACCGTGACCTCCACACCGCCTGACAATCGCCCTATAATGTCATACTGTGTGCCGGGACCCGAACGCACATTTACGGTGCGGAACGCTTGAGCTAAAAGTGTCGTATCCGGTTGTGCGAAAGCGGTTAGAGTGAAAAAGAACAGGGATAGCGCCACAATAGTTCGCGTCACAGGGAATCTCCTTTTAAAAACTTTACCCAACACATTGTAAACGAACTCACGGATGATCATGAAAAATAAACCAGAAATGCTCTCACGCTACTTATGCGAAGTCGAAGTTACGGAAGGACTAGAAACGATCACGATTGATGAAATTACCGAGCGGTTTGGGAAAGCCGTTGAAATACTTTCATCGGAAAAACCGGGTGAGATTCGATTTTACTACAAAGGGGGTCTAGGACGACTCCGCAGTTTACAAACTGCCTATGCTGTCTATATTGTCTACAGTTATGATGTGCCACGCCCTCGCGGTTTGTTGGGAGACGCGCATTTCCGCCGATTGCTGGAACAAATTGATCTTGTACGCGGCTTGTCACCCAATGCTTACCACACATTTTCAATCGCAGCAGCAGGGTCGGACTCAACCGTGATGAACCGCATCAAAGAGGATATTGTTACACGGGCAGGGTTAACACTGGCGGCGGATAAAGGCGATATGCACATTCGTATTCGACCCCATAACGACATGTGGCAAACGCTGATCCGATTGTCGCCGCGTCCACTCGTGACCCGCTCGTGGCGCGTTTGCAATATGGAAGGGGCGCTGAATGCCGCTACTGCACACGCGATGATCCGAATGGTGAAACCAGACGGCAGTGACGTTTTTCTCAATCTTGGATGTGGATCGGGAACGCTCCTGATCGAGCGCCTGAGTTTTGGTGCTTCACAACAGGTCATCGGTGTTGATAGAAGCATTGATGCGCTAACCTGTGCTGAAACGAATATCCGTGCGGCGGGTGAAGAATTGGTCACACTGCTTTGTGCTGACATGACCAAGCTGCCACTTTCAACAGCATCAATCGATCAGGTCGCAGCAGATTTGCCCTTTGGTCAATTGATGGGCAGTCATAACAAAAACGTCGTGTTATATCCGCAAGTTCTACGGGAAACAGCCCGCGTCACCCGTCCTAGAGGGCAATTTACACTGATTACGCACGAAATTCGGCTAATGGATCGGCTGCTGCGCGAGTCGCGTATATGGCACGTCGAACAGTCGATTCAGGTGAACTTGCGCGGCTTGCATCCCCGCATCTATGTTCTACGCCGAACGGTCAACGCGCTTTGAGCCAGCGGCATTGGTAGGGTTCTAGCTTGAGCGTATCCTTCTGTTGAAATGAGCGCTCTGAAATAAGATCATCGGCTTGATCGATTCTTGCCCATTCGCGGCGCAGTACATTTTTTTCAGCAGTTTGGGGGAACTCGGAGAAGTTCGCCAGTACGAGAATGCTTTCATGACGCACAAAACCAAGTATATGGCGATTGCCAGCGTCTACGAAGCGCGTCCCGCCGTTCGCAAATTCAGGTAAACTTTTACGCAGCACGATCAAACGCTTTATTGATTGAAAGATACGTCCTTCAATCGAGGTGTGATCGTTCCGCACCGCGTATCGCTCCGCATTGGCAGGGGGGCGATGTATCCAGCGGCTATCATCCTTTTTTGCGGGGTTGTCGGTGTAAGCGTAATTGTTTGTCGTTCCAATTTCATCGCCCAGATAAATCAATGGGATGCCACCGGCGCTTAGAATGAGGCTGTGTATCATCACAATACGCTGAATTGCCGTATTGATGAGCGCAGCATCACCTAGCTCAATCGCTTTTTCTAGTCCCGCTAATGATGCAAGAGTGCCAGAAATACGCATATCCTGAGTGCGCGGATTGTAATTGAAAGGGACGCCACTAGCGAAACTGCCGGGAAAACGACCTGTATAAAATAGATTGAGGAAATAGCGATGATCGAAGCCGTTGATACCGACTTCGACGGCATCCTCGTTGGCAAAACCCCAACCAATATCATCATGTGAGCGAAGATAATTAATCCACGCTGCGTTAGCGGGCAGTGCAAAATGCTTGTTCATCGCATGTCGAAAAAATTCAGTTTCTCGCGTTGCCAATGCTTCCCAGATAGCAACCATCATGATCGGATTATATGAGATTTGACATTCGTTCCCGCCGATGTAACTGCGAACATCACGCGGGTGGACAATTGCCTCTGATTTGAATAAGAGGGCAGGGGCAGCAATTCTCACAAGCGCGTTATAGGCTTGGATCAAGGTGTGTATTTGAGGTAAATTCTCACAGTTGGTGCCAAGCTGCTTCCAGATGAAAGGGACTGCATCTAAACGTAGAATCTCGACGCCTTGATTCGCAAGGAAGAGCATTTCAGACAGCATCGCACGAAATAAAGCGGGATTCGTATAATTCAAATCCCACTGGAAATCATAGAAAGTAGTCCAAACCCATTTACCTATCGAGGGTTGATAGGTAAAGCTACCCGGTGCTTGCTCTGGAAATATTTCGCGCAGGTTTGGCTCATACTGATCCGGCAGGGTGCGATCATCGAACATCCGGTAGTACGCTTGATACGCTTGATCACCCGCCAAAGCCTTGAGCGCCCATTCATGCTCGTTAGAGGTGTGATTGAAAACGAAGTCCAATACAAGACTCATGCCATGCTGATGCAGTTCGTGCGTTAGCTCGGCAAGCTGTTGCATCGTGCCAAGTGCTGGATTCACCTCACGAAAACTGCTGACGGCATAACCCCCGTCGTTGTTGCTCTCAGGAGCTTTAAAGAGGGGCATGAGGTGTAAGTAGGTAAGCCCAAGTTCTTGAAAATAGGGAATACGTTCTCGAATGCCTTGAAGATCGCCAGCGAACAAGTCAACGTAGCCGACTGCACCCATCATATTTTCGCTTTGAAACCACAGCGGATTTGCTTCTCGCTGTTGATCAAGTCGTTTTAGGTCGTTGGGGCGTTCTAGAAACATTTCCACCAGCACAAGAAATGTTTGCTCTAAGTGATAGAAAAAATCATATTGATCGCCGTACAACTGGTAGAAGCAAGAGAAAAATTCAGAAAAATGTTGATTGAGGCGTTCTCGAAAAGGTTTAGCATCTGTGCTGTGTTGTAGTCGCGCTTCAATGCGCGGCAAGAGGCGATTGAGAGAAAGATTTGCTTGTTCTGCTAACCAATTACTGTCTTGAAAAATCATGCCCAACCTATGACGATTTTAGATAAGTCGGGCAGATTATATCAGCTAATTTGCGGAGAATGGTCCTTGATATTCGAGTTCTGGTTGTGCCATCAATCTGTCAGACAGCGTGACTTCCTTACGGTAGAGTTGGCGAACCCGTTCCGAAAGATCAAGCGCATTGAGGATTGATAACAGTTCCTGTTTCTGAGAAGGTTCAATTTTGAGCAGGGAAGCCGCAAGATAGGCGAGGGCTACCTCATTTTGGGGCAGTTGCCGGGGATTAATGCGAACATTTTCTGTTTTTTCCAGTATTGTCAGATAGCGATCTACCCATGGACGAAGGCGTAAAACTGACTTTAAAAGGCTCTTCGGATCAGGGTTTTGTAATGGGTACATTTCGACCTGACCGACGAGATAGGCTTGGGTATGGTCAAAATCATGCACTAGAAAGCGTTCTTGACCCACAGCCACGATGTTCAATCGCCCTGCACCCAGTGGTTGGGATTGTGTAATTTGCGCTGTGCAGCCAATCGTGTAGGGGACTGCTTCTTTGCCCAAACCCAGAACCTCTATGCCGCTTTTGAGTAATAATACGCCAAAGGGCTGCTGCGATTGAATGCATTCGTTGATCATCATCTTATAGCGTTCTTCAAAAATGTGCAGCGTGAGCGGCATACCGGGAAAAAGTACCGTGTTTAAGGGAAAAAGGGGAAGGTTTTGCATAGTTCTATGTTAGAGTCTCTATCAACAGTTGGCTTGAACATTGTAACTGTATTTTAACAGAGTGCGTTATCTTTCTCGAAAACTTCTCATACGGGTACTTGAGCAATAATATTCGGATAAACTTGTAATATTTGTAATAAATCGAGGTTGATTGATGGTTGATGTCATCGTTTGCGGTCACTTGTGCCTAGATTTGATACCCCTGATGGATAATTTACCTGCAATCGCGCTGTCCACACCGGGTCGCTTGTACGAAATTGGTGAGATGAATCTAACAACCGGTGGCGCGGTATCGAACACAGGATTGGCTTTGCATCGGCTCGGAACTGATGTGCGGCTTATGTCTACGGTGGGAAACGATCTTTTTGGCGATATGATACTCTCGTTTATTGGCAGAAACGGATCACAACTCATTCAATCTATTCGTAGAAAGCCCGCCTCAAGCGCCTATACGATTATTCTCTCTCCATCGCGTATGGATCGCACACTGGTGCAATATGCTGGCACGAACGCAACCTTCACATCCGACGACATTGATTATGATGTCGTCGCTCAAGCTAAGATTTTTCACCTCGGTTATCCGCCACTTCTACCCAAACTCGTAGAAGGGAACGGAATAGAGCTAGAGCGCCTTTATCGTCGGGTGAAAGCAACAGGTATAGTCACTTCACTTGATACCTCATTTCCCGATCCTAATGGCTTGAGCGGACAGGTTGATTGGCTTCAGTTATTTGCGCGGGTCTTGCCATTAGTGGACATCTTTGTGCCAAGCATCGAAGAAATTGTCTACATGCTGCGAAGGGCAGATTTTGAACGATGGCACAGCAATGTCAACGAAAACATCACCATGCGTTACTTAGATGAATTAGCAGATGAAATCTTCGCCATGGGCAATTGTGCCATTGTTGGATTCAAACTTGGTGCTGCGGGAATTTATCTGCGAACAGGTGGGATTGATCGTATAGGTCAATTAAATGGTTTGTCGATCAAATCGGCAGCGAACGCAAATCAACGATTATGGCATCCCGCATTTGAAGTGAATGCGAATGGCACGACGGGCGCTGGTGATGCGGCTTACGCCGGATTGATGGCTGCGCTGATTCGTGGCATGGATGTAAAGGCTGCAATGCGGTGGTCATGTGCTGTCGGTGCTTGCAGTGTAGAAGCTGCCCATGCCAGCAGCATCCCAACATGGGATGTTATAGCAAAACGACTGGAGTCAGGATGGAGGTTTAACGACAGCACTTTGCGCCACAATTGATTTAAAACACGCCCTTTTTTGTAAAATCACATTATTGGTTATAATATCGCTTATCACACAGTAATCGTAAAAAACGAACGAGTGCATTGAAGCACTCGTTTCAAAATTAGGCATCAAAACGAAAGGGGTTGAAGTTTGTGTTGTAGTCGTATACGTC
>Ga0163147_10002582_pt1 | contig 25396 bp, 14 predicted proteins | sample OliLakLV19MP6G1_FD_148597 | JGI IMG/M metagenome (GOLD analysis project Ga0163147, IMG submission 148597) | Freshwater microbial mat bacterial communities from Lake Vanda, McMurdo Dry Valleys, Antarctica- Oligotrophic Lake LV.19.MP6.G1 | ecosystem: Environmental > Aquatic > Freshwater > Lake >...
GAGTTCCTTCGTGGCTGAGTCGGCTCCGGCCCACCACCCCAACGACTGCGTCATCGCTCTCCCTGTGGAAGGCTCGTATCGCCCACGGCCCACACGCCGGGGGGGGGGCGGCCATGAAGCGCCCGTGGGATGACGTAGCCGCGCTTTTCGAAGCCGCTGCGGTTCTGTCGCGCGAGGAGCGCGCGCGCTTCCTCGACGAGCGTTGCGCGGACGACGTCGAGCTGCGGCGCGCGGTCGTGCCGCGAGCTGCTCCTTTCGAGCTACGAGGCGCTGGGACTGGATCTACCCGCTGCAGCCTTGCGGGAGCAGATCGCGGCCCAAAGCAAGGGCTCCTGACGAGCGGGCTGGTCCGGGCAGGGCGACGCCCTGCGGAATCCGGGTTTTCCTGAAGGCTGGCGCGGCGCCTTTCCGTGGGTCTGGCATGCACCGCCTGATCCACTCTCGGGTCGCGGCGGCCTCCCACCCCGGACCCTGGATCACGTCATGAACTCTTCTTTCCCGACCCACGCGGTGCTCACCGGCGCTTGGATCGCGCTGACGACGCTGGCGAGCGCTCAAACGTCCATCGAGAGCCGACAAGAGCCGCGCGTGCCGCGACCGCCGGCGGATCTGTCCCTCGATCGGACGGATACCGCGACGCCGCCCCGTGCCGACGTCGACTCCTCGATCGCCGACGGCCTTGCGCGTAGCCAGCGCGAGGACGCCACCGCGGCGGAGCCGCGCGAACGCGCTCGGGAAACCAGCGCGAACCGTGTCGGCGTGCCGATCTCCTCGACCTCCGAGCGCTACGCTCGGGTCCACTGGGACACGGACGAGCACGGCGCGATCTGGGTGCGCGGCCGCACCTACAAGGCGCGCTTCGGCAGCGAAGGCGCGACGTACTTCCCCCTGTTCGGGTCCAATCAGCCGCGTCACTTCCCGCTGGAACTCACGCTCGCGTCGGCGACGAGTGCGGGCCAGGCGATCCCGCTGAGCCCCATCACTTCGGTCGTGCGCGACGGCGAGCGAGTCGTCATCGAACGCGGTGTGATCGACGAGGTCTACGAGATCGGCGTCGACGGCATCGAGCAGACCTTCGTCGTCGGCGAGCGGCCGGCCGGCGGCCTCGAGCTCGTCGTCGGCCTGCGATCCGAGATGACCCGCGGTGAGCGCGCCGACGGCTTCGAGTTCGCGAACGAGTTCGGTGCCGTCCGTTACGGCCGGGCTTTCGTGCGCGAGGAGTCGGGTGTCAAGCGTGCGCTGGTCACGCGGCTCGTGGCGGGCGGCGTCCAGATCGACGTGGAGGCGGACTACTTGGCCTCGGCGCAGTTCCCGCTGACCGTGGATCCGCTGATCACGACCTTCGATGTCGACACGACGACGTTCGACAACTTCGCGCCCGACGTGGCCTTCGACGCGACGACCAATCGCTACCTGTACGTCTATGAAGAGACGGTGACGGCGACCGATCACGACGTCTACAGCCAAGTGATCTCATCGACCGGAGTCGCCGGACCCGGGGCCTACGTCGACTCCTCCACCACGGACTGGCGCGGTCCGTCGGTCGGGAACCTCAATGCCTACGACCAGTTCCTCGTGGCTGGCTCGGTCGGCAACGTCGTCGGTTTCTCGAGCCGCATCGTGCGTGGTCGGACGACCCCTGCGACGGGACCGACCTACGGGACGGTCTTCAACATCAGCACGACCGTCGACAGCACCGGCCACAAGACGAACGTGTCCGTCGGCGGCGATCCCTTCTCCGTCGCCCCGGCGTACTACTGCGTGGCGTTCGAGCGCGAAGGGTCCCCGACGGACCACGACATCCTGGCGCGGCTGGTCACCAACACCGGAACGCTGGTGGGCGCGAGCGTGCTCGGGATCGCCAACACCAGTCCTCAGCACGACATGCTGCCGTCCGTTTCGAAGGGCAATTCGGGCACCCGCTGGAATATCGCCTGGCAGCGCGACATCACCTCGACGAACGGCGACATCCGCGCGGCGCAGGTCGAATGGGATGGTTCCGCGATCACCACCCCGAACTTCGTCGTGAGCGCGGGCTCGAGCGACGACACGAGGCCCAGTGCTTCGACCAGCTTGACCGCGGGCTCGTACGCCGTCGTGTGGGAGCGTGATTTCGCGACGGATCACGACATTTACGCGGCCAGCATCACCGGCGCGACTGTGGGCCCCATCACGTCGCTCTCGTTCATCGAGAACGGGACGACGCTGTTCGAGGACCAGCGCGAACCCGCGGTGGACAGCGACGGCCAGCACTTCACCGTGACGTACGCCGAGACCTACCTGTCGAACCCGGCCAACTACGACATCTACGTGTCCGCGTTCCACATCCTCGCGGGGGCCATCGCGGTTTCGGAGGCGCACGTGGCTTACGCACTCATCGGCGGAACGATCGAGCCGACGATCGTCTCGCAGGTCAGCACGGGAGGCACCGGTCCGGGCTACGCGCTGGGTTGGACCGACGCCACCATTGCCACCAATCGCAACATCGAAGGCGGGCTCTACAACAGCCCGATCGGCGGGCCGATCTCGTCCTTCTGCGCCGGCGACGGCACCGGCACGGCCTGCCCGTGTGGCAACAGTGGCCTGCCGGGGAACGGCTGCGCGAGCTCGGTGAATCCGAACGGCGCAAACTTGACCGCGACCGGGAGCGCGGGCATCGGCCTCGACAGCCTGGTCCTGTCGGGCAGCGGCATGCCGAACAGCTCGGCGCTCTACTTCCAGGGCACGACCCGGTTGAACGGCGGGCTGGGCAGCCTGTTCGGCGACGGCCTGCGCTGCGCAGGCGGGTCGATCATCCGTCTCGGCACGAAGGTGAATGCCAGCGGCGGTTCGCAGTACCCCGCGGCGGGCGATCCCTCGATCTCGGTCCGCGGCCTCGTGACGAGCCCGGGCACGCGCACGTACCAGGTCTGGTATCGCAACGCGGCGGTGTTCTGCGTGAGCGCGACGTTCAACCTCACGAACGGGCTGAGCGTGACCTGGGGACTCGGGAGTGCGCCGGGGATGGTGGCGATCCCTGCGGGGACGTTCGTCATGGGGTCGAACGCGGCGGGCGGGGCGCCGTACTTCGGCAGCTCTGCCACGCAGCCCGTCCACCCGGTGACGATCAGCTACTCCTTCTGGATGGGGCAGCACGAGGTGACGCAGTCGGAGTACACGGCGCTGATGGGCACGAACCCGTCGGGCTTCCCCGGCGCGAACAACCCCGTGGAGCAAGTGAGTTGGTTCGACGCGCAGGCCTACTGCGCGGCGTTGACCACGCAGCAGTCAGCGCTCGGTAACGTCCCGCCCGGATATCAATACCGCCTACCCACCGAAGCCGAGTGGGAGTACGCCTGCCGCGCGGGGACGACGACGGAGTTCAACGTCGGCAGCGCGCTGTTCTGCAACCAGGCCAAGTTTGGGTACTCGTACCACTCGAACTCGTCGTGCGGATCGAGCAGCACGGTGCCGGTCGGCAGCTACGCTCCCAACGCGTGGGGCCTGTACGACATGCACGGCAACGCGTGGGAGTGGTGCCTCGACTCGCACGCGGCGTACTCGGCCGGGCCGGTCACGGATCCGTTCGTGACAGGCGGCCCCTACCGGGTCCTCCGCGGCGGCGGCTGGCACCTCTACTCGGACGTCTGTCGCTCCGCGGACCGGGACAGCTTCGGTCCCGGCAACACGGGCAACGTCATCGGGTTCCGGGTCGTCCTCGCCCCAGTTCTCGCGCCGTAGGCGAGCGGAGCGCGGCCTGAGGCGGCGGCACGGAGGCGAGCGGAGCGAAGCCGTAGATGCCGCAGCCGGTGGCCGCGCGCAGCGGACAAAGGGCGAGGAAGGGCACATGCAGATTGAGGCGTTGTCGATCCCGCTGGAAGGCGACGAGGAGGCGACCGAGGAACTCAATCGCTTCCTGCGAACCCCCAACGTGCTCAGCCTCGAGAAGGCCGCCGTCGTCGCGCAGGGGCGCTGGTCCTGGTCGGTGTGCGTGGAGTTCCTGCGCGCCGCCCAGGCGCAGCGCCCCCTGCGGGGGCAATGCCATTCGGGTCCCTTCCGTCCTCTGGCCGTCCAGCGTGGCGTCGGCCGAAATGACACCCTCGGAAAGGACTGTCTGAGAGTCACCTGGCTTCCCTGATAGCCCGGTGAAAGCGCACGTGGCCGCTCTCCAAGCGGGACCACGGCCTCGAGCGCGCGTGGCGGGTCGTTTCGACGACTCGCCACGCTTGCGTTGACTTCGAGCTCCAAGAGCTGCGTTCGAGCGCGCGCGCTAGGATGCAGACGGGCGGGAACGGTCATGCTCGTGGTCCGGTAGTGGAGAAGAACTCGCCATGAACCTTGCGGTTGACACCGTCGTCGGTCCGCGCGACTTCCAGCCAGGCGCCGAGGCGAGTTCCTTCGTGGTTAAGTCGGCTCGGGCCCAGCACCCCAACGACTGCGTCAGCGCTCGCCCTGTGGAAGGCTCGTATCGCCCACGGCCCACACGCCGGGAGGGCGGCCATGAAGCGCCCGTGGGATGACGTAGCCGCGCTTTTCGAAGCCGCTGCGGTTCTGTCGCGTGAGGAGCGCGCGCGCTTCCTCGACGAGCGTTGCGCGGACGACGTCGAGCTGCGGCGCGAGGTCGACTCGCTGCTCGAGCACCACGATTCCGCCGGCGACTACTTGACGCCGCCGCACGTCGCGACATTCGTGCCCGCGATCCCGCTCACGCCGGGCGCGGTGGTCGGCGGCTTCCGTCTCGTGCGCTGCATCGGCACGGGCGGCATGGGTAGCGTGCACGAAGCCGAGCAGAGCCATCCCCACCGGCAGGTCGCGCTCAAGGTCCTGCCGCCGTTCGCGGACGCTTCGTCCGCGCGGCGCTTCGCGCAGGAAGCCGAGCTGCTCGCGCGGATGAACCACCCGTCGATCGCGCAGATCTTCGCGGCCGGCGTCGACGGGACGACGCCGTACCTGGCGATGGAGCTGGTCGAGGATGCGCTGCCCATCACCGCGTTCGTGCGCGCGCGCGAGCTTTCGGCGACCGAGACGATTGCGCTGTTCCGTCACGTGTGCGCTGCGGTCGCTCACGGGCACGCCAAGGGTGTCGTCCACCGCGACTTGAAGCCCAGCAACGTGCTCGTCGACGCCGCGGGTGTTCCCAAGGTGATCGACTTCGGCATCGCGCGCGCGCTCGACGACGCCGATGGCGAAGGGCCGCGCATGACGCGCACGGGCGAGCTGATCGGCACGCTGCAGTACATGAGCCCCGAGCAGGCCGAGGGTCGTGCCGGTGAGGTCGACGCGCAGAGCGACGTGCACGCGCTGGGCCTCGTGCTCTACGAGCTCGTCTGCGGCAAGCGCGCGTACTCGCTCGAGGGCAAGGCACTCACGCAGTCCTTGCGCGCGATCGTCGAGGATCCGATCCCGTCCGCACGATCCGTGCGCTCGAGTCTCCCGGCCGAGCTCGAGTGGATCCTCGCGAAGGCCATCGACAAGGATCGCATGCGCCGCTACGCCAGCGTCGCCGAGTTCGACGCCGACCTCGCGCGCCTGCTGGCGCACGAGCCCGTGCTGGCCAGCCCGCCCTCCCGGCTCTACGAAGCACGCAAGTTCGTCCGCCGCCACCGAGTCGGTGTCGGCGCGCTCGCGGCCGTCTTCATGGCCCTTGCGATCGGCCTCGTCTTCACGCTGCGCGAGCGCGCCAAGGCCGAATCCGCGCGCGACCAGCTCGCCGTCCGCGCGAAGGAGCTCGAGATCGAGACCGCGCGCAAGGACCGGGTGCTGGCCTTCCAGAACCGACTGCTGACCGCGGCGTCGCACGACGCACAGGGATACGACGTGCGCGTCGTCGAGCTCCTGGACATCGCACGGGAAGAGCTGCGTACGACGCACGAGGAGCCGGAGGTCGCGCTGGAGCTGCACCGCGCGCTGGGGGAGGCCTATGCGAACCTCGGGCGTTTGGAAGATGCGCTCGAAGAGAGCCGCGCGACGCTGGAACTGGCGCGATCCTCGACGGGAATCTCGATCGAGCGTCTGGCGGGGTTCGAGCGCATCGTCGTGCACCTCCGCTGCAAATTGGGCGCGGACCCGGCGGCAGCTGCCGACGAGGCGCGGTCGCTGCTCGAGCGCAATCTGGCGCGCCTGGGCCCTTCGGCGCCCGAGACGCTGCGCAGCGCCCGCGTGCTGACAGAACACCTCGCCCGTGCGGGCTCGTTCGAAGAGGCCGAGTCGGTCGCGCGGGACGCGCTCGCCCAGTGCGTCTCGAGGGACAGCGAAGAGGCGGCTGCCCTGATCCAATCGTTGACGGAGAACTTCATGCAGGCTGGCCGATTCGCCGAGGCGGAAGGGCTGCTGCGTGAGCTCTTCGAGATCCGTCGCGGGCGCGCAGGCGCGACGGACAGACGGACGCTGGACGCGCAGACGATGCTGATCAACTGCCTAGCGTTGCGCGGCTCTGGCGAAGAGGCCGAGCAACTGGCGCGCACGGCCGTGGAGGCGTACGTCCAGCGCTCGGGCCCCGAGCACGTCGACACCCTGAGCGCGCAACTCGTGCACTGCCAGACGCTCCTCCAACTGGGCCGCGAGCAGGAGGCTGTCCAGACCCTGAAGGACGTTGCGTCGCGCTCGAAGCCGCTGAGCCGGGGGGACAGCATCGGCACCATCGACGTTCGATCGCGTTTGGGCTGGATGCTGGACCAATGCGGTCAAACTACGGAGGCCCTTCCGATCCTGCGCGAGGCCTACGCGGAGAGGGTGGACCGGGGTCTGGTCGGGGCGGCGGAGACGGTTCAGGCAGCGACTCTGCTGGCGGTCGCGCTGAGGCGCGCGGGGCTGCTCGCCGAGTCTGAAGCCACAGCACGCGAGGCAGCGTCACAAGGGGAGAAGCAGTACGGGCGGTCCGCCCGCGTCGTGGTCAACGCGTATCAAACGCTGTCGAACACCCTGATCGACCTGAAGCGAGCGCCCGAGGCGGTCGAAACGATGGAGGCCAACGTCGAAATCCAGCGCCGTCTCCAAGGTCCAGAGCACGACGACAGGTTGCGAGGTCTCAATGTGCTTGCTCTCGCGCTTTCGGCAGCGGGACGCCGCCTGGAAGCGGAACTCGTGATCCGTGAGGCCCTGGCGGCGCGCGTCGAGAAGTTCGGCGCGCTGAACGCAGGCACCCTCCGATCGCGCGAGATCCTGGCCGGGCTCCTGAACGATGCGGGGCGGCTGCAGGAAGCCGAGGCCGAGTTCTGCGAGATGTCGTCGGCTTGGCGCCAGGTGGAATCGTTCCCGCTCAAAGTCGCGGAGGGCTGCGCCGCTCTCGCCGTGTTGCGCCAGGCGCTCGGGAGGGAACTCGACGCGCTCGATGCCTACCGAGAGGCGCACGCGGCCGCGAGCACGCTGCCACCTGACTCGCAGGAAGGCCTCGACTTCACACTTCGCCTCGCCGAGCAATGGCTCCGTGTCGGTCAGCCCGACCCCGTTCCCGGGCTGCTCGAGCCGATCCTGGAGGCCTGCGTGCTCGCCGGCGGAACCGGCGGCCCACGCGCGCGGTCGTGCCGCGAGCTGCTCCTCTCGAGTTACGAGGCGCTGGGACTGGAGCTACCCGCTGCAGCCTTGCGTGAGCAGATCGCGGCCCAAAGCAAGGGCTCCTGACGAGAGGGCTCGTCCTGGCGGGACGGCGCCCTGCGGGATCCGGTTTTTCCGTGAGGGCAACCCGAGAAGCTCTAGTCGGTGGAATGCGGAGTGATCGACAGCGGACCGTGCTCGCTGCGCTAGGACTCACTCGAACGATCGCTCGCTGCTCACTGCGTCTCGCCGCCCCTCTTCGGTCGGTCCTCGTCGCGCGTGCCGCTCGAGGCTCGACGGTCTCGGATCCAGGACGCAGCGCGCACGAACGCGAGGGCACCGGCCTAGACTTCGGCGGATGAGCCAACGGCCTCGCCGTGTGTTGACCGTCCTCGCTGTAGTTCTAGTCCTCCTCGGCGGCGGAGCCTGGTTCGCGTTCGAGTCCGCGATCGGTCGGCCGGGCGAGAGCCCGGAGGACCTGTCGGGCCTCTCGCCGCGAGCTCGGGAAATCCTCGAGGTCGCGATCGCCGACTTCCGCGCCGATCCGGCTTTCGACCACCACGTCCACACCGTCGGGACGGGAGAGAAGGGCAGCGGCGCGCGCATCAGCCCGCGATTTCTCTCGTGGCTCCATCCGAAGCAACACGTCCAGTTCCTCGCGTACCAGCGCGCGTTCGGCATCGAGGACATCGCGCGCGCGGAATCGCAGAGCGCCACGCACTTCTTGCGCCTCGCTCGTGCAGCCGGCGTCTCGCGCCACGGAGCGATGGCCTTCGACGCGTTCCATCGTCCCGACGGATCGGTGGACGAGGCGGACACCGAGTTCTACGTGCCGAACGAACACGTCGAAGCCCTGGCGCGCGCGAACGCCGACGTCCTCGTCGCCGTCGCTTCCATCCATCCGTATCGCACGGACGCCGTCGCCGAGCTCGAACGTTGCGCCGCCGCCGGCACGCGCATCGTGAAGTGGTTGCCGAACGCGATGGGCATGGATCCGGCGGATCCGCGCTGCGATGCGTTCTATGCGGCGCTGGCGCGACTCGGGATGACCTTGCTCTCGCACGCGGGCGAAGAGCAGGCGGTCGAGTCCGAAACGACGCAGGAATACGGCAATCCGTTGCGCCTGCGGCGCGCGCTCGATGCCGGCGTGCGCGTGTACTTCGGACACTGCGCGTCGCTCGGCGAGGGCCTTGACCTCGACGATCCGACGGGGAAGCGCGTGGACAGCTTCGACCTCTTCCTGCGCGTCATGGACGATCCGCGTTACGTCGGGCGCGCATTCGGCGAGATCTCGGCGCTGACGCAGACGGGTCGGTCGGGGCGGCCTCTCGCGACGATGCTCGCGCGCACGGATCTCCACGAACGACTCGTGAACGGCAGCGATTGGCCGTTGCCCGCGATCGATGCGCTGTTCCGCACCGGTGAGCTCGCAGACCTGGGTTACCTCACGACCGAGGAGGCGCGTGCTCTCGACGAGATCTGGGCCGTGAACCCGCTGCTCTTCGATCTCGTGCTGAAGCGCACCGTGAAGCATCCGACGATGAGGACCGGCTTTCCAGCGAGCGTGTTCCGAGCGCGCTGAAGCCGCGCCGGGTCGGGTCGGGTACGTCCGGGAATCGCGTCACGGGATCACTCCACTAGGGCGCCGCCGCGCGGCGGTTCCGCCGACTTCAGCGAGTCCGTGGACTCGACTCTTTCACGGGCTCTCGAGCGCGTTGCGCTCGGCGCCGGACTGCGCATTCTCCGTGCGTTCCGATCGACGCCCGATCCACTTCCGCACCATCTCACCGAGGGCCACGGGCGACACGGGCTTCGTCAGGAAGTCGTCCATGCCCGCTTCGAGGCAGCGCTCGCGATCGCCGGTCATGGCATTGGCCGTCATCGCGACGATCGGCACGTCGAGACCTTTCGCGCGCAAGTTGCGCGACGCTTCGTACCCGTCGCAGTCGGGCATCTGGCAGTCCATGAGGATCAGGTCGAAAGTCGACTCGCTCGCCATCTTCACGGCCGCGTTGCCGTCGCCCGCGATCCGGCACGCGTAACCGAGCTTCTTCAAGAGCCCGATGGCGACGCGCTGGTTCACAGCGTTGTCCTCGGCGACCAGGATCCGCGCATCGCGCATCGGTGCGACCTCGCGCAGCATGCCGTTCGTGATGATGCCGGTGCGCTTCAGCTTCTCGCCCTTCTCGTCGGACGCGAGCACTTTGGCTGCGCACTCCTCGAGGCTGCCCTGTCGAATCGGCTTCACCAAGTACGCGGCGAAACCCAACGCCTCCATGCGCCGCGATTCACCCGCTCCGCCGATCGAAGTCAGCATCACGAGCGGTGTCGCGGCGATGGATGGATCCGCGCGTAGAGTCCGCGCGAACATCTCGCCGTCGATGTCGGGCATGTCGTGGTCGACGAACACGAGAGCGTAGGGTGCGCCTGCGACACGAGCGCGGCGGATCATCTCCAGAGCGGTACGCGCGTCGGCGACTTCGTCGCAGGCCGAGCCCCAGGCGCGCGCGAACTGGACGACGATCGTGCGATTCGTCTGGTTGTCGTCGAGGACGAGCATGCGCACCGGCGGGGGACGGCGCGGAAGCGCGGCCGGCGGCTCCAGCGGCTCCGAGCACGCGGTCCACGGAACCGTGAACCAGAACGTCGAGCCTCTCCCGGTTGCGCTCTCGACGCCGATCTCGCCGTCCATGAGCTGCACGAGCTGCTTCGAGATCGCGAGGCCGAGTCCGGTTCCGCCGAACTTGCGCGTCGTGGAAGCGTCGAGCTGCGAGAAGAGTTGGAACAGATTGCCCTGCCGCTCGGCGCTGATGCCGACGCCCGTGTCGCGGACGCTGAAACGGATCGCCGGTCGACCGTCGGCGAGAGTCGTCCGCGCGACCTCGACGACCACTTCACCCTGGGTGGTGAATTTCACCGCGTTCGAAGCCAGGTTCAGGAGGATCTGACGCAAGCGTGTCGGATCTCCGCGCATCCCGGGCAGCACGTCGGCGTGCATCAGGCAGGCCAATTCCAGGCCCTTTTCATGCGCCTTCGCGGCGAGGGTCTTGACCGTTTCCTCGGCGACGGCCCTCAGGTCGAAGTCGATCGTCTCGAGCTCCAGCTTGCCGGCCTCGATCTTGCTGAAGTCGAGGATGTCGTTGAGCAGGACGAGCAGGCTCTCGGCCGAGTGGAGGACCGTACTCGCCGTTTCGCGCTGCTGGTAGTCGAGTTCCGTGTCGAGGAGCAGCGTCGTCATCCCGATCACGCCGTTCATGGGCGTGCGGATCTCGTGGCTCATGTTGGCCAAGAACTGCGACTTCGCGACCGTGGCGGCGCGCGCTTCCTCCATGGACGTCCTCAGCTGCGCGTTCACGTCGACCAAGTCGGCGGTGCGGCGCTCGACCTCGGCTTCGAGGTGGTCGCGGTGCTCGGCGAGCAACGAATCGCGTTCCTGGATCTCGTCCAGCATCCGGTTGAACGATTCGACGAGCTCGTCGACTTCGTGAAGGTTCGAGTGACCGGCGCGCACGGCGAAGTCGCCTTCTTCACGGACACGGCGAGCGATCTCCGAGAGTGCGCCGATCGGACGCGAAACGCTGCCCTGCAGCACGCGCGCCATGAAGAACGCGAACGCGACGCAGACGAGCCATCCCCCCGAAACGATCCAGATCATGCGCTCTCGACGGTGCGTGACCGGTCCGAGATCGCTCTCGACGTGAATCGCTCCGAGGTGCATCCGGCCCACGATGATCGCGTGCTTCACGACGACCGACTGCTCGTAGAAACGCGCACCGTCCATCGCGGCTCCGTCCACGTAATCGGTTCGCCCGGATTTGACGCGCGACCATTCCGCGAAGAGTTGGCCGCTCTTGTCCGTCACCGCGGCGGCACGAACGTGCGGATAACGGTCCAACTGCGCGAGCTGCTCGCGCACGAACGTCGCATCGTCGAACTCGATGCCCGAGCGCAAGTTCGTTCCGAGGACCTCGCTCGCGACGCGCAAGTCACCGGCGAGCGCGTCCCTCGACTGTCCGTGGTCGTAAATGCCGAACAGAATGGCCGCGAGCAACAGTGCGACGCTGGACGTCCCTACGAGGATCCATGTGAGTCGCGAGCCGATGGAAGTGCGGCGCGGATGAACCTTCATCGGAAAGCCTCGTCCCGTTTCTCGACGACCCGCGCGAGCTTCAGGAGCTCGGAGCTGATTTCGAGTCCGGCCTTCTTCGCCGAGTGAGGATGAGCGGCGAAGCGGATTTTCGATTTCTCGACGAAGAACCCGATGTGCGCGCCCTTGTTGACGCCGTTCTCCGTCGACGCCACGAGCAGGATCGGGGAGTTCTCCAGCGCCTTCGCGATCTCTTGGATCTGCCCCTCGCGGCCCTCGGGGAAGAAGAGGATGTGGCAATCCTTCGCGCGCGACAGATCGTCGAGGACGCGGATCTCGATCGTGCGCTCACCGCTCTTGCGGTCTCGGCAGGTCGCAGCGAGCGTCTTCGCGATGGAATCCGCGCCGACGACGCCGATGACGAAGGGTGACGTCTTGTCTTTGTGCGCGCTATCGGGCCACTTCACGTGGCGAGCCGCGAAGTTGTAGACGAACGCGGACTTCACCGAGCTCGCGTCGCGTGCATCGGCGGCGGACACAGCGCGCGACGCTTCGAAGCCGGCGTGGACGCGCGTCGGTCCTCCGCCGAGGACGAGTAGGCCGAACCCGACGAGCGCGAGTGCGCTGCACCACGCGCGCCGCACGCCTCGGTCCATGCGTCCGCCCCTCGACGCCCTGGGGCTGCGGCGGGGGACGGGACGGCTCTCCGCGTGCGGGGGCACGCTTGGAGCGCTTCGGCGGGGGCGGGGCATTCGACGGGGACTCGAAGAGTCGGCGTGGGAGAGAGATCGGCGCGATCCCTTGGAAATCTGATCCGCAGGTGTGGTTCTGCATCGCGCAGCCATCTCCGGCGGGTCCGGCGCGCGCATCGCAGCCGGAAAAGAAGGCCGTGTCGTTCAAGCTTGCGCCGTGGTCGTTCGATGACCGGCGAGTCCGATGTTCTCCGCACGTCCCCCCGTCCCGCTCGCGGTGCTCGCGCTCAGTGCCCTGGTTCCCTCTGCGTACGCGCAGGACCCGGAGGTTCCGGACCCCGTCCATGCGGACGCGCTCGTCGAGATGTCCCTCGAGGACTTGATGGACATCGAGGTCTCCGTGGCGTCGCGTCACGGCCAGAAGATCCTCGACGTTCCAGCGGCCGTGTACGTCCTGACGGGCGACGAACTGCGTCGTCAGGGAGTCACGAGCGTCCAAGAAGCGTTGCGAATGGTCCCCGGTTTCCACGTAGCGCAGTGGCGCACGCAGGGCTGGGACGTTGCTTCGCGCGGCTTCACCGGCGGACTCTCCGAACAGAACCAGTCGTTCATGAATCAGCTCTTGCTGATGGTGGACGGCGTGAGCCTCTACAGTCCGGCGATGGCCGGCATCTGGTGGCCGCTGCTCGACATCCCGATCGGTGACATCGATCGGATCGAGATCATCCGCGGTCCCGCGGGCACGTTGTGGGGTACGAACGCGATGAACGGCGTCGTGAACGTGATCACGAAGCACGGGCGCGACACGCAAGGCGTCACGCTGGACGCGACGTTGGGCTCGACCGTGTCGTCCTTCGACGGCTCGGTCGGAGGTAAGCTCAGCGAGAGTTCGTGGTTTCGCGCGTGGGCGTCGACGACGTACCACGACAGTCTGGTCGGCGACAGCGACGGCGACTGGCGCATGCGGAGCGTCGGCTGGCGCTCCGACTACGAGGTCGACGAGTCGAGCCGGATTCGCGTGCTCGGCACGGCCTACGCCGGCGAGTTCGGGCCGAGCTCCGACTTCGAACGGGACCACGACAAGTACGGCGGCTTCCTGTCGGGCACGTACGAGACCGGCGAAGCCGACGATCAACAGCGTTTCCAGGCCTGGTTCCTGCTCGATCATCAGACCTTGCCGGACAACACGACCGATGACCTGAAGCAGGATCTACAGACGCTCGACCTCGAGTGGACGCGCCGTCGCATGCTGTCCGAGTCGAGCAGCCTGACGGTCGGTGTCGGCGGTCGCGTCGTCCAGGCGGACATGGGTAGCGACGACGGCTACATCGATTTCGAACCCGAATTCCAGCGCATCTGGAGTGCGCGTGCGTTCGCGCAGACCGAGATCGGCATCGAGAGCCTCGATTCGAAGCTCATCCTCGGCATCCAGTTCGAGGAATCGAACTTCGACGACCTCCAATTCCAACCGAACGCGCGCTGGCTCTGGCACGTCACCGAAAACACTTCGGTATGGACCTCGGTTGCACGTGCCGTTCGCTCGCCGTCGATCGAAGAGAAGGACATCATCCAGTACTTCGATCCCAGCGACACCGAGCCGTTCTTCATCGGCAACGACGAGTTCGAGGCCGAGGAACTGCTCGCCTACGAACTCGGCGTGCGCACGCGCATCGACGACCGCGTAACGGTCGATCTCGCGGCGTTCTACAACGACTACGACAACCTGCAGACGTTCGAGGATCCCGACGGAACGATCCTCACGTACGGCAATCAAGGCCGCGCGATCGCACGCGGATTCGAGGCCGGGATCGACTACGACGTCTGCGAGAGCCTGCGCCTGCGCGGCACGTACACGTACTTCGAGATGGACTTCGAGGCCGACGCGTCGAGCTTCGTGGTGGACTCGATCGACGCCCGCGACGAGCTCGTGCCGGTGCACCACGCCGGCTTGCGCGCCTACTACGACATCGCCGACGATTGGAACCTCGACGGTGCCGTGTACTACGTCGATCGCCTGCCCTACTTCGACGTGGACTCGTACGTACGCGTCGACATGCGCCTCGCGTGGCGACCGCGCCCGGGCACGGAGTTCTCGATCGGGATCCAGAACGCCAACGATCCGTCGCACCCGGAAGCCGGTGCGAACGAGATCGAGCGCGCGGTCTACTTCGGCCTGCGCACGAGCTTCTGAGCGGGCTCGGAGCCCGTCAGGCCATCAGGGTCTCTCGCGTCGCGAGGCGGCGTCCCTAGGCAGTGAGCTCCTGCTTCCGGCATTCCTCGCGCCGCGCGATCCTTGCTCCGGCGTCGAAGCGTGGATCGAGGCGCCGATCGAGGGCCTGCTTCCGGCATTCCTCGCGCCGCGCGATCCTTGCTCCGGCGCCGAAGCGCGGATCGAGGCACCGATCGAGGGCCTGCTTCCGGCATTCCTCGCGCCGCGCGATCCTTGCGGTTGCGGGAGTCAGCCCGTGCTGGAGGCCCGTGACCGTCACGCATTCTCTGAACGCGCTGCCGGCACGAACGACGGATCACTGCGAGGCCAGCTGGACGTATCCACATGGGCATTCACGCCCGAAGACTCCGCGAGGGCAGCACCACGCGGGCATTCACGCTCGAAGACTCCGCGCGGGCAGAACGTCTCGATATCGACGCGCGCGATGTTCGATGAGATCCCTCGATCGGGGTAGGCCGCTCGAGATCAGAGTGCGGGCCGTTCCTCCGGCATCGACCCTCGATCGAATGGGACGGCGGAGGTTCGAGTCGTCTGGCGGTCGATTCGCCGGCGGCGAACAGCCTGAATCTGTGCCGAAACAAGGCTTCCGGTCCCCGGTGCCCCTTCTTGCTCGCCTCGCCCGCGCGCCGATCCGCCCTTTAGACTTGGGGATGCTCTCCAAGCTGGTTCCTCGTGCGTCGACAAAAGACCGCCGCGCAGCCACCCTGTCGTGAGCAGCCACGAGCACGCCGACGCGATCGGCCGCGAGGCCCGCGCGACGCGGTCGCTCCAACCCTCGAACCACACTCCCGACGAGAACGCGTCGATGCCGAGGATGCGCGCACCGTGCTTGCGCGCGTTCTGCAGCACGTAGACGAGCGCGTTGCGCACTTCGCGCGGCGTGCGCAGGATCCGCGCGTGGTAGCGATCCGCGAGGACCTTGCCGCGCCGACCCCATTCGCGATTGAGCGCCTTCGCGACCCGCACGAGCAGGCCCTGCATGCCGCGCGCGATCGCGCGTGCATCGTCGGCCTCGACGAGGAAGTGCAGGTGGTTCGATTGGATCGAGAACTCGACCAGGCGGAATCCAAAGCGGTCCGAGCCGGCCGCGAGCGCGCCGCGCAACGTCATGAGGGTTTGTTCTCGCCGCAGATTCGGTAGCCCCGGCATCAACCGCGTCGTGACGAGCACAGGATCGCGCGGCGTCAACGCTGGTCTGCCTGAGTGCGGGACGAGAGCGCGGTCGCCCTTCCGCTTGCGACCCGCACCACGCCGCTCTCCGCCGCGTCGGAAGAGGGAGAGTTGCGTGATCGAGTTCGAGGTTCCCTTCGTCGTCTTCATTGCGTTCGTCGTCGTCATCAATGACCTCCAATCCTTGAACGATCGGCAACGATTACGGTCGCACCATTTCTCGAAAAAACCCGCAGGATCCGTCGAGAGTGATGCTCCATCATCCGCTGATTCGGCAGAGATCGCCGCGAGCACTGCGCAGGAACACGAATCACGCATCAGGCTTCGGACCGCGCGCTGCGCAAGTTGCACGCCTCACACCGAGTACCGCGCCGAGCACGTGCTTGCGCTTCATCGCGTCCATCGCGTCCATCGCGCCCGTTGCGCCCGTTGCGCCCGTTCCGCCCACGGAGCACGTGACGCATGTGGCGGAGGTGATGCATGCCCATGTGATGCCCGTCGCGCCCGCGACGCCCGCGACGCACGCGACGCACGCGACCCACGCGACCCACGCGACCCACGCGACCCACGCGACCCACGCGACCCACGCGACCCACGCGTGCTCCGGCGACGGCACGACCCCGTCAAATGTTCCCGGCGCGTGTCTGCGCGATCGCAGCTCGACCTACGCCGTCCTTCGAGGTCCGCGATCGCCAGATTGCGAAGCGCTGCGCGCGGGCGACGACTGTTGCGCTTCCACATCCCATCCTCACACGCAGCCAACCGCCGTCCGGGTTGATCCGGAGGGTCCATCGCGACGACGAAGGCCAGCGGCACTCGAGGCCGGACGCCGTGGATGGCTCGGGCCAGCAGCGTCTCGAGCAAGTGCCCATCTCCCCAGCTGCTCCACCTCGCGGTCGTAGCGCTCGATCTGTTCCTGCAGGGAAGTGGGCGTGTCGAGTTGCGGCTGGATGAGTCCCAGCGCGTGCTCCGGCGATCCCGCTGGGGCGTGCGCGACGAAGTCGTCGCTGCTTCAGGTCGCGAGCTTGTCCCCCGAGCACTTACGACACGGCGTGCACCGGGTGGATCCACTGCTTGCGGACGTGGAGCAGGCTGAGACGTGCGTTCAGCACTGTCCGGACGGCAACGGCTTCGGGCGCGCGACGGTGCGTCGCTCTAAGAGCCCGAGGTCCGCCGGTCCGATCCGCGCGAGCAGTCGCGCGTCGACGCGGTCCCCGCTCTTCAGGCTCCGAATGAAGAGGGGCCGTCGACGCGGATCGACCACGCGCACTTGGTGACCGAAGCTCTCGAGCTCTCGCGCTGTTCCGGTCGACTGGCAGCCAGCGTCGAGCCCGCCTCGAGCCAGCCTCGAGCCAGCCTCGAGCCCGCGTCGAGCCCGCGTCGAGCCCGCGTCGAGCGCGGGTCGAGCGCGGGTCGAGCGCGGGTCGAGCGCGCCTCGAGCGCGCCTCGAGCGCGATCCGAGCGCGCCTCGAGCGCAATCCGAGCGCAATCCGAGCGCAATCCGAGCGCGATCCGAGCGCGATCCGAGCGCGCCTCGAGCGCAATCCGAGCGCAATCCGAGCGCAATCCGAGCGCGCCTCGTGCGCGAGTCCGAGCGCGAGTCCTGCGCTTCGACTTCGCCGTCAGGCCGGCGCGTGTCGTGCTGATCTCGCACTCCGACACGATCGCGCCGTTCCGGTTCATCACGCACAGCGTCGACTGAGTGTCACCCAGGTCGAACCCGGTCGTCCGAACTCTGCCTTTTCGATGAGCTGCGTCCGGGGTCCCTCGCTCTTCACGGAGATCGGTCACGAGTTCATCGCATCGTCGCTCGACGACTGCGGCGGGGGATCGACATCTCCCACCCCATCACAGATCTTCTCGTCCATCGCGCTGAATCGAGCACCGCGAACCCTCCATCAGAAGCGTGGCCACGCGGCCTGGGCTCCAACGTCGTGCCGCTCGAACAGCGGATCGATGCCAGTATCCGTGAAAGACCACGGGCTCGAAACAGCCGTCGGGCGGAGCGACCGGCTCTCGAGCCGCTGCTCAGCGGATTCCTCGCGCGGTGCGCGGAACCACGGAAGTCCTGGCTCAGGACGGCAGGCCGGCGAGCAGTTCCCAACGCGCGTAGAGCGTCGCGATCTCGCGCTCGAGTTCACGCAGTCGCGCCGTACGTGCCGTGATCTCCGCCGGCGGTCCGCGATAGAACGCCGGATCCGCCATGGCCAATTCCAGGCCGTGTTTCTCGTGTTCCAGCGCTTCGATGCGCGTGGGCAGCTTCTCGAGCTCGAGCCGCTCGCCGTACGTCAGCTTGCGCGGCTTCGGCGCCGACTCCACCGACGTTTTCACGCGCGGCTTGGCCGCCACCTTCGCTGCGGCGATCTCGGCGCGTCGCGCGATCCAATCGGACCAACCGCCGACGCTCTCCGTGACGCGACCCTCGTCGAACACGACGATCGAAGTGACGACCTCGTCGAGGAACGCACGGTCGTGGCTGACGAGCAGCAGCGTCCCCTGGTACTCGAGCAACAGATCCTCGAGCAGTTCGAGCGTCTCGAGGTCCAAGTCGTTCGTCGGTTCGTCCAGCACGAGCAAGTTGCACGGCCGCGCGAGGAGTTTCGCGAGTTGCACGCGATTGCGCTCGCCGCCGCTGAGCCGCGACACGGGCTCGCGCACTTGCTCCGGCCGGAAGAGGAAGTCCTTCATGTACCCGACGATGTTGCGCGCGACGCCGCCGACCATCACGGTGTCGCCGTCGCCCGACAGGTTCTCCTGGATCGTCTTCGACGGATCGAGCGTCGCGTGCAACTGATCGAAGCGCGCGATTTCCAGGTTCGTGCCGTGCTTGACCGTGCCGCCGTCCGGAGCGAGCTCGCCGAGCAGGATCTTCACCAGCGTCGTCTTGCCACATCCGTTCGGACCGACGATGCCGATGCGATCTCCACGCTGGACTTCGAGGGACAGTCCACCGAGCAATTCGCGCTCGCCGTAAGCCTGTTTCAAGCCTTGCGCACGCAACACGAGTTGCCCCGAGCGTGACGCCTCTTGCACGACCGCTTTCGCGCGACCGACTTCCTCGCGCCGCGCGACGCGCTCGATCCGCATCGCCTTCAGCGCGCGAACCCGGCCCATGTTGCGCGTGCGCCGCGCCTCGATGCCGCGACGGATCCACACTTCTTCCTGCGCGAGCACTTTGTCGAACTCGGCCGCTTCGTGACGCTCGGCCAGGAGGACGGCTTCCTTGCGCTCGAGGTACATGTCGTAGCCGCAGTCGAAGGCGCGCAAACGCGCTCGATCGAGATCGAGGATGCGCGTCGCGACCGCCTGCAGGAACGTGCGATCGTGCGTGACGAGCACCAACGCTCCACCGCGGCGCACGAGGTGCTCCTCGAGGTTCTGGATCGTATCGATGTCGAGGTGGTTCGTCGGCTCGTCGAGCAACAAGACGTCCGGATCGATCGCGAGCGCTTGCGCGAGCAACACACGCCGCTTCGCGCCGGCTGACAACGTGTCGACCGCCGCGTCGGGATCCAGGCCGAGCTGCGCGATGACTTGGTCGCAGCGCGATTCGGACTGCCAACCCTCCTCGACGCCGGCCGCCTTCAGCGCCGCGTGGATCGACTCGTTCACCGTGCCCGGCATGGACTTCGGAACCTGTTGCGAGAGCCCCGCGATGCGCACGCCTTGGCGGCGGACGACGAGACCTTCGTCGGGCGCGAGCTCGCCCGTGAGTACGCGCATCAGCGTCGTCTTGCCGCTGCCGTTGCGGCCCAGGAGACCGACGCGTTCCCCGCGCTCGATCTGCAAGCTGACGCGCTCGAGCAGCGGCGATCCGCCGAAGGTCAACGTGACGTTTTCGAGCCCGAGTTCCGCCACGCGTCAGCCGCCGAACCGCGAACCGTGGGAACGGGAGTCGCCGCGATCGATGTCGGATCGCGGGACGTTGGTCGCTTCGAGAACGACACGAATCGCGCCGTGCTGGAACGCCTCGAGTGCGTGACGTCCCACGATGATCCAGGCCTGCATCCCGAGGATGGTACTCCAACGGAGAGGAGAGCCGAGAGGGTCTCGATCCGCCGTGGGTGCGCCCAACTTGCAGCGATCCGGCGCCGGCGGTTCTGCGCAACAAATCCCGATCAACTCGCTCTACGCGAGCGAGGCTGACCGATGCTGGCCAGCCTCACACGACAGGGAAGGCGAACCCGTCACTCAGGGGTCGACAGGTCCGCGAAGGTCACGGCACCCAGACGATTTCGATCCCGTTCGACGCGTTGAAGGTCGCCGACGTACAGAAGGCGAGCGCGTTGCGGTACGTCGCCTGGTAGTAGCGCGTGCTGCCCGCCGCCGGGACGACTCCGACCACCGAAATGGCTGGATCGCCGCTGATTCCGTGACCGAAGCTCGCTCCGCCCGTCGCGGCCGACCTCGTGCCCAACCGCAGGACGGTCCCGACTGCGCAGCGCAAGCCGTCGCCGAACACGGTTCCGGCTCCGCCGCCCGCGAGCCGCGTGCCTTGGAAGAACGTCGTCGCCTGACCGCCCGACGCGGGCGCGTCGGACAACGTGATCGTCACGGTGTCGGCGAGGACACTGGACACGCCCGTGCCGGCGAGTCGCGCTCCGAGGCCGAAAGAATGCAGGCATCCGCGGTTCGAACCGACTGCACTGTTGTTGCCGCACGGGCATTCCGTTCCGGAGCCGTCGCCGACGCAGACGGTCGGATCGATCGAGGGCGAGCAGGTCCGTCCGTAGATCCGCGTCTGCAACCCCGAGACGATCACGAGGTTGCTCGCGCGGCTCGCGAGGAAGACCTCGCCAAGAGGCCCGACGTCGAATCCCTCGTCGCCGCTGCTGCCGTTCCCCGGTGTCCCGAGGTCGCCGACGCTCGCGAGCGTCGTCGTGCCCGCCGTGAGGTCGCGGACGAACACGTTCGAGATGGACGAGGGATTGGTGCCCGAAGGCAGCCAGTTGCCGGCCGCCGTGCAGATCGCGACGCGCGTTCCGCTGGCGGCGATGCGAGTGCGGCTGACCAACGAGTCGGGTTGCCCGCTCGTGCTCGTGCTCGCGAGGAGCGTCGTCCCGCTCTGGGTGTCACGCACGAACGCGTCCACGAGGCCTCCCACGTCCGACGCGACCAGGTTGGTCCCGATGCTCAGGAACGCGACGAACCGCCCATCCGCCGAGATCGAGGCCCCGGCCGACGACCCATTGGACTGCACGCCGCCTGCTCCGACCGAGATCCGCTGAATCATGTTCGGAGCAGCGCCCAGACGATCGAACCGAAAGATGTCCGTGGCTGCGTTCGTGTCCGAGGCGGCAGGGATCAGGTTGGTCGCGTCGGAATCGAACACGACGAACCGGCCGTCTTGCGACATGGCCGGGGAAAAGCTCGACGCGTTCGGCGCCGCTGCCCCGGTGTTGAGTACCGGAGTCAGCGGGTTGGCGGGCTGCACCGCCTGCAAGTCGAACAACCACAGACGCGTCTGACCCGCGACTCCGTTGATGTTCGCGGCGAACGTGCGGAACACGACCCAGCGGCCGTTCCCGGAAATGGCGGGCGTCGAGCTCGCGCCGTTCGCTTGAGCCCAAGTCGTCGTGAGGCTGATCCGCCGCGTAGACCCGAGTTGGCGGTCGCGAACGAAGATGTCGGAGACCCCGTTCGTGTCGCCCGGCACGAGCGTGGTGGACGATCCTTGAAAGGTCACGAACCGCCCGTCGTCCGAAACCGAGGCCCGCTCTCCCGTTCCACCGAAGCTCGTCGTCGAGCTCTGCGCAACCTGGACGGTGGTCCCGAGCTGTCGGTCGAGCAGGCGCACGAATGCTCCGGTGGAGCCGCTCGTCGTGTAGACGAGATAGCGTCCGTCCGTGGACAGGTCCGGCTCGAACTGGCGATCGAAGTTCGAGGGGTTGGCGAGCGCGATGCGGCACGGACCTGGAGGCCCTTCGCACTCGTCCGGCACGGAATTGCCGTTGCTGTCGAGCGTGTCCCCATTCGAGATCTCGGTCGCGTCGATGGCCCAGTTGCAATTGCAGTCCGGAATCGGATGGGTCACCGTCACCGTGAGAGTGGCGATGTTGGAGATGATGTTGTTCGCACAGTCGCGGAGTCGATACCGGACGATGTCCGTGCTCGAGCTGCAGTCTCGGGGCAGCGATGGACCGCTGTTGTTGTAGCGGATGACTCCTCCGGCCAAGAGCTGCACGAATCCCTGCACGGGGTTGGAGGTGATGTCGAGCGTCAGCGGGGTGCTGCTCGCCACGACGTCATTCGCCGTGACCGTCACGTCTGCCGAGAGGCCGTAGCCAACGGTCAGCACGTCATCGTTCGCGATCGATGTCGCCTCGCACACGTTCAGGATCCCGTCTCCGTCGCAATCGAGCAGGGGGTTCCCTTGGATCTCGACCGCGTCGTCGATGCCGTTGCCGTCGCAGTCCGCCGCATGCGACGTCGCGGCGATCAGTGCGATTGCCGCACAGAGGACGAGTTGCTTGCTCTTCATTGGATTCTCTACACGCGTTTCGGGGACTCGGAGGATCTCATAGATCGATACCTCGTGCCGGGCGCACGCCGATATTGGCCGATTTCAACTCGGGAGCGAGCGCGATGCGTTGCGACACCCGACCGAACTCTCCCGGGACCCCGTCGTACGCGCCACCGCGCGCGGGGTAAAGACCGGCGCGCAACGCAGGACCGCGAGGTGGACGGACCGCATCGCCCGCGAGCGGGTATCGCCCAAAAGCATTGCCGCACCACTCCATGACGTTGCCGATCGCGTCGTGCAGGCCGTACCCGTTCGCCGCGAGCGATCCCACGGGAGCGTGAAGCGTGAAACCGTCGCTCCACGTCACGGGCGAGACCTGTTTCGTGCCTTGCTCGTGCGCCATATCGGCGAGGTTCGCGCTGCCTTGCAAGCAAGCGATGTCTGCGCCACAGCCGAAGCGTCCAGGTCGGCCGCCGCGCGCCGCGTGCTCCCATTGGATTTCCGTGGGAGACGTCAATCCCATCCGCCGGAGCGTGTCGTCGGCCTCGAACCAATCGACGGACTCGACGGGATTGGTCGGGCCGACGTGCTCCAGACCGCGGCTGTACTTGCTCGGGTTCCGCCCGGTGAACCGCGTCCACTGAGCCTGCGTCATCTCGTACTTGGAGAGGAAGTACGGCGCCACGCCGACACGGAACGCCGGCAATTCGACGTCCTTCGCGTTCGGGTCGTGGTTCGGTGCGCTCTCGTCGTCGCGCACGGCGCCGATGGTCGCGGGGCCGCCCGGGATCAGCACGAGCACGAGCCCGGTGTCCTCGACGATGACCCAGCGGTTCTCCGCGTCGAGGGTCGGCGCCGCGCCGGACAGAACGTGGAGGAACTCGAACAGTCGCGATTCCGGGTCGCGCCGCAAGGGAACCAGCCCCAACTGGGGCTCCAGTCGCAAGCCCCGGTACTCGGGAGACCGAGTTTCGTCGGCGATGTTCGCGCACACGTCGGACCATTCGGGGGCGACGGCTTCGAGGCTCTGTCGTCGCAGGTCGCGCAGTCGTTCGAGTCGCCGCGTCACGCCGGCGATCGAGTCCCGATCCGCGCTCTCGCCGAGAAGTTTCATTGACGCGATCAAGTCGACCAAGCCCGCGTCGTTCGTCCGCGCGTACTCCTCTTCGTGTTGCGACAACTTCGTCGCGAGCGTCTGCGCTTCCGCCAGCCACGACTCGAGTCGCGGCACGAGTTCCTCGCGCGGCTCGTCGAGTTCCGCCGCCGACTCGCGCAGTGCGAGGGCCTGCCCGCGATCCGTGTAGCGCTCGAGTCGAAGCTGCGTGCGCACGACGTCGACCAGTAGCGCGCTGACCACCGCGAGCGCGACGACGAGCAAGGCTCCGGTCGCGGCAATGGTGGGGTGCCGTCGTGACCATTTCACGGCGCGCTGAACCGGTCCGGCCGGTCGGGCATAGATCGGCTCGTTCGCGAGGAATCGGCGCAAATCCGCCGCGAATTCCTGCGCGGATTGGTAGCGGAGCTTCGGAGTCTTCTCGAGGCTCTTCAGGCAGATCACCGACAGATCGCGCGGCACGCGCGCACGGATCGCGCGCGGATCGAGGGGTTCGGTGCGGAGGATGCTGTCGAGCACTTGCATCAGCGACTGCCCGTAGAAGGGCCGCAGGAACGTCAGCGCCTCGTAGAGCGTCGCGCCGAGCGCGAAGAGATCGCTGCGCGCATCGACCGCTCGACCGTCCGCGCGCGCTTGCTCGGGACTCATGTAAGCGGGCGTCCCGGGAACTTGGCCCGACTCCGTCAACGTGAAGGCTTCGCGATCGAGGGCCAAGCCGAAGTCCCCGAGCTTCGGCTCTCCGTCGCGCGTGAGCAAAATGTTCCGCGGCTTGACGTCGCGGTGGACCAGGCCAGCCGCGTGGACGACGTGCAGCGCGTCGGCCACGCGCGCGAACATCTCGGCCACGCTGCGGTAGTACGCCGGCGACCCGCCCTGTTCGGCGCCCGCGCGCGAGTCTTCGATCCAATCGGCGAGCGTGCGACCTCCCTCGACGAGTTCCTGGACGATGTAGTGCACGCCATCGGCTTCGCCCAGGCCATGGACCGTGACCAGATTCGGGTGGGACAGTCGCGCACCGCTCTCCGCCTCGCGCTGGAAGCGCTCGATGTGTTGCGCGCCGAGCGCGCCGAGCGCCGGGACGAGGGGCAGCACCTTCAACGCTACGAGCCGTCGGCCGAGCGAGATCTGCCGCGCTTCGTAGACGATGCCGGACGCGCCGCGACCGAGCTGGCGCACGATCTCGAAGTCGCCGATTCGCTCGAGGGGGGGAGTCGCCGGCTCCGTCGTTCCGTCGCTCGGCGTGAGAGCACTCGCTGCTCTGCGCGCTGGCGACGACGCGGAATCACCGGTGCGTTCACGCGCCAGCGAGCGTGCCGGCGCCGCCGGAAGGTCGGGCGAAGGGTCCGCAGTGTTCATGGCCGGGAAGGCGCGGCGGATTGTGCTTCGAACGCCCTGATCTGTCGAGTCGGGCGCGCGAGCCGTCGGAGTCGGTGAAGAAATCACAGGCTCTCGCGCTGCGGAGCCGCGCCCCTCGATCCGGAGGCCGAAGGCTCGATTTCTCGCGCATACGGATTGCCTGTGGGTCAGCGCGCCCGTGCTGTCCCGCAGGCCCCGCGTTTACGGACATCGACTCGGGCGCCGGTGAATCCTGTGGATCCAGGGCGTCCCCGCGCGGGGCTCGGATCCACGCCCCGCGCGGGGCACGCACTCACGCCGCGCGCGTAGGTGAGTGCGTCGGTGAGCGCGTCGGCGAGCGGTGCGTAGGTGAGCGTGTAGGCGAGCGTGTAGGCGAGCGCGTAGGCGAGCGGTGCGTAGGCGAGCGGTGCGCAGGCGAGCGCGCAGGCGAGCGCGCAGGCGAGCGCGTAGGCGAGCGCGTAGGCGAGCGCGCAGGCGAGTGCGTAGGTGAGCGGTGCGTAGGCGAGCGCGTAGGTGAGCGCCGCCGTCGGATCAGGCTCTGCACCCCGCTCGGCCCCCCGCACCCGGATCCGCCCGCGGTGCCTCGCTCGTCGCGATGCGTCCGCCCTTCAGCCATCCGAACAGGAGCAGCCACGAACTCGCTGCGGGCAACGCACGATCGCTCCTCGGCGTCCGATCCATCCACCCGCTGAACCACGGGCCAGACGAATGCGCATCGATGCCGAAGATGCGCGCGCCGTGCTTCTGCGCATTCTGCAGCACGTAGACGAGC
>Ga0163147_10002584_pt1 | contig 25386 bp, 26 predicted proteins | sample OliLakLV19MP6G1_FD_148597 | JGI IMG/M metagenome (GOLD analysis project Ga0163147, IMG submission 148597) | Freshwater microbial mat bacterial communities from Lake Vanda, McMurdo Dry Valleys, Antarctica- Oligotrophic Lake LV.19.MP6.G1 | ecosystem: Environmental > Aquatic > Freshwater > Lake >...
CCCCCCAGCCCTTCCTGTCGGCGCTGGGTCGGCTGATCGGTTCAGGCCTCGACGCGAGCCGAAGATACTCCGAGATGCGATCCGCGGCTCATCGTCTGGAGCGGCTCAATCGCCTCACCACGGCACTCACCTCGGGGTCGGATCTGGCGAGCGTGGTCGAGCCCTTCGCCGAGGAAATGCGCGGTCTGTTCGACTTCGATCGCCTGGCTTGCGGCTTCGTCAACGAAGGCGGTGACTACGTCGAACTCGTGACCTATCCCGCCGAAGCGGCCTGGGGAATGAGCTCCGTGGTGCCTCTGGTCGGAAGCGGCCTCGGTCACGCCATTCTCGAAGGCAAGGCGGTCCTTCAAAAAGACATTCTCCACTCGCATCGCTTCATCGAGGACATGAAACTTCTCGAGGACGGCATCCGGTCGTACGTCGTGCTGCCTCTGGTGGCGAGGGGGAAGTCCCTGGGGGTCGTGGCCCTCGCGTCGAAAGAGGCCGATGGCTTCGAGACCGAGACCCTGCTAAGGCTTCAGCCTCTGATCTCTCATCTGGCCCTCGCCTTCGACAACGTGCATCTGATGCAGCGGATGCGTGACCTTTCGATCACCGACGAGGTGACGCCTCTTTTCAACCATCGCTTCTTCCATCAGATGCTGGAGCGCGAGCTCAAGTTCTCCGACCGGTACAAGAGCCAGGTTTCGATCGCCTTCATCGACCTCGATCACTTCAAGCCGATCAACGATGTGCATGGTCATCTGCGCGGGTCGCATGCCCTGCGCGAAGTGGGCTTCCTGCTGCGCACCGCGGTGCGCGAGACCGACTATCCGGCGCGCTACGGCGGCGACGAGTTCGTGATCATCCTGCCCCAGACCGACGGAGAGGCCGCGAAACTCCTGGGCGAGAAGTTCCGGGAGTTGATCGAGGGCCACACGTTCCTTCAGGAAGAGGGCATCAACGCCAAGATCGGCGCGTCCATCGGCCTTGCGACCTACCCGGATGAAGCCCGCACCAAGCCCGAGTTGATCCGCCTCGCCGACAAGCGGATGTACGAGGACAAGGCGGAGCGGAAGTCGGGACGATAGTCGTCGCGCCACGATCCGGGCGCGTCAGTGAGTCGCCAGGCGGGAGAGGGCCTCATCCTTCAGGCGGAAGATGGTCCACTCTTCGAGCGGGACCGCGCCGATCGACTTGTAGAAGCCGATAGCCGACTCATTCCAGTCGAGGACGGACCACTCCAGCCGGCCGCAGTTTCGTTCCTGAGCGAGCTTCGCCAGGAACTGGAGCAAAGCCCGGCCGACGCCCTTGCCGCGGAACTCCGGGTTCACGAAAAGGTCCTCGAGGTAGATCCCGGGCCGGCCGAGGAAGGTCGAGAAGTTGTGGAAGAAAAGCGCGAAACCCGCGGGCTCACCCTGCCACCGCGCGATCACGCACTCGGCGCAGGGCTTCGGGCCGAACAGCGACTGCCGGAGGCCGTCCTCGGTCGCGACCACCGCATCGGTGAGCCTCTCGTACTCGGCGAGGGACTTGATGAAAGTCAGGATGAGGGGCACCTCCTGCTCGGTCGCCATCGTCAGGGAAAGATCTCTCGCGTCGCTCATGCCGCCCTCCTTGTCGCCACCAACAGCAGACGATAGCCGTCGTTCAGGGGGAGAAGGGCGTCGAGCCGTGAAAACCCCCAGACCAAAGGGAAGACGAGGCTGTAGGCCTTGAACATCTTTGCGTGACGATTGATGTCTCCTCCCGTGACCACCACACCCTTCCTCGAGCCCTTCTTGCCGAGCGATTCGAGGCCCCACTGCATCATCGTATCGACCGTCTCGGAGAACGCCTTCGTGTAGGTCTTCGATTCACCGACGACGAATGCCTCCGTCAAAAGTGCGGCCAGCGAATCCCGCGTGTAGCCTGGTCGCAGATGGCCGTGTTTGAGGTCGGTCTGACCCAGGCCGAGGCGGATGCGCCGCAATCCCGTCTCCCTCGCGTGCGGCGTGTTGACGATGAGCCGGCCAAAGGGCCTGAGCACCCGCGCCACCTCCGCCACGAAGGCGGCCTCGTTCGCCACGTGCTCGATCATGTCGGCGATCACCACGACATCGAACTCGGCGTCCTTAAACGGCAGCTTCGCCTCCTCGACGAGATGGACATCGGTTCCGACGAGGCTCCGGATGGCCTCGACCGTCTCGAGGGTCAGATCCCCGGAAGCCCAGGTCCCGCCCTGCTGTCGCAGCAGAAGACTCACGACACCATTGTCCGATCCCAGGTCGAGACAGCGTTTCCCCGAGACGTCCCCGAGGACGGAAAGCAAAGCCTTCACCTTGTCGCGCTTGAGGGGCGACTTGCGGAAAAGGCGAAGGGCCCAGGGCTCAGACACGATCGAATCTCGCGATCACGGGGGATCCGAAAAGAGCACGAAGGCCCAGAATAGAGGCCAGCCCTTCAAGGCCGCGCGAGAGGCCGGGGGAGCGAAGCCCGCGATGAAGGGCCATCGGCCAGAAGAACTGGGGCCTTCGGGCCCGTCGTTCGAACCCGTTGGCGCGGAACAGCGCTTCGATATCGGCGTCCCGCTGAACCAGAAACGGCCGCGTATTCTGCTCGACCCGCTTCTTCGCGGCGAAGAGCAGATCGGCGGCGGCATTGAAACTGCGGGTGGTGGCATAGTCCACGATGACGGCAATGCGGGCTGATCGCGTCAGGCCGGCGACGAGGCCGGCCAGATCGTGGGCGTGAGCGAGAAGGCGATAACTGACCACGACATCGAATGACTTCGGTTCCACGGGAGGATTGCGTAGATCTCCGCTCAGAAAGTTGACCCGGCCCGCCTCGATTGACGGTCGCAGCGTCGTCGCGACCGCGCTCGGCGAACTGCCAAGAACGCTCACGCGGTGACCTCGCCCGGCCAGGACCGGAGCCACCTGGCCGTGGCCACCGCCCACGTCGAGCACGCTGGCCGAAGAAGGGAGATTGCGCAGCAGGTCGAGAGTGATGCCGGCCTGGGTCGCGAGCATAAAGCCCCCCACCGGCGAATCGAACCGCTTCGCGTAGTCCGCGGAAGCGGTTTCGACATCGGCGTCTTCAAGGGGTGCGCTCACGGCTGAAATTCGATCATGGTTGGCGCGGAAAGGCCGAGTCGAGGTGTCACGGGGTCGAAGATGCCGGGGGGGTGGGCGAGGGTGTGGGAGACGGGGTCGGATCATCCTCGTCTCGAGGCTCCGGCCCGTCTTCCTCGACCACGAGCTTGTCGGGTTCCTTGCCCATGTCGCGGATGTCGCGTTTCAAATAGCCGGCCCAGCGCATCTGCCGCAGGACCTTCCGGGTCGCGCGGGCGTGAAGCACAGGATTGATGCGTGGGTTGATCCTCCGGGGCGAGGGAATCATGGCGGCGAGGCCCGCGGCCTGATCGGCATCGAGTGACGCGCAGCTCGTTTGGTAGTACCGCCGGGCCGCCGCCTCGCAACCGTAGACCCCGTCGCCCCACTCGATGACGTTGAGGTAGATCTCGATGATTCTCTTCTTGGGCAGATCGTTCTCCATCCACGACACCACGATCACCTCCCGCATTTTTCGGATCAGGCTCTTGTGAGTGGTGAAGAAGAGGTTCTTGGCAAGCTGCTGGGTGATCGTGCTGCCGCCGCGCGCGAAGCGGCCCTTTTCGATGTTGGTCTCGATCGATTCCTTCACCGCGTCCCAGTCGATGCCCTCGTGGCCGAAGAAGTTCGGATCCTCGGCCGAGAGCACGGCGTGAATGAGGTTCTTCGAAATCGCGCGAAGCGGGACGGTGGTCTGGAGATGCCGCGGCTTGCGGCCGGCCTCGCGCGCCTCGCCGTCCCTCTGCCGCATCACCGAGGTTTCGGCTGGGAGCGTGCGGGCCAGGTCGCGCACCGCGGACCGCGACGGGAGCCCGAGAAAAATCCATCCGCCCAGAAACAACGCGCCGATGAGAGAGATGAGCCCCCCCCTCTTGATGATTTGCGAGAACCGTCTCAGAAGAACCCCTCTCTCAAGCCCGGCCCTGTGGCCGACCCCCGTTGATACACTAAAAGCTCTCGAATGCTGCAAGAAACGCTCAGAAACAAGTACGAGATGGTGATCGGGCTCGAAGTCCATTGCCAGATGAAGACCAGGACCAAGCTGTTCTGCTCGTGTCCCAACAACTTCGGCGACCCCCCGAATACCAATGTCTGCCCGGTCTGCCTGGGCCTGCCCGGCGCTTTGCCGGTGATCAGCCGCGAGGCGGTCACCCTGGCCCTGCGCGCCGCCCTCGCCACCAACTGCACGGTGCACGAAATTTCGGTCTTCTCGCGGAAGAACTACTTCTACCCGGACCTGCCCAAGGGGTACCAGATTTCGCAGTACGACCGTCCCTACGCGACCGAGGGCAAGGTCGAAGCACTCGAAGCGGACGGATCCGCGAAAACCGTCAGGCTCGAGCGCATCCACATGGAGGAGGACGCGGGGAAATTGCTCCATGAGGGCTACCCCTGGTCCAAGGACCAGAGTGGCGTCGATCTGAACCGCAGCGGTTCCCCCCTGATCGAGATCGTGAGCAAGCCGGACATGCGATCACCCGCGGAAGCTCACGCCTACCTCACCGCGCTCAAGGCCATTCTGGTTTACGCGGGCGTTTCCAACTGCAACATGGAGGAGGGGTCCTTGCGGTGCGACGCGAACGTCTCGGTGCGACCTCGCGGTGCTGCTGAATTCGGGACCCGCGCGGAGATCAAGAACCTCAACTCGTTCCGGAACGTGTCGCGCGCCATCGAGTACGAGTACGAGCGCCAGGTGGGGCTCGTGGAGGCCGGCCACAAGGTCGTTCAGGAGACCCGTCTCTACCGCGCCGACAAGGACGAAACCGCGTCGATGCGTTCGAAGGAAGACGCCCACGACTACCGCTACTTCCCCGAGCCTGATCTTCCGCCCCTCGTGATCTCCGCCGATTGGCGTGCGGAGGCGCTCAAGGCGCTGCCCGAGCTGCCCTCCGCGAAGCGGGCCCGTTTCGTGAGCGAATACGGAATACCGCACTACGACGCCCAGGTCCTCACCCTCAGCCAGGAAGTGGCGGACTTCTTCGAAGAGGTGGCGAGGGGCGGTGGCAACGGAAAAGCCGCCTCGAACTGGATCATGACCGAGGTGATGCGCGAGATGAAGGGCCAGAAGAGCGAGGACGGCGAGGTGTCCTACTCGAACTGGCCGATCAAGCCCGCCTCCCTCGCCGAACTGATCCGCATGATCGACCGCGGCGTCATCAACGGCAAGACCGCGAAGGATGTCTTCGCGCGCATGTGGACATCCGGAGAATCGCCCGCGGCCATCGTCGAACGCGAAGGCCTCTCGCAGGTGACAGACACCGGTGCTATCGAAGCGGCGATTCGCGAAGTGATCGATAGCTCCGCGGAGCAGGTGGCGAGCTACAAGAAAGGCCGGACCAATACCATCGGCTGGTTCGTCGGGCAGGTGATGAAGAAAACCGGCGGCCGCGCGAACCCCAAGATTGTCAACGATCTGGTGAAGACCGCTCTGGACAAGGCCTGAGACTCAACCGTTCAAACAATTGAACCCCGGGTCGTTTCGAGCCCGCCGGCCAGTCGGGAGAAGATGAGACGCGGATCGGCGTTTGCGGTGTGCGCCGGTCCCAAGGACCACCTGTCACACCGATTGGAGATATCTGAATCGTATGAAGAAACTGACTGTTGTGGCGTTGACCCTGCTGGTGGCGAGCCTCGCCACCGCCCAGATGCCGCCCCGCGGCAAGGCTTCGGCCACCCTCGGCGGCAAGGCCGTGACCATCGACTACGGCCAGGCCAAACTGGGAACCCGCACTCTCGATGAACTGATGAAGGGCCTGCCCGCAGACGGTGTCTGGCGGGCCGGGCGCGACCAGGTCACGACCATCACCACCGAAGGCCCGATCACGATCGGCGGCAAGACGGTTCAAGCCGGGAAGTACTCCCTCTACGTACCGGTCAGCAAGGACGGCACGTACTCCCTCGCCGTCAACAGGCATCTCGGCGTGCCCCTGAAGTCGGTCTTCGCCGGCGCCTCCGCGGCGATGGCCAATGAGCCCTGGCCCGTCGGCGACTACGACAAGGAAATTGGCAAGGACGAGGTTGCCCGCGTGGCCCTCACCTCGGCAAAGACCACGGCTCCCGTGGATCCTTTCGCGATCACTCTCACTCCCTGGGGTGCGGGCGCGACCCTCACCCTCGCCTGGGGTGACAAGACCTTCTCGACCGAGGTCGCGGCCGGCAAATAGTCGCGCTCCATCATGCGGCTCAGACGGGCTCTTCGGAGCCCGTCTTTTTTTGGTTCTCGGCGCGTTTTCTCGCCCACCACGCCTCGAGGCGTGGGGTCAGCACATAGGCCAGAGGGGCAAGGGCGAAGCCGGCGATCAGATCCACCACGAAATGGTGCCGCAGGTAGATCGTTGAAACCCAGAGCCCGAGCGAAAGAGGCAGGAGGAGGAGGAAGAGACGACGGGTGAAACGCCAGGCGAGGCCCAGGGCCAGCAGCGAAACCGCCGCGTGCAGGGAGGGAAACGCCGCCCGCGAGTCGGTGGGTAGCAGCGCCAGGGCGCCCTCGGCCGCCATCGACGCCATCCCATTCGAATCGCGGGGCGAGGGGGCTGCGGCATCGGCCTCCCAAGGCCACGTCGGCCCCCGGACGAGGTCACGGATTGGATCGCCCCCGAAGTTCTTGGTGAACTGGCTCGCCAGCGCGATGCGGGGCGGGGCGGCGGGAAGGATCAGGTAGATCCCGTAACCCAGATAGAAGCACACGATGATCGACAGGGCGGCCCGTCGGAATTCAGCCAGGCGGTTCTGGAACAGGAGGAGAAGAGGCACGGCAGGCGCCACCACGGCGAAGCTCATGTAGAAGAGCTGGAAGACCTCCGTGCGCTCGCGCGAATAGAACTGCTCCACCCACAGACAGGGCTCCACTCCGAACAGCCAGACGTCGATGGCCAGGAGGTGATCGTGGATGTCGTTCGGGTTCACGAAGCCGATGGTGTCGTGCAGATTCGTGTAGATCAGGACGCAGAGGAGAAACGGCAGCATCTCCCGCAGCATGAACAACGCCGATCCGGGCCGCGGCTTTGTGCGGGCGGCCAGATAGAGAACCGCGCCGCACCCAAGGGCCACGCCGATGCGCAACACGCCGCCCGCGAACTTGGGCCCGATGGCCCCCGATTCGGGGGCAAAGTAGTGGGCGATTCCGGTTATCCAGGTGGTGGGGAGGAGAAACAGGAAGGCGATGGCCTCTTCGGGTCGCATCCCGAAGAAGAGGCGCCGGAGCGCTGCTCCAGGCTCAAGGTCGCGCCGGCCGTTCACACCGCGTCGCGATGTTCGCCGAACACGCCCCGAAGACAAGTCGCGATCTCGCCCACCGTGGCCCAGGCGAGGACCGCCTCGATGATCGGGGGCATGACGTTCGCGCCCGTTTTTGCGGCGATCTCGAGGGCCCCCAGGGCGCTCGACCAGGCGGCAGGATCGCGCCGCGCCCGGAGCGCCCGCACCCGTTCCACCTGGTCGCGTTCGAGAGCCGGATCGACGCGCAGGAGATCGGTGCGCGGAGCCTCGTTCTCCTCCTGGAACTGATTGACGCCGACGATGACGGTGTCGTGGAGCTCGAGCCCTCTTTGAAACCGGTACGCCGACTCTTCGATCTCCCGCTGGATCTCGCCCCGCTCGATGGCCTTGAGAGCCCCGCCCTTCGCCTCGATTCCATCGAGCACGCGCAGGGCTTCGGCTTCGATGTCGTCGGTCGCGGCTTCCACCGCGAAGGAACCCCCGAGGGGATCCACCATGTCGGCGACGCCGGTCTCATGCGCGATCACCTGCTGCGTGCGAAGCGCCAGCTTGGCCGCGGCCTGGGTGGGCAGGGCGAGCGCCTCGTCCATCGAGTTCGTATGCAGGCTCTGGCACCCGCCGAGGACCGCGGCGAGGGCCTGAATGGTGACCCGAACGATGTTGTTCTCCGGCTGTTGCGCGGTGAGGGTCACCCCGCCGGTTTGAACATGGAACCGCAGGTGCTGCGCCTTCGGATTCGTGACGCCGAAACGCTCCTTCATCAGCCTCGCCCACAACCTTCGCGCGGCGCGAAACTTCGCGACCTCCTCGACGAAGTCCGAATGGCAGGCAAAGAAGAAAGACAGCCGTTCTCCGAAAATATTCGGGTCGAGACCCTTCTCCTTCGCCGCGCGGACATATTCGAGCGCGTGGGCGAAGGTGAAGGCGAGTTCCTGGGGGGCGGTCGAGCCGGCTTCGCGGATGTGGTAGCCCGAGATCGAGATGGTGTTCCACTTCGGCACCCGCTCATGGCAATACGCGAAGAGGTCGGTCACCAGACGCAGGGAGGGTTTCGGCGGGTAGATGTACGTGCCGCGGGCGACGTATTCCTTCAGGATGTCGTTTTGGACCGTGCCCGAAAGAGCTTCCTCCGGAATGCCGCGACGGCGGGCCACCGCTATGTAGAGGGCGAGGAGGCTCGATGCCGTCGAGTTGATCGTCATCGAGGTCGAGACCTTGTCGAGGGGGACCGAATCGAAGAGGGTCTCCATGTCCTCGAGCGAATCTATGGCAACGCCCACCCGGCCCACCTCGCCCATCGCGTGCGGATCGTCCGAGTCGTAGCCGATCTGGGTGGGGAGGTCGAAAGCCACGGACAGGCCCATGGTCCCCTGGGCCAGGAGATAGCGATACCGATCGTTTGATTCCCTCGCGGTGCCGAAGCCCGCGTACTGCCGCATGGTCCAGAACCTCGAGCGGTAGCCGCCCGGATGGACGCCGCGGGTAAAGGGAAAGGTCCCGGGCGAGGGCACGTCGCGGGAAACCGCCGGAGCGATGGCGGGCCGGGGGAGACCGGAAGGCGACTTGAAATCGGCCTTGCGGTCGGCGTTCTTTGCAGGGGGCATCAGGTTTGTTTGTTCCGGCCCCGACAGTGCCTGTTCCGTCGAGCCCTTCCCCCACTATGATCCCACTTCGACCCCTTTTCTGGAGAACCCCCGATGCCCAGCCCCGAATTGTCCGCCTTCATCCAGCTCGTCTTGCGCTGGTTCCACATCTTCGCCGGTGTGATCTGGATCGGACATCTCTACTTCTTCAACTTCGTGAATGTTCCGTTCCAGGGGGTGCTCGACAAGGAACTGAAACCCAAGGTGAATCCGGCGCTGCTCCTGCGGGCCTTGTGGTGGTTCCGCTGGGGAGCGATGTGGACGTTCCTGATCGGATGGTTCCTGTTCGCGATCACCTATCTCATGGGCGGCAATCTCTGGGACACGGATGGTGGTTTCTCCCGACGGGGCATGTGGATGCTGGTTGGAGGAGCGCTCGGCTCCTTGATGTGGTTCAACGTCTGGTTCGTGATCTGGCCTGCCCAGAAGCAGATTCTCGGCGGCCTGCTCGGCGTGAATCCGCCCGCCCCCCCCGACGTGCCGAAGAAGGCGCTTCTCTTCTCCCGCATCAACCTCTGGCTCTCGGCCCCGATGTTCGTGGGCATGATCGCCGCCTCTCACGCCGACCTGTGGACCATGATGCCGAGCTATCTCCATGGCGTCTTCATGCTCCTCGCCCTCGGCGCCATCCACGGCATGCTGAAGCTGGCGCCCAGGAAGGGGACGGGCCTTTAGTCGGGCGCTCCGGCTACTTCTTTGCGATGGGAACGAAGGTGACCCCGGCGGGTTCGAGATAGTCCGGCAGTTTCGAGCCCTGCTTGCCCGACGTCGCGTGCACGGTGATGGCCGAGGCCTTCTTGGGGTCCTTCTGAGTCGCCGGGAAAGCGCAGTCCTCCTCGGACTGGATGAGCAACTGATAGGTGCTCGTGCGCTTGCTTTCGTACTCGGTGTCGATGGCCTGGATGTAGTACTCGAGCGATCGCAGCTTGCCCGCCTTGACTCCGGGCAGGGTTGTGCAGAAACGCGCGCCCTCGAAGGTCATCTCGGAGATGAGGTATTCCTTTTCGGCCGGACGCCTGAAATAGGTCCTGACCTTCGCGATGTCTCCGTCATCGAGAACCGAGGCGCACAGCTCGATGGGCTTTGCGATGAGCGAACACTGGGCCGGCTGGTGCTCGACCAGCGGCGGGTCGTTGGCGAAGGCGTTCGTGGCCACGAACAACGAAAGCAGGGTTGCGTCTAGGGCGGGAGACCGTTTCATGATCCTTGATCCTACTGCCAACACTTCGCGCTGCGCCAACCGGCGCAGGAGCCGGGGGCCGCCCTACTTCCAGCTGATGGTGTTGCGGTACGTCTCGCTCTTCGACCCGGTCAGGGTGGCGGTGTAGGCCCATTCGGTGATGGAGTCGCTCCAGACTTCGCCCGCGGAGTAGACGATCGCGGTGTCACCGGGGGCGACGCTCGAAACCGCGAGCGGCTGCGCCGCGCCCACGCCCTTGCCGTTGATGTTCAGGCGCACGGTGAGGGAGGTGAGGGCGATCGGCGCGCTTCCCTCGTTCGTGAACTTCACCAGAACCTTGTAGTTGTCGCCGGGGCGCGGGTTCTTGGGCTGAAGCTCGAAGCTGACGCTGCCGGGCATGTCGGCGGCCTGGGTGGCCGACTTGACGCCCGCGGCTTCACCAAAGCCCGCGCCGGACAGCCCCTGCGGGCCGCCGGCCTTCTTGTCGGTGCGGCCGCTCGAAAAGCCCTTGCCCGACGGGGCCACCGGAGCCGGGGCCACGGCGTTGCTTGCCGCGGCGGTACGTTTCGCGGTCATCGCGCCGATCTTGCCGCTCTGGGCGGGGCCGTTGCCGGGATCGAGCTTGAGGACTTCGTCGTAGAGAGAGAGGGCTTCGTCGAACTTGTCCGAGCCAAGCGCTGCCGTCGCCCGGGAAAGGAGGCCATTGATCTCGGTCTCGCGGGCCTGCCTATCGGCCAGGGCTTTGGCCTGGGCTGCGTTCACCGCGAGCGCCTGCTCGGCGGCTTCGGCCTTGGCGATGTCGTTGAGGACCTCGGTCACTTCCGAGTCCCACGACGCTTTGGCGCTCGCCTCCTGGGCGATCTGCCGGGCGCGGGTGAAGTCCTTGGCGGCGAGAGCACTCCGTGCGGCGACGAGCCGGCCCCGGGCGTCCTTGCCATTGCGCGCCTGATCGAGGATCTTCTGCGCTGCGGAACTCCCCGGATCCTCGCGCAGAGCCTCCTGCGATTTCTGGATCGCGCGGTCATAGTCACTGCGGCTGAAAGCGTCGCTCGCGGCTTGAACGATGCTCGCGGCCTTTCCCGCGGCCGGCTCGAATTTCGGGGCGGGCGCCGCGGTCGCGACCACCATCGGAGTCGGGACCGGCGTGGCGACGGTGGGAGCCTCGATGGGTAAAGGCGTCGCCTCCGCCGCCGTTTCGGCTTTGTTGCGCTCGAGCTTGTCAGCGATGAAGTAGAGGCCGCCGCCGAGCGTTGCCGCCACGAAGACAAATCCGGCGGCGATGACGCCGGTGTTCGACTTGGGAGCCTCGACGACCACCTTGGGCTCGATCCTCTGAGGAGGAGCGGCCGGGGTCTGGACGCGGGTGGCCCCGACCCGCGTCGCCCCCACCCGGGTGGCCCCGGAAAGCGTCGGGCTGGAGCCCGCGCGAGCACCGGCGATGGTGGCGGGGGCGCCGACCCGGGTGGGAGCCTGGCCGCGGGAGAGATCGACCGTGCCGTCGCTCGCGGAAGTGTCGTCGAGCAGGTCCTCGAGGGGTGCGGGAGTTCCGGTGGGCGCGTTGAGATCGACCAGATCGTCGAGGGCGTGATTGGCCGCGGAGGCCGACGTGCCGTAGGTGGCGAGGTAGTCGCGCAGGGCGATGGCGAATTGAGTGGCGTTCTCGTAGCGCTCTCCCAGATCCTTCGACAGAGCCTTCGCGAGGACCGGGGTGAGAGCGTCGTACTCCGGGCCGGAGGGAAGAATGTTCCAGTTGGGATCGTCGTGGGTGATCTTGAAGAAGATCGCCATGAGGTTCTCGGCGTGGAAGGGCCGCTTCCCGGTGAGCATCTCGAAAAACATGCAACCGACGCTGAAGAGGTCGGACCGTCCGTCGACGCGCGCGCCCTTCACCTGCTCGGGCGACATGTAGTCGGCGGTACCGACGATCGCGCCGGTTCCGGTGACGGAGGCGGTGGTGAGCCGGGCCACACCGAAGTCCATGATCTTCACGGCGCCGTCGTTGCCGATGAAGATGTTCGCGGGCTTGATGTCGCGATGGACGATGCCGGCCTGGTGGGCATGGGCCAGACCCACGAGCACCTGGACGATGATCGACACCTTGCGCTCGAGCGGCATGGGCCCCATGCGCAGCGTCTTCTGGAGATCTTCGCCACGGAGCAATTCCATGGCCATAAACGGCGAGCCGTCGGTGTGGTAACCGAGGTCGAAGACGTTGACCACGTTTGGATGCGAGAGCTTGGCGACCGCTTTCGCCTCGCGCTCGAAGCGCATCTTCAGGTCGGGATCGTCGGCGATGTTCGACACCATGACCTTGAGGGCCACCTCGCGGTCGAGCATCGAGTCCTTGGCGAGGTAGACGATCCCCATCGCCCCTTTGCCCAGGGGCTTGACGATGTCGTACTTCCCGATACGCCCGGTTATTTCTTTGAGAGCCGGTTCTCCACTCACTGCGTCATGTTCCTTGTAGGTTCGGCCCGCGCTCTCAATGCGGCCCGGTTATCTGGCCAGCTTGCCGGTGATGGCGAAGCGCGCGCGGCGGTTGCGCTGCCAGCAGTCTTCGTTGGAATCGGTGCAGACGGGAATCTCCTTGCCGTAGGCCACGGCCTTGATACGTGAGGGGGCGATGCCTATCGAAATCAAGTAGTCGTAGGCCACGCGGGCGCGGCGGTCGGAGAGGGCGAGGTTGTATTCGATGGTGCCGCGTTCGTCGGCATGGCCTTCGATCGTCACCACCAGGAAGTCGAGTTCCTTCATCCGTTCGCCGTTGCGCACCAGAGTGTTGCGGTCGGCCTCGCGAAGGTCGGCCTGGTCGTAGTCGAAGTACACGTCGCCCAGAATCCCCATGCGGTCCAATTCGTCGATCGGAGTGCCGAGGAGCGTGTTGTACTCGCTCATCGCAGGAAGCGGCGTCATGTCGCTCGGCGTGGGGGCGGGGCTCGGGTTTGCGGGAACCACTGCCGGCGTCGCCCGGGGAGCGGGGACCGGCACGTACGGCGCATCCTTCTTGCACGCAGTTCCGACCATGGCAAGAACCGCCAGAACCGCCAGTTTCTGATTCACGCGCATTACTTTTTCTCCTCAGGGGAACCGGGCGAGGAAGGAGTGGAATCGTCCTTCATCGCCTTCTTGAAGTTGCGGATGCCTTCGCCCATGCCTTTACCGAGATCGGCGATGCGGCTCGTGCCGAAAATGAAAACAAGAATCACGAGAATGATAAGGAGTTCCTGAACACCGAGTCCGAACATCATGCCTCCTTGGGAGAACGACTGCCAGAGGCAGGCGTGGGCCGGATCATACCCCTGCCGGTCGAAACTCTAGGAGCCTGCGCGGCAGAAGGGGCTCCGGCCCCCCAGGGGCGGCTTCGCGCTCCACCAGACGGCGCTCCGTTCGGGTGTCGAAGGGGCTAGGCATCTTCTTCAGCCGCGGCCGCCGCGAGCCGCAACGGGTCGAAGCCCAGGACCTCGAGCTCCGCCCCGCACGAGGGGCAGGCGAAAATCTCCCCTCGATCGACGTCGAATTCGGCGATGGTGATCGGATGAAGGCAGAGGGGGCAGGGCGCCATGGAAACATCGAGGACTCAGTTGAAGTCGACCTTCACGACCCTTGTGCTGGTGGTGCTGCCACAGTCCACGAGGGCGGAGAAAGAGGCGACGCAGAACGAACGCTGGATTCCGGAAAGGGTCTTTCCGGAGATGTCGAGGCTCCGGGGCTGGTAGATCAGGTTCTTCTCGAGATCAGGGACAAGGGCCTCGCGCGCCGGCATCTCGATCCTGAGGTCCCCGATCTTCTTGAGGTTCATCGTGGCCACCCGGAATGTGTCGTCAGCCTGAACGTGGGTGAGAGTGAGGGTGTCGCCCTTCACGGAGTAGCTCTTCTTGCCCAGAAGGAGCATCGCGTTCTCCCGGGTCCTGGACTTCGCGGAACTCACCGGGTCCTTCTGCTTCCAGGCTGCGAACTCGTACGTCAGTTTCCACTCCACCAGTGCAACCGTGGCGCCGTCTGCGAGGTGGAGGGTGGCCACCGATGAGAGTTCATCCTGAGACGCGGCCGGGGCCGCCGCGACGAAGGCGAGGATGGCTAGGACCGGAATCGAGCGTAGACGCATGGCAGTTCTCCCCCGAAGATGTGGACGGCTCGCAGTTTAGACGCGAGGATCGCCGATCCGGTCGCGGACCTCGCCGCATTGGCTATCATGGCCTCGAATGAGCGCCCTTCGCCCCGTCCGCGCGATCTCGCGGACGGACCTCACCCTGGCCATCGTGAACGGGGTCATCGGAAGCGCCGTCTTCGGAATGCCCGCCCAGATCGCCGCTCTGACCGGGGTCTTTAGTCCGCTCGCCCACCTGATCGCCGCCCTCTCGATCCTGACCATCGTCTTGTGCTTCGCCGAAGTCGCGAGCCGTTTCGAGGAGAGCGGCGGGGCGTACCTGTATTCACGGGAAGCCTTTGGCCGCCATGTCGGTTTCCAGGCCGGCTGGCTCACGCTCTGGACACGTCTGCTTTCCGCGGCCGCGAACCTGAACATCTTCGCGAGCTATCTTGCGCAGATTCTCCCGGCCGCCTCGGGCGGATTCGGCCGAGCCGCGGTCATCGTCAGCGTCCTCCTCGCCATCACCGCGATCAATCTGATCGGCGTGAAGCAGGCTTCATGGGCGATCGACATCTTCACGGTCGCGAAACTCCTCCCTCTCGGGCTGCTCGTGATCTGGGGCCTGCCTTCCGTTTCCGCGGATGTCCTCGCCACCCAGACCGTGGCCGAGCCGCAGTGGACGCAGGCGATCCTGCTCCTCGTTTTCGCGTTCGGCGGTTTCGAGTCGCCGCTCATGTCGGCGGGGGAAGCGAAAGACGCGAAGAAGGACAGCGCCTTCGCTCTGCTCACGGCCCTTGCGGTCATTGCGACCGTCTACATCTCGGTCCAGTACGTCACGATCGGCATCGTCCCGAATCTCCAGCAGGAAAAAGCGCCGATCGCCGCGGCCTTCTCGGTTCTCTGGGGCCCGGCCGGGGTCGTCCTCGCATCTTTCGCCGCCATGATTTCGGTCTGGGGCTGGGCCACCGGCAACGGCCTTCAGTCGCCGCGCCTCCTCTTCTCGATGGCCGAGCGCGGCGAACTGCCCGTGTCTCTCGCCGCCATCCATCCGAAATTCCTCACGCCCCACGTCTCCATCGTGGTCTTCTCGCTCGTCGCGGGCACGCTCGCGATCACCGGGACTTTCGAAGGAAACGCCGTGCTCTCGGCGATCGTCCGCCTGATCATCTACGCGATGGTGTGTGTTTCACTCTGGGTGTTCCGGCGGCGCATGGGCCCTGCGCACTTCACGGTGCCCTTCGCGGCGCCGATCTCGGCCCTCGCCCTGGGCTTTTGCGTCTACATGCTCTCGACGAGGAGCTTCGCGCAGGCAGGCATCATCCTCGCGGCGATGGCCGTCGGCCACGTTCTGATGCTCGCCCAGTCGCGGCCCCGCTGAAACGCGAAACGAGAAAGGCCCGCGTCGAAACGCGGGCCGGGGGGGGGGCAATCGTCCATGGGCACGCGCAGCGTGCCCCTACGAATGATCGTCGGGCCGGCAATCTCGCGCTCGTAGGGGCACGCTGCGCGTGCCCATGGGGCCTATTGCCGGGTCATCTGCCCGCGAATCTCGCCGCCCGGGAAGTTTGGGGTGTGAACGTTCGCGTACAGATTTCCCGCGCGAAGGTCGGCGAGGATCACATCAAGCTGCGCCTTGGTGATCGTGCGCGCGATCGCCTTATTGATTTCGAGGTCGGTGGTGCCCGGAGTCACCGAGTTCGTGGCCACGCCGCCGCTGTTAAAGAAGAAGCTCAGGATGACGCCGCCAATGGCGCCAGGGGCGCCCCGATGAAAATGACCGCCCTGAATGCCGCCCGAAAGTCCGTTCGCCTCGACCGAATATTCGGCATACGAGGCATCGCGGCTCACCAGCAGCACGACCCGCCCGATCGCGGTCGAAGTGTTGGCAGGCACCTCATTCGACCCGCGAAGTTCCGCGACGTACTTCTCCTGAGGGTCGCTGCTGCAGCCCGCTATCCCTAGTGCGGCGATGGTGACAATAAATGCGCTTCCGAAAAATCGGCGTGTCGACATGAAGAACTCCTGAATGAATGGGACGGCTTTGAAGAGGGAACGACAAGAATGTGCCTTCATTCTTACAGTGTTCCGCTCGATCCGGCAAGCCTCTCGCCAGGCGGCGAAGGGGATCAGACGCCTGCGAACGAAACCTCCTCGAATACCAGGGTGGGTGTTCGAAGCGGCGAGAACTCGTAGGGGTCATTCCCGACCCGCACCAGGCGCTTCCACAATTCGAGCTGGTTTCCCGAGATGTTCATCTCCGCCACCGGCTCGGCAATCTCGCCCTTCCTGATCATGAATCCCTGGATGCCGAGCGAGTAGTCGCCGGTGGTGCCGTTCGAATTCCCACCCAGGAAGCCGGTGACGAAAACACCCTCCGCGGCGTCTAGGATCAGCTCACTCTGCGACTTCGAACCGAGGCTCCATTCGAGGTTCGATGTGGTTCCGGTCGTGGGCTTCATGTCGAGCTTCCTGCCGTAGTAGGTGTCGACGTAGTAGTTCCGCAGCACTCCGGCCTCGAAAAGTGGAAGCCTTTGCGCGGAGATGCCTTCGCCATCGAAATGGCGGGAGCCGAAACCCTTCGGAATGAGGGGATCATCGGTGATATCGAGAAGGGCGCCGCCCACTCCTTCGCCCGCCCGCCCCTCGAGGAAGGAACGCCGCTGCTGGATGGAGGACGCCGAAAGAGGGGAGAGCAGGGCGCCCACGAGGCGTCCGCCGGTGCGGCGATCGAGCACCATGGTCATGATCCCGGACGGGACCTTGGTGGCTCCCAGCCGGACGAGGGCACGCTGGGCCGAAGATCGACCGACCTCGGCGGGATCGCCCAGATCCCTGACGAAACGGCCGCCGCAGAAATCGCCATCCTCGGGCCGTCGTCCGTCTTCGTCTTGGACCGTCACGCTTCCGGACAACCAGAACGAGGTGTCGATACGCTCACCTTCGAAGCCGTTCGAGGTGACGCGGAACATCTCGGAACGGGAGTCGCTCACCGAGGTGGTCACGGACAGGATGCGATCCGCACCGGGCACGCTTCGTGCCGCGTCCTCGATGGCGCGGGCGAGGTCGCGCCGCCTGGCCGCGGTCACGGTCCCATAGTCGGGATCCGAAAACTCCAGGTCGACGGTCGGACGATGATCGTAAAGCGAGGGATCCGGCAGAGTTCGAAAAGGGTCCTCCGACAGCGTGCGGGTCATGGCCACGGCGTCCATGATGAAAGGATCGATGGCTTCCGGCCGCAGATCGCTGGTGCTGACCGAGGCGAAACGCCCGTCGACGTAGAGGCTCAGGGCGAGGCCGCGCGTTGTCGATTCGGTGACCTGCTCGACCTGACCGTCGCGCCACTGAACCGCCACCTCGCGCACTTTCGCCATGCGCGCGGCGGCCCCGCCGGCTCCCGCGGCCTTGGCCGATTTCACCGCATCGCGCGCCACCGCGCGGAATTCTTCGCTCACTGCTTCTCGAATTGCCATTGGTGGAACCGGGTCAGCGATCGCTTCGTCCGCCGACCGTGATCGAGGCGACGCGCACGGTAGGAATGCCCTGCGAGACGGGCACACTCTGGCCGTCCTTGCCGCAGGTCCAGCCGCCCTGGTCGATGGTGAGGTCGTCCGCCACCATGTCGATCTGCTCGAGGACCTTGGGCCCGTTGCCGATGATGTTGACGTCCTTGATCGGCCGGGTGAGTTTCCCGTCCTCGATCAGGTAGCCGTTCTTCACATAGAAGGTGAAGTCGCCGGCCCCGATCTGCACCTGGCCGTTCGTGAAGTTCGTGCAGTAAAGGCCCCTCTTTACCGAGGCGATGATCTCCTCTTTCTTGTGGGGTCCGGGCAGCATGTACGTCGAGCGCATGCGGGGAAGCGGTGGGTATTGATAGCTCTCGCGGCGACCGTTGCCGGTGGGCTTCACCCCGTAATGCTTCGCGGAAATCGAATCGTGGAGGTAGGTGGTGAGGACGCCGTCCTCGACCAGATTCGTGCGGCCCGCCGCGTTGCCTTCATCGTCCACGTTGATCGAGCCGCGCGCGCCCTCTTCGGTGCCCTCGTCGACCACGTTCACGAAGGAATGAGCCACCTTCTTGCCGATCTTGTCGGCGTAGATCGAGGTTCCCTTGCGGTTGAAGTCGGCCTCCATGCCGTGTCCGATCGCCTCGTGGAGGAGGATGCCGGAAGCGCCCGCGCCGAGGACCACCGGCATTTCGCCCGCCGGGGCCTGCACCGCGTCGAAGAGGATCATGGTGCGATCCACCGCTTCCTTCACCATGAGGTCGAGCCGGTCCTGCGAATAAAACGACATGTCGCGCCGCGCGGCGACGCCGTAAGTGTTCTGCTCGCGCTCGCCGTTTTTCTCCGCGACGCAGCTTAGATAGAGCAGAGTCATGGGCTGGACGTCCTCGGCGATGCGCCCGGTGGAGTCTGCGATGAGGATCGCCGACATTTCGTCGCCGAAAGTGATGTTGACCTTGCGGATGGCGTCGTTCATCGCGAACGTCTTGTCGTTGAGGCCGGTGAGGAGAGGCAGCTTCTCTTCGGGGCGCACATCGTCCCAGCGACGCGTGGTGGCGTAGCGCGAGGGAAGCCCACCGGTCAGGTGGAATCGCGCCGGCGCCTCCTGCTGGAGTCCTTCGGCGATGGTGGCCGCGGTGCGTGCGGCTTCGCGGATGCTTTCGAGGCTCAGATCTTCGGTGAAGGCGTAGCCCGTCTGATCGCCTTTCACCACGCGCACGCCCACGCCCAGTTCGGTGCCCTTGAAGGCGCGATTGACCGAACCGTCTTCGAGAACGAAGTTGTGGGCCACCCGGTGCTGGAAGAAAAGATCCGCGTACTCGCCGCCCCGGGAGAGGGCCGCGGACAACGCTTCGCGGATGAGCTTCTCGTCGACACCGAAGGCGGAGAAGTAGGTCGGCCGGAGGTCTTGGACGGTTTCGATCATGATTTTCGGGCCCGCCCTTTCGCGGACGTGCGGGACGCCCGGGGCGCCTGCTTGAGAACGGAGTCGACGAAGTGGGTGGAAAGGCCGATGCCGCTCCGGTAGTCGAGCGCCCGGTCGAGGTCGCGGCGCGTGAGTAGTGCTTTGACCCGCGGGTCTTTGCGCGCGACTTCGCAGAAGGGTTTGTCCTCGGCCCGCGAAAGCCTCGAAAGGCCAAGAACGTGGGCGTGTGCGGCGTCGCGGCCCATCTTCTTCGCGAGTGCCATCATGAGCGCTTCGGACAAAACGGCGCCTCCGGTGCGATCGAGGTTGCGCAGCATGTTGTGCGGTTTCACGATCAGTGTTTCCAGCACGCGCGCGAGCATCTCGAGCTGGGCTCCCAGGAGCAGCGAGATCTCGGGTCCAAACGACCACAGCGTTTCGCCCTGCCGGTGATCGTCCTCCCACTCGCAGTGAACGTAGTCGAGCACCGCGGTGGCCCGGGCCTTGATCAGCCTGAAGAGCATCACCACGGAGCCCGAAGCCACCGGATTCAGCTTGTGGGGCATGGCCGACGAGCCGACCTTGCCGATGCTGAACTCCGACAATTCGTCGATATCGGTCTGCTGATGGTTGTAGATGGCGGCCGCGATCTTGCTGAAGGTCCCGGAGATCGACGAGAGGATCAGGAAGAACTCGGCGAAGCGATCGCCCGCGGTCTTGGTCGGAATGAGCGGATACGAAAGACCGAGCCGCGAAGCGAAGCGCTCCTGGATCCTGAGCCCGATCCTGCCGGTGGCCGCCATGGTCCCAACCGCGCCGCCGAATTCGCACACCAGAACTCGCTTCTCGCTCTCGAGAAGACGTTCGCGCTGCCTCCTGATGTCGTCGATCCAGACTGCGACCTTGTAGCCGAGGGTCACGGGAATCGCCTGCTGCCCGTGGGTCCGCGCCGCCATCAGGGTGTCGCGGTGTTTCCGCGCGAGTGCGGTGAGCGCGCGCTCGATCCGGTCGAGGCCTTCATAGACGACGCGGTACGTGCCCTGAATCTGCAGGGCCGAGCCCGTGTCCATGATGTTCTTGGAGGTGGCGCCCCAGTGCACCCATTGCGCCGCGCTCTTCGGCAGCCGCGCGCGCAAGGCGTTCACGAGAGGAAGGACCGGGTTCCAGGTCTGATCGAACTCGGCCCGCATCGCGCCCAGGTTGATGTTGGAGACTCTCGCCGCCCGCGCGATGGCCCGGGCCACGTTTATAGGGACGATGCCCACATCCGATTCCGCGAGGGCGAGCGCGGCCTCGCAATCGAGCCAGGCCTGGACCATCGCCCGGTCGGACCAGATCGCCCGCATGGCCTGAGATCCATAGCGATCCTTCAGATAGAAGGAGTCGAAGGCCGAAGCGCCCGCAACATCGGGGCCGGCCGGACTGCCCTTGGCGCCCAGGATTCCCGCTCCGGTTCTGCGCATCGTCATGCTTTCGCCGGGGCGGGTGTCGCGAGGCTGATCAGATAGCCGATGACGAAAACCGCGACCGCGCCGATGACGTTCCACCAGAGGAAATGGATCTTCGTGGTGGTGGCCACGAACGCCACCACTCCCATGCCCGCGAAGAGCCCGAGCGAGGCCCCGGTGCCGTTCGCGCGTTTGGTGAGGATCGCCAGCATGAACACCCCGAGGATCGAACCGTAGAAATACGAGCCGAAACGGTTCACCACCTCGATCGCGGACCCGAGGCGTCCCGCCTGCATCGCGATGAGAACCGCGAAACCGCCCCACAAGGCGGTGAAGGCGCGCGAGAGCATGAGATCGCCCGCGTCTGACCCCGAGCCCGGGGCGCGGAAGCGCCGCACGAAGTCGATCATGCTGGCGGTGGCGAGAGAGTTGAATTCGCCGGAGAGGGTCGACATGGCGGCGGCGAAGATCACGGCGATGACGAGACCCACCGCGCCCTTCGGAAGTTCATTGAGGATATAGCTCAAGAAGATGTAGTTGTTATCGCCGTAGCCCTGGTCGCCGGTCGCATTTTTGTAGACATCGACCACGCCGTTTCGCGCCGCGGTGAACTCCGACTGGGTGGCGACGAGTGCGGCGGCATCGCCTTCCCCCCCCTGTCTCCGCGCGTCGGAATAGGTGAGGGCGGCGGTCCGTCGCGCCTCGAAAGCAGCCGCGTAGCGGACCTCGGCCGGAGCGAGCTCAGGCGGCGCCGCGTTACGGAGCCGGCTTTCCGCCACCGGGTTGAAAAGGGCCGGCGGCTTTTCGAAATGGTAGAAGACGAAGACGAGGGCGCCGGTGAGGAGGATCAGGAACTGCATGGGCACTTTCAAGAAGGCGTTGAAGAGCAGCGAGAGGCGGCTCTCTTTGAGCGACGAGCCCGAGAGGTAGCGCTGCACCTGGCTCTGGTCGCAGCCGAAGTACGACAGCATCAGGAAGAGGCCGCCGATGAGACCGCTCCAGAGCGTGTACGGCGTCTCGAGGTTCGTGTCGAAGCTGATGGTGTTGAGCCTTCCGTTGGCCTGGGCGAGCCCCAGGGCGTCCCGGAACGAGAAGGTGTCGGGCAGGTTCCAGACCGCGATGAACAGGCATAGGAAGATCCCGAACCAGATGATCCCCATCTGCACCACGTCGGTCCAGATCACGGAACGGTTTCCGCCCTTGAGGACGTAGAGGATGGTTCCGCCCGCCATCATGAAGATGGTCGTGGTTTCGGAAAGTCCGAGGATCGAGGCGAGGACGATGGACGGCGCGTAGAGCGTGACCCCCACCGCCATGCCCCTTTGGAGGAGGAAGCACAGGCTGGTAAGCGTCCGGGTCTTGAGATCGAACCTCCGTTCGAGGTACTCGTAGGCCGTGAACACCTGCGCCCGGTAGAAAAAGGGAACCAGGGTGAGGCACAGAATGACCATGGCGAAGGGAAGGGCGAAATACACGACGAGGAAGCGCATGCCGTCGGTGTAGGCCTGAGCGGTGGTCGAGATGAAGGTGATGGCCGAAATCTGCGTGGCCATGACCGACAGGCCCACCGCCCACCAGGGCATCTCGCGGCCGGCCAGGAAGAAGTCGTCGATCTTTCGGTTGTTCCGCCCCACCCAGTAACCGAGGACGACGATCCCCGAGAGGTAGGCGAGAAGGACCGTCCAGTCGAGTGTCGACATCCCGCCTCGCGGCCCTTAGTAGGGGAACCTGGAGAATATGTAGATGAGAACCATCACCACGAGGTTCGCCACGATGACCGAGGCGTAGATCGCGCGCCAGGTGCCGAAAACCGGGACCCGCCCGGTGTCGGAATTGTCGTCGCCGGTCTCGGGCATCTCTTGGATGTTACTCGCGGGGGGCGACCGGCCCTCCTTCGTTTTCATCTACAATCGCGGGCCGAGAGATCCCCCATGGTCACTGGTTTCAACACCGACGTCAAGTACAAGGGCGTGACGTACCACGTCCAGACCGAAGACAAGGGCCCGACCACGCCGATGGTCCTCACCCTGATCTACAAAGGCGGAGAGATCCTTGGGGCGAAGCGCTTCCACTACAAGGATGTGCCCGAGGCGCAGGACGACAAGGGCCTCGCCAAACTCATGGAGGATATTCACGCCGCAACCATGAATGAGGTGAAGCAGGGCCGCTACGCGCCCCAGGACGACAAGACGGTAATCGAGGACCTGTCCCTTGACCAGCTCGTCCTCGCCTATCTCGCCTCCCGGGCGGCTGCCTCGCCTGCCCGCTGACCGAGCCGCCCGTGGTGAAAGCCGGCCCCTGGTGGCCGGTCTTGCTGTCACCATCAACGGGATCGCAGCCGAGTGCCCGCCGGGCCATACGGTCGATCAATTCCTCGGCCACCTCCAGCTCCCGAAAGATCGCGTGGCGGTCGAGCGCAATCGGCGGATTGTCCCCAGGGATGAGCGCGTCCGCGTGATGGTCGAGGCCGGGGATGTCTTCGAGATCGTCACCTTCGTCGGCGGCGGTTGAGCGCCCGGCCATTCTGACCCGCCACCCCGCCCGTTCCCCGGGCTAAGATCCCGCTGACCAAGGTTCCAAGACCACGAGAGGACGCACCCCATGCCCTACTTCGAACTCGATCCGCTCCTCAACAAGATGCTCGATTTTGCGCCCGGGATCTCCGACTTGAACATGTCCGTGGGCCGGCCACCGCAGGTCGAGCTCGACGGGCAGCTCAAGGGCGTCGACTACATGGGCATCGACAAGCTCTCGCCCTACCAGACCGAGCAGATCGCGATGAGGCTGATCGCGGGCAAGCGTGATGTGGCGGACAAGCTCGTCAAGACGGGCTCGACCGACCTCTCCTATTCGCTCTCCGGGCGCACGCGTTTCCGCGTCAATGTCTTCGCCCAGCGCGGCACGCTCTGCGTGGTCATGCGCGTCATTCCGAGCAAGATTCCGACCATCGAGCAGCTCGGCATCCCTCCCGTGCTCGGCGACATCGCCCACGAGCGGAACGGGATCGTGCTCGTGACCGGCCCCACCGGTTCCGGCAAGTCGACCACCCTCGCCGCGATCATCAACAAGATGAATCTCGAGAAGTCGATGCACATCATCACCATCGAGGACCCGATCGAGTACCTGCATCCCCACCACAAGTCCACCATCAACCAGCGCGAAGTGGGCATGGACACCCAGACCTTCGCCCTCGCCCTGCGGGCCGCCCTGCGCCAGGCCCCGAAAGTCATTCTGGTCGGCGAAATGCGCGACGTGGAAACCATCTCCATCGCCCTTGAAGCCTCGGAAACCGGCCACCTCGTGCTCTCCACCCTGCACACCATCGACGCCGCGAAGACCATCGAGCGCATCGTCGGCGTGTTCCCGCGCTCCGATGAGCGGCAGGTTCGAACCCGTTTCTCTGCGGCCTTCCGCTGGGTCGTCTCCCAGCGCCTGGTGCCGAAGATCGGGGGCGGCCGAATCGGCGTCTGCGAGATTCTCCGCTCCACCTCGAGAACGCGCGAGTATGTCCTCGAAGGCGAGCGCGACGGCAAGAGCCTTCACGACGCCATGGACGACGGTGCTTTGGACGGAATGCAGACGTTCGACAACGAGCTCTATCGCCTGATCAACGAGGGTATCGTCGAGCGTGAGCTGGCGTTGTCCTACGCCACCAACCGCACGAACCTGCAGCTCAAGCTCGACACCCAGGGCGTGGGCGGCGACAAGGCCGACGAAGAGGCGAAGGTTGCAAAGGGCGGGAAGTCGACGCTCGGGGCCAAGGCCGCCTCCGCCCCGGGAAAGAAGCCGGCCCCGGCGCCTCCCAAGACGGATATGGACGATCTTCTGGAAAGGTAACGTAGATGCAAGCGAGCTGCTCCTCCTGTTCCAACGTCGTCACGGTTGACGAGAACAACCCCAAACTCCCCGAAGGGCCGTTTTCGGTCAAGTGCCCCAAGTGCCAGACCCCGGTGCGTTTTCCCGGACGCGGGGCCGCGAAGGCCGCTTCGGCGCCGGCTCAAAAAGCCGCCGCGGCCGCCGGCGCCCCCTCCGCACCCGCGGCCGCACCCGCCCGTTCGGCGACCCCGCTCAAGCCCACCGCACTCCCCGGCGAGCGGGCTCTGGTGGCCCTCGACGACCGCCCGCGTGCCGAGGAGATTGCCCGCTGCCTCGGCGTGTTGGGTTACGAGGTCGACATCATGGCGGACGCCGATGGTGTGCGTGCGATCGAACAGGCAACCCACGTGATCGTGGTGATGGCCCGGACGGTCGCGGAAAGCGGGGCTCTGACCTGCTATCAGCGCCTCTTTCTCCTCAACTCGGATCTTCGCCGCGGCTTCTTCCTCATCCTGGTGGGTGACGAGTACACCACCGGCGACGGCGTGCAGGCTTTCGTGGTCCATGGCGACCTCGTGATCGCCTCGCCCGACGCGGGCTCCTGCGAGGTGACAGTCCGGGAGAGGTTGATCGAAAGGGCGCGTCTTTTCCGCGTTTTCGTCGACTGCAAGCGGAAGTTCGAAGCCGCGTCCGTCTAGTGTGCTTGCCTCGTAAGTTCCCGGTACATGCGGCGGTCGAGGCGCCCGGCGCGCAAGGCGCCGAGAAGCCGCGAATATCGGGAATATTCGAGCGAGCGCGAAGCCTCCCCTTGGGGGACGAGCGACGCCGCGATCCGGGATGCATCGGCCGTCCCATGTGCCGCGAACTTACGAGGCAGCACACTAGCCCGGATTATTCATGAAGAAGTGAACTGAGCGGGGCACCGCTGCGTCCAAAGGGTAGTGAATAAAGGCCCAAGTAGACACGGAGGCACCCCGCGTGAATGATTCTGCCAGAGCACAGTGTGTTTTGT
>Ga0163147_10002590_pt1 | contig 25352 bp, 19 predicted proteins | sample OliLakLV19MP6G1_FD_148597 | JGI IMG/M metagenome (GOLD analysis project Ga0163147, IMG submission 148597) | Freshwater microbial mat bacterial communities from Lake Vanda, McMurdo Dry Valleys, Antarctica- Oligotrophic Lake LV.19.MP6.G1 | ecosystem: Environmental > Aquatic > Freshwater > Lake >...
GTCCAAATCTTGATGTGATGGTACTCGAGGTCAGTTCATTCCAACTCGAAACCATTCGCACTTTTCGTCCCCAAGTTTCTGCATGGCTAAACCTCAGTCCCAATCATTTAGATCGCTATGCCGGCATGGCCGAATACCGCGCTGCCAAGCTACGTGTTTTTGAAAATCAAACTTCCGAAGACACGGCCGTCGTCAATGCCGCTTCCGAACTTCCACGACTCAAAGCACGGAAAATCACTTTCAGCGCCACGCAGCCGGACGCGGATTTTACCCTGCGCGGCACGGAAATCTTTTTTCAAGGCAAGCGCATTCTTGACCAAAACGCAACGCGCCTGCGCGGAGTGCACAATGCAGAAAATCTCATGGCGGCCCTTGGCATTGGCCTTGCCCTCAATGTGGAGCTCGAAATTATAGCCGACGCGGTCACAACTTACTCGGCGCCAGCGCACCGCTGTGAGCTTGTCCTTGAGGCGGAGGGCATCACGTGGATCAATGACTCTAAGGCGACAAACCTCGATGCCATGGGCATGGCACTTCGCTCACAGGGCCGCCCCGTCGTGCTCATTGCTGGTGGTAAAGACAAAGGCTTCACCTTTGACGCCGTGGCACCCCTCGTGAAAGAGCGCGTGCGTTCGGTGTGCCTCATCGGTGAAATGCGTCACCGTATCGCTGAATCCTGGAACGGCGTGGATTGCACGCTCTGCCAGTCTCTCGAAGAAGCCGTCGCCACGGCCCATAACCAAGCGCAACCGGGCGATGTCGTTCTCTTTTCGCCAGGCACATCATCATTCGACATGTTCCGTGATTATACTGAACGCGGCAACCTCTTCAAAGAACTCGTCCAAGCAATCACCCGAAAACCAGCCGCCTAAATCTGCTACCTATGAAACCACGCCCCGCCACTCGTCCGCCGACACCTCGTCGGATCCCGCCGCGCATGTTACCGCGAAAAACTCTTCACGCCCGAGCTGCGGTAAGTGATGAGGAATTCGATGATATGGACTCTGAGAGCGAGCCAAATATGAAGCTGTCGCACGCTTTCATTATTGTTCTCTTGCTCCACGTCTTAGCCGTCGGAGGACTCTTCTTTTTTAACTACCTTAAAGAGAAACAACCCGAACGATCCGCTAGGACTGTTGCACCAGTTGTTGCTCCGCCAATCAAAGAACCGGTCGTGGCCACGGCGATTCGTAAGCCTGTGCCGAGTGCACCCGCCTCACGCGAAACCGGTGTTACGCACGTGGTGGTTTCCGGCGACACGCTCACGCGCATCGCAGCGAAGTATGAATCGTCCGTGGGGGCCATCGAAAAGACAAACGACATGGCCAGCGCAGCCACTCTTCGCGTGGGGCAAGTTCTAAAAATCCCCGCTGCGGCCACCAGGACACCCACCGTTGCTAAGATCCCTATCGAGGTAAAGCCCTCCTTGAAAGCCGCCCCGATCCCTGCGCCCGCGACAACCGCGAAAGCGGTCGAAGACAAGGCCCCACCTGTCGCAGCCAAAGCTGTGCCACCCGTCCCTGCGAAGGCCGCTTTGACGACAAAAACCTATACGATCGAAAAGGGCGATAATCCCTACTCGATCGCGAGGAAGCTGAAAGTCAGCTTCAATGCTCTCATGCAAGCCAACAAGATTACAGATCCCACAAAGCTCCAGATCGGTCAGAAACTCATCGTTCCGTAAGGAAAGTGATGAGCGTTAGGCTCCCCTCACCTTTAATCCTCGAGCATGCAGAAGCACGGTGTCAAAATTCTTCTCCTGACAGTCGCAGGGCTTATTGCCCTTGGCCTTGTCATGCTCTTCAGCACGAGTGCCTTCGCACAGGATAGCCATGGGGACATTTACTTCTTTGTGAAACGTCAGGGCCTCTGGCTCTGCGTCGCAGTGGTCGGCGCCATGGTGGCTGCGAATTTGGATTACCATCTCTGGGAGAAATATTGGTATGTCTTTTTCGCAGGTGCTTTTGTCCTCCTTATTCTCTGCTTCGTGCCACACATCGGCCTACGAATCAATGGATCGAATCGCTGGATCAACCTCGGCTTCGGCGTCGCCCAACCTAGCGAACTTGCGAAGGTGGCTGCCATTTTTTTTATGGCATACTGGTATTCCCGCTACGAAAAGCAAAGCCATGGCTTTGTCATGGGATTAGTGGCACCCATGGCCATTCTCTCGCTGCTTCTTATTCCGATTGCCTTGGAAGTGGATCTTGGGAATACCGCTCTCATTGGTGCTACGGGCGTGAGCATGATGTTTGTGGCTGGTGCGGCGTTGCGGTGGTTGCTGGCCCTTGGTGCAGCTGGACTCGGGGGGCTCTATTTCTTAGCGATGAACATCTCTGAGCGGCAAGGACGCATCATGGCATTCATGGATCCGGAAAAATACCGCCTCGGCGAAGGCCTGCAACAATGGCAAGCCCTCATCGCTTTTGGGTCCGGTGGCGTGGATGGATTGGGACTTGGCGAGGGACGTCAGAAAATGCTGTACCTACCCTACGCCCACACGGATTTTATTTTTCCCATGATCGGCGAGGAGCTTGGCCTCAAGGTAACTCTCGCAACAGTAGCCTGCTACCTTATAATGACGCTCTGCGGTTGCCTCATCGCATCGAATGCCAGAGATCGTTTCGGATTGCTCCTCGGCTTCGGTGCCGTGATGATGATTGCATTGCAAGCGGCGGTGAACATTGGCGTAACGACTTCGTTGCTGCCGAATAAGGGGATGCCGCTACCATTTATCAGCTACGGGGGATCAAATCTCATGGTATGTCTTTTTATGATCGGATTGTTGGTGAACATTCACAAACAGGGCAGGCCCTTGGTGCCTCGCTTCGCGGGCGCCTTGCTCAGTGCCCGAGTGGCACGACGGACATGAACCCAAAGACTCTCCGTGCAGTCATCGCTTGTGGTGGCACAGGGGGACACCTATTCCCCGGCCTCGCCGTGGCCGAGGTCTTACACGCCCGTGGCCACGAGGTTTTGCTGCTCGTTTCGGAAAAAGAAATAGACGCCACAGTTCTCAAGGCTCACCCGGAATTCCGTGCGGAGAAGCTGCCATCTATCGGACTTCCGACCATGATGATATCGCCCGCTTTCGTGAGGTTTCTTCGCCGGTCGTGGGATAGCTTCTCACAATGCCGCGCGATCTATCGCCGATTTCGTCCGGATGTGGTGCTTGGGATGGGTGGATTTACTTCGACTGGACCGGTGTTGGCGGCGAGGCTCAGTCGCTTGCCGGCCTTTATTCACGAGTCGAACGCGATTCCAGGCCGTGCCAATAAACTGGCTTCGCGATTTGCAACTAAGGTTCTCTTAGGATTTGAGGATTGCGAGCAACACCTACCGCGTGCGACATGTCTTGTCACGGGAACGCCGGTGCGCAGAAATCTTGGGAAGGCGATGCCAACAGCCGAAGCGCGCAAGCTATTCCAGCTGAACCCAGATCGTAAGACACTCCTTGTCACAGGGGGCAGTCAAGGCGCAGCCGGCATTAATCAACTCCTCTTTCGCGTCGCGCCACTGCTCGATCCCTCGCAAGTCCAAATCATCCACCTCACCGGGGAGCGCGATGACCGGCTGGCAGCCGCAAACTATCAGCGAAACGAAATCACGCACTACGTTGCACCATTTCACCACCGTATGGAGGAAGCCTACTCCGCCGCCGACCTCGTGGTCTCGCGTGCCGGTGCTTCCAGCCTTAGCGAGCTTTCCCAATTTGCGCTCCCCTCGATTCTCATCCCCTATCCCTTTGCAACCGATGACCACCAATCAGCAAATGCCGCGATCTACGAACGGAATCGCGCAGCCGAGATTCTTCCTGAACGCGGCACAACGCCAGAAGCACTTGCTGCGTTGATTTCAAATCTTTTGAACGACGACGCAAGGCGTCTCCGGATGTCCACCGCAGCGCACCGGATCCCGCCATCGGCTGCAGCGGAAAATGTAGCCGATGTTATGCAGGCTGCCGTGCTGAATCGCGAATCATGACCCCGCGCGAACTTCACCTTGCTCTTACCGGTGTGGTTCCTCAGAGGATTCACCTGATCGGCGTCGCAGGCTCGGGCATGAGCGGTATCGCTGCACTTTTACTCGCTCTCGGGCACCATGTGAGCGGCTCCGACCGGGCGGAGACGATTGAAATCGAGCGCCTCAGCCGCAAGGGACTCGTCTTCCTTGGGCACCATTCCCGCGAGGCAATTCATGGCGTGCACATAGTCGTGTATTCTTCAGCCATTCACGCGGGAAATTCGGCTTTTGACGAGGCAGTCAGGCAGGGCCTTCCCATGGCCCGTCGCGCGGAGGCGCTTGCAGCAATCATGGGTGCAAAGAAGGGAATTCTCGTTTGCGGTATGCACGGGAAGACGACGACATCCGCCATGGCTGCGCACGTGCTGCGCGCTGGTGGAATAAAGCCCTCGCACTATGTGGGAGCCGAAATTCCGATCCTAGGCACCAACGCGCGGTGGGATACAGATGGCTCGTTTTTTGTTGCTGAGGGTGATGAAAGCGATGGGACACTCGTGAGCTACCATCCCGAGCACGCCATCGTGCTGAACATCGAGCCAGAGCACCTAGACTACTATAAAGATCTGCAGGCCATTGATGCAGTCTTCACCAAACTGCTCGCCCAGACCGCCGGTATCGTTTTCTATTGTGGGGATGATGCTGGTGCCCGCCGGGTATGTGAAACCCACGTGGGTAGCATCAGTTACGGGCATGGGGAAACTTGCTTTTATCAAATTCAAAATCTCCGCACAGAAAACTTTCGCTCACAATTTTCGGTTCTGCGGGGAGGCACTGAACTCGGTAGAATTTCATTAAATATTCCGGGTGCACACAATGCCTTGAATGCGCTAGCGGTTGTTGCCCTTGCTACGGAAATTGCTATCCCATTTGAAAAGATAGTCGCTGCGTTGGAGAGTTTTCTGGGAGCGCGACGCCGATTCGAAATCGTTTTTGAATCCCCGGCTCACATGGTAGTGGACGACTATGGTCACCACCCGACGGAAATCGCGGCAACGCTCGCGACCGCTCGCACTGGTGGACGCCGCCGCGTTGTTGCCATGTTTCAACCTCATCGCTACTCCCGTACGCAGGCCCTTCGCGAGGACTTTGGCCGCGCTTTCTGGAATGCCGACCATGTCTTTGTGACCGATGTCTATGCGGCCAGCGAGGAACCTATCGCAGGGGTGTCGGGCGAGACCATCGTCGAGGCATTGCGAGCGGCAGGGCATCCCTCGGCGACATCCGTGCGCGAGGTCTCTCGCGTCCATCAATCGGCGGCGACTTTGATCGAGGACGGAGATCTTATCATGAGCCTCGGAGCGGGAAATATCCATGAGGCGAGCGCGAGATTAGTGAAGGATATCAAGATGCGAGATCGGCTACTCAGCGTGATGGGGGCAGGAGGCATACGACTTTATGAACCGCTCTCGAAACACACCACGATGCGTGTGGGTGGGCCTGCACAATTCTGGGCTGAACCCGAAACTGAGGAGGGCTTTGCCGACCTCGTGCAATTGTGCTTTGATGAAGATGTTCCCTTCATGGTCATGGGACGTGGATCCAATCTTCTCGTGCGCGATGGGGGGATCGCGGGCGTCGTGGTGCATCTCGCTCGCGGTGAGTTTCTTGCTCAGTCTATCGAGGGAACGCAAATCACGGCGGGCGTTGGCGTGAAGCTGAAACAAATCAGTGCCCTCGCGCGGGGAAATAATGTGGCAGGCTTCGAGTGGATGGAAGGCATTCCTGGCAATCTCGGCGGGGGGCTTAGAATGAATGCGGGCGCGATGGGGGTGCAGACCTTTGACCAGGTCGTTCGTGTGCGATTCTGTGATCAGGACGGAAACATCTTCACGCGCACTCCTGCGGAACTCGAAGTCAGCTACCGCAACGTGCCGATTCTCCGTCAAAACTACGCCGTCTCTGCGGTGCTTTGCGGGAGACCGGGGACTCGTGAAGAGATTGATCGCATCATCGCGGAATCAGTCGCCAAACGTCGAACAAGCCAGCCAGTCGCAGCCAGCGCGGGTTGTATTTTTAAGAATCCAGAGACTATTCCAGCAGGACGCTTGGTTGAAGAATTGGGATTCAAAAATGTGGCCGTTGGCGCGGCTCGAGTTTCGGAAGTTCATGGAAATTTTATTGTCAACGACGGCGGCGCCTCAGCAACTGATGTCCTTTCCCTGATTGACCAAATCCAAAATGCGGCACTTCGTGATCGTGGTATTGCTTTGGAAACCGAAGTCCAAATTGTTGGACAAGACTTATGAGGAGAAATTTTTCTGGTATTCTTTATGGTAAGCAGGTGGCACTGCTCATGGGTGGGCCTGGAGCCGAGCGAGAAGTCTCACTCCGCTCGGGTGCTGCGGTCGCGAAGGCGCTGATCGCATGTGAGGCCATCGTGACGGAGTGCGACATTCGGGATGCTCATTTTCGCTTGGCGCCAAATTGCGATCTTGCTTTCAACATGATCCACGGAACTTTCGGCGAAGACGGCACCTTGCAGGATATTCTCGATCAGCGTGGAGTGCGGTATACCGGCGAGGGCAAGCAGGGAAGCTTCCTAGCCTTCGACAAAATCCAGACCAAGGCCTGCTTTGATCGCGCGAACGTCCCGACCGTCGCGTGGAGCGTCCTGCGCAAGGGCGATCTCTGGCAGCACGCCTTTCCCTGCGTGGTGAAGGCCCCGAGACAGGGTTCCAGCGTGGGCGTTCACATCGTGCGCTCGGCCGCGGAAGTAGATGCAGCGCTCTTGGATTGTTTTCGATTTGGTGAGGAGGTTTTGGTGGAGGATTTCTTTGTTGGACGCGAACTCACGGTTGGGATTGTTGGCAACGAAGCCTTGCCCATCGTCGAGATCGTTCCCCACGAAGGCTTCTACGACTATGAGCACAAATACACCAAGGGATCATCGGACTACCATGTCCCAGCGGCACTTGAAGACGACGAGACGGGGAAGATTCAAGCCGTAGCACTTGCTGCACACCGCGCGCTCGGCCTTGAGGTGTATTCTCGTGTGGACATTCTTCTGGCGCCGGATGGTGGGCTAAACGTGATGGAAATTAATACCATTCCTGGAATGACAGAAACTAGCCTTCTGCCTAAAGCGGCAGGTGTTGCGGGGTATGATTTTCCAGCATTGTGTGAAGAAATTGCCGGTTGGTCTTTAAGGAAAAACAGCTACCTATGATTCGACGCGAGACAACCCAATCTTCCGCGAATCGCCGCGTTTCGCACAAGGGCCAGCGATTGCTCGATGTGAAGATCCGTAAGGCCACAGCTCGACGCGATCGTCGTCAACGCGTCGGTGGATTCTTCTGGAAGCTTGCCTTATTCGTCGTATGCCTCGCCGCAGCAGGACTTGGAATCTCGACGGCTCTCGATAAGTTTTTCTTTTCCAATTCCGAATACACGCTACGGCAAATTCACCTCGCGCTCGATGGTGTCATGACGCCGGAAGATGCCCTTGCTGTGACTGGCTTGCGGGAGGGGGTAAATATCTTTCGCGTAAATCTCTCCGAGGTCGAAGCGTCACTCAAAACAATCCCACAAGTGGCGGCCGTGCAAATCGAACGTCGGCTGCCAGACCAAATCTCGCTCACGCTTAAGAGCAAACAACCCGTGGCGTGGATTGCACCCGCTGATGACACAGAGGATCCTTTTGATCCGGCCAATGCCTTGCTGGTAGATGCCAAAGGATTTTTCATCATACCCCGTTTGATCCAGCCAGAATTTTATCAGCTTCCGATCATCTATGGCGTGAAGAGCCCGAATATTCTAGATAGCGAGCCCCTCCACCGTGAAGATCTTATGCGCGGCTTGCGGCTCTTGGAAATCGCTCGCCGCACGCCTGCGAGCGCCTTGCGAATCCGAACCGTCAATATTGGTAAGGGCTATTGTATTGATGTGACAAACGACCGAAACGCCAAAATTACCTTTGCTGCCGAGGACTTTGAAGAGCAATTGGAGCGCCTCGCCCGCCTGCTAGAACATTGCAGCGAAAGCGGGCGCGAGCTCGCGACGGTCAACCTTATGGTCAAGAGGAATACGCCAGTGACTTTCGTGCCCTCGGCACCCCTTCGCGAAAAAAGCCCTTCGATCACGGCGAAGAACCAGCCCTCAGGAGGGCGCGCAAACTAATGGCTCGCGATGATATCCATGTCGGACTGGAAATCGGAACCACCAAGGTCTGCGCGGTGGTGGCCGAGTGTCGTGAAGGCGGGGACATTCGTCTGCTCGGCGTCGGAGAAACACCGTCACGAGGGGTGAGAAAAGGCGAAATCGTGGACTTTGAAAATGCCTCGAATTGCGTTCGCGAGGCGCTCTCGGACGCAGAGGAAAAGAGCGATGTCGAGATCAAGAGCGTGTGGCTCGCAGTGACCGGCAGCCACATCCAGAGCTTCAACAATCGAGGTTCTCTGACGATTCCCGAAGAAAACGGCGAAATTACAGACGAGGAAATTCAGGAAGTGGAAATCAAGGCCAAGGAAATTAGCCTTCCGAAGGAAAACGCGATCCTCCATTCCATTATCCAGCACTACCATGTGGATGGTCAGCAGGGAGTGCTCAACCCGATGGGTATGCTCGGCGCGAAGCTTGATGCCGATTTCCACATCATTCATGGAGTCGCCACGCGCATCCAGAATGCCATTCGGAGCGTGAAGGAATTCCAGATCGAGGTAGAAGATGTCGTGGTAAACTCCTTAGCCTCAGCGCAAGTTGTTCTCGATTCGCACCAGAAAGATGCCGGTGCGCTGGTCATTGATGTTGGGGGGGGTGTTACGGATTACATTGTCTATCTGGACGGAGTCGTGCAGCACAGCGGCGTGCTCGCCGTAGGCGGCGACCATATCAACAACGACATTTCGATCGGGCTGCGCATTCCGCTTACACGGGCCGAGCGGCTCAAGGTGGAGGAAGGTTCGGCTCTCACGGGCAAGACAATGCCAGGTGAAAAAATCATCCTAAAGAATGACACCGGATTCTCAGGCAAGGAAGTGGAACGCGAGATGCTAAATCTCATTATCCACACGCGCCTTGAAGAAATATTTGCCATCATCCGCAAGCGAGTCCTTGCAGAACTTCCGGAACACCTCTTGGGTGCAGGCGTATTTCTCACGGGCGGCACAAGTCTCATGCGTGGCATTCGCGAAGTCGCTGAATCGGTCTTCTCCGTGCCAGTCCAACTAGCCCACGCGCACTCTGTCTCTGGCCCGACTTCGGCATTTGAAAATCCTCGCCTCTCCACATGTATCGGCGTCACGCGCTATGCCCAAGCCGTCCGCGCAGAACAACCCGTAGAGTCAGTTTTGGGAGGACTTTATAAGAAAGTCCGAAGAAAGTTTCGCCTCCCTTTCTAGTCATGATTGTTTTTCCGAAATACCTAGAGCGTTCAAAGAACCCCATCGTGCGGATCTTTGGAATAGGAAACGCCGGAGTGAATCTCGTAGATCGCCTCGCCCTAACCCACAATCCCGCGAGGGAGCTCATCGCCGTCAATAGCGATCAGCAATCCTTGGCATCCTCGATTGTTCCCGCAAAGATCGCCCTCGGCATCACCACGACGCGCGGACTCGGGGCCGGTGGCGATCCAGAAGTCGGGCTTGAAGCCGCCCAAGAATCTTTCGCCGAGATCGAACAAGCCCTCGCTGGCTCGGATATCGTGATTCTTTGCGCAGGCCTCGGCGGAGGCACCGGATCGGGCGCCTTGAGCCTGATCTCGGAAGCCGCCAAGCAAAACTCGTGTCTTCTCTTCGTTGTGGTCACGACCCCCTTCATTTTCGAAGGCCGCCGCCGCGCGACCCAAGCGCGGAATGCCCTGCAAGACGTGGCCGACTTTGCAGATGCAGTAATCCATTTTAAAAATGATCGCATCACAGAACTCTCGGCGCCCCGCGCTGGCGTTGCGGAAACGTTTGCCGCGTGCGATGCGCTGATGACAAATTGCATCGAGTCACTCGTTGGATTGCTAGCCACCCAAGGCCCTGTGGCCATCGGCCTTCCAGATCTCATGTCTGTCCTCAGCGGTGGAAATCCAGATTGTTTGTTCGCCTATGCCTCAGGCCAAGGTGGGAATCGCGCGCACGATGCCGTGGAAGCTCTCCTACGCGGGCCGTTGCTGGATCGCGGAAAACTACTCGACCAAGCCTCAAAACTTTTGCTCCACATCTCGGGCCCCCCAAACCTTACCTTCGCAGAAATCAGTGTCGTGATGCAGGAAATCGCCACGCAGGCTTGCGACCATACGCTGCTGCACCTTGGCATAACGACGCTCGCGGACACGCATGCTCCGATTACTGTCATTCTTATCGGACGCTCCGGAAGCCACGTCCTGCTCGAACAATCGGCCGTGCGTCAGCGACCTATCAAGCCCAAAGCCGCCGATGAGCCCAGGCTCATTGAAGTCGAGCCTGCCGAATCTGACCCGATCGTCGAGGCCCCGATCGTCCAAAGACTACCCAAGCCGATACCTACGCCGTCCAGCATCCCATCGAAAATCCGGCAGGAAACGCTTCAGTTTGAACCCGTCGCGCGCGGACGCTTTGAAAAAATCGAACCCACAATGGTCGAGGGCGAGGACTTGGATATCCCGACATTCCAGAGGCGAAATCTCAAGTAGTGACCGCTCCAGCACACGTTGTGAATAACTTGCGAAGAACAATTCATTTCACCTGAACATTATTCACTTCATGTTGTGAATGGAACCAAGCCCGAGCTCCCAAAGTCCGTCTTCGTAGCCTCATTGTTGGCTGCATTCTATGAAACTGAGTGATATTCCCCGCAAGCTCTCCGAGCTCGAGACCGCGCCCTCCCGCAGCCTTGGACAGAACTTTTTACATGACCAAAACCTTGCACAATGGATCGTTCACCAGCTGGACATTCAGCCCGGAGACCACATCGTCGAGATCGGCCCAGGCCTCGGAGCGCTGACAGAGTTTCTTGCAGAGAAAGACGTGCGGCTGACCCTCTTGGAAAAAGATCGCCGCTTCATTAGCCACCTCCGCACGACGTTCACACGGCCCGGCATCACCACGATTGCAGGCGACGCCCTCGACTACGACCTGCGCGAGCTTTGGGGCACAGGGCCAGTAAAGGTGATAGGGAACCTTCCCTATTACGTCTCCACGCCCCTCCTCGCAAAGTTCACTTCGGCCCTCTCACCCGCTTCGCGCCTTGTTTTTACGCTTCAGCTTGAACTTGTGCGACGCCTCGGCGCCCTCCCACGCACCAAAGATTACGGAGCCATGACCGTGTGTGTGAAGAGGCGATGGACGACGACATTTCTTCGTAAGCTTCCGCCGAGTGTTTTTTATCCTGCTCCGAAGGTTGACTCCGCCGTGCTCCTGCTAGAACCGCGCACGGGGGAAGATTTTCAGCCCCTTGATGAAGCACTGTTTGAGCGGATTGTTCGGCGGGGCTTTTCGGAACGCCGCAAGCAACTCGCCAAGCTCCTGCCAGACCTTCGCGCCGATTGGCCACACCTCACTCGTTTACTCGGCGTGGCGGAAACCGTGCGGGCTGAGGAACTCAGCCTCTCGCAGTGGGAGACTCTCGTTGCTTATGCCTCTCCACAACAGGCGCAATCTGCAGAAGAGATCTTCGATGTGGTTGATGAACACGATTGCGTCATCGGGGCAGAGCCTCGCGGTGTTGTGCATGTGAATAACCTCCGCCACCGTGCCGTTCACATCCTCATTTTCAACGCTACAGGCGAACTTTTCCTCCAACGGCGCTCTGTCTGGAAAGACCGAAATCCCGGCCTCTGGGATAGCTCAGCGGCGGGCCATGTGGACACCGGAGAGACCTACCTGCAAGCGGCGCATCGAGAACTTCGCGAGGAAATCGGCATTGAGGTGGCAACTCTCACTGCCATCGGTCGGCACCGCCCCAGCGAAGCCAATGGCCATGAATTCATCGAAGTCTTTCGCGCCTGCCATGAGGGTCCATTTACCCTCGCCCCCACAGAAGTCGAAACCGGCGCCTTCTTCTCGCTTGAGAAAATCCGCACCTGGACGCAAACCGCCCCCCAAGACTTCAGTCCCGTCTTTTTGCAGTGCATCCAAAGCGCAGCCTCAGACGACCAATTCACTCTGCACGCTTTTTGTAAAGCATGTCATTGAGTCGGTGTAGCCCGTCGGGGGGCTGGTTCATCGTGAACTTTCTCAGGCAAGGGGGCGGCATAGAAACCGTCGAGAAAGTCGCGCAGCGCGTAGCGGAGTTGACCATCGTGGCAGGCGACCTCTGCAACTTGCTTCAAACTGGAAATGCGCCCGCGGCCTTTGCTGACCCTCGCGCCTAGCTTTTCTCGGTGGAACCTGCTGTTCGCAAGAGAAGGAGTCTTGATTTTTTCGGCGAACTGCCGGGCGACTCTAAAATTGGGCAGTGAGGGGATCGAACCCCCGACCAATAGTGTGTAAAACTACCGCTCTACCGCTGAGCTAACTGCCCGCAATAAGGAAATGTCCCCATCGGTCCTGTGAAGTTTGCACAGCGGTGGAAATTTGGCAATACTCCGCTAAGGCCTATACAAACGACCCACTTCGCTGCGCCTCTCGCGGCCATTGGGGTGCAGGCATTGCCACACGAAAAAACCTCGCTAAGGTGAGGGAACTTACCGCCATGCCACCGCCTCCTTTTTTCTTTCAAGAACCCTATCCTCACGGTGCGGATGTGACGCCATACCACCGCCTCACGGAGGAATTTGTCTCAGTGGGAACTTTTGAAGGCGTGCCGATTTTGAAAGTGGAGCCTGCGGGATTGACCTTTCTTGCGGAGAGGGCGTTTCGCGATGTTTCGTTTTTGCTGCGTGCGGCTCACCTCGGGCAAGTCGCGGCGATTTTGGACGACCCGTTGGCGAGCAAGAATGATAGGACAGTCGCACTCACGCTGCTCCGCAATGCCGAGGTGTCGGCGCATGGTGTCTTACCATTTTGTCAGGATACGGGAACGGCTTCTGTGGTGGCTAAGAAGGGGCAGCACGTCTGGACGGCAGGCGGCGATGCGGAGGCGATTTCGCGGGGCATTTACAATGCCTATACAGGCGCGAATTTGCGCTATTCGCAGATGGCACCGCTCAGCATGTATGAGGAAGTTAATACGGGCACAAACCTCCCAGCACAGATCGAGATCGCGGCGACGGATGGTTCCGCTTTTGAATTTCTTTTTGTCGCGAAGGGGGGCGGCTCGGCAAACAAGATGTCTCTTTTTCAAAAGACCAAAGCTCTCCTCAACCCAGCAAGTCTGGAGAAATTTCTCATCGAGCAAATGCTGACTCTCGGGACCTCGGCCTGTCCTCCCTACCATATCGCATTCGTCATTGGTGGCACCTCAGCGGAGGCGTGCCTTAAGACTGTGAAGCTGGCGACGACCAAGTCGCTCGACGACTTGCCAATCCATGGCACTGCCAGCGGCCAAGCTTTTCGAGACATTGCCCTCGAACAAAAGATCCTCGCCGCCGCGCAGAGTTGCGGCATCGGCGCGCAATTTGGTGGAAAATATTTTGCACTCGACGTCCGCATTATCCGCCTGCCGCGTCATGGTGCCTCGTGTCCGGTCGGCATGGGTGTTTCGTGTTCTGCAGACCGAAATATCAAGGCGCGCATTGACCGCGAAGGGATCTGGCTGGAGACCCTCGAAGTCAACCCAGGACGCTTTATTCCCGATACCTTTCGCAAGGCCTCGGCGCAAGAGAGCCTTGCGATTGATTTGAACCGTCCGATGCCTGAAATTCTCGCAGAGCTCTCGCGCTATCCCATAACGACGCAGCTCCGGCTCACGGGCACGATTGTCGTCGCTCGTGACCTCGCTCATGCCAATCTCAAGGACCGCCTCGACCGCGGCGAGAAGCTCCCGCAATATCTACGCGACCACCCGGTTTATTACGCAGGTCCCGCAAAGACGCCCAAGGGCCTTCCCTCCGGTTCCTTCGGTCCGACGACTGCAGGCCGCATGGATGACTACGTGGAGCTCTTTCAGTCCCAAGGCGCATCGCTCATCATGATCGCTAAGGGAAATCGCAGCCAGCAAGTCACCGACTCGTGCCACCGCCACGGCGGCTTCTACCTCGGCTCCATTGGCGGGCCCGCCGCAATTCTCGCCAAGGAAAACATTCGCCACGTCGAAGTCCTCGAGTGTCCCGAACTCGGCATGGAAGCAATCTGGAAAATTGATGTCGTGGATTTTCCCGCTTTCATTTTAGTGGACAATAAGGGCAATGACTTTTTTGAACAAATCAAACCATGTGAGGACTGCGCGGTTGGAGAAGGGTCATAGGGTGGAGACCTCCCAATGCCGTCGCCGTTGACTTGCGGTATGGGCTACTTACGGTATTTTCTTATTCCAGCATGAGTCGCCACATCCTCTTCATTTGCACAGGCAATATCTGCCGAAGCCCTATGGCTGAAGGGCTCTTTCGCCAACTCACCAAAAATGAACCAGACATTACGGTGGAATCAGCCGGTCTACGCGCCGGCGTAGGACAGGCAGCAAGTGAGGATGCCGTGCGGGTTCTCGTCGGCGAGGGCATCTCGCTGCGAGGCTTTCGGAGTCAACCCGTCACCGAAGCCCTCCTCACGCGCGCGACGCACATTTTTGTGATGACAAAAGACCACCGACAGATGCTGGACTTGTTTTATCCGGAAGTTTCTGGAAAGGTATTCCTTGTGCGAGAGGGGGAGCCTCACTCGCCAGACGTGCCCGACCCGATCGGGCAAGGGCGCGCTACCTACGAGGCATGCAAGCAGACAATCCGCCGCGCCTTGCCGAGCATCCTCACCCGAATCAAAGAAACTCCTATGACCACGACCCAACCCTACGTCCTCTCCGCTCTCGCCACAGCCGATCCGCAGATCGCAGAAGCCATCTCACGCGAACGGCAACGCCAATTTGAAAACATCGAGCTCATCGCTTCCGAAAACTACACGAGCCGGGGTGTCATGGAAGCCCAAGGTTCCTGCCTGACGAACAAATACGCAGAGGGTTATCCCGGGAAGCGGTGGTATGGTGGGTGCGAGTTTGTGGATGTTGTCGAGACGCTAGCCATCGAGCGTGCGAAGCAACTCTTCGGTGCCGACCACGCCAATGTGCAGCCCCATAGCGGCAGCCAAGCAAACATGGCGGTCTATTTTTCTGTCCTGCAAGTCGGAGACCGCATTCTGACGATGGACCTAGCCCATGGCGGCCATCTTACACACGGCCACAAGGCCAATTTCTCCGGCAAGCTCTACGAAGTGCACCACTACGGCGTCACTCAAGATTCTGGCCGCATTGACTACGATGCCCTAGAGCGCCAGGCGGCAGAAGTGCGTCCAAAAATGATTACGGCAGGAGCCTCCGCCTATCCTCGGGTGATTGATTTTGAAAGAATGCGGGCCATCGCAGACTCCGTGGGCGCTTACCTCTTCGTGGACATGGCTCACATCGCTGGCCTCGTCGCTGGCGGCGTCCATCCCTCCCCGATCCCGCACGCACATTTCGTGACGACCACCACGCACAAGAGTCTACGCGGGCCACGCGCCGGACTCATCCTTTGCAAAGAAGAATTTGCGCGAAAGGTGGATGCGCAAGCCTTCCCCGGCATCCAAGGCGGCCCACTCATGCATGTCATCGCGGCCAAGGCGGTTTGCTTCAAGGAGGCCTTGGAACCCAGCTTCCGAGGATACGCAGCACAGATCGTGAATAACGCGAAGGCACTCTCTGCTCGCCTCAGCATGCTCGGCTACGAAATCGTCTCCGGCGGCACCGACAACCACGTCCTCCTCGTTGATCTGCGCCCACGCGGGATTAATGGCCTTGAAGCCCAGACCACGCTCGATCATGCGGCGATCACGGTGAATAAAAATGCCATCCCCTTCGATACCGAGCCGATCAGCAAGACCGGGGGCATCCGCATTGGCACGCCCGCAATGACCACACGCGGCCTCCGCGAAGAAGACATGATGCAGGTCGCCGACTTTATTCATGACGCGCTGGATTGCCGCCACGATGAAGCCAAGCTCGCCGCCCTTCGATTAAAAGTGACAACCTTTACATCGAGATTTCCGCTGCCATAGAAAGCTGAATCGTCGTTAGGCGTTTCCGCGCGCTTCCGGTATAGCGGACCAGAGACCAAGCGCGCGTGTTGCCAAAATCGCGGATTGATATCCAGCCTTCGCTGGGGCATGTTCCCTTCTGCGTTGAACTCTCCTCGTCCCATTCTCCCTGTGCTGCTTGCGCTGCTTCTTATGGCGTGGGTATTACCAGTCGCCGCCCAAGATTCTTCGGATGTTTTTCTGCGCGCCTATCAAGACTTCCAGGCCGGTGAAAAGGCAGAACGTGATGGCCGCCCTCAGGAAGCGTATTCGCGCTATCAAAATACCTCGAAACTTCTTGAGCAAATCCGCAAATCGGAACCGGAATGGCAGCCTCTGGTTGTGGACTTTCGCCTGAAAAAAACGCGGGAGAACTTGGAAAGATTGGCTTCCGTCGTGGCTGATCTTTCTTCAAGTCCGGAAGGGCCAGAAGGCCCGCTTCCGACCCGAGATCCCGGCATCATTAACATGCCGCCAGTTGTTATTACCACCGGTTCTACCACCGCCCCTCGCCTCCCAGCAGTCACACCGAGGCCTTCTGCTCCGACGAGTGCTAGCACGAGCGAGGTGGCAAGCCTTCGCCAGCAGCTCTCGGTCGCGCAACGAGAGAACGAACGATTACAAGAATCGCTAATCCAGCAAGCTGGTGAGTTGCGGAGCGCACGCACAGAGATAGATCGCACGAAAGTCAACGTCGTGGATCTGCGGGCTCAACTCGCGCAAGCCCAAGACACGATGGAGAACGCGATTAGCGATCGGAATGCCTTCGCCGCCCGCGCCGCGCCTAGCGACGACAAGGGCCTCGGCGAGCTCATGTCGAGGATGAGCGAGCTGGACGCGAACAATGAAGTCCTGCAAGCCGACAACGATCGCTTGCTGGCAAAGCTCGATGCCGCCGCGAAGTATATCGGTGCTGCCGACGAAGGCCGCAAAATCCTAGAAACCGATCGCCTCGGCCTCCTGAAACAACGGGATGAGGCAATTGCCCGCACGAAACGTATCAAGGATAATGCCGCCACCCTGGAGAAGTTGGCCGATGAGAAGGAAACTTTGGTGGCCGCATTTAACAAGGAACGAAAGGGTCTTGAGACCAAGATCGCAGAAAAAAACGATCCAGAGCGTTTCAAGAAACTCGAAGCCGAGAATAAGACACTCGCAACTCAGCTTGCAGATGCAGAAACGAAGTTCAGTGAGGCCTCCACAAAGCCACAAGAGAACGAGCAACTCCTCGCGAGTTTGCGGAGCGAAATCAACACCCTCAACGACCGCTTGTTAGACGCCTTGTCTCAAGTCAGTGGACGCGACGAACAGATTAAGACGTTGGCAAAGCAACTCGATGAAGCCACGGGCGAAACGGCCCGATTGAAGCTCAACCCGGAGCCGACTGCTGAGGACAAGCGCATTTTAACAGAGAGCGATCTCCTGCGCGGAATTATCCTTCGCCAAATCAAAGAACAAAGCGAACGCGACGCGGCACGCATTGCTGTGCAAGCAGAAATCGAAAAGCTCCAAGTCCAATCACAAACCCTCACTTCGCAGATGGAGATCATGGCCCGCCCGGCCTTCCAACTCTCCCCGGAGGAGCGCAAGCTTTTCAAGGAACCTGTCGTGTTACTTAGCGAATCTTCTGCCGAAAAGCTGGGCGTAGATATGGCGATCGCCAAGCCAGAAGGAGGCTTCGAGCCCGCACCGGCCGCAGAGGGAGCAAGTGCCCTGCCAGAGGCGACGCATGCGAGGATCGAGGAAGCTCGCAAGCTCTTTGAGTATGGCCGCTTCGACGAAGCCGAAAAGCTCTACCAGCAAATCGTGGATGACGCACCGAACAACTACTTTGCTCTCTCCAATCTTGGGGTCACTCAGATCCAAGCCCATAAGCTTTCCGCCGCGGAAGTGGCTCTGAAGAAAGCAATCTCGATCAATCCTAGTGATTCCTTTGCAGCGACAAATCTTGGGATCGTTTACTCAAAGCAAGGCCGCTTTGACGAAGCCATCGTGGCGCTGAATGAGGCCGTGTCTGTTGATGCCAAAGATCACATCGCATGGAACTACCTCGGTATTTGCATGGGGGAGAAGGGAAGCAAAACAGAAGCCGAAGAAAATTTTAAGCGCAGCATCGCCGTGCGGGACGACTACGCGGAGGCACACTTTAATTTAGCTGTCCTTTACGCGACCGCTACTCCGCCTGCTCTTGAGCTAGCCAAGCAACACTACAAAGCCGCCGTGGAACACGGTGCGCCACCTGATCCCTCACTCGATCGCTTGCTGCAGTAGGGCAGCCCGGAGGGCTACAGCGTCGTGCCGGCCTGCCACTGTCCCGGAATGAGAACCTTACGTGGTTGACGTGGTAAGCCGATTTCGTTGCGCATGAGTTGTCCGATCAGAAGATCAACGGCAGAGGCTCCGATAAGTTCGTGGTTCTCCCGGATACCAGCCCAGTGCTGCACGTCGTCCACCACGTTCAAATTCACCAGCGCGCAGTCCTGAGGAATTTTCATCCCCAATTGTTCGACCCACTCGCGGAGGATAGGATTCACCGTAAGGATAGCGTCCGGCTTGTTCGTATCCATCCACCGATCAAACTCCACGGGGCGACCTTCCTTGAATCGCTCCAGAAACAGGACAGGAACGCGCTGAGCCTCCGGCAACCCCGCTTGCTCGACCAAAAACGCAGCATGAGCCCTTCCTTCACTCTCGCTGTCGAGATAGCGACTATAAACAAATCCAATGCGAGACTTTCCATGCTCAAGCGTTTTCTGAAAAGCCAAGCGCAAGTTGTAGTAAAAATCCCGATCCGCAATCGGAACACCCTGTGGATAAAAAGCGGATGCAGACTCTGGCGAGCGATTAGCGGAGGTCTGAACTCCACTCCCGATGAGTGCAATCACACAATCGGGCCATGCTTCCAGCAAATATTCGCGGTGCAAGATCAGTGGCAGAACCACCCCGTAGATGCCGCGGTGGCGGAGGGTATCGGGAAGGCGCGAGATGCCTGAAGGCCCTTCCGTCGTGTTCAGAGAGATTTCTTCGAGCTGAAATCCCCGTTCCTCGCAGCGGGCGCGGGCGCCTTCGAAATACCCACGCAGCCATGGAAACTCGCGCCAGCTGTTGGCATTGGGATAGTCGTTGAGCCACGCAAAGCTAGATTGCATGGCCGTGGGCCGATTCGAGCGGGCTTGGGCCTGATACATGGCGACAAGAGGATTGGGGCGGTATCCCTGCGCCGTGGCGATGGCTTGAATGCGCGTGCGCGTCTTAAGCGGAATGTTCGCGTGGTTACGAAGCGCACGCGAAACGGTCGCCTTATGCACGCCAGCTAGCTGGGCGATGTATTCGAGGGAAACCTTTTGTAACTTCATGCTGTGCGCAGTAATGTATGTCCTCCGGCCCCTCATACAAGAAGGTTTGTTGTATTTGTTGCACAAATCTTGTCTGTTCCCCGCTCGATGCCTACGTCATGTTTCCTAGATGGCAAAACCTGAAGAACAAATCTTAGTCATTCGGCGCGAACTTTTTGACACATTGGGGGCGTTTCAGGGACTAAACTTCGATATCGCCCACTACCTCCCTGCCTTTCTTCGCCGCGAAAACAACTTCTTCGTGGCTCGCACCTTGGCGGAAAATGATGCCTCACTTAAGCAACTCATTCCCTACGCCGTCTTCCGCTTTGGCGATCGCATTCTCCACTATACCCGAGGCTCAAAATCCGGAGAGAAGCGCCTTGCTGCTAAGATGTCCATCGGCATCGGGGGCCATATCAACGATAAGGACGAAAGTCTCTTTTCTTTCGACGAATCGGCCTACGACGCGGCGGTTCGACGCGAGATTTCCGAAGAACTTCGGCTGGGTGGATCTTTCACGGAACGTGCCGTAGCCTTGCTCAATGACGATTCGACAGAGGTCGGTCGCGTCCACCTCGGCATTGTGCATCTTGTGGATTTGGAGACGGACGAGGTGGCTGCGGGCGAGGCTGCAATCGCGGCACTCGGCTTCGCGACGCGAGAAGAACTCTTGGCCCGGCGCGATGAGATGGAAACGTGGTCGCAAATTGTCCTCGACGGCCTTGCTGTGTTGGAGTCGCGATGACTGCGGCTCGAGTAGGCTTGCGCCATTGGTCAGAAAGACCTTTCATTCAGGCCATGGTTTTTCGCGCGGTTCTTTTTTTATCCCTCTTGGGCAGTGTGAGCTTTGCCCAAAAACCAGACGAGCAAAAGTCGCGCCTTGTTTTTCCACCTGCGGCACAAAGCGGTGTTCCGGCAGAAGCTACGCCGACGCCAGCCTCAAAAGTTGAGGAACCCCTCGCCGTGGTGCAGAAGTTTTTTTTGGCGATTAAGGCGAATCAAGTGGAAGCGGCTTACGAGGGCCTCGTGCGTGGAACAATCATCGCAGAGAAGCAGGAAAACGTAAATGACCTCAAGGCGCGAACCATGCAGGCACTCGACAGTTATGGCGCTGTGGCGGGGTTCGAGGTGGTAGATACCATGGAGGTTGGCCAGAGCTTGTTGCGGTATACGTGCATCTCGCTGAACCAGGACTTGCCCCTGCGGTGGAGATTTTATTTTTATCGCACGCCCCCGGGTTGGAAGCTGGTGGACTTGCGGGTGGACGACGGGCTAGTCGAACTCTTTGAGGACGCCTCTCGGACTCGGAAAAAATAGGACGTGGGCGATATTGTGGCTTATGGAAAGGCACTAAGGAATGAAACGCATTTCTGACTTTCTGACTTTTATTCGATTCTCCCACACGGTCTTCGCTTTACCATTTGCGCTTGGTGCGATGTTCGCCGCAGCAGATGGCTGGCCGACTTGGCATGTTTTTCTGGGTGTCATGGCAGCCATGGTTTTTGCTCGCAGTGCCGCCATGACGTTTAACCGCATCGCGGATTGGGATATTGACCAACGCAACCCCCGCACCGCAGGACGTCACAAGCTCGTAAGGAGGCCGGTGGCAATTGGACTTTGTGCAGCCTTCTCCGTGGCATTTATCGCCTCGGCGGGAACGCTCAATGGGCTGTGTCTTGCCCTCTCGCCCGTCGCACTCGGAGTGATTTTTTTCTATTCATTCACGAAGCGATTTACACACTTTGCTCAATTATTTTTGGGACTCGCACTCGCAGTCGCGCCGGTGGGAGCATGGCTCGCAGTGACGGGTTCCTTCGCGCTTCCACCGCTGATCTTAGCTGGCGCGGTGCTCTTCTGGGTGGCGGGGTTTGATCTCATTTACGCCACACAGGATGTCGAGGTGGATCGGCGGGATGGCCTAAAATCACTGGTGGTGTGGGTCGGCGCACGAAAGGCGCTCCGGGTGGCTATTGTCTTTCATGCCATCGCATTTGCAGGGCTCGTCGCCTTCGGCGTGATGGGGGACTTGGGAAGTATTTATTTTCTGTCATTGGCCTTTGTCATCGGCTCACTCGTGTATGAACACTGCGAAGCGGCGAGGGGCGATATGGCCGCGACGCAAAGAGCGTTTTTCCAAGCGAATGCTTTGGTGGGTGTGGCCTTTGTTCTTGGCGTGCTCGGGGACCGAATTGCTGCCTATGGCTCCGGATAAACCTCGCATAAAGCGGCTATGGCTGCGGAGGCTCGCATGGGCGATTACCTCCCTCATCGTGCTCCTTGCGCTCGCCGCCGTTCTCGCCGTTGCAAACTTGACCTTCCTCGCGCGCTGGGCCGTGCAACGGGCCCTACCAAGCGCCAAAGTCGTCTTAGGGGAAGTTGCCTTTAAAGCGCCCGGAGAATTGCGCTTTCAAGAATTCGTTCTCAAAGATCCGGCCACGAACGAAACCGTTCTCGAACTCGAAAGCGGGAGTTTTCTATTTTCGTTTAACGACATTCGGCAACTCCGGATTGGTGAAATTCGCTTCATAAATCCGCGGATCATCATCGCGCCAAATATTGGCAAGCTTTTTACAGCGACAGGAAATTCGCAATCCAGCGGACGCATCCCATTTATTCGCCGCATTGTCTGCGACTATGGAGAGGCAACGGCAGTCGTGGGCGGCGATCCAAGCCTGCACGTGCGGGCGAACTTTTCCTTCGACTGGCGCGACTTTGGCAGCGACCTGCAGGCCCCGCTTTCGCTCAACGTCTGGGATCTCCGAGCTGCCGCAGAGGGGAGTGACACTCCATTGCTTGTGCTGCATGTGATCACTCTGGCTGCCACGATTGAGGGGCTTCGGACAGAAGGAAAAGTGCTGGAGGCAACAATTCAAGGAGGAAATCTAGCTGTCGGTGCCTCGCTTCAGAACTTCGTGAACGGCTTTTCAACGGGATCAAAAAAGCCAAGTCCTGCCTTCGATTGGAATCTTGGAAAGCTCGACATTCGCGACCTGCGGGTGGAACTCGAAGCTGACGTCGCAGAAAAGAGGCATCTGAATTTTGCTTTTAACACAACCCTGCGCAACCTCTCCCTCGCGCAGGCCAGGGATGAACTCAGCGAGGAAATGCAGATGGTGGAACTCTCTAACATTGAGGTGCTATCCCCGCTTGATCCCCTCACGAAAGTCCTCACTATGCGGAGCATTTTTGTGCGATTCAATCTCGCGGGACTTCTTCGCAAAGAACTAGAAGAAATCACAATCCTTAATCCAACCATTTACGTCGGGCCTGACCTTTTCTGGTATATGGAAGATACGCAGAAACGTCTCGGCACAGGATCTGCGGACACCAGCGGAACCAATGGGTGGACGATTCATACCGTGGAGGTGCGATTGGGCCGCCTCGTTATCGGCAGTGGCGGTCGCACGCAATATGGACTCCCGCTCACGTTCCAGACGTCGCTTAAGAACGTCGCCCTTAACAACCTCGCCACACTCAAGCTTGAAGGCGCACTCGAGATTCCTGCGCAGAGTTATCCCTTCCCCGCATACCAGCTCGACGTCACCACGGAGCCGGGCGAATTGCGCTTCGCCTATCCCCGAGAGAAGAATGCGGACAACCTCGTGGGCACGATCAAAATTACCGACATCCTCTGGCGTCAATACCGCGCACAAGAAGCATGGATCTCTACGACCTTCGATCGTCATGGCATCAATGGCCAGTTCGGCGGTAAGGCCTATAGAGGCTACGTCTCCGGGGGCTTTAGTTTCTTTTTTGCACCGATGCCCCCATGGATCGGGTGGGTTTCTGGAAAAAAAGTAGACCTTAAAAAACTCACTAATGCCATCTCACCGCAGAATTTTAGCATGACTGGTCCGCTGGACTTTCGTCTTCAGGTCGATGCTTTTGCGCGGGTGATTGATCGCCTGAAGGGCGACTTCCGAACTCTACAACCCGGACGCATGAAGATAGGAAAGCTGGATGATTTGCTTGAGAAGATTCCCGATACGTGGAGTTCTATCAAGAAGAGTAGCGCGCGGATCGGGCTCGAGGCCCTTCGTGATTTTGATTACGACACGGGGCGAGGCGATTTTTGGTTCGTGCAAGATCAGGGAATTTTCGACTTGAAGTTGCAAGGGCCTCAAGGATCGCGCAAATTCCAGATCGTGCTACACGCTGATGACTCGCCACTCAAACAATGGAAGAAAACGACCACACCGTGATGCTGCGATTTTTCCTTGCGGTCACTGCTGTGTTCCTCCTGCCGGCCTGCGCTGGCCCGACGGTGAATCTCGCCACGTCCCAACCAATTAAGGTGGATATCTCGATGCGCCTCGACGTCTATCAACACAATCGCGATGGGATAAAGAAGCCCGGGGCAAACACCACGGCCGTCGCTCCTGTTGATCCCGAAGCTAGTCGCCGCAATCGCATGGCGGATGTGCAATTATTTAAAAACTCCCGCCTCGTGGGAGAGTCTCGCGATGGGCTTCTTTCTATTCAAGGCGACGCGCCTGGCGACTACGGCGAATACGTGCGGAAGACAGTTGCTCAAGAAAATGCCGACCGCATGGCCTTGATGAAGGCGTCTGCAGAAAAGGACAAGACTCCCCTCAGTGACCTGCAACAAAAACAAGCCGAACTCTGGAGAAACCGCGCCTTTACTGGAGAGCTTATCGAAGTGCAGGAAGCCGAAGGCTCGTGGAAATGGATTCCCAAGCCGGAGTAAAGTCCGTGCATTCATGATTGCGGGGTCCGTGCGCGTCTGCTTCTTTCGGCAAGCACCCATGGCATGACATCCCAGCAGATCACATTCTTCGCGCGGCTCGCTAGCACGGTCGGCATGTGGGCACTCATGCTGCTCGCGGTCTTCTCGGGCTTCGATGCCGCATTCTTTTGCCTCATGGGCGCGCTGGCCATGTTGGCGCTCTGGGAATATTTTCGCATGTTGGAAAAGGACGGCGTCCCGGTGTTCACGCTCACGGGTCTCCTCTGCGCCGTGGGCTTGTTGGTGGGTGGTTTCCTCACCATGCGGAGCGAGGGGCCAGAGCTCGCTTACGACTTCGAAACCTTGGTGCTCGTGCTGTTTCTGCTTGTGATTTTTGGACGTCAGATGTTCCGCGGGGCTACGAACGATCCTCTGCGGGCGATGGCTTACACGGTCTTTGGACTGCTGTATATCCCATGGATGTTTAGCTTCATCACAAAAATCATCTATCTCACCCCACGCGCGGCAGATGGCTCCACGACGGGGCAATACTACGTGCTCTTCTTGGTTATGGTGACGAAGTTCAGTGACATGGGTGCCTACGTCTTTGGGAGCCTTTTCGGCAGGCATCCTTTCGCTCCGCACATAAGCCCGAACAAAACCTGGGAAGGATTTTTCGGCGCCCTTGTGACAGCCCTGCTAGCGAGTTGTTGGCTCTACGTGATGATGCCGGACAAATTATCCGCGTTCCGTTTTGATGATGTCGTGATTCTGGGTCTCCTCCTCGGCTTTGCGGCTGTCGTGGGGGACCTCGCAGAATCCATCGTCAAGCGCGGTGCCAATCGCAAAGATTCCAGCGCCCTGCTCCCCGGCATCGGAGGCACCCTTGACCTGATTGATAGCCTACTCTTTACGGCGCCATTGCTCTTCTTCTACCTGCGACTTGTGATCGGCATCTCATGAGAAAGCGACGTGTGGTCATCCTTGGAGCCACTGGCTCGATTGGAAAAAGCGCGCGAAAAGTCGCCCGCGACATTCCCGATCGCATGGAAGTCGTAGGCCTCTCAGCAAACTTTAGCGCCGACGATCTTGCCCAAGCCAGTCGGGAATTTCCCGCTGCGCGTTGTGTGTTGGCACAGGGAGACGTGAGCAAGCTCATCGAGCTGGCCACTCTGCCGGCTGCCGATCTTGTGCTCATCGCAATCGTCGGCACGGCTGGGTTGAGGCCGGCCTTGGCGGCGATCGAAGCAGGTAAGCATC
>Ga0163147_10002599_pt1 | contig 25302 bp, 22 predicted proteins | sample OliLakLV19MP6G1_FD_148597 | JGI IMG/M metagenome (GOLD analysis project Ga0163147, IMG submission 148597) | Freshwater microbial mat bacterial communities from Lake Vanda, McMurdo Dry Valleys, Antarctica- Oligotrophic Lake LV.19.MP6.G1 | ecosystem: Environmental > Aquatic > Freshwater > Lake >...
CCCCTCCCCATTGCATGGAGAGGGGACTTCAAGATGCGTTTTTCTCCCCCTCTCCAAGTATTGGAGAGGGGGCCGGGGGGTGAGGTAAGCGAAAGTCCTGAATATTACATATTGAGCAATCATGGCAGGTATAACTTGGAAATGAATTCATCGAAGTCATTCGCAATAAATTCTAAGGTTTTAAATTCATGCTTCCATAGAAATATCTTTCCAGTAACTTCATCTTGAACTCCAAGACAAAGCAAGTCACCAGAGTTAGTTGTTCCAACAGGGACAAATATTGACGATATCCGACCACCAATACCTTGAATTTTCGTCTGGATGGAATTAGGATCATCGTCATGAAGTCCTAGAAATCGGAGAATATCGCCTTCAGCTTCTTCCTCATTCTCAGTACTATAGTAATTAAAAAGATATTTGCTTGGCCCACCGCCATTATGTCGTAATAGAAATCTACGAAATCCTGCTGGAAGTGACTGCCCTAATTTAATCTCGAAATTTTGAAGATATACCTCATCTACTGGTGGGAGACTCCCACCAATGATAAGGTCTTTGTATTCGTTTTCTTCTTTCATTAAAGCTACTTACCTATTCTCATATACATAATTTTTTTCAGTATTTTATTACTGCTTCTCCACTCCCTGTGTGCCATAATGGATAAAACAACTTCACCTTCAAAGTTAACCTGAGTTTCGGACAGTGTTTTCATTCTATCCCCACCCCTAAATCCCCTCTCTACGAAGTGGGGAGGGGACTTAAAGAACCATTGTGAACCGTTTTCCTCCCCTTCACCATGCAATGGAGAAGGGGTCGGGGGATGAGGACATCATAAAAGTTAATCAAAGTGCGCTATCCAAAACTGAGGTTAAACCTACAATTTAGCCTTTGCGCCACGCCAGCAGATAAGCAAAGCGGTGATCGGTGGCGCGGCCTTCGGCAATGATTGCGCCAGTGAAGAGCGGCGCGGATTCCCCTGTCGCCAGCCCGATAATCGAGATATTCAGATAATCGCGCTGGGTGCCTGCGTCGGCCGAAAGCCATTCCGTCACAGCGGCGGATTCCCCATCCGGCGCGGCGACAACCTGCGAATAGCGTCCACGAATGACGCGATTATCGGTAGCAGTGGCTAAATCCAGCGAGAACAGCGAGTTATCCGCTTTATTGTTTCCGCCTGCGATAAAGACGGCCTGAGCGCTGTCACCAGTGAAGTCAATCGCGGAGATCGTATCTCCGCGATTTCCGGCGGGGAGGGTGATCGGCGGCAGATCAGAGGCATTGAGATCAAGTACATTAAAGGAGCTGTCGCCGTTGGGTGTGGTATTCACCAATGCCAACCAGCGCTCATCCGGCGAGAGATGGGGGAAGGCGTTATTGGTCAGGCCGTAGATGTTGATACTGGAACGCGGCATATTGAGGTAAGTCAGCAAGTCCGCGCCCTCGGCGGGATTTTCAACGGGAGTCGTGCGGATGCTGACGGTGTTCAACTGTAAACCATCCGGCACGGTATAAAATACGCTGCTGCCCTCAGTCGCGGGAAAGAGCGTGTTCGTCCGGCTGTTGCTGGCGAATCCACCGCCTGCCGTGCCAGAAAGCGCCAAAGTCTCGCGCCGCGCCGCTATATCCACAGTATGCAACTGCCACTTCGTCCCTTGTCCCGCGCAGCGCTGCCCCATCAACGTCGCCAGCGAATCCGCCCCGGTGAAGGCGATTCCGGCGCTAGTAAAACGGCAGTTTTCGTCAGCATAGAGGGTAGCGATTTCGTCTGGTTCGCCACTCGCCCACAAGTAAATCGCTGCTTCGGTGGCTTGTCCCTGATTATTATTAAAGAAACTGATAAAAGCGACGTTCCCCCCGACCATATCGAAGGTTGCGGCGTTGTCAAAATTGCTCGCCTCGGCGCGATCACCCGTGTTATGAATTTTGAGCGTCCCGCTGGGGAATTCGCTGGTCAGTGCATCAGCGGCAAAGTCGATATAGCCCAGGCGTGTGCCATCGGGCGCATATTGAAACGTGCCGTTGCCCAAGCAGCCTACCGGATTCATCTCCGCTACTGCCGCCGGAACGCCGCGCCCGTCCATCAGATACAGTGTCCCGTTAGAATCACTCCCGACGAAAAAAGCAAAATAGCGCGAATCCGGCGAGGTTGCCCGTTCCCCACAGGCTTGAACACGAGTCGTCCCATTCGGTAGATCAAGCACCACCCGCGCATCACCGCCCGCGTTCAGCAGGACGATTTGACCAGGCTTATCGGCGGTCTGGCTGCCGGGGGCAACCCCTTCCGCAATCCACGCCAGCACCGCATCATCCGCCTCCACGCCGACATTGGCGGTGCGCGTGTCCGTCATGCGGGCGGCAGGGTCGAAAGTCGGTATGGGCGTTGGCCCCGCCGGAACAGCCGTCGCATTATCCGTATCACTGCCGCTGTTTCCGCCGCAAGCCGTCAGTGCGCCAAACAGTAGCAGCAGCAAGCATTTAAACAATCGCTTTATCAACATAGATCGCTTTTCCCTCAAAAAAATAGCCCCACCCGTTTAAAGTCCCCGATTATACAACCGAAATCAGACTCGGTTGATATTTCAACTAGGTTATAAAATGATTGTATCAGGGTTAGGGGCAAAGGAATCGGAAAAATTTGTGAAGGAAATTCGTGGGTGGCCTATTTTTCTAGCCAATATTTTAAGTACGTAAGGGCGAAAATTTAGATTTGAGTTAAAATGAGAGAAATATAAATTTCATTACAAAAAGAGAACCGTCGATGTCCACCCCTCCCGAAGGCTACCGCTATCACACCCCCATGACCGTCCGCTATGGCGATATGGACTCGCTCGGTCATGTTAATAATGCCAAATATCTGACGTACTTTGAACAAGCGCGAATCAGTTATATTCATGAACGTGGCTTGTGGGATGGAACGCTTTCCGCTGTTGGGATGATCGTCGGGCGGATTACGGTGGAATATAAACAACCGATTTCGGCGAAGGATGGCACCGTCAATATTTGGACACGAGTCTGCCGCTTAGGGAACAAGAGCTTTGATATGGAACATCTACTGCTTTGTGAGCGCGATGGTCAAACAGAAATCGCCGCAACCGGCCTCATCGTGATGGTCGTTTATGATTACGTCGCCAATACGACCATCCCTATTCCTGATGAATGGCGTAAATTGCTAATCGAGTTTGAGCTAAAGTTACAGAATTAATCAGGTAGTTTTATGTCAGAACTTTCTACAGATGAACTCTTTGCAGAAAATGAGCGCTTGCAAGCGCGTATCGCTCATTTAGAAAATGCACTTGTCGTCACGCAAACCGAAACTTATCTCACTGCCTTGCGCGATACCACCCAGACTTTAATGAGTCAGCTTGATTTGGATGATCTCTTCCAAAGCATCATTCAACGCGCCGCCAGCATGGAAAACGCGGAACACGCTTATTTCTATGTTCTGGAAAAGGATAACCTCACCATGCGCTGTAGTGCCGCGCTAGGCGTGTTTGAGCCGTACATCGGTCAAGTGATGAGCATGAAAGAAGGCTTGACGGGCAAAGTTTGGGTCGATGAGGAGATCGTCGTCCTCGACTCCTACGATAATTGGCCGCATCGTCATCCCGATATCCCGAAAGGCGAATTTGGCTCTGTCGTAGGGCTGCCTTTACGCTCTGAGGGACTCATCATTGGCGTGATTGGGTTGGCCTTTAGCGACCCACAGCGGCGTTTTAGCCATGCCGACATCGAAATCCTACAAGCCTTCGCAGATTTATCGGCCATTGTCTTACATAATGCGCGGATTCATGAAGCGCTAAGAACAAGCGAGCGTTTCGTCCAAAAAGTGGCGGATACATTGCCGGATATTCTTTACGTGCAGGATTTAAAAGTCGGGCGCTCCATTTATGCCAATAAGCCGCGCCGCAGCGTTCTCGGCTATGATACGGATGAATTACAGAAGCTAAACCGCACCAGTACGCCCCTCCTTATCCACCCTGATGATATTGCGCGTGTCGCCGCGCATGGCAAAAATGCCCCCCACTGGGCGGATGATATGATTGCCAGCCTTGAATACCGCATGATGCACGCCGATGGTCAATGGCGCTGGTTCCGCACACGCGAAACAATCTTCCAACGTGATGCTGAAGGCAAGCCCACCCAGCTTTTAGGCATCGCCCAAGATATTACCGAGACTAAAAACGTCGAAGATGCCCTGCGCGAAAGTGAAGAGCGCTTTCGGGCGTTGATCGAAATGGTGGATGTGATCGTCTTTCTTTACCAAAAAGAGGGTGTCACGTATATCAATCCAGCCATAGAGCGTATTACAGGCTACACAGCCGCGATGCTGCTTGGTGACAAATTCTGGGGAATTATCCATCCCGACTTACTGCAAGTTATCATGGGACAAAATCAACAATTCCTAAAGACAGGTCAAATACCGCCTCGTCAAGAAATTCAAGTGAGGACTGCCACCAATACCGTCCTATGGCTTGATCTCAGCCAAACACTGGTAAACCTCAATGGCGAAGAAGCCCTCTTAGGGACAGCCATAGACATTACGGAACGCAAAAAAGCAGAGGTAGAGGCGCTTTCGTTTCAATTAGAAAAAGAGCGCGTAAGCCTTCTCGCAGAGTTTGTGCAGTCGATGTCGCACGATTTCCGCACACCGCTGACGACGATTAACACCAGCCTCTATTTGCTGGAGCGCTCCCAAGATGAAGAACGCCGCAAGACGCGGATCAAAATTATCCAAGAGCAGCTCGGCGTGTTAGAAAAACTCATCACCGGTATGACGACGATGTTTATGCTTGACAGCGGTATTTTGCAGTTCAGCCACCTCAACATTCATACCATGTTGTATGATATGGAAAAAGATTTACGCCGCGCCGCAGAATCCAAAAACCACTCCTTTAGCTTGATGGTAGAAGATCAACTGCCCGAAATTAAGGGGAACGAGTCCAAACTTCATTTGGCGGTGGAAAATTTAGTGAGCAACGCTATCCGCTACACGCCGGAAGGTGGCTCAATCGTAGTGCAGGCGGGGATCGATCAGGAGATGATTTACATCGCCGTCCAAGACAGCGGGATGGGTATTTTTGAGGATGAAGTCCCGCGCATCTTCCAACGTCTTTACCGCGCCGATCAAGCACGTTCTGTCGGCGGATTAGGGTTAGGGCTGCCGATTGCGCTCAAAGTGGTGGAAGGGCATCATGGCCGGATTGACGTGACGACGGCTCCCGGCGAGGGCAGCACCTTTACCATCTTTTTGCCGATCAATTCATAGCAATTCATAGCGCGATCCACCACCGCAGCGTCGGTACATCACGCCCTTCTAACAGGGTCTCATCCTGAAGCTGACCACCATTGGCCTCGATAATTTTGCGGGAAGCGAGATTGGTGGAATCGCAAGTCAGCATAGCGCGAGACAACCCTAACGCTCGTGCTTCCGGCAGCGCCAAACGCAAGATCAGCATTCCGTACCCTTTCCGGCGCTCAGTCGGGCGGATGTCATAGCCGATATGCCCGCCGAAGGTTTTTAAGAAGTCGTTTAGCTCATGCCGAATCGAAAGCCGTCCCACAAAGTTTTCGCCTTCCACCAGCCATAAAACCGATTCCTTCACTTTTCCCGGCGCGGCATAAACTTTACGTTCCAGCAAGTCCACCACATACGTATCAAAATGATCTTGCAGCCAAGCCGTATCTAGTTCATCGTAGCGCCCCTCGGTGTGATATTCGCGGACGGCGGCGATGAAGCTGTCTTTATAACGGGTGGAGGGTGAAACGAGCGAAGCCATCTGTTCTCTTTTCAATAGGCGTGGGTCATGATGGTTCATTATAACTGATTTTAGTTTTAACCACCTAAATGCAGATTAGACGCATAGGCCGTAAAGAGTCGCAAAGATTTTGACCGTAAGTCTACACAAAAGTAGGCCGACGTAAGTAAATAGAAAAGATTTAACCACAGAGCGCACGGAGAACACAGAGATTTAGCTTCAAATTCTAGGTGTCGTCGCTGCGCTTAGGTGGTTCAAAAATTTCCAATTGTTTATCGAAAATTACTTTAGTGCTTCATCTAGTAAATTCTTTTAACGATAGAGGACACAGACTCGACTTTATCCATTTTATCCATTTTTGAGCAGAAAAAGGTCAGAGAATGTCGAAGATCATGGGTAAATGAAAGCGATGAGATGAGCGGGATATTGAGGAAAACGGTAACGATACAACCGAGCAGGGCGCAGCATAGCGCTCTGTTTGGTTTTTGCCATAAATTCCCTATCCTAATTGAGGGTTGCAAGATAACTTTGGTCAGTTGTCCGGTAAAGCACACGCGTTCTACAATGAAGGTTGAATTGTTCAGAGTGTGTTTTCGATTCCTAAAGGAGCTTTAAATGAGAAAGTTCGGATTTTTAACAATGCTTGTGACGGCGATGATCGCCATCAGCTTATTAAGCGCGGCGGCGCAAGATGTGGCGGGGCCGCTGCCAGTGATTGAATCATATCAGGCTGCCATCGCCGCCGGAGATGTCGCTGCTGCCGCTACCTTGTTTGATGCCAACGCCATTTTAGCCGTTCACGCCGGGCCGTTAGTGGTCGCTTCGGGGACGGATGCGATCAGCGCGTGGCTGACGAATGCCATCAGCGACGGCGCGACTTCCACCCAAAGCACCACGCCCATTGTCGAAGATAACAAAGTGTTCTGGCGCGGCACACCCACGCGGGATTCGTGGGCAGCGCGGAATGTCGCGCCGTTGGAAGGCTCATGGGAAGTCGTGGTGACGGAGGGAAAGATTATCAGCTTTAAGTTCGTCCTAACGCCTGCATCGCTCGTCACCCTCGAAACCGCCGGATTCGGCACCAGCGCCAGCGGTGTTGGCGCAGTCGCGGGTACATTCGCCGGATTCGTCCCCGGTACGGAAGGCATCCTTGCGATTGCTACCGATGGCGTGACCTTTGCCGCGTATTTGTGCGACGGTGTGCAGGATCAACCCGCGACGCTGGCGGATTGGTTCCGGGGCGCAATCGTGAATAACAGCATCAACCTCACGCTGGAAAACGGCGCGAGTCTCGTCGGCACATTGACGGCGACCAACGCGACGGGCATCTTCACCTTAGCTGATGGCACAGCGCTGCCGTTTGATGTGCCGCTGATTAGTGGGCAGGGTAATGCGGGGCTGTTCCGTGCCGAAGTCGAGATCGACGGCGTAGCCCATGTCCTCGGCTGGACGACGCTGCCCGATGGACAAGCACGCGGCGCGGGGGGCTTTGTCGCAAATGGCGGTACGCGGGAATTGGTCGGCTTAAATTATGTCGAACAGGAGAGTATCGTGGTTACGCTTCCGTCCGGCACTGTCACCGTCATCCCGCGCCGCGTCGTGAACTAAGTCAACGGCTGAATAATCTCGACACGATTCCCAAACGGATCGCGGCATTCAAAGCGCTCATAACCGGGGAGGGGGATGCTTTCGGCAATCTCTACCCCTTCCACAGACCGTAATTTTTCCAGCCAATAGGCCGCGTCGTCCACCTGATAGGCGACATGGCCTTTGGTCGTCTGGCGATCAAAGCCGTCTTCTGTGCCGATATGCAGTTGCATATCACCGACCTGCACCCAAAACCCGCCGCGCCCTTTGAGGATGTCGGGCTTTTCGATCTCTGATAATCCCAACACACCACAGTAAAAGGCGCGTCCGGCATCTTCCGCGCCTTTGGGAATCGTAATTTGGATATGGTTCACCCGCGTGATCTTATGTTCCATTCGGTATCCTTTATAACATTCCTTCACGATAAATTTTGCATGTCCTTATACCATTTTAAGAGATAAAACCGGACGGCACGATAGGGTGGGATAGTGATAGAATAGGCTGTATTAAGTGGAGCCTCGTTTTGATGAGTTCAGCCCAATTTTCCGACGCTTATCTCGAATATTTAGCGCAAGGGCCGTTTGTGGGGTGCATGGATCCTTGGGCGGAAGCCGCCCGTTATTTTCACCAGATTCATGCGGGTATGATTGGCAATGTCATCGCGCAAATCAGCTTGCCTCTCAGAAAAATGGGCTATGTGGTAAGCCAAGAATCTAGCTTGCAAATCGCCGAAGGCCGTAAGCCAGATGTCGTTTTAGAGCGCCAACCAGAAAAGTTCCCTTCACAAAAAAATCACTTAAATTACCCGTCGGCAGCCGCAGCCATCCTCGCTGAACCTGGCATCACCGTTTCGGTTGAAGCGCCTGAACTGGATGCACTCTTTATCAGGGATTTTGACGACGGAGCATTGGTGACAGTTGTAGAAGTGATTTCCCCTCGAAATAAGTCGCATTTAGAAGATATTGAAAGATACCAGGCTGATCGGTCACGCTTATTTTTAGAACGGGGCGTAAACGTCGTTGAAGTTGACCTAACACGCTCCATACAGCGTTTGTTTGACCACGAGCAAACCCGTTATCATCCTTACCACACGGTCATATTTACCGCAGAAGGCCAAATTTATCTGGTCTTGGGTGAATGGAATCAACAATTAAAACGGATTGCGCTCCCCTTGCGAAATGAAGTCGTCGGGGTCGATTTGCAAGAGGCTTACACCATCGCTTACCAGCAAAAACTGATCGCCTCCCAAATTGATTTTCGGGAGGACTACACCGTACAGGGGTTAAAGTTTTCCAAACTGTTGACAGATGAACAGCGTGAGGGGGCGCTCAAGGCCGTGAGCGCATGGCAAACCGAACTCGCCCGACTGCGAGAGGCGTAGTAGAGATGCACTACGCCTCGATAGCGCGCCTTACAACGCTTTAAACCTGCTAAAAAGCGGCTCAAGCGGTTGATCTTCCCGCCCGACTAAGCCATAACCGTTGTGCATACTCATCGCCCACGCATACCAAATCATCGCCGCAACCTGCCCCGGATAGCGCATTTTCATATAGCTGACGAAATCACCCGCATATTTCATAATGGCATCATTAGGGTCAAAATCGCGGTCAAGGATGCCCCATTCGGTAATCCAGATCGGGCGACCCGGCAAAATCGGTAGATAGGCTTGCATTTCATCGTCGATATGACCAAACGGCGCATACGTTTCGCCTAATTTTGTCCCGCGTCCGTAAGGATGAAACGCCAATCCATCAGGCCGAAAGCCGTCGTGCATAGCCTTGAGCGTGGCACGGGCATAATTGCCGCCGTTTTGTGGGCCGCCGGTGTGTCCGCCGCTGATGATGGGTGTCACGGAGTCTACACGGCGCACGGCCTTTATCGTCTCTGCCAGTAAGTAGCCGTAATCGCTAGGCGGCATCGGCACGGAAGCCACCGCCCCCATCGGCGCATCCATCTCATTCCAGATTTGCAAAGCGTGGACGATATTTTGTCCGGCATATTGTTTAGCGATTCGCGCCACCATATCGGCAAACCGCGCCGTGAGCGCCCGCCATTTATCCGTCGTCATGCTAGGCCAAGGCCAGAATTCATTTTTACCTTCGCCGTAGGTCTGATGCGTGAAGACCAACAAGACTTTGAGTCCGGCGCGGGCGTATTTTTCCAAAACAGGTTTATAGCGATTATAGGCTGCGTCAATATCTTCTGACCCTTGCGCGGCGGAGACGTTATAGCCAAAGCGCACCCAGCCCATACCACGCAAACGCGCTGGATCGGGTGTGCCGAGTGGATGGTAAATATCGAGATTCACGCCTGTGAGATTCAATGCAGGCGGAATCGCCATCACTTCCGGCAAAGCACCCTCGTAAGGCGCGAGATACCACGCAGCGGTATAAGCATCCATCCCGTAAAGCGTCTTCACGCGCAGCCATTGATCTTTGACACCGAGTTTGCTTTGGGTGGCTTCTTTGCTTTCCAGCGAGATTAAAAAGTCATTTTTGCCGACTTGCCCGATGGGATTACCATCGACGGGTTTTTCGCGCAGGCGCAGCCCTTCCATCGTCGGCTTGAGCGCGATGGGTTTAACTTTCGGCGCGGCGGTGGGGGTAGCAGGTGTTGTCGGCGGGGGTTGTTGTAGGGGCGCAGCAGTCGATTGAGCCGCGCCCGTCATTGCTTCACGTTCCAGTTCCAACATCCATGCAGCGGTGTAGCCCTCGACTCCCGTCGAAACGCGCACACGCAGCCATTGATCTTTTACCCCCACTTTGCGGGCGGTATCTTCCAGCGATTCGAGCGATTCAATCGTATCCGCGATATAAATTTGCCCAATGGGTTTGCCATCAACGGGTTTTTCCCGCACTCGGAGGCCATCCTGTTTCAGTTTTAATTTTGCCATGTGGAATGCTCCTATAATAACCCTCGATAAATAATTAGAATTTTTTGAACCACCAAGACACCAAGGTATTTGAACCTAAATTCTTTGTGTCCTTTGCGGTTCAGTTTTGCATTTTCTTTCGCAAGTCTACTTATCTTAAAGAAGGCGATAAAATCTCTAGCGTTAGACTAAGTGTATGGTGATTCGCAAATGGGGAACATTGGGATTTGGTCTAATTGTGTGCAGCGCTGGTCTTGGTTATGATTTTGGGATATTCATATTGCAGCGGCGACTCGCCGAGTCGCCGCTACGCCAATAACATTTATTTTTGAGGACTTATGACACCTAATCCAAATCGATTTTTGTCCAACCCTGCCCCTGCTGATATGCCTCGCACCGCAGATGTGATCGTGATCGGCGGTGGGCCAACCGGCGCGGCGGCACTCTGGGGGATTGAAAAAGCGGCTCCCGGCACGAAAACTGTTTTGATCGAACAAAACGCGCAGTTAGGCGGCGGTGCATCTTTGGCCTCGCTAGAAAACTTCCGCACCTGTTGGGCAGCGCCGTGTTTGCATCGTATGATGATTCGCAGCATCGACGTATTTCATCACGCCGACGAGGTTTTTGGCGACGGCGCGGATTTAGGCATTAAGCAGCGCGGCTATTTATTTCTTGCTGCGAGTGCCAAGCAAGCCGCCCAATTTAAAGCCGATGTCGAGCATTTTCATCGTCTTGGCCTAGATTACATGGAATATCTGGACACCGATGAATTGCATTATCGCTATCCTTGGCTGGGGAAAAAGATGATCGCCGCGAAAGTTGATCCCACCGCTGGTTGGCTGGATTCCAATGCGCTGGTCTATCGACTGGCGAATGGTGCGCCTAATGCCAAAATTTTGCTGGACATCAAAGATACGCGAATCAGAGTAGAAGGCGGCAAAGTCGTCGGCGTTTCAACCGCCAATGGCGACATTGACGCGCCAAATGTGATTATCGCGGCGGGGGCGGGTTCACGCGCTTTAGGCCGCAACATAGGCATCGAAATTCCGATTGTCTCCCGTCCGCGCCAGAGCTTTACGGCACCTTGGCGGCACGAAGCCTTTCCCGAAGATGCGCCGTGCCTGATTAGTGCCTCGCCGCATCCGCACGTCCGCCCGGAAGCGAGAGACGGCGCGATCTTCGGCTGGGAATATTATTGGAACACACCCGCCGACGACCACAAAATCGATAAATTGGAAGTTCCGCAATACCCCGCCGAACACTATAAAGACCCACGTTTTCCGTCGATGACGCTCTATTTATTGGCGCGGCAGTTCGGGCATGAAGAAGGCGAAGGCTTTGCCGACCCGCGTTATTTGCGTGGGATTTATCATCGGGCAGGCTATTACGTCTACCGCGATAATGCCTACACGACGTTGCCGGATGGGACGAAGCAGCCGTATGCCAGCCAACGCGCCATCATTGACCGCTGGCCTGACATCGAAGGTCTATTTCTATCCGTCGCGCATGTCGGGCATGGCATTATGTCCGCACCAGCAACCGGGGAGATTATCGCCAGTCGCGTGTTGAATCAACCGCTGCCTGATCCAGCCTTTGTAGAATTTGGCCTCAATGTGCCGTATGTGGAGTTTGATGAAGGCGGCTTATCCGACGGTTAGCTGAGATTAGGGATACAGATTGGGGTCATCCGTCGCAAAACCCTCATTGGCTGCCGCTGCCAGCAAATTGCGATCCGCCGAGACAAACGTCATCGGCTCGTTGAGATACTTGACGGCCTGAACAGCAGAGGCCAACTGAATCGCGTCTAACGTCCGCAGGTTGTGCTTGTCTACTAAAGTCGCAGCCTCTTCTATAATATGCGTTTCTAAGTAAGAAACGAGATATTCTTGTTTAAAATGCTGCACAAAGTTATGTTGCAACGTTGTAAGGGTCGCAGCATTCAGGGTATGATTGCTAACACGCCTCCGTAGTAAGGAATTCATCTCTACAAAAGCTATTTCGGAAATGACAATCACATTTCCAGTGGCAGGCAGAATCCAGCTTAATACCCAGACTGAACCAATTTCTGTGATGTAACGTTTAGCAAGTGCGCTGGTATCTACAAAAAAGAGACTCATATTTACCACTCGCCACGATCTTCGTTGATATCGTCGAGTATGCTTCTCGCTCCGGGTGGCGGTGTTCCAATCTTGAGTAATTCTTCGGGTGAAAGTGGAACAAAATCCTCTGGTAATTCAAAATTGAACTCGGTGACCAAAATTCCTGCCGCCAGCATTTTGGCGCGAGCGGCCTCCCGCGCCGGATTGGTGTAAGGCGGGAGGGGGGTAGATTCAAGCGATAGGGTGGCAAGTGCTTCCGGTTGAATGAGGATTTCGACGCTGCCAGTGGGCGTATCCGGCGGCAGATCAATCACCAGACGGCGATCTTCCCCGATTACGGCATGAAGTTTGATGGCGACCATAGCTTACCTCTCCCATTATAGATACAGCCCACGCTGGATTACTTCAATGTTCTACGCGCTTTTGCATATTCATTACAAACCGTGATAGCATATTACGCGGCATAAAGCGCGTTGTAAAGGCCATGACTTTATTCATCATCCCCGTGACGATGACGCGCTGCCCCTTCATCATTGACTGATAACCTGCTTCCGCCACTTCCTTGGCAGTCATCAATTTCCCTTGCACTAGTTTGGACTCGGTCATCGCGGCACGCTGCTGGAATCCCGATTCTGTCGGTCCCGGACACAGCGCCGTAACGGTCACGCCTGTGCCATTCAGTTCTTCCGCTAGCGCTTCGGAAAGCGATAGCACGTAGGCTTTAGTCGCATAATAAACCGCCATCAATGGCCCCGGCTGGAACGCGGCAGTGGAGGCGACATTGAGAATTTTGCCATCGCGCCGCTGCACCATCCCCGGTAAAAACAATTTGGTGAGATGAGTCAGCGTCACCATATTCAACTGCATCTCGTCCAATTCGGTCTTTAGCGGAATCTCGCTGAAGGGGCCGTAAGTGGCGTATCCGGCATTATTGACCAGCACATCAATTTGCATTCCGGCTTGCTGAAGTTCAGCGAACAATTCATCGGGCGACTCATGTTTGGCTAAGTCTTTCGGGATCACTTTGACAGTGATGCCGTGTTTGGATTGTAAGTCGTTTGCCAGCGTGAGCAACTTATCCGCGCTGCGTGCTACCAGTACCAGATTAAATTTCTCCCGCGCAAAAATTTTGGCGAATTCCTCACCTATTCCGCCCGATGCGCCTGTGATTAAGGCTGTTTTTGCCATGATGTCCACTCCTGTTTATGATTGAGCCAAATGGTAAGCGCGATCTTTTACAACGTCAATGGCTAATCATGAGTTTTTGCTCATATTTTTTATTGGGAACACGAATCGCCTCAAAAACGTCTTTTGGTGTAAGACTTGTGCCAAAGGAGGCAAAGCGGCGATTCGCGTCTAAAGAAAATCTAAGTGAAAAATTGGAGCGACCAAGAACATTTTTCATAAAACATCTTGGTGTTCTTGGTGCCTTGGTGGTTAAAAATTGAATTTAAAAGGAGATCGAGATGAACGCACGTTTGCTATCTGTTTTATTCTGCACGAGTCTTATGCTGCTGCTGACGACTGGCGCTAGTATCAGCGCTCAATCCCCAGTGCCGCCGGAAATCACCGAATTGGCGACGGGCAACAACGCCTTTGCATTTGATTTGTATCATACCATCGCCGCCGAAAATGAGGGCAATCTCTTCTATTCACCGCTGAGTATTTCGCAGGCACTCGCCATGACGTATGCAGGCGCTCGCGGCACAACCGAGTCCGAAATGGCGCAAACACTGCACTTCACCTTGAGCCAAGCCGCGCTGCATCCGGCGTTTGCCGCGCTGAACGCCAATTTTGAGGAACGCGCCCAAACCGAACTTGTGCCGGATGACGAAGCGCAGCGTTTTCAACTCACCATCGCTAACGCCCTATGGGGACAAGCTGATTTCCCTTTCCTGCCGGATTTTGTGCAGTTGCTCGATAAGAGTTACGGCGCAGGGCTGCAATTGACTGATTTCGTACAAGCGCCGGAAGCCGCCCGCGACGACATCAACCAATGGGTCGAAGATCAGACCGAGGACAAAATTCAGGATATTGTGCCGGAAGGCGCGATCACACCCGATACGCGCCTCGTGCTGGCGAATGCCATTTATTTTCACGCGGGCTGGCAGCGAACGTTTTCCGAAACAGCAACAGAAGATGCACCCTTTACGCTGTTGGATGGGGCGCAAGTCACTGTGCCGACCATGCGCCAGCAAGAAGGCTTTCTCTATCAGGCTGGTGAAGGCTATCAAGCCGTTATGCTGCCCTATTATGGCGGTCAGATGGGGATGATGATCGTGCTGCCAGATGAGGGCGCGTTTGAGCAGGTGGAAGCCTCATTAACTGGTGACTCGTTCAGCGCGATGGTTGCGGCGATGAGCTATCAGGAACTGTGGCTGTTTATGCCCAAGTTCGAGTTTGAGTTCGGATTGGAACTGGCGGATACCCTCGCCGCGATGGGGATGCCGGAAGCGTTTACCGACGCTGCCGATTTTTCCGGCATGGCGGAAGAACCGCTGTTTATCAGCCGCATTCTGCATAAAGCCTTCGTCGGTGTGGATGAAAACGGCACAGAAGCCGCCGCCGCGACTATCGTCATGATGGAAGCAACAAGCGCCATGCCAAGCGAACCGCTGGAACTCCGGCTTGACCGTCCGTTTATCTTCACGATTTACGATAATGTCACCGGGACGATCTTGTTCGTCGGGCGGGTGATGAATCCGGCGCAATAAGTTTTTCTCGGAGACATATATAGGTGTTCCTGCCTATAATCTAAAAATCTAGTTCTCATGAAAACTAAGAGTTATTAAATTGACTAATTTTTTAACTCTTATATCAATTTTATTGTGTTATAGTTAAGAAAAGTATCTTTATACGGAGTAGTTTTGATATGACCAGTACTATAGAACAGTTCCGTTATACGGTTGATACCCATATTTCTATGATTTTCGAAGCAACAGGGGGATATGAAAACTTAAAAAAAGAGTCCGAAAGATGGTTAATTTCAAAGCGAAAGACGTACTCAGGAGATGCTTATCTTGACCAGTTAGAAAAAAACGCAGTTTATTTTGTAGAAGCGACAGCTTCATCCAAAAGAGCTATTGCACAATACTTTCAAGAGGGTAAACCTCAAATCAAGCGAGACGAAATCCCGTCGTATGTCCACTATATAAGCGTGGAAATTCCTAAGACAGAAATAAACGATAAGCTTGTAGCCTTTATTCGTGGTTATATAGCTGAAAAACCGCATCAGTTATCTACCACTGATTGGTATAAAATTCGTTATTTGAAGCAAAAAGCTCCTCAAAAAGATTATATAAAAGATTTAGAATTGACTTGTAGAATCTATCAAGCTGCAACTATTCTGGCCGATATGTACTTAGTCACAGTTTTGGAAAATCCTCAATCGGCTGGCTCATGCTCGAATTTATCTTTTGCTGAAGTTTTTGGCGTTATTAATCAACGTATAGATATTTTCGCTAATATTTCCATTGGTAACATAACAGCGAAGGTTGACGATACTCCCGCAAAAACAGATAAAAGGGTTAATCAAAATCTAGGTTCTCTAAAAGCCAAAAAATGGTGGCAACGCAAGTAGGTATAAAATGACTTTCACCTATAATCTAATGTGGAAAATAGGCGAGGGGAGTATGATGTCCAAAAAGCGTTTTAATCCTCCGGCAGAGTCAGACGCTCGCCGAATTCGACGAACATAAATTCCAAGAATTCGGCCTGCTCCTCAGCCGTCATCGGGCGCGGACGGGCGAAGTCGTCAATGATGCCCGTGAACAGATCAACCGTTAGCAAGCGCCCCTCATAAATAAACAGTTGGTCGATAAAAAAGCGGCGGTTTTCCAGCACGGGCTGATCGAAAAATAAGTTGCCGAGTCCGTAATGGATGAAGGCTTCGCGCCCGTCGCTGGTGGGATAAAACTCGAACTGCTGCGGACGATGCGCCTGCGAACCGAGGACGACATCCGCACCGAGATCGGCTAAAGCATGAAAATCATTCACTTGCCGGTCAATCGGGCGTGTCCGGTCATATTCGGCATACTGTACGCTGACAATTACAACATCGGTTTCGGCAGCGAGCGCGGGAATCGCTTCTCGCAGCCATGCCATTTCGCAGTAGGTCGCGCCGGGGCGTTCATCGCCGGGGACTTCGCTCACAAGGGCGAAATCTGGCCCGTTCCAATTACAGGCCAGAATCCCGATGCGAATCCCATTTTGAGTCAAGAGGATCGGCTGCCGCGCCTGCGCTAAGGTTTCGCCGCCCCCGACGGTCAGCATATCAGCCTCCTGATAGAAGCCGAGCGTCCGGTTGTAGACATTGTAGCCGTAATCGTTGTTATGATTGCCCGTCAGCTCCACAAGATCGACATCCAGCAGTGTGAATAATTCAAAATGCGCGTCCTTGCTGCATAAGCCGCCTAAAACGGGTTCATCGGATTCGGGACAGCGCGGCGCAAACGAGACTTCATTACTAATATGAAAATAATCTGGTCGGGTCACATAAGGCAAAATGCCCTCACCCGCCCATTGAACGCTATTGGCATCAATTGCCGTCAACGTGTTACGCGCTAAAGCAGTCACGCCGGAGAAAGCGATGCGCGTCAGCCGTGACGGGTCAAAATTCGGTGCATTGGTGGCAACCGTCAGCGGATAGGCATCCATATCGAGCGGATAAATCGCCTCGCCACCATCAGCGCCGATGTTCAAAACGCGATAACGCGGCGTGAGCATAGCGGGCGGCAGCAGGGTGTATAAATCCGTTGAGTTCCAGAGCAGCGCCAATAAATCCGCATCCGGCACGGTGCGCGTCAGCGGGTCGAGTGGGATTCCGGCGGCGCGTATCTGATCCGCTGCCGATTGGCTCACGACTAATTTCGCGTCAAGTTCGCCGTTGGCAACGCGATAAAGCTGTTCGCTGTCTATGGTGGTCTGCAAATTCTGAAAAGCGACAGCAGGCAGAAAAAGACTCAAGCCTGTGCCTGCTTGCGGCGCAATCGTGACAGCTTCAGGCGTTCCCTCGCTCCCCTCGCCTTCGGGAGAGGGGTCGGGGGTGAGGGATTGAGCCTCCCATTCCGCCGCATAAAAGGCCAAATATTCCGCAATATGCGCTGACCAATAGGCGTTATTGTGTTCGCCGACGGGATAGACGGTGTACTCATGCGCGATTTCACGCGCCATCAAACGCTCGTGCATCTGGTCAAAACCAAATTGGGCATAATCATCACGTCCCCGGTCAAGCCAAATCCGCAGCATATCCAAGCCGGCAGCCGTTTGCGCCAAATGCAGCGGATTAAACTCCAACGGACGGTGGCCTTCGTCAAAGAAAGCACTATGTCCGCCGACGGTGCGGAATAAATCTGGATGGCGGAAGGCGATTTGATACGCCCAAAAGCCACCGCGAGAAATACCGCCGATAGCGCGGCCTTCGCGTATCGTCGTCACACGCAGATTCGCTTCCACATTCGGCATTAATTCCGTCAAAAAGACATTTTCCCACGAGAGATTATCAAACCGATTTTCATTCGCCATCCAGCCGCCATAAGGCATAACCACCACAAAAGGCGGCAGATCACCCGATGCGATTCCGGCATCCATCGCGGCAGGAAGGCCAAGATCAAGCCAGAGTTGATTAGTCGAGTTCGAGCCATGAAACAGATACAAAACGGGATAGTCGCGGTTTGTTTCCGCATAACACGGTGGCACATAAATCGAATAGACCATCTCCTGATCGGTTAGAGCGCTGGTGTAAGTACGCTCACTGACTCGTCCGGTGGAGTCGGCGCAGGGGACTTGTGCGCGGAGAATGGGTAAGGAAGGCTTAAACGCAAAGGCGCAAAGGACGCAAAGCAGCGCAAAGAAAAATGTTCTTTTATGCTGTGTCGGATAGCAGTGTGAGTGTGAGCGCATGAAAAAAATCCCAATCTAAAACGGAAGCTCGTCTATTTTACTCGAACTGCACCCTACTGAAAATTGTTCTGCGCTAATTTGTTGGTCAATAAATGCCAATATACTCTTTGAAGTCAATCGGGAATTGTATATTCAACTCATTTTCGACAGTACGCCATTGAGATGAGTCAATTACAGCACCATGGGGATGTGCAGGCTTGGGAAGAACTTTCATTAACTCAATAAGCACCATGTTGCCTCCTTTATTGGCAGTCCATATCCCCAGCATCATGCACCAGCCACTGACCGTCGCCGACGAAGAAGGGTTGCGCTTCATCGACGGTCAGGTTGAACATGGCCTGTTCGCGCTCGACAATCCGCATCCCATCGACTGCGCCGTAACTACGGTCAAGATTGAGATAAGCCGTCGTTCAAGCGAAGCGCATCATGTATAATTTTTAGATGTTATCATTCATGAGCTGCCTATACCGCCAGATCAAAATGCGCTGACCTCAGTTTTCAATGAAAAGACTTATAAATTGAGCGCTCACGCATCAGATCGGGCTGTGAAACGCGCCATTGACGCTTTCGAGATTGAAGAAGCCGTTATCGCTGGTGACATCATCGAAGATTATCCCGACGACAAATACGGACCAAGCTGCCTGATTGTGGGTAAGACCAAAGCTGGCAGAGTGCTGCATGTGCAGGTGAGCTATCCACCGCATGTCAAAGTCATCACCGTGTACGAGCCTTCCCTTAATGAGTGGGAAAGCGATTGGAAGACAAGGAAAAGTTGATGGACGAATGCCTGAGTTGCAAAGGACACCTAGAAGAGACGCTCGTCTCTCGTGTGCAGGAATATCAAGGCCGTTGGTTTTTGATCGAAAATCTGCCAGCGTGGGTCTGCCCCCAATGCGGTGAAGTCTACTACACGCCGCAAGCGCATAGTTTGGTACTTCATCTAGTACGGGCGGGGACTACACCCGTGCGCGTTGAAGCGCTTGATGTCTTAGACGCAAGCATCGCCTCCTAATTTCATTCACAATTTTAGCTGCGGACAATAGAGGCTGATTCACGCTCGACAATCCGCATCGACGTGACTTCGCCGTAACTGCCGTCGAGATTGCGGATCAGGTCGCCGGGGCGCAGGTCAGATTATCCGCCATCTCAGCTAAAGGATTGATCAACTGTAGCTAAAACGGCGGTTCCTTAGCCCGTTGTTTTGCTAATTCTTCTGGAATGATGCCATATGCCAGAACAACTAGAGTAAACCTCTCCCCTGATTTTTCAAAATTAATTTCAACCTGCGACTTTGGTATCCATAGAAATACCACTTCTTCAAATCCTCGTTTCAGCTCGACAATCTCAATTCCATTAGATTTAGCTATTGAGCGAAATTCTTCCAAGTAAAGCATCTTTGCAGCTTCAAGCCATCCAGTGTTTAGAACATCAGGGACAATATGTTCCATCCACATCTGGATTTTCAAATGTTCAAGTTCATCAAGATGGCCGCTAAAAAGTAGCTGGATGCATCCATAGTCGAAGCCTACGGCGAATTCATTCCGTTTCATATAACTGAGTTGGGCTTGCACATCGATCTCATCAATGCAGTTATCAGGTAAACCAAGATATGCTATAACTTCCGATAAGGTCATTCCAAGTTTGAGCATTCCCAACTGACCTGACGAGACCAATTTTACAAAATCTTGAACACTTGTAGTGACCCCAAAAAGTTGGACACAAAAATGCCTTTGCTTACTTTAGCATGGATGGTAGCTGCTGAGCCAAGCCCATCCGCCTCAAAGTCAGCGGGAGTGAATGCGCGTATAGGTGTAGATATATCATCCTGAAAGCGTCCGATAGAGGCCGATCATGAGGTGCGCGTGATGTTGTATCAGATAATTTTGACCTAGACAAAACGACGACAGCGCACGATCAACTGGTAGGCGATACTCGAAAATTTAAAATAAGTCCTGCATTTACCCATAATGCACCAACAGCGCCGAAATTGAAAGAATGTTGGGCGAATTTTTGGCGAAATTAGCTAAAGTGGGTATCTTATATGATGATCTAAAATAATAGATGTCACTTGATAAACTGGATTTTTTAATTGATGTTGGACGAAATCACAATAACCTTCGCCGTTATCAACCCTGCTAACGGCGAAATCGTCGAAACCATTCCCGATCATACCCCTGAAGATGCCCGCCGCGCCGTTGATGCTTCTGCTGCTGCCTTTGAAAGTTGGAAGCACACCACGCCTTATGAACGCGCTGCCATCATGAAGCGCTGGCACAGCCTGATGCTGCAACATGAAGAAGCCATCGCCCGCTTGATGTCCACCGAAATGGGCAAGCCAATTCGGGAATCGCGTGGGGAAGTGCGCTATGCCGCCGGATTTGTGGAATTTTATGCCGAGGAAGCCAAGCGTATTAATGGGGAATGGCTGGCGACTCATGCTGAAAACAAGCGGCTGTGGGTGATTAAACAACCAGTCGGCCCCGCACTGGCGATTACCCCGTGGAATTTTCCGTCCGCGATGGTCACGCGCAAGGCCGCGCCCGCGCTGGCGGCAGGATGCACGTTTATCCTCAAACCTGCCGAGCAATCACCGCTGACAGCCATTTATCTGGCGAAACTTTGGGCAGAAGCAGGCGGCCCCGCCGGAACATTTGAAGTGTTGACGACTTCCGATCCCGCGCCGCTAGTCGATGTGCTGATGGCGGATTTCCGTATTCGCAAGATCACTTTTACCGGATCAACCGAAGTCGGCAAGCTGCTGTATGAAAAAGCAGCCGCGACGATGAAGCGCATTTCGATGGAATTGGGCGGTCATGCACCATTCATCGTGTTTGAAGATGCGGATGTGGATGCGGCAGTCAAAGAAGTGCTGGCTTCCAAATTCCGCAATGCCGGACAAACCTGTGTTTGTGCCAATCGGGTGTATGTGCATGACTCGATTCAAGCGGCTTTCGTAGAAAAATTCGCAGCGGGTGTCCGTGCCTTGCAGGTCGGCGATCCTCTAGACGATAACACGGCCATCGGCCCCTTGATTGATGCCAACGGACTCGCCAAAGTGCAGAGTCAGGTGGCGGATGCGCTGGCGAAAGGCGCACATCTTGTCACAGGTGGAACTTCCCCAGGCGGCCTCTATTATGCGCCAACCGTGCTGACGGATATGAAAGCCGGCATGGTCATGCTGGAACAAGAGACCTTTGGCCCCGTCGCGCCGATTATCAGTTTCCGAGAAGATGCCGAGGCGGTGCGGATGGCGAATGATACGCCTTATGGATTAGCCGCTTATCTTTATACCCGCGATATTAATCGTGCGGTACGTGTGGCGGAAGCGCTCGAATACGGTATTATCGGCTTGAACGATGGGCTGCCTTCCACCCCGCAAGCCCCGTTTGGCGGCTTTAAAGAGTCCGGTATTGGACGCGAAGGCGGTAAGTGGGGGCTGGAGCCGTATCTGGAAGTGAAGTACATCTCGCTGGGATTGCACTAGAAGCGTGACAAGTTTGGAAGTTAAGCAGTGGGTCATTATTGTAGGGGCATAGTGTGCTACGCACCTACCGAAATCGTATAGAACTACTTAAGTCTAAAGTTTAAGATTGACCTTGCTTTTGACTTATCACTTAAAAAGCTGGAATTTTCAGGGCAACCTTACGCCTTGTGGTTCAAAAATTGGTGGAATAAACGAAATATTGAAAGGATTCCCAATGACAAGTAAACGTTTTGCAATTGGTATTGTTTTCTTGCTACTGCTGGGGCTGTTTATTGTCCCGGTGACGGCGCAGGACGGGCAGACCGTCAAGGTTTATACAAGCTGGCCTCTCACGGGCGGCACACAAGCCGTTGGCGAAAGTATGTTAAACGCCGCGAATTTGGCGCTCATGCACTATACGGAAGATCATGAAGGCATGGGGCCGATGGGGACGACGATTGAAATTGTCCCGTTGGACGATGCTTCTCCCACTACTGGTGCATGGGACGGCACGATTGAAGCTGAAAATGCTCAGCGCTGCGTGAATGACGAAGAATGTCTGGTTTACTTCGGCACCTATAACTCCGGCGCGGCGAAAGTCTCCATGCCGATCACCAACGAAGCCGGGATGCTGCACATTAGCCCTGCCAACACCTATGCTGGCCTGACCCGTGCTTGCGAAACCTGCGAAGAAGGCGAACCAGAAATCTATCGCCCGACGGAAGCTGTGAACTACTATCGCATTCCTGTGACCGACGACGTGCAGGGGCCGGCGGCAGCATCGTGGGCATACTGCATGGGTTATGACAGCGTATACATCATCGACGATGCCCAGGCCTACGGTGCAGGTGTCGCCAATGAATTTGACGCTCATGCTCAGGAAATTGGCCTAGAAGTGCTTGGACATTCCAGCTTGGAATCAGCGGATTCTGACCCGCGCACCCTGCTGACGGATGTGGTCAGCTCCGGTGCGGAAATCGTGTTCGGCGGCTTCGTGATGGATTCGGGCGGCCCTAGCCTGATTCAAGCGATGTATGACGAAGGTCTGTTCGATGACGGCGTAGCCTTTATGGGACCCGATGGTCTACTGACGATTGATCTGGTCGATCAGGTCGGCGGCGCGGAAGTGCTGAATGGTAATACCTTCTTCACCTTCTCGGCACTGCTGCCGAATTTGTTGACCACCGAAATTGGTGTTCGCTTCTATGAAGGGTATCAGGAAGCCTATGATGGCGCAGAGCCGGATCCGTATGCGATCTATGCTTACACTGCCATGCAAGTGATCCTCGATTCGATTGAACGTGGTGGCGATATGGAAGGCGGCATTACCCGCGCCAACATCCTCGCCGCAGTGCCGACCACCGAACTCGACAGCGCATTGGGCACCATTGGCTTCGACGAAAACGGTGACTCTACACTGGCAGCCTTCTACGGCTATGACTTCGCGGACGGCGCTTTCGCCAACCCGACAGCGATCACGCCTGATCTGAACACAACCTGCGAGCGCCCATAATCGGGCTAGTTTGATTTGTAACGTTGTGGGGGCGAGTCATGACTCGCCCCTACTCTAAAACAGCATTTACACCCACCAAAGGCACAACATGGATCTAGAACTTCAAGCGTTTATCCGACAAGCGATTATTGGCTTATCCATCGGCAGCTACTTGGCACTCATCGCGCTCGGTTATACGATGGTCTACGGTATTATTGAACTTATTAATTTCGCGCATGGCGATTTGTTCGCTTTTGGCTTTTTGATCTCCCTAACGATGTTGAATGTGCTGCAACCGCCCGAACCGATGAGCGGCTTATGGCTGATTGTCGTGCTGCCGCTGGTGATGATCGCCACGATGGTGCTGACGGGCAGCCTCAATGTGACGATAGAGCGCATCGCTTATAAACCCCTGCGAAAAGCGGCGCGGCTGGCTCCGCTGATTACGGCAGTAGGGGTGTCATTTGCGTTAGAGGCATTGTATGCCGTCTGGAAGGGCGCTAACCAAATTAATTATCCGCGCTACTTCCCGAATATCGATCTGTTAGGCCCCGATGGGCTTGACCTGGATACGATTGTGCGTTTTACGACCAAAGAAATTTTTCTTTTTGGGGTGACTATTCCGCTGATGATCGGCCTGACGCTCTTTATTGACCGTACCAAACTCGGCAAGGCGATGCGGGCTTCCGCGCAAGACCGTGAAGCCGCCGCGATGGTCGGGATTAACGTCAACCGCATTATCTCGATTACATTTTTTATCGGCGGGGCGCTGGCAGGCGCAGCCGGGATGATCTACGGCCTATATCTGGGACGTGGGCGCTTTTTAATGGGCTTCGAGGCAGGCTTGTTCGCGTTTACCTCGGCGGTCTTGGGCGGCGTGGGCAATATTCGCGGCGCGGTGCTGGGAGCCTATATCATCGGCATGGTGCAGGCCATGAGCGATTTGTATATTGGCGGCGAGTGGTCGCGGATTGTGATCTTCGGCCTGCTAATTTTGATGCTCGTGTTCCGTCCGTCCGGGATTTTGGGTTCCACGCAAGGATTGGAGAAAGTTTAACATGGTCGCTTCAATCCGTCGTTCATGGGAAAAACTACCGACTTTAGCGCAAATCGGGGTCGTCTTAGTTTTGATTGCGCTTGTGCCGCTTGTCTCGGATTTTCTGGAAGGCTTGACCGATTTTGGCTTGCTGACGCAGATCAACCGGGCGCTGATTTATGTGGTGCTGGCGCTCGGCTTAAATATTGTTGTTGGGTTCGCGGGACTGTTGGATTTAGGCTATGCCGCGTTTTTTGCGATTGGCGCGTATGCCTTTGGCGTTTTAACGTGGCCTACGCTTGATATTGAAGCCAGCTTTTTTATCGCCATCTGGATTTGCGCGGCGGTGGCGGCGGTTTTTGGCATTATGGTCGGTGCGCCTACGCTGCGGCTGCGTGGTGATTATCTGGCAATTGTGACGTTGGCCTTCGGCGAGATTATCCCCACGTTGGTGCGTAATCTGGATGACATCACCATTCGCATCGGTAGTTGGACGGTGATCGAAGAATTTAACTTGACCAATGGCCCGTTGGGGATGAATCCACTCGGCAGGCCAGATTTTTCGTTTGTCGAGCAGGTCTTACGGCTGGAACAAGACAGACTGCGCGTGGCGGTTGATCCCAAATTCTGGTATTTCATCATCGTGATTTTAGTGGTTTTTGTGCTGTTTGCCTCTTTACGGCTAGAAGATTCGCGGGTAGGACGGGCATGGAAAGCTATCCGTGAGGACGAGACCGCCGCCGAATTTATGGGCGTGAACATCGTCCGCGCCAAGTTGATGGCCTTCGGTTTAGGTGCATCGTTTTCCGGGCTGGCAGGTGCCGTGTTCGCTTCGATGCTCGGCGCGATTTTCCCGGATTTGTTCCGCTTTCAGGTGTCGATTTTCCTGCTGATTATTGTCATTTTGAGTGGTATCGGCAGCGTTTGGGGCGTATTGATTGGCGGTTTGCTGATCTCGACCTTTGACGGCGTGTTTTTGGCACAGATTATGCCGGAATTGTTCCCCAATTCGGATGTACAGAGCTTGCGCTGGGTGTTTTTCGGCGTGGGCTTGATTTTGATTATGGTGTTCCGTCCGCAGGGGTTGTTCGGTCAACAG
>Ga0163147_10002601_pt1 | contig 25283 bp, 29 predicted proteins | sample OliLakLV19MP6G1_FD_148597 | JGI IMG/M metagenome (GOLD analysis project Ga0163147, IMG submission 148597) | Freshwater microbial mat bacterial communities from Lake Vanda, McMurdo Dry Valleys, Antarctica- Oligotrophic Lake LV.19.MP6.G1 | ecosystem: Environmental > Aquatic > Freshwater > Lake >...
CCCAAAAGGTTGGCACCCTCAAGGTTGGCACCCTCAAGGTTGGCACCCTGAAATTTGGAACCCTGAAAATCGACATTCCGAAAATTGGTATGCGGAAAATTGGCACCGACAAACTCGACACACTGAAATTCCTTTTCTCCGAGCTGGTAGGCAGCGTACAGCTCGCTGACGGTTAACGTCCAATTTTTTCCTTGATTTAGTGCCTCTTTGCGGCGTTTTTGTATCACTGCTAGATCGAAACCGTTTTCCATTTCATCCTCCTAAATCGCTGAGACGTTGGCGTTCGGCGAACGCCATTTCGAACATGGCAATCGCCATGAGATAAAGTTTTGCCGACATACTATCGCCGTACTTCTGCGCAACTTCTGCGCGTAGTTCGGTCGTGGCGACTTCTCTCCAGTACCCCGCCCAAAAGATAAGCTCCCCACGAGCGTTGATCCCGGCATCGAGCGTGTCGCTATCAGATGACATGCCCAACACCCGGATCGAACCAAACGCAGCGCGTGCGTTTGTGATGCGCGCGTTTGTGAAATTCGCATCCTCAAGATCGGTAAACCGAAGGTCGGCATTTTCAAAGTTTGCGCCATTAAAGTCGGAACCCAAGAGAACCGCACTCAAAAGACTCGCACCCACAAAACTCGCACCCTGAAGATTGGCACCCTGAAGATTGGCATCATCAAGAGTTGCCCACTGAAGATCGGCAAGCCGAAGGTCAGCCCTCTGTAAGTCGGCACTCCGAAAGCTTACAGCCCGAAGATTGGCACCCCGAAGATTGGCACCCCGAAGGTCGGCATCCTGAAGGCTAGCAAGCCGAAGGTCGGCATTCTGAAGGTCAGCAAGCCGAAGGTCAGCAAGCCGAAGATTGGCATTCATAAGATTGGCACCCTGAAAATTTGCATTCACAAGATTGGCACCCTGAAGATTGGCATCCCGAAAATTAGCGCCCTGAAAATTAGCACCGACAAGATAGGCGCCCTGAAGATTGGCACCGACAAACTCGACACCCCGAAAGTCCCGTTCGCCGAGTTGACAGGCAGATCGCAGTTCATCGGTGGTTAACGACCAACCTTTTCCTTGATTTTGCGCCTCTTTGCGGCGTTTTTGTATCGCTGCTAGATCGAAACTTTCCATTTTATCCTCTTTCGTGTTAAGTTGCTTGAACATAGTTTGCAGTATGCGCGTCCAATTATCTACTTAAATTGACAATTGAGCGCGCAAAATGGTACACTTCTTTCAGAGTTTCACCTTGCGTTTGTTAGGCACGCTCCAGCCGTGTTTCTCCTCATAAGCGAGTAAACGCCCCACCGCATCCTTATCAAGGATAATCCAGCCTTTCTGCTCTCTAGGGAGTCGCATCACCCCGTCCTTCGATAGTTTCAGATTCGTCGCAAGGACGACGGCAAGTTGTTGCCAACGGATCGAGAGGTAGTATCTCGTTGTTGTGTATGCCTTTTCCTCGATAGGTGTTCCCCACCGATCAAACGGCACGCCCATCACCGCCTGAAGGCGCGGAATGCCAAGCGTTTGCTTTGTGCCTTGAATCGCTGAGAACCAGCCGATGAACATCGTGCGCGTCACGGGGAAATATTCCCACGCGGTATTTGCATTTGGTCTGCGCACCCGCGAATATGGAACAGGGCACGGCATTGCCTCACCGAAGCGACGGCGATAGTTTTCGCGCGTCCAACGCATCACGAAAGGATACGCAAAGCGTATGGACATCGCCGGCTCGTTGTCCTCAATGTCCTCAATATCCGTCAAAGTTCGCCCCCCAAGAATTCCGCCGTTGCGGAATAGTCCTTACGGCACAACGCTTCGAAAGCAAAGCCGATCACAGCTTCGAGATGTTGAATACGAACTTGATCTGGTGTCAATTCGACAATCGGATCGATAATCGAATCGTCAATCGAGGGCAGGGCAGGGGTCACAACTTGCGGAATTGCGTTTAGCGCGTTTAGCGCGATTGTTTGCTTGCGCAAGCGGTCGTCGTCTAACGCTTTTTGCTGCGCCCGCTCCGCTTCCTGAATTTCTTCTTGGATGCGTGCAGCGGCGTTCTCGCTAGTGAGTTGCTCGCGATAGGCGACTTGCACGCGCGCTTCGAGATGGCGTTTGACCGCCTCATCCTGTTCTCTCATCATGAGTTTCGTCTGCGCAACCTCCGTGCGCAGATTGTCGAGCCGCCCGGAGAGATACCAATCTAGTGCGATCTTCCCCCGAATGTCGCGGTCTACCAAAACTTTTATAGCTTGAATGTCAGGCATCGCCTATCCTTTTTGTGATAACTTGCGTAGAAGTGGATAGCGCGCCGATCCATGAGGATCGGCGCGCTGATGGTCAATTATCGGGCTTGCCGCGCTTCACTCATCTAGGATGGCACCCTCAAGGTTGGCACCCTCAAGTTTTGCGCCCACAAGGTTGGCACCCGAGAGGTTGGCACCCGAGAGGTCGGCACCCCGAAGGTCGGAATTCTCAAGGTTCGCACGCCCGAAGTTCGCACCCCGAACGTCGGCGCTGCGAAGGTCGGCACCCGAGAGGTCGGACTCGCTAAGGTCGGCACCCTCAAATTTCGCACTGCGAAAATCAGCCTCCCGAAGACACGCACGCCAAAGATAGGCACCCGAGAGGTCTACCCCCTGAAATTCCCGTTCTCCGAACTCATACGCAGCTCGCAGTTCGTCTGCGCTTAAAGCCCAATTTTGCCCTTTATTTAGGGCATCTTCGCACCTCTCTTGCATATCATTGACGAACCATGTCAAGCGCATCTCCTCGACAATAGCCCGCTGGAATAGTGATTCACCGAAATCTCCGCCCGCCGCTGAGTGGCAGCTTATAAGCACATAGTCGCCAAATGGCTGTCCAGCAATCAAGAGCCGACAATCAGGCTCATCCCACCCGATGAAATCCCCCGTGAATCGGGGGTCGCCTTCCCAATCATCTGGATTTCGGCGGTCTTCCAACTCGGCTAAAAACTCGGCAGTGATCGACAAACGATTTCCAACTTCGACATTCATGATTTTGTTCTTCCTGCCCGTAATTGGGCGATAACTTGCGTAGAAGTGGGTAGCGCGCCGAACCGCAGGGATCGACGCGCTGATAACGGTTTTATTCGGCTTTGATCAACCAAAGCCAACGATGCGTGCTGGATGTGGCGCGGTAGCCGCTAAATTGACGGCGGCACGCCAGATATTCATCATCGGGGATGTCAAAGCTTACGCCATCGAGAATGCGATCCGATGACTTGACACGATACCCGGCTTGATACGCGGCTTTGCCAACCGCGATTGCCTCGTTCAGCGACTTGGCGGCGGCGCTGATGCGCGTCTTTCGCTCATCGCTCGTCTCGTCATATTCTTCGTAAATATCATCCAGCATCAACTCGTGAGACTCTGGATCGAGCGAGTCGCGATAAGTGACTACGCCGCGCATGATCTCGATGTAGTCCGGCTCTGATTCCGGTTCGGGCGCGGCGGTGTCCGCTAGGGACCCCGTGCGAGGTACAAAGATAACCCATGTGCCGCGCCAAAAGGGGATATAGTTCACCCCGTTTTTGTAATACTCAGCGGCTACAGTGCCTAGGCGCGGGTCGTTGGCGCGACCGTCAAAATCCTCCGGCAGCATGTATTTGCTGCCGCGCACCCCTGCCGTCGCGATTGCCTCGTCATCCGATGCCGTGACAAAGCTTCCGATGCTGTCGGCAGCCAGAGCGTCAACTTCAGCGCGGGTATAATATACCTTGTCCTGCCAACTACGCGGCAACTCCAGTATCGCTACTTGCTCGGTCGTGAGGTCAAGACCATCAAAAAAACTGATGCGCTGGCTGCGCGCATCGATCAGAACTCCTTCGATCTGGAGTCGCCGCTCCGCCCAAAACTGAGCTTCGGCGGCGCTTACAAAGTCAGTCATGTATAGGTCAATGTCGGTAATGTGCGCGGTGTATCCGGCGATTTGAGCTTGGATAATTTTGATAGTCATGGGATTGTTCTTCCTGCCCTCTGTCGGGGCGATAGATAACTTGCGTAGAAGTGGGTAGCGCGCCGATCCATGAGGATCGACGCGCTGATGGTCAGTTATCGGTCTTGCCGCGCTTCACTCATCTAGGATAGTGCCCTCAAGGTTGGCACCCGAGAGGTCGGCATCCGAGAGGTTGGCACCCTCAAGGTTGGCCCCCTCAAGGTTGGCACCCGAGAGGTCGGCATCCGAGAGGTTGGCACCCGCAAGGTTGGCACCCTGAAATTCTCGTTCGCCGAACTCATAGGCAGTTCGCATTTCGTCTGGGCTTAAAGCCCACGTTTCCCCTTTATTTAGGGAATCTTCGCACCTCCCTTGCATCGCGATTACGGCGCGGGCTTCCTCAAGCCGTGCCATCAACTCTTCAACATCCGTGTCGATGCCCTCTTGTATTTCCTCCCGCGCCATTTCGGTGAGAATTTTTTCGATTTCCCCCGCGTCGGTTACTGTGCCTGTCGGGGTGTTCATTCCACCCCACCGCGCCATCTCGACCGCGCGGTCGGCGATAGCAATTTCGTCGATGGCGTCGAACGCATCTGCCCCGCCGACAATCGCACGGATCGCGGCTTCGTCGAGGTCGGGGGTGACGATGATTTCAAAAGTGCTAAAGGAGATGCTGATTTCAGTAGCCATGAGTTTTTTGCTTCCTGCCCGTAATTGGGCGATAACTTTCAGGGTAGTGGGTGGCGCGCCGAACCGCAGGGGTCGGCGCGCCGATAATGGGTTTATTTGGCAAATTTAGCTTTAGCGCGTGCCAAAGCCGCATCAATGGCGACCCGACCTGCCCGAACAGGGACTGTTTTCCCTAGTCGGGCTTCGTGTACCACGTCTTGCCCGAAGCGAACGCTTTTTTGATATCGACCGATGATCACGCCGCCCCACACACGGGTGAAAACGACGCTCTCGCCTTCGGGGTTCATGCTCGGTAAATACCCTTTTGCCCAAGCCCATACCTGCCCGACGCTCTCAAAAGTCGCCAATTTAGATGGGGACAGAGCGGCAAACGTTTCCTCGAGCGTTTCTAGATGCAGGGGCATTTCCGTCAGTTGCTTATCAGTAGTCATGATTTTCTTACTTTCTGCCCAATGGGCGTTATCTCGTCAGTGACTCTCTAAGCGGAGTCAGACCCCATTGACGGGGTTTCGATGCTTTTTACTGCACGGCATAGACGATAAAATGTTGCTCGCCCTTTGTGGCGCGCTGTGCGTTTTTGGTGCTATGTCGGGGTAGGAACTCTAACATGCCGCGCACCCCTTCGGCAGCCATCAGGCACAAGGCTTTCTCTGTCTTGCGATTGTACCGATCCCATTGCTCGGCTGCTGAATCCCAAAATGCGATCTGTGCTAGACCGTTTTCGTACGGGCTAGCGCCCATTGCGATGGGCGGCTTGCTTGTCTTGGGTAAGGGCGGCGCAACCCACACGAACTCTTGCTTTGTTTGCGCGCCCGCATCGATGAGTTGATCGTCGAACATGCCGATCTGCGCTTGCTGGCTTGCCAAGACCGAGCAGATTTCGGTCAAAATCTCGTTAGACTTCGCAGCCGCCGCATTGAACTGCTTTAGCGCGATCAATTGCCGCGTCTTGTCTAACCCCGCGTTAGCTAGGATTTCGGCGTAGACCACGCCAAACTGCTTTTTGCGGACCATGAACTGCAAGGTATCTGTCAGTTTTAGCAATGCTAACCGCCGTGCTACGTAGCCAATCTGCCTACCGGATTGCAAGGCGGTATCTTGCAATGACCATCCGTAATCGCGCATACGGCGCGCAAAAGCGTTAGCCTCGTCAATTGGATCGATATCGGCGCGGGCGGTATTTTCCGCCAGCATCACTATTGCGGCTTGCTCGTCCGATAGTTCCCGGACGATGCAACTGATCGTTGCCGCGTTATTTATGCCATGCGCGCGATACCGACGTTCCCCGGCGATTAGTTGATAACCGCCGTCTTGCATTGGGCGCACGATGATCGGCAGCACCAAACCATTTTGTTTGATGTTGGCGGCTAACTCTGCCATCTCGATAGGGTCAAAAATCGTCCTATCGTTGCCGAACGATGCTGTGATCGCCGACATAGCGATCTGGATCACTACTTGGTCTTGGTCTTGAGACATGAGACAGTTCCCTTTACGTGTGTGGAATGTTTACCATTGCGCGCCTATCTACGAGGATAGGCGCGCTAACTAAACATTACTCAGCGAGTCCGCCGCGCCGCCTTGCGCACGCCGATAGCGCCGCCTTGCGCACGCCGATAGCGATCTTGACGTTCGCCATTTTTGCCAGTTTATCCATGAGATCGGCGGGATCGCTATACCCCACGCGATCCATATCGGCATCTAGGCGCGCATAGTATTTTTGCGCGATCTCGAGATATAGACTCGCCTCGTTCCGAAGTTGCACCCGTGTTTTAATCATCGGACGGACTCGAGTATCGACGTGACGTATGCTTCCAGTGATGCGTACACGAACGGGCTATAGCGCAAGCCGTTCACGGTCAACGGATGATAATTATATAGGCGAGTCACCATGCGAATCATGGCACGGTCAAACCCGGAGGCAGTGATGACGTTCCAACAATCGCGCTTGGTGCCTGACGCAGCGGGCATCACCGCGCCGCCCTCAGAAACGCGCATCTGTACATAGGTGTATCCGTAGGCACCCGCCCTTGCAAGCTTGCAAGGCTCCATTTTGTAGCGATTGTTAAACTGATCGATCTGAGTGTCAATTTCCTTTAAAGTAATCCGTGTTTCGGTCATATTCGTTATCCTCTTCTAAGGTTGCTTATCAGTACAGCACAACCTAGCAATCGCTTGCTAGACTGTACTGTGTGGATAAACCGATCAATCAGCGGCGATGCTACGTGCGCCATATTTATCGCATAAAGCGCCATATCCTTTTTTGCCGCGCTGATCGCGTGTTCTGTTTCGGTTTGTACTTCGTGCAGTGTTTCGTTCATGTTCGCTATCCTCATCATATTTAATGGGTACAGTAGCGCTTAGATGATCAAAGCATCTAAGCGCGATCTACACATTAAGCAGTGTACCAGTTACGCCGCTTACTCATTGCGCTTTGTAGCGCGCCTTTTAGCGCCGCTGCATCGCGCCGCGCATATGCGGCGTCAAGATCAATAGCGCACTGAATTCTCACGTCCTTAGCCTTAGCCATGGCGATCTCTAGGTCAACCATGCGCTCGCCAACAACGATGCGCGATTCAGCGAGATTGCCCAGGCGATAAACGAACAATGCGCTATCGCAAGCGCCCAATAGACTATCCATGCAACGATCTTGGCGATCATAGCACTCTTGCGCTAATCCAAGCCATAGCTCAGCGTCATAAACCAATGTTTGCGCCGCGCCGATTGCTTCATTCGTTCGGGTTTGTACTTCGTGCAGATTGACGTGCGACATTTTATTCTCATCCTCATCATATCTAATGGGTACAGTAGCGCCTAGATATCTTGAGTATCTAAGCGCGATCTACACATTAAGCAATCGATTCCAGATATTCGGCGTGTCGGATGACAGCGAAGATATAATGCGCTAGAGCGTGGTCAACTGTCAGGAACCATATCGCCTTAGCGTCTGCTATCGTGATCTGTGCAATCCGCCGTTGTAATCCGATAGGACGGTCAACCAAGATTGACCAAAACTCATAATCGATTGCGAGCGTTTCGGCATCGCTAAAGCCGGCATAATAAGCAATGGATAATCTGTTTTCGCGATTGCGCTTGATTGTGTCCAGTAGGGATAATCTTGCTTGAGACATGAGCCTTATCCTTTATATTGTGTATGTGTGCATATGCGCACTATGGCGCGCCCATGCACTGTGTGAGCATGGGCGCGCTCTACTACGGATATACGATGCTAGACTGTGTGCCTAGCCTATCGCCTTGTCTGATGTATGTAGCTTGCGCACGCATATCCGGGCTGTTGGTCGTTTTACCAACAATGTCCAATCACGCTATGTCGTCGAGTCCCCTACCGTGAATTGCAGATTGTCGTGCCGCATCATATTGATGCTCTCTGTTGTCACGTCCGATGGTTCCTTCACACAGTCACTAGTGTGCAGTACCAACGTTTGCGCTGTAGGGCGATCACCATGATCTGGATACCTATCGCCTATGTGTGTGTCGCTCTCAATTTTTAATGTGCGTTATGTTCGGTTGCTTGTGTTTCAAACCACTGGATAACTGAACATGACATCATCATACGGATGTGCGAAACGTATGTCAAGTGTTTTGTAAAACTCTGTAAAACTCTCATCTCGTGTTCTGATATTGAGAGAGTGTGTTCTAAATAGTATGAGCATCAATAAGGGTAAGCGATAATGGGGTAAAGGGTTGGGCGTGGCGATAGGGTAGTTATGGCGGGTAAGATAGTCCCAAACACGATCCACAATGTGCGTCCAACATTGCGCCACAATGCGCTTTAACTCTCTCTCAAAGTAGCGAATTTCGACGTTCTAGGGTACCCCGCCATATATAGACCTATTGTCGGTTATCGTTCAATGGCGGTGCCATAGCGTGCAATGTCCCCGTCTTAGGCGCTATGGCACCCATAGCACGCATGTTCTTAGGCATGAACACATGTGCTATGATCGGATCAATGGGCAATCGCGATTACTCTGTGATAATCATCATTATCATTAGTAATCATTCGCGCCCATTTTCGTGTTTCGTTTCGGGGTATTGCGTTTCGTAACATCCCGCGCGCTGCGCCCAACGTGTTTCGTTTCGCGACACGCGCCCAATGTGTTGCGTTTCGTGGTGTTACGTTTCGTAATGCGCGCGATGTCTTTGTCCTTCGGTCGAGGGGCGAAGGTCGAGGGGCGAAGGTCGGTGCGCGTTTATACAAAGGGGTTGCGGGGCAACTCAGTACCCCCACGTATGGGATAGGAAAAATTTCCCGTAACATTTTGGGGGGATACTTTTCTGGAACTATCGTAGGAACGGTCGCATTTACGGAACCGTCTATAGCGGACGGTGAGGAATGTCGCCGCTTAACAGTGAGATAACATCTCTCAAGGGAAGAATATGGCGCGGGCAGATTCGCGAGGAACGGCGTTAGCAACGGACTTCTTAGACCAATTCGGCATAAAGCCACCTGAGAAGCCGCACTTTGGGTATGATCGGGCTGTGGACTTCATTGAAGCGGAGATGTACATCGAGGTCGGTGGCGACGCGGTGCTGATGACATTGGAGCCAGAGCAGGTAGCGGTGATCAATTATATGACACAGCGAGACGCGATGGGGAAGTACCGTTTCTCGATGTGGATATACTCATCGATCAAGAAGAGCGCCAAGACGACGATAGCTGCTGCCCTCGTCCTGTGGGCATCATGGGGGCGAGGGAACGGGCATAGCTATGTAGTGGGGAACGACAAAGAGCAAGCGAACACGCGGTTGATGGCAGCAATCCTCTTCTGCATGAAAAACAACCCGCGAATGCAGGATCGGTATACGCGGGTGAAGGACAACATTACGCTCGACAATGGCACCGAGATTCACGCGGTGGCGGTGGACGGGGCGGGTGAAGCGGGGGCGAAGCCGATCTGTATTGCGCTGACGGAGGCATGGGGGGCGACGGATGCGAAGCATGAAACGATGTTTGCAGAGATGGCGCTCTCGCCCACAGATTGGGGCGATTCGTTTCAATTGGTGGAGAGTTACGCCGGAATGCGTGGGATTTCGCGCGTGTTAGAACGGTTGTACGAGATGTCCGTGCAGCCTGAGTATCGGTTGCACATCCCCGAATGCCCTGAAGCGGAGTTGTATCAGGTAGGGAGTACCATCTGCTACTGGAACACCCGACGGTTTTTGTCATGGCAACGCGACAATCCCGGATATTATGCTCAAATGCAAATGCAAATGCTGCCGACCGATTTCGCACGCCAGCATCTGAATGAGTGGAGTAGTTCATCCGATGCGTTCGTTCCCGATCTCTGGTGGCATGGTTGCAAGGCGGTGCTTAAACCACTCAGCAAGTACGACTCCTGCACGCTCGGCATCGATGCGGCGGTCACGGGGGACTGTTTCGGCATCGTGATGGTCAGCAAGCGGGTGGAAGCAATTGGGATGACGCCGGAGGAGCGAGGGCATCGGCAACCGATTTACCAAGACGTGATCGAAGTGCGCGGGGTTTGGAAGTGGCAAGCGACGCCGGGGACAAGCATCAAATTCAGCAATCCGGCAGACCCGAACGACATAGACACGCCTGAGGGGGTCATCCGGTGGTTGTCGGAAGAATACAACATCACGGAGGCAGCCTACGATCCGTATCAGATGCACGATCTTGCGACACGGCTTCAGAACGTGGTGCCGTTTATGCCGTTCCAGCAAAATACCCCCCGTCTGGTCTCGGACAAAAAACTGCGAGACTTGATTCGGGAGCGGCGGATTGAATACGGGGATGGGTGTGAGGATTTGACTGAGCACATCCTCAATGCCAATGCGAAGACGGACGGGGAGCGGTTGCGACTCGTGAAGCGCAATGAAGCTTTGAAGATCGATCTTGCAGTTGCGTTGTCGATGGCAGCAGACCGGATTAGCGTCACTATTTCGAGTTAGACGAGGCTTAGGAGGGATTTGGTGAGTGACACTTTAGATTTAGACTTGGACGCCCTTCGAAAGCAAACGATACAAGCCCTTCCTGAGGTCAAGGTGGGAACCTCAGGGCAATTAGGCGGTACTGATTACGGCGGGACTTACAAACGAGCCGCGATGTTACCGCAATGGGGCACGCGCGACCGAGAACGGGCGCTGCGGGCGCTGTACTTGAGTGAGTGGAACTGGCTAGGGCAATCCGTCGTCTCGGAGGTGGTGAAATCGATCCAGTCCGAGAAATGGGCGGTCAAAGGTCGGTATCAGGTACAGAAATTTCAAAACGTGCTGCTTCACGCTGATTTCGGCAGAGGATGGGCGCAGTTCCTGTCGAAGGTGATCGAGAATTACCTCACCCATGATATAGGCGCGTTCGTAGAAGTGATTGCGCCCGGCAACCCCATGCGCGCGCCTACGGGTGCGGTGACGGGGATCAGCGTGCTGGATAGTATGCGCTGCTACCCCACGGGCGATCCAGAATTTCCGGTTATTTACTATAACCGATTGGGGAAGTACCACCAAATTCACCACACGCGGGTTATTCAATTTGTGGACATGCCCACATCGGATGAGGCGCGCATCGGTTACGGGCTGTGCGCTTTATCGCGAGCAGTTGCGATAGTGTATCAGCAGATGTACGCGGCGGGGTATGTCACGACGATGCTAGACGACAAGCCGCCGCCCGGCGTCACGATAATCAATAACGTGACGCCGCAGCAGTTGGCGAGAGTGGAATCCAATTGGCGCGATAGGCAAGCTGAGGATGAGTTGGGCATTTTTGGTCGGGGGGTCGTGCTGCACGGGTTCAACCCTGCCTATCAGGTCGCTGTCGAAAGCGTGGAGTTTTCAAAAGCACCAGAGTTGTTCGATTACATAAAATACACCGAGATGCAAGCCAACGCTTGGGCACTCATCTTGGGTATTGATGCAAACACGATCTGGCGGCGCACGTCGGGCAATTTGTCGTCTGGCAATGAAGGGCAGTTGTCTCACGACAAAGAAGGCGGGCGGTTGAAGGAAGTGCTGCGCTCAATGTTCGAGAGAGCGTTTAACACGCAAATCTTCCCCACTTATATCAACATGGTGTTTGAGCGCCGCGACCCGTCCGAAAGTGAAGCGAGGGCGAAAACAGCGTTGCTATGGACGCAAGTAGCGGCGGCAATCACGGCATATACGACGCCGGAAGAAATCCGTCGGTTGGTCGCGGAGAATGTGCCGGAATACTTCGACATCGTGGCTGACCCGAAAGGAGATGTGATCGCACTCACGGATCGCGATGTGCTATCAGCGCAGCAAACGCAAGGCGCTGCGCTCGGAACTGGGGCACCGACCGTCACGCCTGTGACGACTGGTACCAGCCAAACGACAACCGAGAAAGCGTTGCAAGCCACACGCCTTGATTTTGAGGATGCGTTGGAGGATTTGGTCAACGCCGGACGGGGGAATAAAGTCTCGAAACGGATATTTATCGCATCCTTGCGGGCGATGATCGCTAAGTATGGGTATTTGGCGATGGTAGACGGGCTGGTATCTGGCGGCGTTGATAAGCCGGACGAGAAAGATTCCGCCACTTATGCCGGGCTGCTCGTCAGTCAGAGCAAGTATATTCAGTCCTTCGCCGATACGCTGTACTCAGAAGGCATCACGGACGCACAATCGCAACAAAAACCCTTGCTGTGGTTCAACGGGTCAATCGCGCCCTTTTATCAAGCGGGGGTCGAGAGCGCGGACAGTAACGGCTTATACGCCTTTGGCGGGAAATCAGGGATCGAATCATGTCCGACCTGCGTGAAATTGATGGGAGTGAGACATCGGATGCGCATCTGGACGAAAATGAAACTTCGCCCACGAATCGACAGGGAGAATTTCGAATGCGGGGGCTATCAATGCGAGCATTTGTTGATCCGCACCAGCCCGAAGAAAGCACAATCTGTTACTACTGGGCTGGAAGCCGATGTTGTCCGGGTGGGTGCAGGTTAGAGGGGTGATTTATGGGCGATGAAAACGGGAAGGCGATCATGCCATCCCCTCATACTAACGTAAAGTTTGGTCGCATGGTCGGTCAGACGATTCGTTATACCGACAAAGAGAGAGTGAGCGCGGTTACGCTTGCCACTGGTTATGGCTATCCGAGCATACCGGGCGCACTAGCAAAAGCATCTGAAGAAACAGGGGTTTCTAGACAAACGTTAGCCAGTTGGGTCAAAGGGGAAACGTTCATCGACCCGGAGTTATTGCTGGAGCAACGGGATGAGTTTGCATCAAGATACGCGGCTATCGTCGAGAAACTGCAAGATCATGTGATGACGGAAGAATTTTTAGTTGACGCGAAGCCTCGTGATGTTTTTTACGGGTTGGCAGTCGCGACAGATCAAATGGTCAACCTGCAAGGAATCCCCGACAAGTTGCGCCATGTTCTTTTGGGGGTGATTCAGGCGCTCTCACGAAAAGGCATTGACCCGCAAACGTTCTTTAACACGCTGCGCGACAAAATCGAGCAGAGTGATAACGGTTATTAGGCGCATCATGCGCCGGAAGTGAGGGGTAAAAATGAAATACGAAATCCGTGAGGAAGCGGGGAAATACTGCATCTATCCTCAAGGGATGGATAAGGCGGAGGGATGTTACGACACCTCCGAAGAAGCGAAGCGCCGCATGACGACAATGGCGGATACGGAGAAAAAGGAAGTTCGCAGTCTTGCGCAGCGCGTGGCGAAATTGCTGAAACGCAAGCAGTTCGAGCGCGCGGCGGACGGCACGGGGTTTAAGATGGAGGGGAACCATTGGTTCGTCACTTGGACAAATAACTTCGAAGACCGAGAAGGCGAAACCTTTAGCGCGAAAGCGATTGAGGAGTACGTCACTCGCGTTAATGGCGCGCTGGTGCCCTACCCTGAACTGTGGGTTTGGCATGGGGGTGCGAACACGCGCATCGGCATGGCAGAGATGGTGGGGACTATGGGGCATTTCGGGGTCGCCGCCGGAACATTTGACGACACCCCTCATGCTGTCACGGCAAAATCGTATTTCCGCAAGAATGCCGCGAATACCACTGTCTCGCACGGCTTCACTTATCCGCCACACGCCCTGAAGGATGGGGTGTACAGCACCTTCAATACCTTTGAAATCTCTCTCTTAGAACGGGGTGCGGAAGCAAACCTGTTCACTGCTTTGGAAGGCGTAAAAATGGCACTTAACTCGAAACAAGATGCGTATCTCCGCAGCATTTTTGGCGATGACTTCCTGACGCAAATAGTGTCGGATGCCGATGAGCGCGGCAAGGCACTCGAAGCTGTGGGCGTGAGCTACAAAGACTTCGCTCGTGTATCCCCGCCTGATCTTGACGAGGATCAGTCGGACACTGCCCCTATTGACGTTAAAAACCTGATCGAGGCAGTGCTGCAACTTACATCCGATAACGACGCGCTGACCGCTGAGATGGCTTGGAAAGCGAAGGAGACCATCGATACGGTCGCGAGTTTGGCGGCGCTGGTCACAGGGCTTAAAGCTGATGTTGAAGCTTTCGGCGTCGTGTTGGATGCTCGCCCTCGTTCGGCGACCTCAGAACGTAGCACGCAGATCGCGGAAGCTGATATCCCCGCGAGCGTTCCCCGCGAACCTTCCGAACAAGCCAAGTTTTACCGTCTTACCTAGACTACTAGTCGATCAGGAGCAATAAAATGGACACAGTAATTATCGGCGGCAAAGCATACACTATCGCACAACTGCAACAAATGGCGGGTGCGGGGGAACTGGCAACGGGGCAGAAGAATGACCCATTCTCTACCACCCTGACCATGCCCTCCCCTCACGGCTTTAATCCGGGCAATCCTACTCAACTCGGCGTGTACTCCGGCACTGGAGTTCGTCCGGGCATGTGGAGCGCAACGCCTCGCGTGAGAACGTTTGCGGCTCTGCTTCCGATGAGGAAAAATCAGAACAGGGAGGAACTCATTGAAATGGAAACGGGCGTCACGCAAGGCAGTGGCACGAACACGAAGAACACCTGTGCTGCCGCACCGATTCCGGGCGATCTGAAAGTTATGCGGCAAGTGTACACCTACGGGATGCTGCACATGGACACGCGCGTCGCCGATGTGACATTGGCTGGCTTTCGCAACAACTACGCGGAAATGAATCGGGTGTTGTATAACACTGCGACAGTTGACAATCCCTTCCTCCCCGACTTATCGGGCATTGAAGGCGGAGGGCGCGAGTCAAGCACGTTTCGTTCCGAAGTCTATAAACTCGGTATCGAGTTGGAACGAAGCACCAGCGTTGTCCACTTCGCGGGCACGGCGGGCACGGAAAACAACACCTACCGCGGCGTTCCCGTTCAGTGGGGGAGTTTGGATCAGTTCATCAAGACCGGTTATACCGATAGCGTCACGGGTGTCCTCACCCCGGCTGCGGATAGCGCGGTGCAGACCTTCAACGCGCCTATAACCGGAACCGACTCGTCTGGTCGGAACATCTATTGGGCGTTGAACGATCTGGTCTTTGGTTTGCGTTCAACCGTGATGGCAGTTTCTGACGTGTTGCCCACCTACATGATCGTAATGCGCCCTGAAGCATTCCGTGAAGCCGTGCGGTTGTGGGCTGGCGCGTATCAGACTTACCAAGTGTTCGGGGCAACAACTTCGATTAACGCCGTGATGACCACGGAGGCACTGCAAGCCTCACGGCAAGCGATGGAGCAAGGGCGATACTTGGTGATGGATGATGGCTCGACCATCCCTGTGTTCCTTGACAACTCCATGCCCCAAGTGACCATCGCTAACCAGACATATGAAAGCGATATTTACGTAGTCGCGATGGAATGGGGTGGTCGTCCGTTGATTTGGTTCGATTACTTCGACATGGGCAACGATCAGGCTACTGAACTCGTGAACGCAACCGGCCCGAATACCGATACAATGGTGACCAATGACGGCTTGTATCGGGTGTTCAGACTCATGCAAGGCGGATGCATGCAATTCAAGTTCGTGGCACGCACGCGCCTGATGCTTGATGCGCCTTTTGTTCATGGGCGGTTAGATAATGTTCGCTACACCGGACTAGCGGGTGTGCGTAACCCCATCCCCGGACAGAGCAACTATGTTAACGGCGGCACTAGCTACCGGGTCTTAGCATAGCAACCAGCTTCACAATCATTTGGGCGGGGGTCATGCCCCGCCCGCTTCACCAACAGGGGATGTAAAATGAACCGTGTAACCTTCGTTATTCCTTGCGCGCCATATCACATTCATCTTCTGCCGCGTGCGCTCGCGAGCCTCCACGCGCAAACTGTGCCTGTTGACCATGTGGCTATATTCGACGCCGACCGACGCGGGGCGGGGTGGGCACGCAATCGCGGCATTGAGCGCGTCAAAACTGAGTTTCTCGTTTTTCTTGATGCTGATGACGAGGTGCTGCCGAGCTATGCAGAACGCACGCTCGCGAGATGGCGCGGCAAGTTTGTGTATACCGACTGGTTCCAAGACGAACATATCGTCCGCGCTCCCAAGTGCGCGTGGTCGCCAAAGACCCACAACACGATCACGGCACTTATCCCGACTGAGTGGGCGCTCGAAGCGATGTTTGATGAAAAACTCACAGGAAACGAAGATGCCGATTTTTTCATGCGCATGGCACAACGTGGACGGTGCGGGCAACGCCTTGCAGAGCCATTGTTCAAGTACAGCGCGGACGGACAACGTTCACAGCAATGGGTGGACGGCGGTACGGTACAAAGGGATCAAGAGGAACTAGGTCGGAAGTATGGAGGGGTTGTAACGATGTGCTGCGGGGGTGATAGCGTCGATTCAGATAGTAGCTTGGATGGTGAAGATTTAGTATTGGCGGTGGCGACATGGGGTTATAATGCGCGCATCAGAGGCACTATCACGGGCACCCTCTACCCGCGCACGGGACATGGCAAGGAACTGATGGTCGATCCGCGCGATATCGAAGCGTCGGCAGGCATGTTTGCGCGCGTTTCCCCGCCGCCGCCTTTGAACGAAGGGTTTATGGCAGCAGCGCGACAATTTGCCGCTACAATGCCCGCGCCCGCGCCGACACCGCCCCCTCCGGCGCTCGTCGCCAATGTTTCACCGGACATGGCGGGGGTTATCCGCAAGGCGCGGCGCACTGCTGGCACTGCAAAGATGGCTACGTTTATCATGCCCGACAAAGCTTATCCATCGTATGCCGATCTTCGGCGTCTGATCCGATTGGCGCAATACGATACCGTGTCCAGTGCTGAGGCGAAGTGGAACGACCCATCCGAAACATTCATCATCGTCACGCCAGAACCTTTCCAGCGCCCCGCCCACGCCAAAGCGAAAGCCATATTCTGGAACTTTGAATATGGCGGCATGTATGCGCCACGTCCAGAGAGCTACGAAGGCTGCGAACTGTGGTCGGCGGATCAGGGATGGGCGAGCGCGCATAACGCCAAATATGTCGCACTCGGTAGCGATGCTCGGCTGGCGGGTGAACGGGTGGACGGCGAACAATATGATCTCACGATGCTTGCATACATGACCGCGCGGCGGCAAGCTATCAAAAGGTCTCTGGGCGAGTTTCGATGGACGCCGGACTATCCGGGCAACTTCGCCGCGCGCAATGCGGTTCTCTGGAATACCAGATTGATGCTCAATGTTCATCAAAATGAAGGTGTGAACGCCGTCGCCCCCCAACGCTTGGCGCTGGCTGCGGCGTACCATTTGCCCGTGATCACAGAGGCAATGGAGGACATGGCGGGGTCGCACGTTGGCGACTATGCCTTTGCGCCCTATGCCCTGCTTGCTGATGAGGTGCGTCAGTGGCTTACTGCTGACACCAGTTTCTCGAAAGAACAGCGCAACTCGTTGTACAATTGGTTGTGTGTCGAAAACACATTCGCCACGCTTTTAGAGGCTGGCTTGAAAAGTGGATGATCTAGCAATTTTGCTGCAAGACGTACAGGGGACAGGGGAAACAAAATGAGCGAAGTATTGAGTTTGGAGAACGCGCTGCGACGCGCAGCATTTTGGATTGAGGTAGACGGGGAAAAGCTGTTGGACTATGCAACCCACGCTCCTCACATCGGGCGCGACGACGACAATGGCACGGGGTCAATGTCTTTACATGCTGTCGAGGCGCAAGTGTTATATGCAATGGTGCGCATCTTGCGTCCGGCGGTACTCGTTGAGGTCGGGGTATCTCAGGGTGCCAGCAGTGTCGCAATCCTCACCGCGCTTCGGGATAACGATTTCGGGCACCTTCACAGTTACGATATCGAGGAGGGCAGCGGCAGCCTTGTGCCGGAAGCACTAAAAGAGCGATGGACACTGACGATTGCCGATGCTTTCACCGCTGAGTATCCCGACCATGTGGATTTTATCTTCGAGGATGGCAAGCACGGGTACGAATGGACGCGCCAGATGCTTACAATTTGTAAGCAACTGAAACCGAAGGTGCTTGTGAGCCACGACTACTATACGCACCTTGTCTACGAAGGTTTCGACGTGGAAAAAGCGTTCGTAGAAGTTTTTGGCGACGTGGACACGCTCGGAATACTCATCCAAGACGCCTTCACGGGCTTGGGCATTTGGTGTAATCCAGATCGCCGCGCCATATGAACAAGGATGGCGGACGCATCATCGATGCGGTGATGTTTTACAACGAACTCGATATGATCAAGTTGCGGTTTGATATACTCGATCCCGTCGTTGATGTTTTTATCGTGCTAGAAGCAGGTGAAACGCATTCCGGCAATCGCAAAGGGAAAATCTTTTGGGATGCGCTGGTCAGGGGTGAGTTTGACCGATGGAAGCACAAGATCGTGTATTACTACATAGATCGCCTTAACAGGGCGGACAGTTGGGCAAGGGAACGTTTTAACCGTTCCCTGTTGCACGACCCGATTCGACGGTGCGGTCAAAACGGGGATATTGTGATCGTCGCTGATTGTGACGAAATCCCGAATCCTAAGGTGTTGGCAACTCTGAGCAATGATGCCGTTTATCGGCTGGAGATGGGCTTCTACTACTACGATTTTAATTGGCGGGTGCGCGAAGGTTGGTCAATCGGCGCGGTACCCTATATCAAGATCAGTGACCCAAACCATATTCGGACGCTGCACGGAGAGTCGGATGTCATTACGGTGGATAACGCGGGGTGGCATCTGTCCTATTTCCTGACGCCGGAGGGAGTGATTGACAAGGTGGACGCCTTCATGCACCATGCCGACGTTGCTAAAGATATGCCGCGTGATGCGGCATGGATAGCGGAGCGCATGAAAAAAGGGCAAGATTTATTCGGTCGCACCACTCAGATCGAAGCGGTGCCCATCGAGAATACCCTGCCTGAGTTTGTTTTAGCGAACGCGCCGTATTATCAAGCTTTAGGGTGGCTCCGATGAAGCGAACGGGCAAGATTGCGCCGAGCGAACCGATCTCCCCTCTGATAAGCATCGTCACCGGAACCTATAACCGTCTGAACTCACTTCAGATGATGGTATTTTCCGCACGCGCGGATATATTTCGCGGGGTCACGCTTGAATTTGTAATCGTAGATGGCGGATCAACCGATGGCACGCTGGAATGGCTACGCCAACAGCCGGACGTAGTGCTGATTGAGGAAGGCGCACTGACTGGCGCACTGAAAGCATTTTGTCGAGGTGCCCGCGCTGCCAACGGCACCTATGTCGTCATGGCGAATGACGACATAACCTTCCACCGCTTAAGTTTATTGCGCGCCGTTTCGCATCTGGAAAGAACGCTTACCTGCGCGGCGGTCGCCTTCGCGGACAACCGCACATCGTTGCTCACAGGGGACAAACGAGGCAATGCGTATCGGGTAGAAGGAATTGGCTGCACCCTGCCGGATGGCTCGCTGGCGATGGTGCCCTATGCGCAGGTGGGCATGTTCCGTAAGGGGTTGGGTACTGAAGCGGGCTGGTGGGGCGACCAAGACCTGATCATGGGCAAAAGTCGGATGTACGGCGGCGATAGCTATCTGTCGGCACGCCTGTGGGAAATGGGTTACACCGTTGATCCAGTCGAGGGGTGCGTCATCGAAGACGGCATCCTCAGAGATGAACTACGGGAGCATAACAACGGTCTGACAGCAAACGACGGCGCGACGTACTATGAGCGTTTCCCGACCGTGCATATCCCTGCTGAAAAGAAACAGTACCAATCGCTCGATCTGCCGAAGATGCGCATTATCCACATGCCTGTCTATGAACCGCAACACCCCGCCGAAAACAACCCTGAAGCAGGACTGACGGAAGCATTCGGGGAGTACGGGCACTGCCTCGAAGTGGATTACCTGAACACGAAGTTCGACGTGGTGGAAATTGTGCGCATGTGGCGACCCGACCTCATCCTGTTGCAAGCGCAGGGGTGGGGCGAAAAGATGACGCCTGACATGATCAGTCGGATGCGCTTAGCTGCGCCCAGCGTTGTGATTGTCAATTGGAACGGGGATGCACACGAGGAAGGGTTGGTCGGGAGTGCAGTGGTTGATCTGCTGCTTCACGTTGACCTGCAAACGACGGTGAATGCCGCTGTATTGCCCCGTTATCGCGAACTCGGTATTCCTGCCGCATATTGGCAAATAGGCTTCAAGAAGGCGGTACGCACGGTAACGAGCGCCGCTCACGACGTGGTATGCCAGATGAATTGCTACAACGAGCGGCGGTCTATCTTGGCGGCGGCATTGAAACGATTGCCGCATGATGTTGGCATCTACGGGAATTGCGGGAATGTGCAACCTGATGGCAGTAGGATCGCAATCAACGGAAACACGCATTACGACTTCGCTTTTCAGGAAGCCTTAAATCGGGCTGCTAAAATCGTGGTCGGGGATACGTTTCCGCGCACTCTGGCATTTGTCAGTAATCGGTTCGTGCAAGTATTGAGCGTCGGGGGATTTCTGTTGCAAGAATATTCGCCGGAACTCGAAGCGTACACGGGTTTTATTGACGGCATCCATTATGTCTCATGGATGGACATTGACGATCTGCTTCTCCAGATTGAATACTATCTCAACGCGCCCAAGGAGCGAGCGCGTATTGCCGATGCTGGACAACGGTATTGCATAGAGCATTTCTCGTTTCCCGCGCAGGTACGCAAGCTCCTATTTCATCTACTGCCGGACGCTCTATACGCCAGAACGGAGGTGCTGTGAACGAGATCGTTAATTACCTGCTGATGATGCTGGCGGCGCTCTACGTCGCTTATGTGATGACGGCGACGGACGGGCTATTCGGGATGTTCAAATGGTTGCGGCGGGTTGACCCTATCGGCGTCACAGCGTGCATGTGGTGTCTCGTGGCTTGGGTTGCTGCTGTGCTTTTCTTCCTGATGCGCACCGATTTAGCGCCGCTCGTGCATGTCTTGGCAATCGCGGGCGGGGCGATGGCAATTGCCAAGTATGTTGGCGTGAAATGAGTGCTAAGCTTGACAAATAAGCAGAGATCGTGTTATGCTTATCTTGATCGTGTGTGTGTAAAACGCTTTCTGCCACCGCTTAACCAATGTCCCTCTTGAGACGTGAGACACCTCAAGGGGGACATTGCATATAGCAAGCATCCCACGTCTAAAGTCAGGCGTTTTCGATTGATAGGAGCGCGCATGGTAGAGTTAAGCCCAATGCTTGGCAAGCAGTTTGTCCAAATGTCGCTACGCGGGGACATTCTCGACCGTGCCGCCAACTCCATTGCGAACAGCGCCGACCGTCAACGTCATGAGCAGGTCAAGATCGGTCGGTCGGTCAAATACTATCTGGAAAAAGCGCTGAAGCAAGAGATTCCGAAGTCAAAACCCCCCATCCGTTGGAAAAGTGAACGTCAACGCATTGCGGCGATCCGTCGCATGAAGGCGATGGGCAACTATCCTTATGTGCGTACAGGTGACTTGCAAAGGGGTTGGCGCATTGAGTTTAGGGTGCAACGTTTTGACGGAGTAATCACGGCAAGTAATCATGTGCCCTATTCTCGGTATGTGAACGGGGAAGGCTGGCAGCAACCTTTCCACGAAGACACTGGACACATCGTAGCAGAGCCGATCATGCGCGAAGCTGAGGATGTGTGGATGGGGCGTTCGGCGGCAGCTTGGTTCGTTGGGGACTTGAGGTAAGGTAAGGAGATCATGCCAAACTATTACGCTACGTTTGATGAAACAATAGCGCGCATGACGGCGAAGAACGCCATCGATCCCGCGCTTTTGATGTCCTACATCCAAACGGCGTCAAGGCAACTTGACCAGACGTTTGCTAGTCGCCGTCCCTACTTCCAGCCCTACTACGAAACCCGTCGTGTTCCTGTGCGCGCAACCCATGTCAATAGTCATGAACAGTCATTGAGGCTGGATAGCCCCCTGCTGTCCATCAGCGCAGTTACAGCAGGAACTACGGTGCTTGCGGCAAACACAGACGTGGTGGGGTATCCTGATGTAACCATGCCTCCGTTTTACCGCATCGCCTTGAGTAGCACGCTTTCGACCTGCGGTCGCTCGTGGCAGTCTTATGCACCGAGTACTCTCCGACAACTCAATGTGTCCCTAACCGGATTTTGGGGCATGTCCACCGATTACGGTAATTCGGCATTGGCGGTCGATGCGCTCGCGGCGGATATGACGATATCGCAAACGTCGATGACGGTTGCCGACATAAACGGCGAAAATGTTTACGGGATTGCCCCGCGCATATCACCGGGTGCTTTGGTGTGGCTGGAAACGGAACTGGTCGAAGTGACCGACGCGAACATCAGCACCAATGTGGCGACCATCCGACGGGCGGTCAACGGCACAACAGCGGCAATTCATCTGACAGGGGTCGCCGTGAAAGTCTTTCAGGTGGACGACCTTGTGCGCCAAGAGGTGGCACGGCAAGCAGGATTCTTGTACGCGCGCGCGGGGTCATATAACACGGTAGAGGCTCGTGATATGGTGGAAATTCATTATCCGCCTCATCTGCTGACATCTTTTCGAACCCTCGCTTACCAGTATCATTACTATGACTAGAACTCTGCCGGACATGAAAGAGCTTCTCGCTCGGTTGGTCGCAATCGAGGAAACGGCGGTAGACGGTTCCGACGCCATGCCGTCTGCATGGCGCACCCAAGAAGGGTTCCCCTACTGGACTAATCAGGCAGGTCGCATGGAATTTCAATCCGAATTTGGGGAGGAAATGGTAAGTTTAACCGCGACCATCCTCGCAACCCTCTACGTGGGGCACGCCAGCGCTGATTATCATGGCGAACTAGATGATCAACTCGCATCGAGCTTTCTACAGATTGCCGACGACTTAAACCGTTCGGCGCGGGCACAAAGCGCGCTTTACAACGACGGCATGAAGTATCTAAGCTTCGTGGTCGTGTCAGAAATCGCGGGCGTCCAAATCCGCAACAACTCGGACGGGCAGGGAATGCTCTGCACCGTATTCACGATTCAAGCAACATTTACTTATCCGCAACAGTACGACTACTGATAGGAGAAAAACACCATGTCCTATACGCCTAGTGTGGCATTGACCGCCGCAGGAATCCGATATTGTTTTACTGCATTCAAGGATATAGACGCACGCTATATCACCGGACGCAGCCGCACCGCGCCTAGTGCTGGTGCAATTGGTTCGGGTTGCTTTCGGCTGTGGGGCATCACGGAGGCAAATATTGCCGCGACCGATCCTGAGATTGTTCCAGCGATGGGCGACGACACGACCATTGCGCGCTTTGTATTCGACGCTGCCTCGCCCATGAATTTCAATGCGGTCATGGCTGTTTATGACCTAGAGATGGCGGCAGCATTTCTAGGAACCACTGTGGTAACGCGCGGTGGCGGAAACATGCTCGTTCGCGCGATGGAACAAACCCCGTCCTACTCGGCGGTAGCCGTGTTCAACGGACAAGCCATGAGCTACCCCAACGGCGCGGCGCAGTGGTATACCGACCTCGTTCCGAACGTGACGGTCAAGGTGCTAGGACGAACAGCAATGACAATGAAGACCGCTGCTACCTTCAATGTCAACATCACCGCCAATCCGTCCCCTTACGACCTGAGTGGCATTTCTTTGACCACCGCCGTCAACGGCACGGAAAAGGCGACTATCATCAATTACAGCAGCCCCTTTCCGTTGACCTATTCGCGGCACACCGGAACAGGCGTGGTTACGGCGTTTCAGGTGGATGAAAAGCCAGCTGGAAGCGCATTCGTGTTCGGCACCTCGAACGGCGTGCCGTTGACCGTTGCCAGCGTCAACAACACGGTCTTGCCATTTACTGTGACCTACACCGTCGCCCCTGCCTCTGGCGCAGTGGTTGTGACGCAGTACGGGTTTGACCCGACAGGATTAGCATAATGCCCAAAGCCCAATTCACTCATAATGGCGTGATTTATGAAGTGCGCCCGCCGACCGTTGGCGACACGATGTACAAGGATGTTGTGACATTCACGCTAAACGAGAGCGATATACTGTCCTCGTCCGATAAGCGCTACTATCCCTTCAACAAATTTGCGGAGTTTATCACCAGTGTGCATGTGGTGACAGGCAACGCGCCTTTTGAGATCAACCCGCTCGCGCCGGTTGCTGACATCAAAGCCGCGTTCAATGCCTTCATGCTTATGGACGGCGGTTTGCTGGAGGAGTGGGGCGAAGCGGTTACACGCTCGAAATCTATGACGGGGAGTGAAACAAGCCCGTCCCCTTCCTCGTTGCCCGTGACGACGGTTGGCACCGACGACGCGGCGAGTTCGTAACTGCCGTTGACAGGTTTCTCAGGTCATACGCGCGCGCGCAAATTGGGCTGCCGGATGAGGAAGTGTTGCTACGGGATATGCCTCGCGACATGGAGATTGATTACGGGATAGGGGATGACGGCACCTTCGGGTTGTGGCATCCCCTGAACTACGCAATCGAAACGTGGCAGCATTACCGTGAATATGGCACGTTTCCGTATCCGGGTAGCTACAACGATCAACCTCAAATATGGGTTGACGACAAAAACGCGCTGAGTAAGCGATTGTCTTTGCATTGGGTCGCCGCTATGAGTGAGAAACGGGAGGGTTAATTTATGTCTCAGTCGCGAGTCGCCGAGATAATTCTCAAGTACGTCGTAGATAACCAATCCGTCGCGAAAGCCACTCAAGCCAATCGATCAGTGCGCGCGTCATTGCTGGACAATCAAGCCGCGCTCTTGGCGCTCGGGAATGCCTCTGCGTTAGCCACTCGCGAGCAACAAGACCTCAAGGCGGGGTTTGCTGCTACAAAGCGCGAAATGGTCACTGCCTCCGCCGCTGCGATGCAACTCAACAACAGTTTTTTCGAGATCGCGCGTAAGCAGGAGTTGGATCGGGTTGCTCAAGAGTTCGTGCTGATCCGCAATAAAACCAACGACACTAACGCCGCGCTTGCGGAAACAGCAAGAACGCTTGAGCGCATCGGCGCATCAGAAAGCGAAATCAACAAAGTTGCTGCCGCAATGCAGAAACTAGACGCATCGCCAGAGGACAAGAAACGCACCTCCTTCAACCCGCAAGGACGTGAGTTTCTCGGTGGGCAAACCTTCCGTCAGGTCGGGTTCCAACTTCGTTCTATTCCGGGCGGCGGCATCACCGAGTTCTTGGGGCGCATTTCACCCATTGCCGACCTTGCAGCAATGGGAATGGATAAGCTTGGCGGCAGCATCATCAAGCTGGTAGCGATAACGGCTC
>Ga0163147_10002605_pt1 | contig 25243 bp, 30 predicted proteins | sample OliLakLV19MP6G1_FD_148597 | JGI IMG/M metagenome (GOLD analysis project Ga0163147, IMG submission 148597) | Freshwater microbial mat bacterial communities from Lake Vanda, McMurdo Dry Valleys, Antarctica- Oligotrophic Lake LV.19.MP6.G1 | ecosystem: Environmental > Aquatic > Freshwater > Lake >...
GAAACCACTTGCGGGAGTCTGCCAAGTTGCAGCCGTTCCACTTGTAGCTATGGGAGTTTGTCCTACACTTGGAGTACCTGTGATTGTTATGCCACCAACCGCTGGACTGTTTACTATAGTGATAACGGGTGTAGTTGTTTGAGTTGCTACAGTTGCGTTTGCGTTGGCGCTTGATACGTTTGTTACGCCACCACTTCCAAACGCTCCCGCGCCTTCCCAAATGTTACTACCTATGTGCTGAAAATATGCACCAATATTATCACTAGTTATTGTTGAGCCGCTTGCATTTAGTGTAGTGGTTGCGGTAAAGGTTAATGTTCCACCGCTCTTATTCCATACAGTAAAATAATGCCCTGTCGTTAATCCGTTCGGTAAGGTTATAGTACAGGTACTTGTGAAAGTTATTTGATACCCTTTATCTGCTTCAAGGATAGTGTAAGTTCCTGCCGCTACTGTTTTGAATAGTATAGTAGCCATCTTATCAACTGTGACAGCACCATTAATAATTTTAGCTGTGGTTACTGCATCGTTAGCGATGGTTAAAGCGTTAGTGTTATTAGCAGAGCCATCAAATGAACTTCCCGCGCTTGTCACATCGCCTGTGGTTATGCCTATGGTGCGAGCCGTTGATAATACTGTGGCTCCAACTTGCCAAGTACCATTACCACTTCCATCACTTGTAATAATCCTATTAGCGCCTAATGTTCCACCAGTTACCCGCAATCCGCCAGTAACTAAAGTAGCTGTAGTACTCGTTCCTATATTTACTTGGGTCACCGATGCGTTACCTAACTGCATGGTGTTACTTGCCGTCACAATCGCACCGTTGCCGATTGCTGTGGCGTTGGTTAATGCGGCTGAACTAACATCAGACTCAAAACCTATGGCAGTGTTGTTACTTCCTGTAGTGTTAGTAAGAAGTGACTGAAGCCCTATACCTGTGTTGCCACTTCCTGTAGTGTTGGAACCAAGTGCCCTATGTCCGCTGCCTACATTACTTGCTCCGGTAGTGTTTCCATAAAGCGATTCTGCGCCAACCGCTGTATTGTACCCACCACCACCATTGGTAATTTGCAATGACCTATTACCAACCGCTGTATTACCAAACGAAGAAGCATTTAGAGAAAGTGCCTGATACCCAAAACCTGTATTTTCTGGGAAAGCGTCTACATTTCCCGCTTGGTATCCGAAAAATGTACCAGTGAACGAACCGCTTTGTATCCTCCCAGCCTTCTCATTATTTACTCTTATATTAAAAGGTACGTTATCAGTTGTACCAATGAAGTTCGTACCGTCTACGGTTCCACTGTTACCAAGTAAACTCCAACTACTTGCGGGAGTTGCCCACGTTGGTAGCCCTCCGCTTACAGTCATTACCTGACCAGCCGTGCCTATTGCCCTGCGTGTTAAATAGCCGCCTGAATTACGGTAGTGAATATCGCCCGTATTATCACTACCAAGATTTATATATGATCCAGTTGCATCAAAACCAAACATTTTTGAAGTAAACGAGTTGGCTAAGTAGACTTCCGTATTACCCGAATAGAAACCTGCTGCTCCACCAGGTGCTACTAATGAATTTTCTAAACCAAATCCATTATAATTAAGCCTCAGCCCACTCCCACTCCCTCCATTAGTCCCTAATCGAATTGCATTTGGGTCAATAATCATTCCCATATCGCGACTTAAAGAAGGTAAAGTACTATTAAGTTTAATTTGGAAATACGAGCCTGTAGACCATATAGTACTATCAACTTTACTTATACTAATTGATGCCTCTCTATCCCCTAAACCAGTTGCGTTTACATCCCTCCAATAGTGTTTTAATAAACTGCTTGACTTATTAATTCGTAGCATAGATGAATCTCTTTCATTGCCTGAATTAAATAAGGTTACACGGCTCATATTTACATTACTTGTAAGCAAACTCGTTCCACCTGTTTTTATAAAAGGAGCCGTTCCTGTTATAGCACTATTAAAGTTCGCCCACGAGGGAGTTGTTAGCCAAGTTGAAACTCCCGTGCCTAATCCGCTAACTCCAGTAGATATTGGCAATCCTGTTAAGTTTGTAGCTACTCCACTAGAAGGTGTACCTAACGCACCTCCATTCACAACAAACGAACCAGCACTTCCAACGTTTATTCCTAATGCAGTAGATACACCAGTACCTAAAGTTGATGACTGCAACCATCTAGCATCCCCAAGTGAATTGAAATCGGTAATCCCATAACCTCCAATGGTTGTAGGCTTTCCTGAAATACCCGGGAAGGTTAAAGTAAGCCACGATGGATCAGTATAGCTTTCAAAAATATTAGGTGAACTCAAAAATATAGACTTATACATATCCGCAATCCGGCCTCTCGTGTTTGCGCCAGGGGTAGTCTCATTGCGTATTACATCATTCTGAGTACCTAACTGTGTTAGGTTCTTAGCGGTTTGTCCAAACGATAAATGCACCGTCAATAAAACGGTGCAAATTATTCCAAATAATGTTCCTATTCGTTTCATTTAACAGGTGTTGGTTTATCTAAAGTTCCATCGGCAGCATCTGACTTAGTTGTCTTAAAGTCAATAGCCGATTTTAACTCCTTACTTGTCCGGCTCAAAAATCTCAAAAGAAAATCTTGTCCCATATAACTAATAGTTATAAACATAGTTGTGATTATTGCTATGGTAATATCCTTTGAGGACAGCCACAAAAATCCCCATAGGTACGGGGTCACTTCTGTGGGTGCGTGAGCAAGGGTGTTTGAAATCGCATCGCTTGCAATAAGTATTACCACTGAGTTACTTATAAATGTTAGCCCAATAGTCCACTTGTCCTTTTTCCAGAAATAACTTAGTGAGTAAATCACGTTAGCCTTTTGGGCGGTTTCCAAAAATGATTTGTTTTTTACAAACAGTTGTATCGCCATCCCGATCAGGGAGCCGAAAATTAATTTACAGTAAAGAAGAAATAATTCCATATAGATTTGTTTTTAAATTGTCCAATAATATCCTTGATCTGTTTGTTGTAAACTCACCTGAGTATCATTACCCGCAAAAGCCGGTGCTGTAACCAGTACGTTTGTCTCCGGTACCCGAACTATAAAAGCCAACCTTCCCAATACAACATGAGATGCATCCTGCTTAATAGGTTTTCCAAATACCATACTCTCAATTCTAGTGTGCTGAATAAATGGCTTCGCAAAACCCAACGTCTTATACTTAGGATCTCGTAAAATGTATGCCACTGCTCCTAATAACTTTTGAAGCCTGTTGGATGCCAACTCATCTCCCAAACTGTCCTGAGTGCTCTTAGCCTTGTAATAAGCATCAATAAAATACCGGGTATTCCCATCTGTCTGGCCTAAGTGCATGTTGTCATAATCAGCACGTTCCATGATCACATTTATCGATGGCAACTCAGCCTGATTGAATTGAATGTCACGCTCCTTCCAAACCTTCATATCAAACTCTGTCCGGTAGTAACTCAAAACTTGATTCTGCAACTCCTCTGTCAAAATCTCTCCTATACGGTTATGAACCAATTCAAAATTCTGTGTCGGTATAGATAAATTTATTAAAGCCATTTTGTTATTGATCAGGAAAACTCAGTAAAATCTCCTAAAATACATGTGATCAATCCTATCGTTTCATCAGGAAACCACTGCTCTATTCGGTAAGTAACCTCAGATCCAGTGCTGTCTTTAACCATTACCAAATGACCCGATAAATTAACCTCGTTCTCTGAATCTCTAACAGGGTAGCCAGCATCAACCAAAAACTTCTCAGATACTGAAATGTGAGCGTTCTTGGTGTTTACCAATTTCTGCAACTGTGGCTCAACCCCAAAGTGATGTTTCGTATGAAGTCCATTAACCACAACCACATATCCACCAGGACTTGTTAGCGTAAGTTCTGCTGCCCATCCACCATCTATATCCGATGTAATATCCTCAATGTCCTCCTTTGATAACTCTAATAATCCCATAAAAGTGTTTTTAAAAAAATGCCCCTTTAGATTACCAGTCCAAAGGGGCGACCCAAATCAAAATTACTACTCTAAACCTATTCCCCTGAACTTAAATCCTCATACAGTTTAAACAAAGATTCTGTAGATGCGTTTTTCTTGAATTCTACTCCCGCCTCAGTCAAAGCATCCATAATCTCTTTCCTGGTTTTGATATCTGATTCGTCAGATAATTCATCCTTGTCAACATCTTCGTCAACCGGTGCCGGTGTAACTACATGTTCGTCAACATCCGAATCAACCGGAACAATATAACCTCCCTTTACAAGATTCTCCACAGGAGCATTTAACTTGCTCTGAGTTACTATATCATGTAGCCTGTGGATTTTATTGCTTCCACGGCCACTGACTGAAAGGGTTATTACTTTATATTTCGCTTCCATTAGGCTACCGCTTGCATGGTGTAAATTGTATCAATTGCTACAGGAATCGGAACTCCTGCTGATTCAACGTGAAACTCTCTCGTTCTACGCTTCTCATCTGTGTACTCAGATAAGATAAACTTACCTGTTCTTGGTGCTTCGCCAGGATTCAACAACTGTGGCACTGCTCCATAAACAGTCTTAAACATCGGCTCCGAAGGAAGCATGATTGCAATCTTTGGATTAATGTATGGCTGCATTACTCCTGACGCATCCTCATAAAAATCAGGATAACTATAAATATCAACCTGATATGGTCCGGCTGTTAGCGTTCCGTGATACACTCCACCACTTGAATTCTTAATTGGTGCTGCAATACTATCCAACTTCATGTTGAATAAATTCTGACGAGCTAAAAAAGTGGTGTTTGCATACATGTCTGTAATGGCTGAGCTACCCAAGATAGCAGTAAAACGGTGCCCCATTAACTTACCATTCTTTCTCAACCAATCTCCACCTGCGTGAAACTGAGCAAACAAATTGTTGTTAGATACCCAATATCCACCAGCACTTGTAAGGTCAACTTTAGAACTTGCTTTACGTAAGAAGTCAATTTGACCAACTCCCTGAGTGAAGGTAACAATACCTGTCTCAAGAATCTGAGAACGGTAGATATTGTACGTGCGCTCAATCTTGTACTGCAACTCCATAGCATGATCTGCCATGTCGTTAATCATACGGCTGAACATGTTTCCGCTAATCTCAGTCTGTCTGAAAGCAGTCTCATACACAGACATATTTGTCTGATCAAAATATTCACGGAAGTAAGGAGGGATAAAAATCTTCTCAGAACTTCTGGTGAATTCGTTACGATTACCATCGCTACCACGAACCACATCAACAGCAATCTTCTCAGTATTGCGCTGAACTTGAATACTTACCTCAAGGGTATCTGTGATGTCAGTCGCTTTGGTCGGGAAGAATGACCCTAAGAAATCCTGTACTACAGTTTTTTCTTTGTACGCTGCAATTAACTTCTTTGTGTAAAGCCCTTTAGCATCTGTGGTTTGAATATTCATCGTATTTTTATTTTAGCTTTTTTACAAATTATGCGTTATCGAAACCAGTCATTTCAACTGAATCAATAACTTTTACGCCTAATCGCTTCAACTGATCTCTCAATTGAATACCTCCAACCGGTGTATCCAGCGTGTCAGGTCCCTGGAAGATCAATCGTGACGAAGAAACATCTCCATCATCGCACAAGAAAACTGAGGCTTCTTCTCCCGCATCAATTAAAGTTGTTCCAATCAGGATACCACATGGGTTCTGACTGCCATCAGTAGCCCACGAACGTAGTGGAATAACTTTTCCGGTTGCGGATATTCTACCCATAACCTGACCTTCTAAATACTGAACAGCATTATAACTACTGTTGTTTAACAGAGCAACCTTAACGCTCCTGCGATTCCAAAGGAATATTTTTGAGGTTTCAGTTGTTACGTGGGCTTGTTGGCCGTTATTAAATACTACGCTTTGGCTACTCATGCTATTTTTTATTTAGAAGTTTTTAAGTCTCTTTATTTTACAAGTCCGATGGTTTTATCAACCTCTGCTTCAAAAGCAGCTAATTTAACCTCAGCATCTGTCTTAGCTACAGCCCCGGCTGGTGATCCGGCTGGAACAATTACATTTCCATTTGCATCCTTCTGTATCTCATCCACTTTGTACTTGCCTATTGCCTGAGCATTAAACTTTGCCATTTGTGAAATGGTCATTTCAGTGCCTTCTTCAATTCCCTTCTGTACCGCTACAGCATCAACACCACGAAAGGCATCCCATGATTCAATGCGAAGTTTTTCTGCTTTCGCTCCGGCAACATGTCCAAGGGCAACAGCTTCTGCATATACAGCAGGATGTTCAGATTTAAATTTGTTAATATCCATAGATGTAATTTTTACAGGTTTTTCTATTGTTTCAATAACTGGAATTTCATTCGTTACTTCATTGAATGCTGCAATGTCTAAGCCCATCGACTGAGCCGCAATCGCGCTGATCTCAGAAGGCTCTAACTTGTTAATCTTTGACACAATACCTAAGTCTTTCATTTGCTTAGCATTTAACCAAACATTAATACGTTGCTCTGGATTAAATAATTCTGTCAACTCATAACCAGAAACTTCCTTGAACTTTACATTGGAGATACGTGACTCCATTTGTTTTCTTAAATCAACATTGATGTCAGCCAAAAGTTTTTTGTTCTCTTCGGTTGAAGAATCTCCGTCCGCACGGTGTACCATAAATCTTGATACTTGCAAGCACTCAACTGAGTTCGCATACAACAATAAGTTCCATGCTCCCGATGCTGCAATGCCATCAACCTTTACGGTTACATTTCCATGCTCCCTCATCTTGGCATAAAGACCTAAAGAAGAAAGAACCTGACCTCCTGGTGAATTAACTCTCATTGTCACTGGTTTGCCCATGTTTTCGTTAAGAACTCTAATAAGCTCTTCGGCTGTCCAATTATACAATCCTTGATATAAGAGTATTTCTTTCCCCATTACGGAAGCGAATATTCACGCTTTATATAACTATAAAAAATTTTAGGACTTAATTATTCCCTATTTGGGATTAATTTCTATCTTTGGGAATGGCCAAACATAATAATCCCAACCGTAAGGACATTAAAATAACAAACGTAAACTCTAAAGTTGTTAGTGATCTTAAAGAGATTGCTGATTCAATGGGAGTTAGCATGTCCTCTTTCATAAAGCCTAAATTGACCGACATTATTGATCAGTACAATTCACAACCTAAAAAGAATTAGGCTTGACTTCCTTGGCCGGGACCTACTTTCTTAGGCTGTACCTCTGGCATCTTTATAGCTAATTTTTTAGCCATCTCAAGTTCTTCCGCAAACTGTTCCATGTTAGAATCTGACTCACCTCCATTTAATGCTTCGGTAGCAGCCTCCACGGTAGTCAAAGGAATGTGTGCTCCGGCAGGACCTAACTTGGCTCTCTCAGCATCAACCTCTTTCTTAGGATCAATATGCGGAACCGGTGTTCCAGCAAATCGTGTGTTGAAGTAAGCTGCACAAATCATTTTATTATCTTCTAGGAGTGCTTCACGAAGCCCCGGTACATCTATTACTCCATTCAATACATCTATAATCAAAAATAATTCATAGATCGGTTGCAAAAACTGAAAAGCAAAATCTGCTCTTCTTACCAATAAAGTATTCTCCCAATCTTTCAATGCTGCTCTGGATGCAGAAAAATTACTATCGTATTTTGATAGTGCTACCTCCGGTGGTATCTGTGCGGCAGCACAAAATAATTCAATGTTGGTCTGGTAAAATTCCTTGAAGTACATTTCGTTCTTTGACTCCAACGCTTTCAAATGCATTCCTAATCCTAAGTTGTAAGTCTGTTTGTTAGTTGTAGCCTGAACTCGGTTTGCTAATTCATTGCCATAAGTATCTTGTGGAAAATCTTCCTTTGCATCTGCATTGTACGCTCGTGCGGCAGCTTGAGCCATTGGATTAGTCCCGTCACTGAAAGCATCGTGCTCAATTGCGTAAACAATCTTGGCTCTCTCCTCAGCACTAGCAACCATGGCTTCCTTATACCGCTCTAATTTTTTTGTTGACTCAAATACAACGGATAGCAATGGAAGCCCTCTGTGGTTGTCCAACCGATAACGCTTGCCATAAATCATGTAAGCCATTAAAACGCCAGATCGTGCTCCACGGGCAGGTATTCTTTCTGTCTCATAGCTGTAAAAATCACCAGGCTTTCTAACATGATAAGCAACATGCTCCCCTTCCGGTGATAATTCTATACCCTCACAAATAGTATTGCCATTCGCTAATGTTTGTGGCATAGTCTCATCTCCCCACATCGGAGAAACAACATGAACTCCATCGATAACTTGAACTTTTACAATCCCTTTTATAACCCGGAGAATAACAAGCATGTCTCCTCCTACATTGCAATTCTTGTGTGATTCGGATTCTATCTTGTTCAAATTACTCATGTTAGAATAATCCGACATCCTTGATTTTTTATATAACTCAAATCTGCCTTCAACAATATCACAAAATCTCTCCGTGTCCAATTTTATTCCATAACTCTCAAGAATCATTTTAGCTGGCTCACACTGCAATTTTAATCCCTTGCCAATTACCCATGTAGTGTATTTATCCAACACGGTCTGAGCAATTTCACTCTCAAGGTATAACTGCCATGATCTCACACGAAGAGTTTCGTAATTAAGATTGTAATCCTTAGCCGGTCCCATCTCACCAAAGTTCTTCTCTCCATTGTACGACCAACTTCCAAGAACACGATGTACGCCCCTTCCTAATGACGTGTTTCTAGCTGAGATGCTTTCGCCAAATGTTCCGGCCTTAACATGCCTGTTCAATCTTACCTTTTCATCAACGCTTAATTGAGTTATTTCTTTAGAAACCATGTGGGAAATTTTTTGAGTCTACTAACCGAGTTATTCTTCCGTGCTTTCTTCCAATCAATCTGCTTTTCAACTGCTCCATAGCCAATATAGAAGCATTCACCTCCTTGGTGCTCCGGTAAATAGCTTTTATTTGGGTCTGTCCATCATTGAGCCAATATTCATCAAGATGATCCCTTCTTGCTGCTTTGGCTGCTGTGATAATTAACGCTGCTATCAAATCATCAATGGCAACAATTTGGGCTGTTAGAGTCGTACATGACTCGATATAAGCAAACTCTGATTCATAAATCATAATCGAAAGATAGTTATTTTTTGAATTTTGTGGATAACTTACTCAATTGGTATTTCAAAACTGCCCATAAATAGTCTGAAACCCTCCAAATAAGAATCAAAAAAGCCTTTAATATTCTCATGGGGTTGTTATTTCATTAATCTTAGCAGGATCAATATTTACCGAAACTGGTACCATCGCATACACTCCTCCGGCCACTGTGATTGCAGCCTGTGCCTTTACCAACTCAGCATTAATCAATAGAACTAAATTATCCAAACCTATTTTTGTTTGCTCAAAAGCTACTAAGTGCCTCCCCGTGCCACCTAACTCTAACTTCCCATCATTAGTAAGCCAAACATAAAACTGCAATTCTCCATCTGAATCTGTTGAGAAAAGCCGGCTTTCTCCAACCTTTGCCACTCTATTTTTGTTCACGTACCCAATCACAACCGGATTCCCGCGAACTTCGGTGTCTGAATAAATAGCAACCATTCCTTTGATCGGATTAGAATCTAATCCATAAGGACTTGCCTCAATTACATTCCGGTGATCACTCTTGCCGCTCTTAGTTAATTTAACTACAAGGTTTCCAAGATTGTTTAGTGTGCTCGATATGACTTTGGTTAAACTAAGCATTGGGGTAGTGTAGGTTTATTCCAGCAAATATGTACTTCGGATTTTCAAAGGTATAAACTTCCGGCAACACACATTTTAATTTAGCCGTCTTTTGTTTCGCATCTACTTTCAACTGAACTTCTTCAATGAAGAATTCTGTTTTATTAAATAGATATATCCAAGGATTAATAATCGTAATAGTTTTACCTGGCCTCACAATTTTTCCAGCCAATACCCAACGATCCAAGTCAAGATTCAATTGTAGGTTTCTCAACTCTTTTGCTCTGGATGTCCTTGCAACCTGATCCGTGTTGTTGCTGTCACCCGATGTTTGTCTAATTACATGTGGCCTGAATACAATGGGACAATATGGATTTCTTAGTGGGGCACTTTGAGAAGCATTTAATCCTTCAATGCTTGCCTGAGCTATAGCCCATATATGTGAGTGAACTCCTTGGCCATTGAAAGTCAACTTAGCATTAGTAATGGGTAATGCTCTCTCAAAATTATAAATAGGCCTTGTGTTTACTGCCCTCGTAAAAACTATTCTACCATACTGATCATTGGTGATGATAATGTTCTTCTGTATAGCCAACTCGCTCAAGTAAGACTTTATAGTTTGCATGTTGTCGGCCTCAGTTTTTACATAAGGACTATTCATATCAACTAATACCTGTGGGTCAATAACAATTTTTAATCCAAATGATTTTACACTTTTATCAGCTATCTGCTTTAAAGAAAGACCTTCTGTTTGTATCGGATAATCAGTATCTGTAACGGGCATCTGACAATCTTCCAACACGCCAGGCAATGAGTATCCGCTAATCACAACCATTGTCTGAACGTTATCATCTTCAAACTCTATGGAAAGAATTACTCCGGTTATGATTACTTCTCCATTATCCTCAATTGTGCATAGGTGATAGTGACCTACACAACTAAATTCTTTGTGCTCAAAATTATTAGGATCGTATAGGTATCGAAGTGTAAATGTATCGGCTACAGAATCATACTTTAAATCAATAGTTACATCATTGAAGAAGTCAATTTTTCTATTCTTAAACCTGTCGTTTATTTTAAGTGTTATCATTACACGAACCAGATTACCTGTCTATTCTTTGGCACAATCAACAACTCATTAAATCCAAATGAATTATCTGTAATAAATTTATCAATACTAGCATCATCCGGGGTCAATCCATAATACAAATGTGCCAACAATATCACATTTGAATCTTCTCCTAAAATCTCAGAACGTTGTTGTTTAGCTTCTACTGAAATGTTAAACAAGTTTGAAACAGTATAACTCACCAATGAAGATAAAGCAAGTAATGAATCTGCGTTCGGCAAATAACTATCATCTTCCCCACCATTGTCAGTCTGAATACTATCCAAATCTTCAAGGTATTGATCATAAGAATCCGTAATTATATCTATCGCATTCATCACATCAACACGGTTCTCGTAATCAGGATTAGTTGCCGATGCTTGAGCCAATGTTAAAACTAATATGCCAACATTGTTCTCGTAAATCTGCTTACCGGAAACTGTACTGATCCCATTAAGCGTTGTTCTTAATAAATTAAATTGTCCTACAATTGTTAATAATCTATTTTTTACCGTGTCAATAAAAAGTGATGGCGCATTAATCATTGCTTGAAGTGTGCGAATTGCTTCCAAAGGCTCTGCTGTAGCATTCAGTATTTTAGTAGCCGCTTCATTGTATAGGTTGAAGTAGGTTTCTAAATCATCAGTGTTAAGAATTGATTTCTTACCCTGCAAATAAACCGAATCATTATTTTGCCCCAGTCTCCTGATTGCAGTGGTGTCAATTTTTGTGCTCACCGAAAATGTTAATGCCTGGGTATCAAAAGAACTATCTCTTAACTTTATGATCTGATCAATCGGGTTAATAGTTATCTTAGGTTTGTCCTCAGTAATAGTTTCAACTATGGTTCCCGTAATCTTTGTTACGTTGTAAGATGAGTTATCAAAACTTAGTGAAATAGGCTGAACAATCAAAGTCCCGTAGAATGGGTGTATCAATGTCCACGCTCTAGGATCATCGGCAGCTTGCTCAAAATTAAAGGCTACATCTAAATGATCATCTCCCTGAAAGTAAATCTCTAACGTGTATTTCCGTCCTTTTGGTAATCCTCGCTTTACAAGTGTTCCCGATACGTTAGGAAATTCAAACTGAGCAACATTGTACTCTTTGTCCTTGGTAGCATTAAGCCAGTTAGGAAAGAATGGTGATCCTTCTCCGGTTACAATTTTAAGGTCTGTCTTTATCTGGTCAAGCCAACTCATTCCCAAATGTAGTTACTTCACCAAAAGTCTCCTAATCTGCCTACGAGCTTCCAATTTATACATACTCATCATTTTAGATGCTGATCGCTTTGTGGCCTCCAACATAAAGCCCTGAGCCTCTATGCCTACAGAACGGCCTTCCTCAAATGAATATAGTGGTGTTTTGCGAATTATTGTCTTATCCCCCCTCTTAATAATATTTTTTATGCGGTAGAGTATTTGTGAACCCATACCTCCAACAACATACCCTCCACGGCCAGCTATTTGAGCGGCAACCGTAAACTTGGCAGCATCGCTCCCTTGGGTTCCTTTTGCCATGTTAACAATGTTCTTGATTTTGGCTAATCGATTACCCGGCCTTACCGGTGTAGCATTGCCTCCCTTTCTTGCTCCATCCAAAGGCACAAATGTTCTGTGGCTTATGTCTCCTCCAAACTCCTGCTCTTCTAATTCAGTTACCGCGTAATGGTTGTGGCTAAGGTTCGATGAAATAAATCCTACAATAGACTGCATACGGGATACATCATATCCGGTTGCCATCTTAACTCTGCTATTGGCCTTAAAAAAATTTGGCTTTCTTTTCTTGAAGTGCTTCTCTGCCGAAGCTGGCATACTTGATTGCTTGGTGTAAAATGCTGCTCTGTTCAATGTTCCTCTTACCGCTAAAGGAAGAGCCGAACGGTGCATCTTCTCTAACCGATTAGTAAATCGAATTACTTCTTTAGAGTTGATGTTTATGTAGTGGCTCATTTACCAAAAAGGCTCTATGCTTTCATTAAAAAGTTCTCTAAAATAATATTCTTTTCTATACATTGTTGTATCATGATGGCTCCAACCACCGTAAGAAGGGCTTGAATAATTACCCATAATAGATTTATACATTCCATTTCTCATTCTTCCAAAATCATGTTGCCTTCTTAACAAAGCATGACCCATCTCATGAGCAATAGTTTCTTCTGGAAAGTTTTTCCATACAATACTTGATGTGTCAATTGTAATCGTGTGATTATTCGGATTGTAGTGCGCCCCACTTAATGAGTGTCCCACATTAATTTTTAAGTTTTTTAATTTAATCGTATGGCCAATCGACTCTGAGTATGAAATGAATGAATATGCCTCATGTGAAATAGCGATGTTAAAATTTTCATCCTCCTCACAAGAAGTAAACAATAATATAAAACAAAAAACTATCAGTATCTTACTCATAAGTAAAATTCTAAACCATCAAAATATACCAAAAAATCACCACTTCCTGATAAATCCGATCCGCTTCGACTGTCTTCTCTTAATATAACTGTTCCATCTGTATCTATTTCAACAACCCCCGATTTGTATCGCTGTGCGCTAGTTCCAAGGATTGGCACACTAAGACATCTTATTGTTGGTGGTCTGTAATTAATAGGTAGCGTAAACACAATTACATTGTGTTCAAAAAACCCTGTTTGAACCCTCGTAATGGCTCCTCTAAATGATACCTTTCTAATATTTTTCTTAAATTGTATATTAGAATTAGTCCATGAGTTAGCAAATGTTAATTCAGATGCCGGTCGCCAAGATGGATTATCAACCATTATATCTAAAGCCTCAAACAACTGAAACCCTGAATAAGCATTATCAGGTAATCCATTAGGAGTTACGTCAGCCTCGTCCATCAACTTCTCAAAAAATTGATGTAAGTCTCCATGAGTTAATGTGTTCAATGGGGTTCCATTGTTACTACCATCATCATCCTTGGTTCTACCGTAAGGATAATCTGAATCAGGAGTAACTACATTTGGTTTGTCTACTAATGGTATCATATAAAATTAATTAAACATACGAAACAAGAAGGTAAGCTACTGTTTGAACTGGTTTTATTTTTAAAATAAGTTCTCTAAATTCTATCTCTCTTGTTGCATCAACATTTGCAAATGTTCCAATTGGTGTTCCTCCAATAAAAAATGTGCTTCTTAAATTCGATCCAACATTGAAAAGCAAATCCTCCTCATTAAAAATCGAATTTACAACAATCTTCCCAAAGTATGATCCGTAGCTACCATTTCCATATTGAATATTTCCATATTGAACATCAATTCCTCCAATTCCACCTGATACATCTAATGGTCCACGGGTCATTAATCCTCCCATACTATCATCAAATCTATTCTCGTAAACATACACATCAAATCCTGCCGCTCTCAACTCGCGCTCCAAATAACGGTAGTTCTGCCGTGGCTTGACGTTTCCCGGATGGTTCATTTTCCTCTGGATGGCAATCTTTCGTTCATCAACAGTCAAGGATACATTTGTTATCAATCCCAATCTACGCTCCCATTGGGTAGCATCAGAGGCATCAAAATTAGTATTATCAGGTAAGGCACTATCCAAAATCAATTTAGCATCGCTCACAGCACGTTCTTCACTCAATGAAAGGCCAGAGTTCAACTTATCAAATAAGCTATCCTTAGCCATTTTAAATGCCCTACCTGTAGGGTAAAGCATCCTTCCTAATTGCTCTATTTTTTCAAGAATTACCATTAAGAGTAAGTTACTGAATCAAGGTAAGGAATTTCTCCTTGAGTAAAGGTATAGGTTGAAACCGGATTACCGTCAACTGTCATAGTAACAGCACCAAAAATACTACCCGGTGATGCTGTTAGAATAGCATTGATAGCTTTATTAATGTTAAAAATGTCATTTTTATCCTCTAATGGATCCGCTCCCGATAAGTATGGTCTAACCGTTCTTAAAGCATCCGTTAATGAATTTAGTATAGCTGTTTGCTTAGCTGCTGTTATCCCAACAAAACCTGCAATGTTAACAATTACATCTAGGGGACTTACTGCCAAAACATGGATATCAAATATTCCTAATGGCCTTCTGCCCCGCTCGTTAATGTCCTTGGTAGTGTCAGGATCAAGCTCAATCACATTATCCACATTTGTCAGTATCGTGCCGGAAGGAGTTCCCTTGCCATCAGTGGAGTCAGCTACCGTGGCCTCCACAAAAACATTGATCTCGTTCGGAAATCCTGTTTTAGCATAAGGATAAACCCGCAAAACTCCCTGAGCATCAGAACTCCAAATTCTATAATCCCCAACCGCGCCTCCCTGAGCCTCCAAGCGGTACGACTGTATTCCCTTATCACGATAATCCTCAATGTCCTCAGCATCTACAGGACTTACGCTCTCGCCAATAAATAGTACTCCTTGGCTCACATCAGCAATAGGTGTAGTGGATGTTAAGGTTTCTCCGGTAAATATCCTTGAGCCAGTGCCGGCTTCCAATGCCCTAAGTAATATTGTGTCAGATCCTGTTACCAATACAAAAGCTGAATCTAAAATGAATAATTTGCCAGGGTTACTCGAATCATCATCGGTAATAAAGGTTGTCCGTGCCGGAATAGTCGCTCCAATAGTTCCACTTACCTGCACTGAATATTGTCCTGCTGTAGCCGGAAATGGATTCCTGCCCAACTTAATCCGTCCAAATCGCTCAAGGGTTCCTCCAACCGACTCAGGGTCTGCCGTGTCAATGAAAATGTTCTTTTGAAGGTTGGCTATAGCCAAGTAGTAAACTTTTAGCTTGGCCGCTTGAACTGCCGCTAATGCCCTTATAAAGTTCTTTCCAAATACCGGAATAACGTAAGTGAATTTCGACTCTAAATCGGATTTTATGTCGGTGTAAAGTTGAGATAAGGTTGGTATTGTAATCATTTCATTTTAACTGTTTTACATTACTCAAAAGAAAAATCAAACGAATCATCAAATATCCCTGCTGTTGGCACTATAACACCTCCTCCACCGGCCACAACATTATCCCGATCAATCAATTCCTGTAGCGTTGCATCCCAAATATAAATAAAATCTCTTTGCTGTAGGTTATCCAACCGAATTATGCGAACAGCAATCACAATCCTGTCAGGACCAGTAATAGTTACTGATACTCCAACTTTAGCAAATGGCTTCATGAAAACCAAGTCTCTCTTTACTGCCTGTTCTATCGCTACCCGGCCTGAACTTGAAAGAGGATTGTTATCAAGCGACCGTTCTGTTAGTGAATTGAACTGCACACTTTTATCGTTTTCAAATAGTAAACTGTTCCCCCACCAATCATAAGCCTTCTCACTTTTTTGTCGCTGGCTTGGGGTGTCCTGTGCTTTGTTGCCTCCAAACATTGCCAAGTATGGCATATTACCGAAACCAAAAATAATAGACAAATCGTTCTTTTTTGTAACGAAATCTCCACCATTGCCGCTTTCAACTAATTCTATGTCCATTACCAACTTGTTTGAGCTCCCATGGTACTACCTACCTGTGGAGTGATTGAACTTACCTTTTTATTTTTATCAATTACATCAACAAAATCAGGTTTGTTTCTAAATACTAATTCAACCATAGATTTCTCAATTGTACTTTGAAGCGACTCCTGTTTAGAAAGCTCTGGATTTATTCTCTTTGTATTCAAAGTATTTCCATTCTCATCGGTGGTCACATTCAATCCCATACCAGCACGAGTAGCCTCTATCAACTTAGCCATTTCAGCCGATGAAGATCCAATGACTCCAGGAAGGTTAGACATCAATTCATATACCTGTTGCAATGGCATAAGCAAAGCATCCATGATGATATCACCAATCATGTAGAAACCAGCCATAAATCCTTTTGTAGTGAAAGTTTGAACAAGCATATCCCAATTTCTACGGAAGGATTGAACAAGTGAAATAACTGTCCCCAAAGGACCCATAAATACCGAAACAGCCGCACCCCATTCATTCCAATGTTTTACTACTTGGTACATAAGTATTATCAATGCTGCAACCGCTACTATAATCCACACAATCGGGTTAGCTGCTAACGCTGCATTCCATAACCATTGAGCGGCTGTAGCAACTTTAGTAGCTATCATAAATGCTCCTATTGACACTGTATTCCATCCCACTGTTGTTGCATTAGCAATCCCAAGTGCTACCGATACTCCCCATGCTGCATTCCATAACCACATTGCCGTAGTGGATACAATAATCCAAAACCTCCATAGTATCACGGCCCCTTTCAATAGTATAAGTAAAAAAAGTAATCTCTTTGCCCACTTAGCCCAATAAATAAACCTCTCTGCCGTTTCTCTAACCTCCGGGTTCAATCCCTTCAAAGTCTGTCTCGCTGCTTCTGAGTCAGCCGTTATAAGAAGAACTGCCCTCGCTGATTCTAAAATATGAGTAGTCGCTTTCGCAAATGCTCCGGTGCCATCATCGACACTAAAAATCAATTCTTGCCAAGCAGTCTTAGTCTGTTCCAACTTGTAGTTTATACCCGCTGCTTTTATAGCATTCAACATCGCTGTGTATCCCTTCCGCTCCCGGTTTAGCTTTTCAGCCAACTCATCCATACTGCCATCATCCAAAGACACTGCCATTGGAAGTGCTGACTGAATGGCTTTTCTACCATACATCCCCTGACCAGTAACCAAAGGCCTTCCGCTCTTCATTATTTTTAATAGCTGTTCATCAAGGGTTTTCATCGCAACAGCATTATCAAGGGTAATATTTTTTAACCCGGTTCCAGCCGAAGCAGCGTGAACAAAGTTGTTACTCAAAATACCCAACCTTCCAACCAAATCTTCTAACCCCCCACCAGCTATCGACCATGTTTGTTGTGAGTTGCTTATCATTAAACTAAATGACTCCCAATCCATTGCTGATATATCCAATCCTTTTGAAAAAATGTCAACAACATCATTAACTGGCATCTTAAATAGATTCATAGAAGCTCCAACAAGCTGAGCTAACTTATCCTCTGGTGCCCCCATTGCTTTTGATCCAAGAACAATACTTGGGGTCATATCAATAATATTTTGAATGCCTCCCTTACTGTCTACACTCTGACCCATTTTAATTAACTCATACTGCACTTTGGAAACATTTAAAGCAGCAACTCCATATTCAACAGCCATCTTCCTTGCCTGGACTGCCAGTAATTTGTTCTGCATGGTTGTCTTAGGTGATACAGCCTGAATATTTATTTGTGCCTCTTGGAAGTCTGCCATCGTTTTGATCGCGTTCCGAAAGATGCTGACTATCGTGTATAACCCCACGTAGTAGCCAAGACCCATCATTAATTTGTTAACGGCTCTTAATGGACTCATTAATTGCCTAAAGCCTCGATTAACTCTGGATAGTGCTCTTGTCGAACTCAAACCAAAGTTGTTCATAGCCCGACTCATCGCTATCACAGGTGATGTAAACCTATCTATTGCGGTAAAAGCGGTCGGTATGGTATATCCTGCTGGCATCTATTTCTTCTTAGGTGAGCTTCTCTTTATCTCTGCTTCTTCTTCAAGTAATGTGTCGTACCAAAATACTAACCCTAAATAGTCCTCAGTATCAAAAAAAAGGGAACCGAGTTTTTCCGGTTCCCATCTAAATCTTCTCGCAACACTTACTAACATGTTGCTGTGTTGACTTTCACTTAAACAAAAAAAACCGTAATGGCCATAACCACCCTTTTGTCTACCGAATCTATCAACTTTAAAAGTCCTTTATTCGCGCCAGTTAAGGCTGCTGTATGTGCTAATAATCTTCCGTCAGCATCATCATTTTTAACTCCGTTAAGGAATGGTCTTAACATCACATCGTTCAACCTTGGCTTAAATTTTAAGGTTCCAAGTGCCTCGCCTCCCTTTTCATCATTAACCGGGAAAGCTAAATCATAAGTCCATTCATTAGTATCCTTGTCCAAAACAAGATTACCTTCCTGAACTGCATCGGCCAACTGATCAATAAAATTCTCATTCAATTCTCTGTGACCTGTGCTGATCTTTTTCTTATCCAGCCAAAATGTTACATCCTTCTCAGCTATTTCACGTGAAACTTTTTCCATAAAAAATTATCCTAAAATTTTAACTAAACTACCTCCACCGGCTAACTTCAATGCGATGGTAGCTGCATTTCCATTGGAACTCAAATCTCCAACTGGCTTACCTGTTCCTTTATAAACAGTTCCATTGACGTGAGAGATAGTCCAAACTCCTTGCACCGGAGAACGTGCATATAAAACCAGTTTGGATAATTCCTCTTTTATGTTGGCATCATGCGAAACCGTTGCTTCAAATGCCCACCGAGTCTGATTGATCTTGTCAATCATCTGTCCTGAACCATCAACCATGTTGGAATCATCATCCGAACGGAAGCCGCCAAAATCATACATGCTGTCCTCATTTGCCTTAGCAAAAAATACCCCGTCACCCAATGGATGATTACAGGTTATCTCAAGAACATCTCCACCAGTAGCCATATTTTAAGTTGTTAGTTGTTGTCTCCAAAATTAAATCCTGCCTCAGCCGTTGTAGCCGCCTGTCTCGCAAAACCACTTCGCTTGTAGCGGAAGTAAGTCTCCAAACGATCCGGTATTAAATTATTAATTGATACCTCAATGCTGACCTTCATAAAGTCCGAATCCACGATCAAAGCTCTACGTTCCAAATCATCAGCGTAATCATTCAACTGAGCTACCCATTGCTTAGGTTTTATAACACCATCTACTGTTACGATGGCATCATCAGTTGATATCGCACGATCAACTACATAAAGTTGCTCACGGATGAAGTACCCGTAACGAACATTCCAATCCAAGTTCAAGTTACGGCCATAACGATACTGCGCTGGCTCCTCGCCAATTGGATGATAGGTTGTTACAAAATCTTGAACCTGATACTTAGATGAAACTAAGTCAACCGTGCTACATCCTTTCTTCAAAATAGTATTACGATTAAGCAATGTTGCCATTGATCCAATTGATGTTGGTGTTGGCATGTCTGGATAAAACTTACCAGATACATCCAATTGTGGTGAATGCTGTGCTTGTGGGGCAAACAAATAAGTCATGTTTGCTGCCGCTTCAAAAGAGAAGCCTGGTGATAACGGTGCCGGAGCAACAGCGATAGTAACTTCATCCAGCTTAGCATCAGTTGTTGCGGATGGATCATCTGATAACGACCCGGTAATTGCAATAAATGGTTTGAAGGTTGTTCCTGCATAACGGCCTGTAGGATTTACATCCAATGGTATTCCGTTAAATGCTTCAAGGGCACTTACTACAGTTGCTTGTAGTCCGTAACCGTTCACAACGATGGTGTTCCACACGTTTCCAAATTGAGCCAAAGCGGCTGCAATGGTCGGTGTGCCTGATCCTGCCTGAGTTTGTGCAATGACATAGGTCAATCCTAAATCATCTTCTCCGGTATTAATAGTTACTGATAGCTCTTGTGCTGTTAAACTTCTCCACTTAGTTTCAAGTGTTGCTTCATAGTCAGTGCTAGATGCATCAACCGGAGCAGCTAATACCGTATTAACAGCATTTTCAATTTTTTCTGAAATGTCTGCAACAGTTTCACCAGCTAAAATATTCAGTGTGTAGTTTTCACCGTCAATTCCGTCCCTGCCAGCAATTCGCACATAATGCGTTCCGTTTGCAGAAGCAACTCCCGATGGAGTTATTGTAATTCTCTTTGATGTTGCACCTACTGGCGCTTCCTGCGGAATAACAATTACAGGAATTCCACCAACTCCTTCATTCGTTATTGGTCTTAAAATTCTTAACACCGAATAGATGGGAGAACCATAACCATACAACTGCCCCGCTTGCTTTGCTGAATTTATTTCCTTGGCATCCGTATCAAGTGCTCCTTGATTAGCGTTGTTCGCTTCACCTAATACCACAATACGATGTGGAAGATTGGGGCTTGTAAGAGCGAAGTTTCCTTTCTTTAGGATATACCCAACAACTCTAGTTAGTATGTCCGTAGCGATTGCGTTTGATGGCATCTTGGATTATTTTTTACACAAACTTATAACTTTTTAATCCCAAAGCAAGAAATTTTCTCTTTTTGAGACTGAAAGCCCAAAATGGGAGTAAAAACGAATACTACTTTTCACACATGGCTATGAAGGAATTGTTCAAATCACAACCTGAAACGAATACTTTACCGGATTTTGTCTCCATATACTGCCTAATTATTTCAGGATCAAAGGAACTTAGGTGCTTCCGATTATTCCATGGCAACCAATATTTTTGAGAGGGGTGAGGGAGGTAAAGAAAGATTACTCCACCATGTCTAATTTTACTAAACCAATGATCTAACACATCAACCCAATTATTCAAATGCTCAAGGCAATGTGATGAGAAAATGTAATCCCATTTAACGCTTCCTTCAAATCTTATTCTATCTGGCAAGAAACTAGCATTGTGATCACATTGATGTTCTACACCATCTGGATCGCAAAATTTACCATCATCAATGCCTGTAGCAATGGGGAACTTCCACTCAAGTTTACAATATCCAACGTCAAGCCCAACTCCTTTACAAACTTTATCAGCAAACGGAAAAGCAAACTGAGCCGCAAAGCCCTCAGATTGAAAGTGTGGATAAGTTTCACCTTTAAATTCAATTGTCTCAATCATCGTGTTTCAAATTCAAATGTTGGATGTAAATTAGTGATGCCTCGCAAGCCATCTCGGTTTGGCCTTGGGTAAATAAATATCTTTGTTGCCATATTCGGAAACTTATTTTTCATTGCTTGCAAAAGATAAAATGTCGAAGTGCTCACAGTGTGGAATTCTTTGGCCTGAAAAATTAACATGTACCAATCTATCAATGTAAATCCATCTACTGACTTCATTGAGTAAACAGGAAGTTCATCCTGATCAATTTCTATGTTAATATTTCCGGCTTGAGAATACTCGTTTTTTAAAATATACTCACCATCGTAACAAGTCAAACATTCTGTCATTAGATTCTCTCCCCTGCAAGGGTTAAATTTTAAATCTATATCCAACCACATTTCAGTTGGCAGTTTAGCAAGCCTGTATTTATCCAACATACAGTTCTCAAAATCCTCATGGTAGTCCATCGGTAGCCCACGGTAAAGCTGGTTGGCATACATGGTATTGATCTTCTCTCCTGCCTTGTTCATTTTAGTGTAGCTGCTCTCAGTAATAAACTGAGCCGATTCTATGTAATCGGATAACCACATTAAATGATTTCTGACAGGAACTAACGGCTTCTCGTTGTTTTTTTTAAAGAAGTGTCGAAACATTGGCTCAAGAAAGATAATATCTCCTATACTGTGAATTTGATGTATGATCATAAATATTTAACCGTTTTTAATCGTCTTAGTTACTACCCCCACTGCTCAGCCATTGCGTTTGCAACTCCTTTATATGTTTTACTTCTAACTTTCATTCTTTCAAGTCCTCTTAATTGCATTGTCTTTACATGCCACATTCCATCAGTTCTACCGTCTTTGTAAGTATAAATTGCCGGGGCAACCGCAGTTTTTTGTTCAAACAAATTATCGCTCAGGCAGTATTTTAATTTTGGCAAATTCTTTAACCATAAACAAGTTGCCTTTCGTTCCGCATCACCAAAATAATACGGCTGAATAATTTGGGTAGGTTTCTTATATGCTTTACTCATTATTCCAATTGGGTTTTCAATCGCTATTCTTGGAATATTTGCCTCTGCAATTCGGATAAAAAATTTCTTGGCATCTTCCCTGTCCTGATGTTGCGTAGGAAATCTTTCGTCATATTCGGGCTTAAACCATTTGTTCCGAGTTACCGTCAGGTATGTGCAGGGCGGGAACGCTATCAGCATATCCCATCCCAAGTTTATTACTTTAAAAATATCTTGTTGATAATGCCATTCGGGTTTTCCGCCAGAACATTCTTGTATATCGCAACTAAACGCTTCGTGTCCAAGTTTGCGAAATGCTTTACAAACAGTTTGACTTTCTTCACAAGCGAGTAAAATTCTCATAATAAAATAATTTGAACAAAATATTTCCCATACTTAATTTCAAAATAATAATCTAGCACTCTTCGTCAATAAATTCCACTCTTCCCTTTTGCTTTGCTCTTGATGCAAGTAATGATGCCCCATGTTGTACTTCAAATTAAAACTACTCATTCTTGCTTTGTAAATTAGATGTCTGTCAATCAATCTTTGTACTCCACCAATTTGACGGAAGTGAAATAACCTGGCGCATCCAGTATTCAAAATTGTTCCCACTTTATTATTTTTGTGACATCCATGAGTAAAGTTTATTTCTTCAATGTACTTCGGGCTAAAAATTACTTCCTTTGAATAACTTTCAGATTCACTTCCTGTATTGATTTCAAAAATATCATTCTTAGGTAAGTGCTCACTAATCATATTGTAACCTTTTACTACAAGTGAAGTGCCCTTCAATCTGTCAATCACTAAAAACTCATCTGCATCACACACAATTACATAGTCGGCAGTATCGCGCTCTTCCTTCCAACAATTGTTTTTTACGTTGAGGTAGTCCTGATCGTTTAATGAACCAATCGTACCAAACGTTCTTACTTCAAATCCTAATGATTTAGCTAAATCTTGGCTTCCATCGGTAGAGTAGTTATCGTAATAAACTATGCGTTGACAAAAATGCCCGTAATGCTTATTTATAAATGGAAGATAAAAAGAATCATTCCATCCGATAAAATAAAGTGTTATTTTCATACAATGCTTTTAGATTCCTTATCGAAATACATTATCGTGTTCTGAAACCAACTGCAATGACAATCCTTAACCGATTTAATAAGCTCGTTAGTTTTATCAAATCTTAAAACATAACCTCGTGCTCTCATTTGTTCTGAAACCCAATGTCTTTCCTGACAATTAATATGCCCATGACCAGCTTGTCCAGGTACTGCCCAACTTAAAATTACATCTCCACCAAAGTAACAAACATTGTCAAGGTATCCTTTGGAAAATTCAGCCGGAATATGTTCACCAACCTCTAATGATAACACATTCATTTTTTCAACAGGTTTAGGTACAATTGGTTTTGTTAAATCCACTTGTTGAAAATATTTACTTCCAAGATCAACAGCATCCAATCCAATACCTCTGTGCCCCGCTATTATTAAAACCGTAATGTAGTAATTCAGTCCACAACCAAGATCAATTATAGGAACATTTTTGTCCGGCCATAGTTCAATAATTTTAAGCATTAGCCTTGGGCTATGTTGGTGCCAGATTACTCCTTCCAAGTCGTAAGATCCATTCATAATTTTAGTCTTTAGTGTGTTGATTTATTGTCTCCAATATGTTCATAAACTGGTCTACCTAACTCAATAACCCTGTAGCCTTTATTGTAAATTTTTTCAGCTAAATCCTGCTCCCATTTTGGGAATGGAATGAACTCTCTCAAATAGTCAGCACGGGTAACGCCAGGGTTCCATGAAAACCCATGCCATAAAATTCCGTCCGTTGATTGCCAAGGCTCAATAAATCCGTATGGTATTCCAAAAGCAGATTTTGTGTGCTTGCATAAGTGAGGGCTTCCCTTCCGAGCCAAAACTTTTATTACGTTTGGGTATTCCTCCAATAACTTAACGCTAATTTTTATCCAATCGTAATCCGCGAAGAAACTCCAATCTTCTTCTGAAAATAATGTTATTATCTTCTCCTTGTTATTTTCCAAAAACATTTCAATGCTCTTGTGCTGCCCTATTCCTTCCGTTTTATAAATGAGAGTGTTCGGATATCCATTCTCAAAGGCTTGAATGTTGTATGATGGACTCTTGCTATCCTCATGGATAATTATTCGTCTCAACTCAGTGCATTCGTTTAGGCTGGCTACTGTCTGGCTCATGAGATCAATCCTGTTAAATGCTGTAATGAAGGCTTCCATTTTTATTTAAAATATTTGAATAATTAAATGCTTTCGATGTTTTTAGTTGGCTATGCGATACGATGTAGCGCCAAGCGATATGTTATGTGCAAGGCTAACTGACAACATCTGCCGACAAATAATCTTCTATTAAAAATTCAGGATTCCAAAAAAACAATGTCCCATTTTTCAAAACCTTATCTGTATGTGGTGTTTGAAATCGTGGCAAATGTCCTTGTGGTTTTGACAAATCATAATCTCTTTTTCTTCGTTTTATTTCTCCTTCGACCCTTTCGCCATCTGACGTAATGAAGAAAACCTTATCTCCCTCTTTTACTTTTTTGCCATTATAAAGTTTGGCTTCTTTTTGCTTGAATAAATTGAACATCGTTTTCTAATTAAGTTTAGTGCTGATAGACCGCCCAGCACATAACAGCGGTTTGGCAAAAGCTGCCATAAACATTTGTGCGAACTTTAAACATTTCGTTAGGCAGCCTTCGCCAAGCCGCCAAACGTTA